>WBZR01004648.1_pt1 | contig 11087 bp, 8 predicted proteins | sample 5204231 | NCBI WGS metagenome assembly WBZR01 (sample SAMN12412403, study PRJNA552823) | activated sludge metagenome | isolation source: activated sludge from anammox sidestream of wastewater treatment plant... | place: USA: Virginia | collected 2017-08
GATAGAGGGTGTTGAGTGGTCCGTCGTCTCTGGAATATTCAGGGGGAATCTGATAATATCTGTCAGAAACGTAGGGTATGTCAGGAGCGCAGGCGTAATTGTCAAGAACGCCTTCAGCCAGCTTGGCAGCGCCGGCGGTCACAGCCATATGGCCAAGGCCGTGGTGCCGCTCAGGAACTTTTTCAGGTATTTTGGCGACAAACGTGTGTCAACCATACGGGACCGGATAATTGAGTTATTCCTTGCCGGATTTGAAGAGACAACCAAAGAACAGGAGGATTGGAAATGATTTGCAACGTATTGTACAAGAATCTTGAGCCAATGCCGCAGGTGGAGGCAATGCTTGAAAAAAAGGTGAGTAAAGTGGAGGAGCTTCTTCCTACATTTGATGACGATACTGTACGCCTCGATGTCACATTTGAAAAACACGCAAGGAGGGAGGAATACTACACCTCTCTGACACTTTCCGTTCCAAGAAAGAAATTACGGGCTAAGGATAAGGGTTTTGATGCCTTTAATGCCATGAACCTTGCCTTTGATGAGCTGCTGAGGGAAGTGAAAAAATTTAAGGATATGATGAAAAAGGAGCATACATACAAGTTACGGCGGGCGGAGAAAAAACCAAGGAAGTCGGAGTAGCGCTTACCTGACCCCGTTGTGCGCAGGGATTTTCGGATGAACATAGATGACAGGATAAAAACCCTTTTTGCTGACAGCATCAGGACAAAGGAGCAGTTTATTGCTCAGTATGCTCCATTGATCAGAGAGGTCTCTGAGCTTATTGTCACAGCATTCAGGAATGGGAACAAGCTCCTGCTGATGGGCAACGGAGGCAGTTCCACTGATGCCTCGCACATAGCCGGTGAGTTTGTAAACAGGTTTCTCAAAGACCGCCCTCCCCTTCCTGCAATAGCCCTCAACACCGACATGGCAGTCATAACCAGCATCGGCAATGATTACGGATACAACCTTGTATTCAGCCGTCAGGTAGAGACACTTGCAAAAAAGGGGGACATTGTCATAGCTATAAGCACAAGCGGCAACTCCGTTAACATTCTGGCTGCTGTTGAGAAGGCAAAAGAGATGGGTATTGCAACCATCGGTCTTACCGGCGGAAGCGGCGGCAAGCTTGCCTCTCTCGTTAATTATGCCTTTGTCGTCCCTTCCAAAGCCACCCCGCGCATACAGGAGGTGCATATCACCCTCGGCCATGTGATCTGTCAGATTGTTGAAGATGCAATGTTCGGAGACCCCGAAACAGGGCCAGGATGATACAGAGAATGGTCATTGATATATCAGAATTGTCTCCGGTAATTATGTCTTTAAGACAGGCTGGAAAGCGCATAGTCTTCACTAACGGCTGCTTTGATATCATTCATGTTGGCCATGTCCGGTACCTGAGCGAGGCGCGACGGCTCGGGGATGTGCTTGTCGTGGGATTAAACAGTGATGCGTCTGTACGGATGATAAAGGGGCCGGTTCGTCCGGTAGTCCCCCAGGGGGAGCGCGCTGAGGTGCTTTCATCACTGAAGCCTGTTGATTATGTCGTGATATTTGACGAGCCGGATCCCTACAACACGATTTCAGTTGTAAGACCCGACATCCTCGTTAAAGGCGGCGACTGGCCAGTTGACAAAATAATAGGCAGGGACATAGTGGAATCCTATGGCGGAACTGTATGCACCATACCCTTTATTGAAGGGGCTTCCTCAACCAATATAATTGAGAGTATAATAAGAAAGCACAGGGTGGATAAAAGTTGAGTTGAGTGAACAGGTTTCCAAAATAAGCGGCCTCTGGGGTTCTTCAAAGGCCCTGTTCCTTTCAGAGCTTTTTGACAGGACAGCCCATTCCATATTCGTAGTCACTCCGGACAGCGAAACAGCGGAATCGCTGAGTGCAGACCTCCGTTTTTTTTCACAATTTTTCCAATCACATCCTCCGGATTATTCTTTTCCATACTGGGAAATTCTTCCATATGACACTATTCTGCCCCATCCGGATATAACACATACGAGGATGTCAGGATTCCTCGCTTTACTTTCAGGCAGGCGCGGAATATTCATAAGTCCGGCCTGCTCCATGATCCAGCAGGTGATAAGACCGGCCACATTGCAGGGTCTTATCAGAAAGTTAGAACCTGGAATGGAGATGGACAAAGAAACACTTGCGGCCCACCTGGTTGATATCGGATATGAACCGTCTGAGCTGGTCACGGCGAGGGGGACATTCTCTCTCCGGGGCGGCATCGTTGACATATTCTCCCCTGCGGAAGATGGTCCGGTGAGGGTTGAGTTCTTCGGAGACACCATAGAGTCTTTGAGGAGCTTTGACCCTGAGACGCAGAGGTCTGTAAGCCAGACTGAGTCATCCGTGATCATGCCTGCAAGAGAGCCGGGCGAGGGTGTAAACCTCGGTTCACTGTTTGAATATCTTTCTGATGAAGATATTGTCGTTTTTGACGAGGCGGCAGAGATTAAAAAAAGATCCGGTGAATATTGGTCGCAAATCCTCGAGACATATAAAGATGCCCTCCTCCAGGGACGCCGTGTGGCGGAACCCGGCAGTCTGTATTTTCCCTGGGATGAGATTAATGGTTTAAGGGAACTGTTTCAAAATAAGATAGAAGTTTCGGCGATACCCTTAGAGGGCACATCTTCCTTTTCCATAAATTCGGTATCGTCGCTCCTGTCATCCCGAACCTGTTTCGGGACCCCTCAGTTTGAGGCACTGAAACACGTTCAGGGTGACACACATAAAGGCTCTGTTTTAAAAGAGACTGCGGAGGTGATGGATGTCCTTCGGAAGGAGAATCTCCTCATAGTTGTCTCGCCTACAGCCGGCCAGGCTGAAAGGCTCAGGGATATTCTCATGGAGTATGACGTTCCTGCAACAATCACCGGCCCAATCAAATTGCCGGATTTATCTGGCAGGGAGGGTGGCAGGAAGGTAGAGAAGTCCCTTCCGGTTCACATCATTACAGGCCACCTCTCGTCCGGCTTTTTATACCCGCAGGCATATCTCATCTTCATCACGGAAGACGAGATATTCGGCAAAAAAAGCAGGCGCCGCCCCCCTTCAAAACAGAAGACCCGCCCATTTCAGACATCATTTAATGACCTCCGCGAGGGAGATTATGTGGTCCACCTCCAGCACGGCATTGGACAATATGATGGGCTTGTGAGAAAGAAGCTGAGCGGTGGAGAGGGTGACTTTCTCCGCATAAGATATTCTGGCAATGATTATGTATATGTGCCTGTCAGCAAGATGGACCTTGTTCAGAAGTATGCCGGCGCAGAAGGGCATGTCCCGCACATTGACAGGCTCCAGGGGTCTCAGTGGGAAAAGACGAAGAGGCGCGTTGAAAAGGCCATTGAGGAGATAGCCGGGGACCTCGTTGAGCTCTATGCAGCCCGTATGGTTGTGGAGAGGTCTCCTTATTTGCCGGACAATCATCTCATGAATGAGTTTGAGTCGTCATTTGAATTTGAGGAAACGCCGGACCAGCTTACTGCCATAGAAGATGTTATGAGAGACCTCTCGACGGCAAAGCCAATGGACAGGCTCATCTGCGGGGATGTCGGATACGGCAAGACTGAGGTTGCCCTCAGGGCGGCCTGCAAGGTGGTTATTGAAGGTAAACAGGCTGCCATACTTGTCCCCACCACCCTTCTGGCCCATCAGCATTATCAGACATTCTCCCGAAGATTTGCATCTTTTCCGGTACGGGTCGGGATGTTGAGCCGTTTCAGTTCCCATAAGGAGCAGAAGGAGATAATCAGGGGGCTTGCAGACGGGACTATCGACATCGTCATTGGCACTCATGGTCTGCTTCAGAAGGATATTTCATTCCGGAATGCAGGCATATTTATAGTTGATGAAGAGCAGCGGTTCGGGGTGTCGCAGAAGGAACGGTTGAAACAGTTGAGAAAGAGTGTTGATGTCCTCTCCCTTTCAGCAACCCCTATCCCGCGGACGCTGCAGATGGCCCTTCTCGGTATCCGCGATTTAAGTGTTATAGAAACTCCTCCGGAAGACCGCCTTGCGATACACAGCGTTATTATTCCCTTCGATAAAAAGATTATCCGGACTGCCATACTGCGTGAATTTGACCGGGGGGGGAGTGTCTATTTTGTTCATAACAGGGTGGAGAATATCGCCGCGATGGCAAATCTCCTGCATGAACTCGTCCCCGAGGCGCGCACAGGTATGGCCCATGGACAGATGAGGGAGCGCCTGCTGGAAGATGTAATGATCAAATTTATAAATGGCGAATATAACCTCCTCGTCTGCACAGCTATTGTTGAATCAGGGCTTGACATCCCTGCGGCAAATACCATAATCGTCAACCGTGCAGACATGTTCGGTCTCGCAGACCTCTATCAGTTGAGGGGCCGTGTGGGAAGGGCCGGCCACCAGGCATATGCCTACCTCGTGGTTCCTGCAGATGATTCCTTAACAGCGGATGCAAAGAAAAGGATAAAGGCTATTCAGGAGCTGACCGGGCCTGGCGCCGGTTTCCGCCTTGCAAACAAGGACCTTGAGATACGCGGGGCCGGCAGCCTTCTTGGCCGCAGGCAGTCAGGTCACATCGCTTCTGTCGGTTTTGAGTTATACACACAGATGCTTGACCGGGCCGTAAAACAATTCCGCGGTGAAAAAATAGAAGAGGACTTTATCCCGACGATCAACCTCAGGATCGCCTCATATATCCCTGAGGAGTATGTATGCGATTCACCCCAGAGACTATCTCTTTATAAGAGACTCTCAGCAATCAGAGAAGTCTCGCAGATAGCTTCAATGAAAGACGAGATGGTGGACCGTTATGGTCCACTGCCTGAACAGGTTGAAAACCTGCTGAAAATTATAGAAATCAAGCTGCTTGCCTGCATGGCGAGGGTATCAAAGATAGAGGACGGGGATGGCGGGATAGCCTTTTCTGTTGACCCGCAGGCTGCAGCTAAAAATTTGAATATCTTCCAGAAGCTCGTCAAAAATTATGACAGAAAAATACAATTTATATCAGAATTTAAGTTTCTCCTGACACTGAAAGATAAAGGGTCTTCAGGTATTTTTTCCGGGATAATAAACTGCTTGAAAGTTGTTGGGGGCTATGCTTAAATAATACATTTATTTTAACACAAAGGAGACATGATGACTAAAAGACTTATGTTTTTATCTTTAGCGCTGTGTTCTGCGCTGGCTTTTTCTTCTGTATCCTGCAAACAAAAAGAGGCAGTAAAAAGCGGCGACAGCGGACCGGTGCTGGCAAAGATCAATAAAACGGAAATTACACTCAATGATTTCAATGAGCGCCTCAAAGAGTATCCTTCTGTTGCACACGGAGGCACCCTTGACATAGAGACGAAGAAAGGGTTTCTCGACAATCTGATAGTGAGGGAACTCTTATATCAGGAGGCCCTGAAGACAGGCCTGGACAAGGAAAAAGAGACTGCAGAGATTCTGGAAGAGATGAAAAAGAGGATACTTGTAGAGAAGTTTTTCAAGAAGGAGCTGGATGAAAATATCAAGATATCAGAGGAAGAATTAAAAAAATATTATGATGAGAATCCCGAAGAGGCAAAGTCGCCGGTTGAGGTCAGGGCAAGTCATATTCTCCTGAAGACACGGGCAGAAGCTGAATCTGTAATGAAAAAACTAAAGGCGGGCTCAAAATTTGAGGACCTCGCAAAGTCGTCTTCTATTGATGTGGGAAGTCAGCCGAGGGGAGGCGACCTCGGATTCTTCCACAAAGGAGTTATGGTGCCTGAGTTTGAGGATGCTGCGTTAAAATTGCAAAAAGGTGAGATCAGTGACATTGTTGAGACGCGTTTTGGCTTTCATATAATAAAATTGACTGACAGGAAGGCAGGACAGGGAAAGAGTTTTGATGAGGCAAAGACGCAGTTGGAGCAGAACCTGTTAAAGAAGAAAAAAAAGGAGAAGTTTGATAATCTCGTGGCCGGGCTTAAGTCAAAGGCAAGTATTACTATTAAAGAAGATCTGTTGAAGCAATAATGAATAATTCAAAAATCAGATTAATAATCCTGCTGCTATTTATTTCCTCTGTAAGCTGTTCCTATGCATCAGAGGACAGGATCATTGCTGTAGTAAATGACGAAGTTATCACATCAGGCGAGATACAGGCTTCAGGTTCAAAGGTCTTTCCCTCAACATCCCTGTCTTTTTTGATTGAAAAAAAATTACAGCTTCAGACTGCCAGAAAAAAGGGTATTTCTGCAAGCGATACTGATATTGAAGAGGCCCTCAATGATATAAAAAAGATGAATAGTTTCAAGTCTGATGAAGATATGAAGGATGCCTTATTAAAAGAGGGTATTTCTCTGGAAGATTATATAAGAGAAATCAGGGAGCAGATCATAATTCTAAAGGTTGTAAACAGGGAGGTAAAATCAAAAATATCCGTCAGCGATAAAGAAATAGAGAACTACTATCAGGCGCACAAATCCGATTTCAGGCTTCCGGAGAGTATAAAAATAGGATATGTACATGTCCCTGTCAGAAATCCGGATTCTGAGGATGAATTTCAAAAGGCATTAAGAAAGATAAATAATGTTCGCGAAGACCTCAATAATAATCTGTCAATATCGGATCTCAGAAAAAGGTATTCTGATTCGAGGGATATCAATTTTGTGAGTGACCTCGGCTTCGTTAAAAGGGGTGATTTAATGCCTGAACTGGAAAACCCGGCCTTCAGTCTTAGGGAAGGTGAAACAAGTGATGTAATAAAGACATCTATGGGTCTGTATGTAATAAAGAAGATTGAGATAAAAAAGATGGAATATAAACCCTTAGATGAGGTAAAAGACATTATAAGAGATTTGGTCTTTCAGGAAAAGAGTGAGGGTGCTTACAGAGAATGGATTTTTAATCTTAAGACATCTTCTTATATAAATTTATATATTTAAAATATAGTAATAATATTAATGGCTGTTAATTTGTTAGTTATTTTAAAACTTATTGAATAATAAAGGTAAATAAGGAGAAAAATCTGTGTATAACGAGGGACGGTTATTAGTATGGATGCATTGCCTTTATTTGATTAGTCTGTTATAGTAGGAAATCCCTCATGTAGTCTCAAAAAAATGATTTAAGTTGCATGTTTAAAATATACAACTCATTAAAATATAAATAATTAACATGGTTATAAACACCTGTTGATAACTATGTTTGTAATTTGGTTACAGGATGTTTAATATGGATATCTGGGAATTAAGTCTTTCAGAGATTGAAACAGTAATAACAAGACAGAGTTTTGATAACTGGTTCCGCACAACCAGGCTCTACTCCCTCAAAGAAAATTTCATGGAGATTGGTGTCCCAAGTGTATTTCTTGGTAACTGGTTAAGGGACCACTTTATGGACGTTATTAAAAATACAGTTAAAAAAGTGACCGGAAAAGAGATAGACATAGATTTTGTGGTGTGTGACGACCTGAAGGAATCTGTTGCAGAGTCTTCTCCGGCAACGAGTCTGAAGAGAAAAAAGGAAGAGAAGTTAAATCCCAAGTACACATTTGATTCTTTCGTAATAGGTCCAAGCAATCAGTTTGCGCATGCCGCAACAAGGGCAGTTGCCGAGGCGCCTGGCGCAGGATACAATCCGTTATTTATATACAGCGGAGTTGGTCTTGGAAAGACACATCTTCTCAATGCGATTGGAAATCATATTATGGCTGCAAGACCTTCATACAGGATACTGTATGTGTCATCAGAGCAGTTTACCAATGAGGTGATTCAGGCGATTTTAAACAATAAGACGGCAGAACTGAGAAATAAATACAGAAACAATATTGACGTCCTGCTGATGGATGATATTCAGTTCATTGCCGGAAAAGACAGGACAGTTGAAGAGTTCTTTTACACATTTAATACCCTTTATGAGGCGCGCAAGCAGATAGTGATAACAAGCGACCGTTTTCCTAAGGATATACAGCATATTGATGAAAGGCTTCGTTCAAGGTTTGAGTGGGGACTCCTGGCTGATATACAGCCGCCTGATATAGAGACAAGGATTGCAATACTGAAGAAGAAGGCAGCCGGAGAGTTTCCACATGTGACCTTTCCTGATGACGTTGCAGTGTTCCTTGCTGAAAACATAAAGTCTAATGTGCGGGAACTGGAAGGGGCGCTGATCAGGCTTGGGGCCTTTTCTTCACTGACAGGACAGGAGCTATCCTACGAGCTTGCGAAGCGGATATTCAAGGACATAATAAGGGAGCGGGAAGAAAAGATAACCTCGGATAAAATACAGAAGGTGATAACAGCACACTTTAATATCAAGATGGCGGACATTAAGTCAAAGAAAAGGACTAAATCACTGGTTGTCCCAAGGCAAATAGCCATGTTCTTGTGCAGGGAACTCCTTAAGATGTCTTTTCCTGAAATAGGAAGGATTTTTGGGGGAAAGGACCATTCGACTGTAATTTATGCCTGCAACCTGATTGAAAAACAGAAGCTGGAAGATCCGAATATGGTGTATTTGATAGAGGATCTGATAAAGAAGATAAAGGAATAAAGAAAAGGAAGGTGAAGACATGAAACTTCAAATTGAAAAAGGTGTGCTGCTCCTGGGACTGCAGAGGGTGCAGGGCATAATTGACAGGAGGAGCACTGTTCCGATCCTGTCAAACATTCTTCTCGAAGGAAAGGCGCCGGCAGCGGAATCAGGGCACGCTACAATTGAAATAGTGGCTACCGATCTCGAAATAGGCATGAGGGGTTCTTATCCGGCACAAATACACGGGGAAGGGGCAATTGCGGTTTCAGGCAGGAAACTCTATGATATCGTCAGGGAACTTCCCGACGGAAATATAGATATGTCCGTTGAAGATGGGAAGCTTTTGACCATAAGGGCGGGTAAAAGCCTTTTCAGAATAGCCGGGTTTGGCAAGGATGATTTTCCATCACTTCCTGAGGTGATAGAAGAGAAGATGATAGAGGTCGAATCCCGGATGTTCGGTGATATGATCAAAAAGACCTTCTTTGCTGTAGCTGATGCGGATGCAAGACATGTCTTGAATGGCGCATTGCTTGAGATTGAGGAAGGAGATGGAAAAAACAATATTGCACGCATGGTCGGCACAGATGGACACAGACTGGCCATTTGTGAGAGGCAACTGGATGGAGGCGGAGCTGGACGTACCCAGGCGATTATCCCGAAGAAGACACTATATGAGATGCGCAGGTTTTTGGATGTCAACGAGAAGATAAAAATAGGTTTGGGGGAGAAAGAGATTTCGCTCAAGGGAGAGGACATCTTCATAACATCGCGGCTTATAGATGGAATATTTCCAAATTACAAACAGGTAATACCAAAGGGCGGGGATCAGATAATCAGGATTAACCGGCTCATGTTCATAAATGTCATAAAACGTATTTCCGTGATGTCTCGCGAAAAGACGAGGGCTTTTTTGATAGAGTTTGCCCCGAATAAGGCAGTGTTAAGGGCAAAGGACCCCGAAATCGGGGAGGCGTCAGAGGATATTGATATAAAGTATGAGGGCAAGGGGCTTACAGTCAGCCTCAACTACCAGTACGTACTTGATGCGCTTGATTCCATGAATGAGGAAGATGTCGTAATCGAGACACAGAACAGTCTGACCCCATGCACATTCAAGCAGGAGAAAGATCCGGGCCATCTCTGTATAGTGATGCCGATGAGGGTGCAGGACAGCGATTAGCGAGGTTATATGGAAGAGCAATATACAGCGGAAAACATAAAGGTGCTGGAAGGGCTTGAGGCTGTAAGAAAAAGGCCTGCCATGTACATAGGCAACACGGGCATAGAGGGACTCCATCACCTCGTATATGAGGTTGTTGACAACAGCGTTGATGAGTCAATGGCCGGATACGGCGATAACATCGAGGTCATTATCCACATTGACAACAGTGTTACCGTGATTGACAACGGGAGGGGCATCCCGGTTGACATGCACCCCACACAGAACAAGCCTGCTGCAGAGGTTGCGCTGACCGTACTGCACGCCGGCGGCAAATTTGACAATTCGACATATAAGGTATCGGGTGGTCTCCATGGAGTCGGTGTGTCCGTTGTGAATGCACTGTCAGAGTGGCTCGAGCTGGAGATAAAGAGAGACGGGTCTGTATATCAGCAGAAGTATCAACGGGGAAATCCGGTTACGACCCTCGACATTGTAGGAAAGACCAGGAAATGCGGCACCAAGATTACATTCAAACCGGATGCAGAGATATTTGAATATACTGAGTACAGCTTTGACACCCTTGCGCACAGGCTGCGGGAGCTCGCCTTCCTGAACAAGGGGCTTGAGATATCCATTACTGATGAGCGGACTCGAAAATCGGGCAGTTACAAATACAAGGGCGGGATCGTACAGTTTGTAGATCATTTGAATGAGAACAAGAATGCCATTCACAACCCCGTATATATTACCGCTGAAAAAGGCGGGGTCATTCTTGAGGCCGCCATACAGTATAATGACAGTTATTCTGAAAACCTCTTCTCCTTTGCAAACAACATAAACACAAAGGAAGGGGGGACCCACCTCGTCGGTTTCAAGACGGCGCTTACCCGGACAATCAATAATTATGCGGCAGCAAACAACATGCTTAAGGGTGAGACATTGCTTGGTGATGACATCAGAGAGGGGCTTACTGCCGTTGTCAGTATAAAGCTCCCTAATCCGCAGTTTGAGGGGCAGACCAAGACCAAGCTTGGCAACAGTGAGATAAAGGGCCTTGTCGAGGCCGTCGTCAATGAGCAGTTGGGGACATTTTTTGAAGAGAACCCCTCTGTCGCAAGGAAGATAGTTGACAAGGCGTTGAATGCAGCGAGGGCGAGGGAGGCGGCAAGGAAGGCAAAGGAGCTTATCAGGAGAAAGAATGCAATGGACGGTGGCAACCTGCCGGGCAAGCTTGCAGACTGCTCTGAAAAGGACCCTGCATTCTGTGAGTTATTCCTGGTAGAGGGAGATTCTGCAGGAGGCTCTGCCAAACAGGGAAGGGACAGGCGTTATCAGGCGATATTGCCGCTCCGCGGGAAGATTCTCAATGTTGAAAAGGCGCGTTTTGACAAGATACTTTCGA
>WBZR01004649.1_pt1 | contig 11085 bp, 8 predicted proteins | sample 5204231 | NCBI WGS metagenome assembly WBZR01 (sample SAMN12412403, study PRJNA552823) | activated sludge metagenome | isolation source: activated sludge from anammox sidestream of wastewater treatment plant... | place: USA: Virginia | collected 2017-08
AGAAGACCATCACGAGCCATTGCCAGGAAAATTCTTGGTTGACTAAGCATCATAACTAGAAGGACGGATGTTATTCCGGCAATTGCTCCAAGCGAAACGATGAATTGTGCCCACTCCAAACCAACTTGTTTGAATGCATTTGACACGGGTGCGTCAATATCAATTTTGTCGTAAGGCACCATTCCTGTAATTACACCGGAGACCAGAATATAAAGTACTGTACACAAAATCAGAGAAGTAATAATACCAATCGGGACATCACGGTGTGGTCTCTTTGCTTCCTCTGCATGAGTAGAGACAGAATCAAAACCTATGTAAGCAAAAAATATCATCGCAGCACCTGCAAGAACTCCAACCGGAACTCCTCCGGCTCCGGTTTCACCCCAGATTGTATGACCGAAAATACTCAAACCAGCATAACCGAAAGGTGCAAATGGTTCCCAGTTAGCTGAATTTATATACATTGCACCGACAATTATTACAAGTAAAACAACAGCTAACTTTATTATTACCATACTTGTATTAAATCCTGAGCTCTCTTTAATTCCTTTAACAAGTATTATAGTAATAATCAGTGCGATTATTATAGCTGTAATATCAACGACTGAACCTGTTGAGACGAACTGTCCTGTTGCAACATCAAAATCAAACGGTGCTTTTGTTAATTCAGGCGGAAGATGTAACCCGATAATCCCGATAAAATCCTGAAAGTAGTGAGACCATCCGTGTGCAACTGTAGCAGAAGCAACAGCATATTCAAGAATAAGATCCCAACCAATTATCCATGCAAATAATTCACCAAGAGTAGCGTATGCATAAGTATAAGCAGAACCGGCAACGGGAACCATTGAAGCGAATTCAGCATAACATAATGCTGCAAAGATACAGGCAATACCAGCGACCGAAAATGAAAGCACAACTGCTGCGCCTGCTTTATCATGTGCAGCTACGCCGGTCAGGACAAAAATTCCGGTTCCGATTATCGCTCCAACTCCAAGGCTTGTCAATGCAACCGGGCCAAGAATTCTTCTTAATCGATTCTCACCGTGTACTTCTTCCAGCAGGATATGAAGTGGCTTTTTAATAAAGTATTTTTTCATCCGGGATAACTTTTAAATATGTGAGTAGATTTTGGGATAAACTTTTACAAATGAAACTGCAATTACAATTTAGTTTAGATTAATATGTTGTGAAAACTAATTAGTTATTTCAAATTTTCCTAAATTTTTTTTCTTGGAACTCAATTTTTAAGAATAATGAATTTTAATTATGATGATCCAAAATGTTGATTGATTTATACTTCATCTATATCTTTGTTTGCCCATAATGTAATGATTCCATCAATCGAAGGACAGTTAATTGAAAGTGTTTATTCTGTTTTAAGATACTTCTAATTTATTTAGACAAAAAATTAACAATCACCTATGCGCGAACAAATAAAATCATTTATCGAACACAACAGATGGATTACCTTCGTTGAGTTATCACTAGCAATTTTCATTTTACTAGCAATAGAACTTGGCTGGATAACACAGTTTATAATATTAGCTATTGTTCTTTATGCCTGGTTTTCATTATGGTTGAGAGGAAAAGGGTGGAGCGATTTTGGTTTAAAGAAACCAGAAAACTGGAAGAAGACAATATCACTCGCATTGTTAGTCGGAATTATTTTTCAGGGATTAAGCCTTTATGTTATTGAACCTTTCCTCGGAAAGCTAACTGGCGATATTCCTGATGTTAGTTTTTTCAGACCAATGGTGGGAAATGTTCCTCAATTACTTTTTTATTTTGTATTATCATGGACATTTGCTGCATTCATTGAAGAAATGATTTATCGTGGTTACCTGATGCACAGGATTGCAGATTTGTTCAACAGAAATAATACAGGATGGATTGTTGGACTGATACTTTCCAATTTGTTATTTGGCTTCGGTCATCTGTATCAGGGTTTATCCGGGATGATCATCACAGCAATAACAGGTTTCATATTTGCCTGGCTTTACTTCGCAACAAACAGAAATCTCTGGGCAGCAATTTTAGCTCATGGAATTTATGATACTATTGGTTTCCTGATGATTTTTCTTGGCGTATATCCGGGAATTTAAAAATCCTTATCCAGAACTACTTTAAAAGAATCATTTTTTTTGTTTCGGCAAAACCTTGTTCTAAACCTACATCACTGTCAGTCGGGTTTGATTCAGGACCTTCTTGAGTCAACTGGTAAAAGTATATTCCGGATGTGAGGTCTCGGTTTTCGACCGAGTTAATATTGAATTCAACCTCATATTCACCTGCAGCTAAATTTCCATTTACCAAAACAGCAATTTCATTTCCAAGAATATCATAAACTTTCAGACTAACGAATCCGAAATCTGAAATTTGAAAACTAATTCTGGTTGAAGGATTAAATGGGTTAGGATAATTCTGATATAGCACAAAATCTTTTGGCGATTTATTTTCATTACTCAGATTTACTGGGTAATCGGTTACCTGAACTGCAAAATTCTGACCAAAGTTCCACTGATCAAAGTTACTTGGTATGCTGTCCCAATTAACACTGTTTCCGACAGAATAAATCGTATCAGTTAAAATTGAATCGGGTGCGGTATATAAAAAATTCCAAGATACAGTATCATTTATGAATGGATTTGGCTGCGTGTGAGTTAGTTCGCCGAACATTACATGTGTTAAAGTGTCAACAGAGTCGAGTTCCCCAAAATAACTTGCTAAATTAAAACCACCGGCAATTGCCGGACCACCGCTCATAAATAGTTTAAACTGTTGGGTAGAATTTCTTTTTACACTATCCGGTCCTTCAATCCAAACAAAAACAGAATCGTTAGATTCAATATTGTGACAGATACAACCGATTCCTCCATCTCTTAAAGTCATCCCAACAATTCCATGCAGATAATCGATATTTGCATAAGCGATGAAAGAAATAAAAGCTAAAACAAGAATAAAATTTATTTTCATAGGTATCTCCTGAATTAAAAAGTCCCGAAAACCGGGACTTCATAATAAATGAAAAACAAAATTATATCAATGATAATTCTTTAACGCAGCAGCAACATTTTCTTTGTTGATTTGAACACCTGTCCATTCACTCCATTAGCTTCTAACGTATAAATGTAAGCACCACTTGTTAAGTTCTGTGCGTTAAACTCAAAGTTATGGCTCCCGGTTTGAAAACTTCCATCTGCAATCTTAGCAACTTCCTGTCCAAGCATATTAAATAATTTTATTGTTACATACGATTCGACGGGTAATGTGAACGAAATAGTTGTTGAAGGATTAAATGGATTTGGATGATTTTGGTTAAGTACAAAATTATCTGGCATTGGTCCTGTTACTTCAACAGAATTAAAAGTTGTTGATGTTCCGTCAAAATCAATTTGTTTTAATCTATAATACTGAACAACCGCATTGACATCAGGAATGATGAAAGAATATGATTTCATTTCAGTTGTTGTTCCAAATCCCGGTACGAATCCTATTTTATTGAAGTTTTGGTTATCAAAACTTTGTTCAATTTCAAAACCTTGATTGTTTAGCTCAGTTGCCGTTGTCCAGCTAAGTGTTACATCATTACCGGATAATTCAGCGACGAATGAAGCCAATTCAACAGGAATAAAGTATTGAGATTCCAGTTTATAAAATCCGCTGCTTTGAGCAGCAAACTGTGTCATTGAATCAACAATTGAATATTGATAGTTTGATCCGCCAATTGAAATTTGAGTCCAGGTTTGTCCACCATTTTTTGTTCTCCATGAAGCTCCACAGGAATAACAACCAGCAATAACCATATTTCCGTCTGTTGGTTGAACGTGAACTCCCCACATACTCGTTCCGGTAAAACCAGATTGCAAATTCCATGTAGAACCATAATTAGTTGATTTTAATAATCCACCACCACCGCCCCATTTAGTAGCCCAGGCTATTCCCGGTGTTGTATAATTAATAGAGATTGTCGGTATTTCACCTGAAGTACTATATGCTTGTGACCATGTAACACCATAATCTGTACTCCGGAATATTCCGGTTCCGTTATCACCAATTAAAATTATACTAGTATCAGGGAAAACTTCAATATCGCAAGGTGCAGAGTTCGAACCAGTATTAGAGGATAATGTAATCCATGTATCACCAAAATCAGGCGAGCGAAGGAAATTAACTCCGTTCATTGTATATACTGTGTCAGGGTGTGATGGATCTTCTGTTATTGGAATTCCGAAATAAGAAAATGTTACATTATTAAGAGATGTTGTCCAGGTTTGACCGTCGTTGGTAGTTTTCATAATTTTCTCAGGTGAAGATTCAATTGCTACAAGAAAAGTTCCGGGGTTACTATCATCAAGCAATATTGCTTTTATTTCTGAAGAACCAGGTACGTTGGTTCCTGTGGCTGAAAAAGTTTCACCGCGATCAGTGCTTTTGTAAATAGTAGCATTCGAGCCATAGTAAACTATATCAGGATTGAAATTGTGATAATCTATTGGTCCTCCGAGACTGCTTCCTGATCTTTTTAGAACCCATTGATATGCAGGCTGTGCATTACTAACAGTCAGGAACATTGAACAAATAAGTACTGCGGTTGCAAGGTATTTCATTATTACTCCGTTATTATAAAATGGTTTGACCGTAAAAAGAATTACTACAAATTAAACATTAGTTGATAAAAATCAAATATTTCTTAATGGTGAAAAATGTTATTTATAAAACTTATTTTAGAAGGGAAATTAGAACAAAATATATTTTTTGACTGTTCGATCGGTAAAAGTATATTTGGATTATTTCATATCTTCAAAAAGGAAAAAGTTTAAACGATGGAATTAGATATTCTTGTATTTGCAGCTCATCCTGATGACGCAGAACTATCAATGGGCGGAACGATTGCGAAATTTACTTCGAAGGGATTGAAGGTTGGTGTTGCCGATTTGTCTAAAGCCGAACTAAGCACAAGAGGCAACGTAAAATTACGTGCAAAAGAAACGGCTGCTGCTTCAAAAATTCTTAATCTGAAAGCTCACGAAAATCTTGGTATTCCTGATGGCAATATCTTAGCTTCACAAGAAAATCTCAGGAGTGTTGTTGTACTTATTCGGAAATACAAACCAAAGATAGTTTTTGCTCCTTACTCTAACGATCGTCATCCGGACCACATGGATGTGAGCAATTTAGTAAAGAGAGCATTTTTTAGTTCTGGTCTGGAAAAATTCAAAACAAAGTTTGCCGGAAAGTCCCAGATTCAATATAGACCCAAAAAGCTATTTTATTATATGCAAACATATCTGTTTCAACCAACGTTTATCGTGGACATCTCTGAGCATTTCCAAAAGAAAATGGAATCAGTCGGCAAGTATAAAAGCCAGTTTCATAATCCAAGGTCAAAAAAGGAAGACACATTTATCAGTAAACCGGAATTTCTCGATTACGTCAGAACGCGTGCAGAATTTTATGGTTTCCAGATACGAAAAAAATACGGCGAACCATTTTATTGTGAAGAGAATATTGAATATGATTTTTCGGATTTGATGTAACAATTATTTTAAAATATAACTTTCATGAAAACTAAGGAGTAAAAATGATTCTTAAAGATAAAGTAATTAAAGAATTAGAGGCACAGGGAATACGTAATATCCGTGAAGTCTTTTATAATTATGGAACGCCTGCATTATACGAACAGGTGGTTAGGAGAAGAGAAGGATTGCTTGCTCATTTAGGACCGATTGTAGTAAGAACCGGACATCACACCGGAAGAAGTCCGAATGATAAATTTATTGTTAAAGAACCATCAAGCGAAAAAAATATCTGGTGGGGTAAAGCAAATAAATCAATGACTGAAGAAGATTTTAATCGTCTCTTCGCAAAGATGATGGCTTATATACAGGGGAAAGATCTTTATGTTGAAGACTGCTATGTTTGTGCTGACGAAAAATATCGTCTGCCTATCAGGGTTATAACTGAAGCTGCCTGGCATAATCTGTTTGCGAGAAACATGTTCAGAAGATATAATGATTCTTCAGAGCTTGAAAATCATGTTCCTCAGTTTACTGTTATGCAGATGCCAAACTTTCACGCGTATCCGCAGTCTGATAATACCAACTCCGAAGTTTTCATCATAATAAATTTTGGAAAGAAACTTGTACTCATTGGTGGAACCAGCTATGCCGGTGAGATTAAAAAATCAATTTTTACTATTCTCAATTACCTGATGCCTATTGATCATGTTATGTCAATGCACTGCTCTGCTAATCTTGGAGAACACGGAGATGTTGCGTTATTTTTTGGATTATCCGGCACCGGAAAGACTACTCTCTCTGCCGATCCGGGAAGAAAACTAATCGGCGATGATGAACATGGCTGGAGTGAAGATGGAGTATTTAATTATGAAGGAGGATGTTATGCTAAAGTTATCCGCCTTTCTGAAGAAGCAGAACCGGAAATTTATGATACAACCAGAAGATTCGGTACTATACTTGAAAATGTCCAGATTGATGCACAAACCAGAAGAATAGATTTAAACGATGACACTTTCACTGAAAATACACGGGCTGCGTATCCACTTACACATATAGAAAATATTGTTGAAGAAGGAAAAGCTGGTCATCCGAAAAATCTTATTATGCTGACTGCTGATGCATTTGGTGTTTTGCCGCCTATTTCTAAACTTTCAACAGAACAGGCGATGTATCATTTCATCTCCGGATATACTGCAAAAGTAGCAGGAACAGAAAAAGGAGTTACTGAACCGAAAGCTACATTCAGCACTTGCTTCGGGGCTCCGTTTATGGTTTGGCATCCTACTGTTTATGCAAAACTTTTGGGTGAGAAAATTAAAAAGCACAACGTGAAATGCTGGCTTGTCAACACTGGCTGGACTGGTGGTCCTTATGGTGTCGGCTCACGTATGAAAATTCAATATACAAGAGCAATGTTAAATGCAGCTCTCCATGGAAAACTTGAAAATATTGATTATGAGACTGATCCTGTATTTAATTTAAAAGTTCCAAAATCCTGCGAAGGTGTACCTGCTGATGTTTTAAATCCGAGAAATACATGGAAAGATAAAAATGCTTATGATGAAATGGCAAAAAAACTGGCAGTTATGTTTGTGAATAACTTCAGAGAATATGAAGCTGATACAGAGAAAGAAATTATTGCTGCAGGACCAAAGTTAGTATAATCAATTGCTGATAAGTTGATTGAGAATAAAAATACCCGGCTTATCAATTGATAAATTTTTTAAATAATCAGAGAGTTAATTCAAATGAAAAAAATTGTAATTGCATTGGTAGTAATTTTAGTTGGGATCCAATTTGTACCTGTTGAACGAACAAATCCTTCAATCAGTTGGGATATTAATGCACCCGAAAAAGTTGCTTCAATATTGCGCGAATCGTGTTACGATTGTCACTCCAACGAAACAGATTGGCCGTGGTATTCTCACATTGCACCGGTTTCCTTTCTAGTTGCCGGAGATGTGAATGATGGAAGAAAGCATCTTAACTTTTCTGAGTGGGATAAATATGAAGCTGAGAAAAGAGAAAAAATATATGAGGAAATAGTTGAGGAAATTGAAAAAGAAAATATGCCGCTGCCGATTTATACATTTACTCATCCGGGTGCAAAACTTGATGATCATAAGATTAAAACCATTAAAGAGTGGGTGCAGCCCGGTAGCAGTCTGGAAGATAATGTAAGGTATAAATAGTGTAGCTCTTAAATAGTTTAGTTAATGATCCGAGCATAACAAACTGAATGAAACATCTATCTCAATGTAAAAATATTGAGTTTTACTTTCAGCAGATAGCAGAGAATAGAAAAATAAATAACCATTAAATAAATAAATTGATTGCCAGTTAACACTATACGTCAGGACGATATAATAATAATCCTGCAAATGGAGGAAACTAATTATGACAGATAAAAAACTCTCCGGCGATGTTTATTATCCAACCGAAGAAATCATTAAAAATTCTAATGCAAAATGCCAGCAGTTATATCAATCAGCTGACAAAGATTATATCGGTTTTTGGGAAAATGAAGCTAAAAATCTTCACTGGTTTCAAAAGTGGGATAAAGTACTTGATGATTCCAAAAAACCTTTCTTCAAATGGTTTGTAAACGGAAAAACGAATATCGCATATAATTGTCTTGATGTTCATTGCGAAACTTACCGGCGTAATAAAGTTGCATTTGTCTGGGAAGGGGAGAATGGTGATTTCAGATCTTTGTCTTATTTTGCTTTGAAGAGAGAAACATGCCGCTTTGCAAACGTTCTCAGAAGTCTTGGTGTTAAAAAAGGTGATCGTGTGACAATTTATATGGGAAGAATTCCTGAAATTGTAATGGCAATGCTTGCCTGTGCAAGGATTGGTGCAATTCATTCTGTTGTTTATGGTGGCTTTTCGGTTGAAGCATTGCGTGAAAGATTGGAAGATAGTCAGTCTAAAGTTTTAATTGTTGCCGATGGTGCTTACCAGAGAGGAAAAATTGTTGAGTTGAAAAAGATTGCTGACGAAGCACTTCAAAGAGCAGCAACTGTTGAAAGCGTTTTAGTAGTTAAACGAACCGGTCACGAAGTTAATATGGAATTTGGAAGAGATATGTGGTATCACGATTTGATGTCGTTGCCTATCGCAGGAAATTCATGCGATATAGAGATAATGGATGCTGAGGATCCGCTCTATCTTCTATACACTTCCGGAACGACTGGTAAGCCTAAAGCAATCGTACATACTCACGGCGGTTATATGGTTGGTATGTACACAACTCTGAAATATGTTTTCGACATTCACGAAGAAGACCGGTTTTGGTGTGCCGCAGATCCAGGCTGGGTTACAGGACATAGTTATATTGTTTATGGACCTCTTCTAAATGGTGCGACTTCTTTTATGTATGAAGGAGCGCCGACTTATCCTTATCCAAGCAGATGGTGGGGAATGATCGAAAAATATGGAATCAATATTCTTTACACAGCTCCAACTGCAATCAGAGGTTTTATGAGATTCGGTGATGCCTGGGTTAAAAGACACAATCTCTCTTCACTAAGATTACTCGGAAGTGTTGGTGAACCAATAAATCCTGAAGCATGGAGATGGTATCATAAAGTTGTCGGCGGTGAACGCTGTCCAATTATGGATACCTGGTGGCAAACAGAAACAGGAATGTTTATGATTACACCGATGCCATGTACACCATTAAAACCAGGTTCAGGAACCAAACCATTCCCAGGACTAAAAGTGGATGTTGTTGATGAAGAAGGTAAATCAGTTGCAGACAATGAAGAAGGATTTCTAGTAATTAAAACTCCCTGGCCAGCAATGCTCAGAACAATATGGAATGATCCTGAAAGATACGTCCAGCAATACTGGTCAAGATTTCCAGGTGTTTATATGACAGGTGATTCCGCCAGAAGAGATGAAGATGGTTACTATTGGGTGATTGGCAGAGTAGATGACGTAATAAAAGTTTCAGGATATAGACTAGGTACTGCAGAAATAGAAAGTGCTTTTGTAAGTCATCCTGCTGTTGCAGAAGCCGCAGCTATTGGACTGCCTCACGAAATAAAAGGGAATGCAATACACGCGTTTGTAATTTTAAGAACAGGCTATGAAAAATCAGATAAGCTGATTGAAGAGTTAAGACAGCACGTTGGTCACGAAGTCGGTCCAATAGCAAAGCCTGAACGTATCGAAATTGTTGATTCACTTCCCAAAACTAGAAGCGGAAAAATTATGAGAAGAGTTTTAAAAGCAAAAGCTTTGGGAATTGATCCGGGAAATCTATCTACGTTGGAGGAATAATTTATTTAAAACAAAAAAGCGTCCTGTTTAAGAACGCTTTTAAGAAATAAGAAAAATATTTTTATTATAAACTTTTTAAAGCTTCAACAGCTTGCGCATTCTTAGGATCAAGTGCATAAACCTTCTGCCAGTATAATTTCGAGTTTGCATTATCAGTTTTCAAATAATAATAATAGCCGAGGTAGGAGTAAGCTTCAATAAGTTCTTTTTTAAATTTAGTCGTATCCTCTTGTGATATTGTGATGAACTGTTCATAGTAAGGTTTTGCAAGACCTTCAACTGATTCAGGATCGAAATTAGCTTTAACTCTTGCCTGCCAGAAATAAGCAATTGCGAGATCAGGAACTTTTGATGCCAGCGTACTGAAAGCACTATCAGCTTCATTATATTTTTGAGTGAAATAATATGCTTTACCAAGATCAAAATATTCCTGAGCAGTTAAATCCTTTTTTCTATTAAGTGAACTGATAACACCATCCCAATTTTTATTCTTGTAGTAGAGGATAGACATTTTTCCGTAAACATCATTGCGTGAGCTGTCTGCTTGAACTACCTTAGCTAAATATTCTATCGCTAAGGAATCATTCCCGGTTTTACTCAGCAACTCAGCATAATTCTCATAATCACTTGGCAGATATTTATCATCGGACATCGAAAATAATTTTTGGAAGTATGACTTGCTATTTTCGATGTCATCCAATTTGAAGTATGAATATGCAAGAATTCTAACTAAAGACGAATTATCAGGATCTTTACTTACTAATTCTTCAAGAATGTCAATGGCTTTCCGGTAGTCTTTATTAAGGTATAAAATTGAAGCATACCTTTTTAGTTTTTCATTATTTGTTTCTGATTTGTTGATATACTTCAGGTAATACTCAGCAGCTTTAGAATAATTATTAATATTTGAATAAACATCTGAGAGTTCTTTGTATGCCGGTGAATAGGTGGAGTCGCTTGCGATTGCTTCTTCGAGAAGTGAAATTGCTGAATTGTAATTACTTATAAGCGAATAAACTCTGGCTTTTAGTGAAAGAGCTTCAGGGTTCTCCGGTTCAATTCTTAAAGCTTCTTCAAAATTCTTTATTGCTTCTGTGCCGTTGATTTTCCCGAGATATATTTTCCCAATTGTAATAAAAATATCCGCTGTTTTTAGTTTGTTCGCCAATGCTTTATCCATTATCTGCATAGCAGTGTCAAAGTATTTAATGTGCATAAAAGCTTCAGCAATTACAATATAAACTTTTGGATTTTCTTCATCACTTAAGTCGAAAGC
>WBZR01004650.1_pt1 | contig 11085 bp, 10 predicted proteins | sample 5204231 | NCBI WGS metagenome assembly WBZR01 (sample SAMN12412403, study PRJNA552823) | activated sludge metagenome | isolation source: activated sludge from anammox sidestream of wastewater treatment plant... | place: USA: Virginia | collected 2017-08
GAGCCCGGACACGGATGGGTCTCCCTACAACTGGGGCACGACGGCGAGCCGCGTCACCTACACGACCGGGCGGGCGGTGTTCGCTGCCGCGCGCGAAGTCGAGCGCCAGATCAAGACGCACGCCGCGGAGCTCCTGGAGTGCGCGGAGGCGGACCTCGAGCTGCGGCCCGGCGGCGTGGTCGGGATCAAGGGTGTGCCTGGCAAGGAGCTGCCCTTCGTCGCGATCTCGGCACGCGCGCACTGGCGCAAGGGCGGGCCGATCATCGGCACGAACTCGTGGGTATTCGACCAGCCCACCTTCGACCCGAAGCGCGCGGTGGCGATCGGCCTGCCGTTCCCCCAGATCGGCGTCTACAGCTTCGGTGCGCTGTGCGTGGAGGTCGAGGTCGACGAGATCACCGGCAAGGTCGACGCGCGTCGCGCCTGGACGGTCGCCGACGTCGGGCGCGCGATCAACCGCGCCTCGGTCGAGGGCCAGCTCGAGGGCGCGTTCGCGCAGGGGCTCGGGTTTGCGCTCGTGGAGGAGGTGGTCTGGGACGGCCCGCGGCTCGCGAACCCGACGCTGATGGACTACAAGGTGCCGACGACCCTCGAGGTGCCTTACGAGCTGCACGCGCACATCGTCGAGTCCCCCGACCCGGACGGACCGTTCGGCGCGAAGGGCGTGGGCGAGATCGGCATCAATGTCGTCGCGGCGGCGGTGGCGAACGCGGTTGCGGCCGCGACGGGAGTGCGGCTGCGCCAGCTTCCGATGACCCCTGAGCGCGTGCTGCGCGGCGTGCTCGCCAGCCAGCCGGGCGGATGACCACTGCTCGGGGCGCGCGCGGCTGATGGATCTGCTCAAGATCGAGAATCAGGTCGCGAGCGCGGCGGCATGACCGCGCGTGGTGGACGGGTACGCCCGCGGGGGCGCCCCATTGCAAGAGGAGGAGGGCAGGCATGAAAAGCAGGCGAGCGGTAATCGGTGCGCTGGCGGCTGGGCTCACGGCGGCGATCGCGTGCAGCGGCCCCGCCCGTGCGCAGCAGGTGGAGGAGGTGACTTATTTGCTGCCGGCGGCGGCGTTTCTTCCGGCCTTTGGGCCGTGGATGCTGGCGCAGGCGCGAGGCTACTTCAGCCAGGAGGGGCTGAAGGTGGACTTCGTGGTGGCGAAGGGCGGGGTCGATGTAGCCAAGCAGGTCGGGGCGGGCAACGCGCCGATCGGCGGGGCGATCGGGGACACGCCGATCATTGCGCGCGCGCAGGGCATCCCGGTGAAGGCCGTGGCGGTGCTGGGCGGGCGCTCGCTCACGCAGCTGGTGGTGCACGAGGGCAAGGGCATCGCGGGTCCCAAGGATCTCAAGGGCAAGACCATCACCACGATCGCCTACCAGGACACCACCTTCTTCGCGCTGCAGGGCATGCTCGCCTCGGCCGGGCTGACCAAGGCCGATGTCGATGCGCAGGCCGCGGGGCCGGCCGGGGTGTGGCAGCTCTTCGCTGCGGGCAAGGCCGACGCGATGGCGGCGGTGCCCGACTGGATCGTCTCGGCGACCCAGGCGGGGGCGAAGGTGAAGATCTTCTCCTCGGAGGATTACTTCAAGAGCATGGCGCAGGCGATCCTCGCTTCCGACGAGACGATCCAGAAGCGCCCCGAGCTGGTGCGCAAGCTGGTGCGCGCCACCCTCAAGGGCATGCAGGACATCATGAAGGATCCGGCGGGGGCGGCGCGCGATTACGTGAAGGCGGTGCCCCAGCACAAGGGCAAGGAGGCCTACGTCGAGGAGGTCTTCAAGCTCTACAACCAGTACGTGTATCCGGGGCAGAAGACCCTGGGCGCGATGGATCCGGGCCGGCTCGCGGCGGTGCAGAAGTTCTATGTCACGGAGGGCATCGTTCCGAAGGAGACGCCCCTGGAGGAGCTGTACACCAACCAGTTCGTCCAGTAGCGCGCCCCGGCCCCACACCAGCTCCCAGGAGGCGTAGATGGAGACCTCGGTCGACACCGGTCACGCGCCGCGCCCGGACACGCGGCCCGAGCCGCGCTCCGCGGCGGTGATCGCCGTACCGCCGGCCACGCAGTACTACGATGAGCCGGTGTCGAGCACCTCGGAGTTCACGCCCGCGATCATGGGCGCGAGCCTCGCGGTGCTCATCGCCTTTCTCGCGGCCTGGGAGTGGCTGCCGGGCCTGATCGGCATCCCGCAGTTCATCCTGCCGCCGCCTTCGAAGGTGTGGTCGGAGTGCCTGCGCATGCTCGCGAACGAGCAGCTGCTGTGGCACAGCGCCATCACGACCCTCGAGGTGATCGTGGGCTTCGCCCTCGGCGCCCTGCTCGGTGTGCTGATCGGGTTCATCCTCGGCCTGTCGCCCAAGGCCGAGCTCGTGCTCTCGCCCTACGTCCTGGCGCTGCAGATCGCCCCGAAGGTGGCCTTCGCGCCGCTGTTCGTGATGTGGCTCGGCTACACGGTGTATCCGAAGATCCTGGTCGCGATCCTCATCGTGTTCTTCCCGGTGATGGTGAACGTGCTGACCGCGGTGCGCACGATCGACCCGGACATGGTGAGCCTCGCACGCGCCTTCTCGGCGAGCCGGCTGCAGATCTTCCGCCTGATCGAGTACCCGGCCTCGCTGCCGCCGCTGTTCGCGGGGCTGCGCATCGCGGCGACCCTGGCGGTGATCGGGGTGGTGGTGGGCGAGCTGGTGGGCGGCAACAGCGGCCTGGGCTACCTGCTCACCTACGGCGAGGGCCAGGGCAACACCGCGATGGTCTTCGTCACCATCATCGCCCTCACCCTGATCGGCATCGTCGCCTACGCAGCAGTGGTCGTGGCCGAACGCAAAGTCCTCCACTACCTGCCGCGCGCGCAGCACACCACCAAGTAACCATTCGCAACCACGGAGGGAACATGGCCGAAGTAGGACCGATGTTGATGCATACGCCCGCCGCGAATCTCGCGGGTCTCGTACAGGACTCCAACCCGTTTCTGCAAGTGTTCGTCGAGCGGCGCCGGAGCGAGGCGGCCGGACGCGGCCAGATCTTCGGCGGGCCGGACCGCGCGCTGGTCGTGTGGCAGACGCGCCCCGCTCCGCCCACCGATTTCGAGCTGACGCTCGCCGCCGCGCTGGAGCAGATTTTCGCGCAGAAGATCTACGCGCTGCCCGACATCGCCGCCGCGCTCAACCGGGACGGCATGCGCACGCGCGACGGCGCAGCCTGGACCGAGGACAACTTCGTCGCCACGTTCCGCGAGCTCGGCCAGCTCGCGTTCGGATAGAGGAGGCATCGATGAGCGATCCCCAAGCGGTCGAGCGCCTGGTGAACAGGGGCTTGCGCAACCAGTGGTATCCGGTGCTGCCGAGCTGGTCGGTCGCCGGCACGCCGATCGGCATCACGCGCCTGTCGGAGAACCTCGCGCTGTGGCGCGACGACGCCGGCAAGGTGCACGCGATCGAAGACCGCTGCCCGCACCGCGGCGCACGGCTGTCGCTCGGCTGGAACCTCGGCGACCGCCTCGCCTGCTGGTACCACGGCGTCGAGGTGGACAGCACGGGCACGGTGCGCAAGGTGCCGGCCGTGAGCGCCTGCCCGCTCGAGGGGCAGCAGTGCGTGAAGCACTACCCGGTGCAGGAGATCCGCGGCGCGATCTTCGCGTACTTCGGCGACGAGGCCCACCCGGAGCCCTGCAAGCTGGAGCTGCCCGAAGAGCTGTCGAGCCCCGAGTACGGCGCCATCCTGTGCTTCGCGAAGTGGAAGTGCAACTATCGCTACGCGGTCGACAACGTCATGGACCCGATGCACGGGGCCTACCTGCACGCGGTCTCGCATTCGATGGCGTTCGGCGACAAAAGCGCCAACATGCAGCTGCGCAAGACTCCCGCCGGGCTCGCGTTCGAGAAGACCGGCCAGCGCGACGTGAACTTCGACTGGGTGGAGTTCGGGCAGTCGGGCGCCACCTGGCTCAAGCTCTCGATTCCCTATCGCCCGAGCGCGGGCCCCGGGGGCAACTTCGGGATCGTCGGCTTCGCGACGCCGGTCGACGAAGACAACTGCCTCGTCTTCTTCTTCCGCACGCGCAAGTGCTCGGGCTGGGTGCGCGACGTGTGGCAGTTCATGTACCGCACGAAGCTGGAGGGCCTGCACTGGGCGGTGCTCGAGCAGGATCGGGCCGTGCTCGAGAACCTCGCGCCCGACGCGCGCTCGCGGGAGTTCCTCTACCAGCACGACACCGGGCTCGCCCGCGTGCGCCGCATGCTGCAGCAGCAGGCCGAGCAGCAGCTCGCCGCCCTGGAAGCGCACCGCGCGAAGGGTGCGCCGACGAAGGCAACCGCCTGAGGCAGCCGGGGGTGCGCATGCTGCGCGACCGGCGCATCCTGATCACCGGCGCCGCGCGCGGGCTCGGCCTGGCGTTTGCCGAGCACGCGATCGCCGCCGGCGCGCGCGTCGCGGTCGCCGACGTGCTGGAGGACGCGGGCCGGGCCGCGGCGGCACGGATCGGCGCGAGCTTCGTGCCGCTCGACCTCGCCTCGCCGCCCTCGATCGAGGCGTGCGTCGCGGGCGCCGCTGCGGCCCTCGGCGGGCTCGACGGACTGGTGAACAACGGCGCCATCACGAGCTCCGGCGGCAAGCCCCTCGACGCGCTCGACGTGGACGTGTGGGACCGCGTGATGGCGGTGAACGTGCGCGGGACGTGGCTCGCGACGCGCGCCGCCCTCCCCCACCTGCGCGCTGCGGGGAGCGGCCGGGTGATCAACATCGCCTCCGACACCGCGCTCTGGGGCGCGCCGAAGCTGCTCGCGTACGTCGCGAGCAAGGGCGCGGTGATGGCGATGACGCGATCGATGGCGCGCGAGCTCGGCGCCGACGCCATCACGGTCAACGCCGTGGCGCCCGGGCTCACGCTCGTCGAGGCGACCGAGTACGTCCCCGCGGAGCGCCATCGCCTCTACGTCGACGGCCGGGCGATCAATCGCCCGCAGGTTCCCGCGGACGTGTGCGGTGCGGTGACGTTCCTCCTCTCGGATGAGGCCGGCTTCATCACCGGGCAGCTGCTCGCGGTGAACGGCGGCTTCGTCATGCACTGAACCAATTTCGATTCCCTGGACAGGAGACCACAGATGGGCGATCAGGCAGTCAAGGATGCGAATGCGAAGCGGTCGTGGGGCCGCCCCGAGGGCGCGACCTTCGCGCAATGGATGGACGCGCGCGTCGCGCGGCTCGCGAGCCGCAGGTACGACTGGAACGCGCTCAAGTTCCAGGCCGACTACGACCCGAAGTACCGGCGCGCGCAGATGCGCTACGTGGGTACCGGAGGCACCGGGGTGGCGTCGGACGCGAACACGATTCCCGCCGAGCACTTCACCTTCTCTACGATGATCCTGCCCGCCGGCGCCGAGGGACCGCTGCACGTCCACCACGACGTGGAGGAGATCTTCTTCGTGCTGCGCGGGAAGGTGAAGCTGATCGCGGAGAAGGACGGCGAGCGCTGGGAGGCGATCGTCGGCGAGCGCGACCTGATCTCGTGGCCGCCGGGCGTCTACCGCGGCGAGGTCAACATCGGCGAGGAGGATGCGCTGATGTGCGTGATGCTCGGCTCGGCGAAGCCGGTCACGCCCACGTATCCCCCCGACCATCCGCTCGCGAAGATCAAGCGCAGCTGATGACGCTCGACCCCGGCCGCGCCGATGCGCTCGTCGCCCGTCATCCGCTCCACGAGCGGCGGACCGCGCGCGGCGTCGTGTCCTTCCGCGCGGCCGGAGCGGGACCGCCGCTCGTCCTCCTGCACGGCATCGGGAGCGGATCGGGCGCATGGACGCTGCAGCTCGACGCGCTCGGCGCGCGCCACCGCGTGATCGCGTGGGACGCGCCGGGATACGGCGACTCCGAGCCGCTGCCTGCCGCAGCGCCGGCCGCCGCCGATTACGCGACGACGCTCGCGGCGCTCTGGGACACGCTCGAGATCGACCGTGCGGTCGTCGTGGCCAGCTCGCTCGGCGCGCTCATGGCCGGCGCGTTCGCCGCGGGCTGGCCCGCGCGACTGGCGGGTCTCGTTCTCCTCAGCCCCGCGGGCGGCTACGGGCGCGCGAGCCCGGCGGAGCGTGAGGCGAAGCTCGCGGCGCGGCTCGAACGGCTCGCCGCGCTCGGGCCGGGCGGCATGGCCCAGGAGCTGCCGGCGGGAATGCTCTCGGCTGCGGCCTCGCCCGATGCACGCGCGCTCGCGGCCTGGAGCACCGCCCGGCTCCGCCCGGACGGCTATGCCCAGGCTGCGCGGATGCTCGCGGGCGGCAGCCTCGCCGACGACGCGACGCGCTACGACGGCCCGGTGCTGGTGGTCGCCGCCAGCGCCGACACGATCACCCCGCCCGCCCGCTGCGCGGCGATCGCGGCGGCCTTTCCGCGCGGCGAGTACCGGTTGCTCGACGGTCCCGGGCACCTCTCCTATCTCGAGGCGCCGGATGCCGTGAACGCGCTCGTCGGCAGGTTCGCGTCGGCCTGCCTGAAGGCAGCGGCCCTATGAAGAAAGCGCCGGCGAAGTACAACGTGCCCGGCCTCGAGCGCGGCTTGCAGATCCTGCAGCTCTTCGACCGCACGAACCGCGTGCTCACCGGCGCCCAGGTGTCGCGCGCGCTGAAGATCCCGCGCACCACTGCCTTTCGCCTCGCGCAGACGCTCGAACGGCTCGGTTTTCTCGAACGTGAAGGCGACGGGTTTCGCATCGGGCCGGCGGTCATGCGGCTCGGGTTCGAGTACATCGCCTCGCTCGAGATCACCGAGCTCGCGCGGCCGGTGCTCGAGCGCCTGCGCGACGAGTCGGGCTTCTCCTCGCAGCTCGTCATCCGCGACGGCCGCGACGTCGTGGTGGTGCTGCGCGCGGCGAGCCCGTCGATGTTCGCGAGCAACGTGAACATCGGCACGCGCTTCCCGGCGCACGCGACGATCCTGGGGCGTACGCTGCTCTGCGAACACTCCGACGAGGAGCTCGCCCGGCTCTTCCCCGAGCGCGCGCTCCAGTCGCACTCGCAGAGCACGCCGAAGACGCTCGTCGCGCTCAAGGCACTGCTGAAGGAGGATCGCGCGCGCGGCTACGCGGCGAGCGAGGGCTTCTTCGAGCGCGGGATCTCCGCGATCGCCGCGCCGGTGCGCGACCAGGGCGGCCGCATCGTCGCGGCCGTCAGCATCACCGCGCAGCGCCCAAGCCTGGAGCCGAAGGCGCTGCGCGAGCGACTCGTGCGCCAGGTGCGCGACGCCGCCGCCGAGCTCTCGCACAAGCTGAACTACCGCCCCGCGGAGCAGGCGGCGTGAGCGGCGCGCGGCGCTTTTCGCTCGGCGTCGAGGACCGCGCAGCGGTCGTGACTGGCGGCTCGTCGGGAATCGGCCTCGCGACCGCCCGGGTGCTGCTCGCGGCCGGGGCGCGGGTCGCGATCTGCGGCCGCGACCGCGCGCGGCTCGACGCGGCGGTCGGCGAGCTTGCCGCCATCGCCGGCGCCGACAGGGTGCTCGGCACCCGCTGCGACGTGCTCGACGAGAAGGCGGTCGGAGCCTTCGCGCGCGAGGTCGAGTCCCGCTTCGGTCCGGCCGGCATCCTCGTCAACAACGCCGGGCAGGGCCGCGTCTCGACCTTCGCCGACACGACCGACGAGGCGTGGCGCGAGGAGCTCGAGCTGAAGTTCTTCAGCGTGATCCGCCCGACGCGCGCCTTCCTGCCGCAGCTCGAGCGCGCGGGCGGCGGCGCGATCGTGTGCGTCAATTCGCTCCTCGCGCGCCAGCCCGAGCCGCACATGGTCGCGACCTCGGCCGCGCGGGCCGGCATCCTCAACTTGGTGCGCTCGCTCGCCACCGAGTTCGCCCCGCAGGGCGTGCGGGTGAACATGGTCCTGATCGGCCTGGTGGAGTCCGGGCAGTGGCGCCGGCGCTACGACGCGCAGGCAGCGTCCGGCGAGAGCTGGGACGCGTGGACTAGGCGGCTGGCGCGCGACAAGCACATCCCGCTCGGCCGGCTCGGGCGACCCGAGGAAGCGGCGCACGCGATCGCGTTCCTCGCCTCGCCCCTCGCCTCCTACACCACCGGCAGCTTCATCGACGTCTCAGGGGGCCATTCCCGCCATGTCTAGCCAGCGCGTCACCGTCGGCGAGCTCGTCGCCGCTTTCCTCGAGGAGTGCGGCGTGCGCGCGGCGTTCGGCGTGATCTCGATCCACAACATGCCGATCCTCGACGCGTTCGGGCGGCGCGCCGCCGTCGCGGCCGCCCAGGGCAACCCCGCGCCGATCCGCTTCGTGCCGGCGCGCAGCGAACCCGGCGCGGTGAACATGGCGGATGCCTGTGCCCGCGTCTCGGGCGGGCTCGGCGTCGCGGTCACCAGCACCGGCACCGCCGCCGGCAACGCCTGTGGCGCGATGGTCGAGGCGCTGACCGCGGGGACGCCGGTCCTGCACCTCACCGGGCAGATCGAGGTGCCGTACCTCGACCGCGAGCTCGCGTACATCCACGAGGCGCCGGAGCAACTCGAGATGCTGCGCGCGGTGTCGAAGGCCGCGTTCCGCGTTCGCAGCCCCGAGACGGCCCTCGGCACGCTGCGCGAGGCCGTGCGCGTCGCGCTCACCGCCCCCCGTGGCCCGGTGAGCGTCGAAATCCCGATCGACGTGCAAGCGGCGGAGATCGCTCTTCCCGACACGCTTGCGCCTGCGCCGGTCACCGCGCCGCAGCCTCACCCGGCTGCGCTCGACCGACTCGCGGAGCGACTTGCCCGCTCCAGACGACCGTTGCTGTGGCTCGGCGGTGGCGCCCGGCACGCGACCAACGAGGTCCACCGGCTGATCGACCTCGGCTTCGGCGTGGTCACCAGCGTGCAGGGCCGCGGCGTCGTGCCCGAGGATCATCCGATGTCGCTCGGCGCATTCAACCTGTACGAGCCGGTCGAGAAGTTCTACGGCACCTGCGACGCGCTGGTGGTCGTCGGCTCGCGGCTGCGCAGCAACGAGACGCTCAAGTACAAGCTGAAGCTCCCGCGCCCGCTCTACCGCATCGACGCCGACCCGCAGCAGCAGGGCCGCTGCTACGAGGACGACGGCTTCGTGCCGGGCGATGCGGGCCTCGCGCTCGCCGCACTCGCCGACCGGCTCGCCGGCCGGATGAATGTCGACCCCGGATTCGCGCGCGATCTCGCCTCGGCGCGTGCCGCCGCCGAAAAGATCGTGCGCGACGGGCTGGGGCCATACGCGGCCCTGGTCGATGCCTTGCAGCGCGCGGCCGGGCGCGAGTTCGTATGGGTGCGCGACGTCACGGTTTCGAACAGCACGTGGGGCAACCGGAGCCTTCAGATCTTCGGCCCGCGCGACGGTGTCCACGCGCTCGGCGGCGGGATCGGCCAGGGTCTGCAGATGGCGATCGGGGCCGCGCTTGCCGCGGCGCCGCGCAAGACCCTGTGCCTCGTCGGCGACGGCGGGTTGCAGGTGAACCTCGGCGAGCTCACGACGCTCGTGCAGGAGCACGCCGATGTCGTCGTGGTGCTGATGAACGACCGCGGCTATGGCGTGATCCGCAACATCCAGGACGCGCAGTACGGCGGGCGGCGCTATTACGCCGACCTGCACACGCCGGATTTCGGCGCGCTCGCGCAGTCGATCGGGCTGCCGTACCACCGCGTGCGCGACCTTGCGACGCTCAACGGTGCGTTGCAGGAGGCGGCTGCGCGCCGCGGCCCGACCCTGCTCGAGATCGACATGGTGGCCGTCGGCCCGTTCGCCAAGGCGTTCGCGGGTCCGCCGGTGAAGAAGGAGAAGGAGCGCGCCACGTGACGGTGGAGCCGATTCTCGTTGCGGGCGAGTGGCGCCGCGGCCGCGGCGACGTGTACGCCACGCGCTACCCCGCCGACGACACCGTCAATGCCGAGCTCGCCGCGGCGAACGTGGACGACGTGAACGAAGCAATCGAGACGGCGGACGCAGCGCGCCGCCGCCCCGAGTGGGCAGCGCTCAAGCCGCACGAGCGCGCGGCAGTGCTCTACCGGATCAGCGCGCTGATCCGCGAGCGTGCGGAGGAACTCGCCCAGCTCCAGCGGCGCGACAACGGCAAGCCGATCACCGAGACGCGCGCGCTGGTCGCGAGCGCCGCCGGCACCTTCCAGTTCTTCGCTGCGGCCTGCGAGACGCTCGAGGAGACGCTGACGCCCCCGCGCGGCGACTACCTGACGATGAGCGTGCACGAGCCGCTTGGCGTCGTCGCGGCGATCACGCCGTGGAACTCCCCGATCGCGAGCGAGGCGCAGAAGCTCGCCCCCGCGCTCGCCGCCGGCAACGGTGTGGTGGTGAAACCGGCGGAAGTGACGCCGCTCCTAGCCCTCGAGCTCGGCCGCGTCTGCGAGCGGGCCGGCGTACCGAGGGGCGTGGTGAGCATCATCCCCGGCAAGGGGTCGGTCATCGGGGACGCGATCGTGAAGCATCCGCTCGTGAAGAAAGTGTCCTTCACCGGCGGCACCAGCACCGGTCGCGCGCTCGCGAAGCTCGCTGCCGAGAAACTCATGCCCGTCACGCTCGAGCTCGGCGGCAAGTCACCGACGATCGTGTGCGAGGACGCGGACCTCGACCATGCGGTGAACGGCGTTCTCTTCGGCGTCTTCAGCTCCTCGGGCGAATCGTGCATCGCCGGGTCGCGCCTGTTCGTGCACGAGTCGGTTCGCGCGCCGTTCCTCGAGCGGCTGGTCGCCAAGGCGAGCGCGCTGCGGGTCGGCGACCCGGCGGATGTCCGCACGCAGATGGGCCCGCTCATCACGTCGAAGCACCGCGAGTCGATCGAGCGCTACGTGCAGCTCGGGCGGGACGAGGGCGGGCGCGTGCTGTGCGGCGGCGAGCGGCCGCAGGGCGGCCTCTACGACCGCGGGTGGTTCTACCGCCCGACCGTCCTCGACGGATTGACCAACGACGCGCGCATCAGCCGGGAGGAGATCTTCGGGCCGGTGCTGGTGGCGCTGTCCTGGCGCGACGAGGGCGACCTGCTGCGGCAGGCGAACGACAGCGCGTTCGGCCTCGCCGCGGGGATCTGGACGCGCGACTACAAGCGCGCGTGGCGCATCGCGCGCGCGCTCGAGACCGGGACCGTCTGGATCAACAC
>WBZR01004651.1_pt1 | contig 11085 bp, 6 predicted proteins | sample 5204231 | NCBI WGS metagenome assembly WBZR01 (sample SAMN12412403, study PRJNA552823) | activated sludge metagenome | isolation source: activated sludge from anammox sidestream of wastewater treatment plant... | place: USA: Virginia | collected 2017-08
AGCGGACGAGGGACGAGGTCCAGCACGGGAGGTTCTTCGACCCCCTCGCGCGGCTGGGCCTGCCGACCGGCGAGGCGGACGCGCTCGGCGACCTCTACCTGGCGCGGTACGCCGAGAGGTGGAGGCTGAACGAGGGGGCCGAGGAGCTGCTCGAGGCCGCCTCCCGCCGCGGGGTCGTGGGGATCCTGTCGAACGGCTTCCGCGAGCTGCAGCGCGGGAAGATCCGCCGCTTCGGCCTGGACCGCTGGGTGACGGTCGTCGTCCTCTCCGAGGAGGTCGGGGCGATGAAGCCGGCCCGCGCGATCTTCGACGCCGCCTGGTCGGCCGGCAACGGCGGGCAGAAGGCCCGGAAGGTCTACCTCGGCGACTCGTTCGAGACCGACGTCGTCGGCGCGAAGGCCGCCGGCTGGTTCCCGGTCCTCTACAACCCGGACGGAGGCGAGGTGCCCGCCCCCGTCCTCCACGTCCGCCGCCTCGCAGACGCGGTCCCGCTCCTGACGTGACGGCCTCCCGCCTCCTCGCGCTCGCGCTCGCGGCCTCGGCCCTGTCGTGCGCGTCCTCGCCGGTGGCGCTGCGGCGGACGGCCCGGGTCGGCGACGCCGAGGCGCGCCTGCACGTCCCCGAGACGTTCGAGCCGCTGGCCCCGGGCTCGGTCTACCCGAACCGCCGGATGCCGGTCCCGGCGGAGGGCCGCCCCGGAGTCCTCCTCTGGCCCGATGCCTCGAGCGGCCGGACGGAGCGCTCGCTCGCGGTCACGTTCCTCGCCGAACGCGGGATCGTCGTCCTCGAGCTGCCCCCCGGCGGGCCGTCCGGGCCGCCCGCCGCGGCCCTGAGGGACACGGTGGCGGCCTTCGGCGCCTTCCGCGAGAGCCGCGGAGCCCCCGTCGCGGTCTTGGCGTTTCGTCCCGGCCCGGGGGTCGTAGAGGCCGTCCTCGACGAGACGGCGCTCTCGGCCGCGGCGTTCCTGGGGTTCGACCCTCCGGCCGCCCGGGCGGTGCGCGGGGCGGGCCGCCTGCCGGTGCTCGTCGCGACGCTCCACGCCGGACCGGGCGAGGCCTCGGAGCTCTCGCGCCGCCTGACCGCGTTCCTCGGACGCTCGCCGGTGGAGCGGCGCTACCTCGAGGCGCCGGACGGAGGGTTTCCGCCCGAGGCGGCCCGGGACGTGGCCGAGTGGCTGGCCGCGGTCCTCGCCGAGGGCGCGCCGGGGCGCTGAGCCGCGGGCGCGCCCGACCGGCTCACTTCCTCCGCGCGGCCGCCTTCCGCGCGGGGGCCTTCTTCCCCTTCGCGCCCTTCTTCTCCATGGCGTCGACCAGGTCGGCGATGGTGCTCTCCTCCAGGCGGCTCTCCAGCATCGGCCGGACGACCTTCCAGACCGGGTGGACGGGGCAAGGGGTCTTGTCCGAGCAGGCCGGCAGGCCGAGGAGGCACCTCTCGGAGACGCCGGTCCCGTCGATGGCCTCCACGACGTCGCGGACGGTGATCTCCTCCGGCTCGCGGGAGAGGCCGACGCCGCCGGAGGGGCCGCGGCGCGCGCGCAGGAGGCCGGCCTTCCTCAGGCGGTGGACGATCTGGCCGAGCGAGGGGCCGGAGATCTCCAGCTCCTCGGCGACGCGGGCCTGCGGGACCCAGGCGCCCGGGTTGGCGGCCTCGATGGTCGCGACGCGCTCCATCGTCCGGAGCGCCTGCTGGCAGGTCTTCGAGTAGAGGAGCGGGCGCCCCGCGTCGGGAGCGGCGGTCGAACGTGCGATCCTGACCATGCCCCCGAGCATACCAACCCTCCGGAGCGCCGCGCGGCGTCAAACCGCGTTTTCTCCGAATCTGTCATCTAAGCGCCGGGAGGAATCGCGGGGCTCCTCCGCGGTGACGGGCCGGACCCGGGTCGGCGAAGATACGGCCGTCGCGCGCGGGCCCGGGCTGCCCGCGCCCGGGGAGACGCCGCCATGCCGAGCACGCCGCCGAACGAGATCGCCGCCCGTCCCCGCGGGGTCCTCCGCCCGTGGCAGAGGCGCCTCTACCTGGCGATCCTGACCGCCGTGGGCCTGATGGCCGCGAACTCGATCTACCTGGTCGCGTTCACGAAGATCTCCGAGTTCTTCATGACGATGCTGCTCCTGCACCTGGTGCTGGGGCTCTGCCTCGTCGTCCCGTTCGTCGTCTTCGCCCTCTCCCACGCGCCGCGGATGCTCGCCACGGTCCGGAACCCGCGCGCCAAGGCGGCCGGGGTCGCGGTGGTCCTCCTGGCGACCTCGTGCGCCGTCACCGGCGTCTTCATGGCGCTCGAGGGCGCCACCCTCGGGAACCGGCCGGTCTACTGGCTCCACGTCCTGTCGATCCCGAGCGCCCTCGTGGCGTTCGTCCTCCACCGCCGGGCGGCCGTGCACAAGCTCCACCTGACGCGGCTCGCCGCCTGGGGGGGCGCCGTCGCCGCGTTCCTCCTCGCCATGGGGGTGCTGCACCGTCTGGAGCGCCCGCCCCGGCGCGTGGCGAACGTGAACGGCGACACGCAGTTCTTCCTCTCCTCGGCAGAGACCCTCGACGGCGGCCTGATGGACGGCCAGAGGCTCTCGGCCAACGCGTACTGCGGCGACGCGGGGTGCCACCCGGACACGCTGAAGCGCTGGGAGAGGTCCGCCCACCGCTTCTCGTCTTTCAACAACCCCTTCTACCGCCGCGCCGTCGAGCTCATGGCCGACCGGGTGGGGCGCGAGAAGACGAAGTGGTGCGCCGGGTGTCACGACCCCGTCGTCCTCTTCACGGGCCAGATGGGGAAGGCGACGCTCCACTCCTTCACGTACGACCAGGCGGAGGCGCAGCAGGGGCTCACCTGCATGGCCTGCCACTCGATCGCCGAGGTCAAGGACGTCCGCGGCAACGGCGGCTACGTCATCGAGGAGTCGAAGCAGTACCCGTTCGCCTTCTCGAAGAGCCCCTGGCTGAAGGAGGTCAACAAGCTCCTGATCCGGATGGAGCCGTCGCTCCACCGGCAGACGTTCCTGAAGCCATTCATGCGCGAGCCGGAGTTCTGCTCGGCCTGCCACAAGGTCGGCCTCCTCCCTCCGATGAACGAGTACCGCTGGCTGCGCGGCCAGAACCACTACGACAGCTGGTACGAGTCGGGCGTCTCGGGCCTCGGCGTCCGCTCCTTCTACGACCCGCCGAAGCCGAAGGCCTGCCGCGACTGCCACCTCCCGCCGTATCCCTCGAACGAGTTCGGCAGCCGCGACGGGATGCTCCACGACCACCTCTTCCCCGCGGCCGCCACGCACCTGGAGGTCGTCCACGGGGACCGCAGAGCCACGGAGGAGATCCGGAAGAAGGTGCTGGAGGGCGCGCTCTCGGTCGACCTCTTCGGGATCCGCCGCGGCGGGGCGGTCGTCCCGCTCGGGCCGCGGCTCCCCGCGCTCTCGCCCGGCGAGACGGTCGACGTGGAGGTCGTCGTCCGCACGCGCACGCTCGGCCACCCCTTCACGCAGGGGACCGCCGACAGCAACGAGGCGTGGGTCGCCTTCTCGGCGGCGAACGGCGAGCGGAAGCTGATGGAGTCGGGGACCCTCGACGCCGACGGGCGTCTCGACCCGGCCGCGGACCGGCTGGCGCAGCTCGTCGTCGCCCACGACGGGACGCACATGGACCGCCGCCAGCCGCAGGACATCCGCGTCCCGCTCTACAACAACCAGATCCCGCCCGGCGCCGCGCGGACGGTCCACTACCGGTTCACCGTCCCGGCGGACGCCTCGGGGTCCGTGACGCTGACCGCCTCCGCGAGGTACCGCAAGGCCTCGCGCGACTACTCGGTCTTCGTCGGGGGGCCCGGCGCCCCCGTCCTCCCGGTCACCACCATCGGCTCCGACACGGTCACGCTCCCCGTCGCTCCCGCCCCCGACGGCGTCCTCGCGAAGGACGTCCGGCGCGGCAACCCCGACTGGCCGGAGCGGCCGTGGCTCCGCTTCAACGACTACGGGATCGGCCTCCTCCTGCAGGGCGACCTGAAAGGGGCCGCCGCCGCGTTCGAAGAGGTCTCGTCGCTCGCTCCCGACAAGCCCGACGGCCCCCTCAACCTAGCCCGCGTCAAGGTGCAGGAGGGGAACCTCCCCGCCGCCAAGGCCGCGCTCGCCGAGGCCGAGCGCCGCAAGCCCGGCTGGGCGAAGACGGCCTTCTTCCGCGCGTTCGTCGCCAAGGAAGAGGGGCGCCTGGACGACGCGGTGGCGGACCTCCTTCGCGTCGAGGCGAAGTACCCGAAGGACCGGACCGTCTTGAACCAGATCGCCCGCGTCGCCTACCTCACGGGCCGGTACGCCGACGCGCTCCCGTACATCGACCGGGTGCTCGCGATCGACCCCGAGGACCTCGCGGCGCACTACAACGCGATGCTCTGCCTCAAGGCGCTCGGCCGGCGCGAGGAGGCGGCGGCCGAGGAGCGCTGGTACCGCTACTTCAAGGAGGACGAGCAGGCGCGGTCGGTCATGGTCGACTTCCGGCAGCAGAACCCGCTGGCCAACCGCGAGTCCCTTCCCGTCCACGTCCACGACGAGCCGTTCCCGCCGAAGGCCGAGCCGCCGGCGTGGCTCGCCGAGCTGGGCCCGAAGGGGTACGAGTACCGGGGCCTCTCGCCGGCCGGCGAGACGGTCCTCGTGGACGACCGGCCGCCCGGCGCCCCGCGCCCGTTCGCACGGCCGGAGCCCGAGGAGAGGAAGGCCGGGCGCGCCGCCCCGGCCGTCCCCGTCGGCCTCGCCTCCCCGCCCCGGTAGAGCGCCCGCGCCTGCGGGGGCCTCCCCGGGACAGGGACGGTCGGCACGCCGGGGGAGGGGGCCGGGGAGGCCCGGCGGCGGGCAGGCGCGCCAGCGCCTGCGGGGGCCTCCCCGGGACAGGTCAGCTCGACGAGCCCCGCGCCAGCCTCACGGCCGTCTCGACGAGCGACGCCAGGATCCTCGGGACGCCCGGCGAGCCGGGGCCGGCCGCCGCCTCGACCACCTCCAGCGCCATCCGGGGCTTCGGGTACCGGTGGAGGGCCTGCTCGATGACGCGGCGCGGGCGCTCGCGCCCCTTCCGCGAGTCCGGGAGCGGCCCCGCCTCGGCCGCCGCCTTCCGGAAGACGGGCGCGTACCCGCAGGCGAAGAGGCAGTGCTCCAGGTCGGGAGCGCGCAAGGCCGTCAGCCGGTCCGCCTCGGGGCGCGCGTCGAGCAGCCGGCGGGCGGCCTCGGCGTAGGAGTGCCCCGCCGGGTCCCCGTCGGCGAGCAGGTGCCACTCGATCCCCAGCTCGCGCGCCAGCTTGACGAGCGGGGCCACCCCGCACTGCGCGAACTCCACGCACCGGATCCCCTCGGCCGGGAAGTCGTAGCCCAGGAGGCGCGCCAGCTCGGGGAGGATCCAGCTCTCCGTCTCCCCCTCGACGAGGACCCAGCACCTCGCGAAGAACGCCGAGGCCCGGTTCATCCTCACGTGGAACGCGATCCGGCGCGCCTCGTCGGGCGTCAGCGCCTTCTCGCCGACGCGCCACGCCTCCACGCCCGAGGCCTTGCGGACGAGCCGCCGGAGCGAGTGGAGGGGGACCGTGGCGAGGAGGTCCCCCGAGTTCGTCGTGACGACCTTCTGCGCCGGGATCCGGTCGATGACGCGCCAGACCGAGGCGAGGAGGATCGGGTGGAGGCGCGACTCGGGGTCCTCGATCACGACGACCGGCTCCGACCCGGCCGGCAGGGGGCTGTCGCCGCGCGCCTCGAGGAAGGAGCCGAGGGCCGCCAGGAGCGCGACGTTCTGCACGCCCATCCCGGCGCCGGGGAGGCCGGGGAGGAGCGGCGAGCGGGCCCCCAGCCGGACCGGCGTCTCGGCGATGCTCTCGAACGTCCGCCCGGGCGGCGCGGCGTGGAGGGCCGAGAAGCCCTCCTCGTACCGGCGCGCCAGCTCCCTGACGGCCGTCATCGCCGACTCCAGCTCGGCCGGCAGGGGGCGCCAGGTCGTGGCGATCTTCCGGTACGCGGTGCCGACGAGCCGCTCCAGGTTCCGGACGGTGTCCTCCGGCGGCGCCGGGCGGACGTCCGTGGCGCGGGTGAAGGGCGTCAGCCCGGCCGAGGGCTGGCCGGGCCGGAGCCTGAGGACCGGGAAACGGCGCCTCAGGAGCTCCACGGCCTCGCCGGTCGGGGTGGGCGTCCTCGGGTTCCCCCAGGCGTCGAGGAGCTCCCAGCGCGCCTCGGACATCTCGCCCGGGGCGGGAAGGCTCGCCGAGAGCCGCACGGAGAGCTTCCTCAGGCCCGCCGCGTCCGCCGTGGAGGCCGTCTTCCCGAGCGCCGCCCACCCCTCCTCGTCGAAGGCTCCCCTGTACGGCTCGCGGAACGAGAACGTGATCGCCGCGGCGGCGACGGGCGAAGCCCCCGGCTCCGGCGGCACGTGGAAGTCCTCCCGCCGGAGGTGGGGGGCTCCCAGCGGCGCCGCCCCGAAGCCGAGCGAGAGGGCGTCCAGGACGCTCGTCTTCCCCGCGTTGTTCTCGCCGATCAGGGCCGTCGTCGCGTCGAGGGGCAGGGCGAGGCTCCGAACCCCGCGGAACCCCTCGATGCGGACGTGCTCGAGCGGCATCTGGCGGCAGTTTACGGCGGCGGCGCCGCCGTCACGCCAGCGCGGCGATCTGCTCCACCCGGTCCGCCATCCGGACGACGAGCTGCCAGTCGGTGGAGACGATCTCGCGCTGCGTGTGCGCCAGGGCGTTCCGGAGCGCCTGGATCCGCTGGTAGGCCTCCTCCGCCTGCCGCCGCGACCCGAGGTCGAGCTCCGGCGCGACCCCCGGCGCCCGGAGGAGGACCGCCGCCTTGTCGGCGAGCTGCAGGCACTCGAGGAGTTCGGAGTCGCGCCCGCGCCGGGCGCGCTCCTCCGACAGGGCCCGCGCCTTGGCCAGCCGCGCCGGGCTGACGTGGCGGACCCACGCGTCGCCGGGGAGCCGGTCGCGGATCCGCCCGGTGACGAACATCTCGAAGATCGTGATCATCCCGAAGAGCCACATCCTGACCGGCGGCTTCTCCAGGTCGCGGAACGTCACGTTCGCCCCGACCCTCCCGAGGACCGAGACGAAGCAGCGGCCGTTGACGTCCAGCGAGCGGATCGTCTCCGAGAGCGAGGCGGTCGACGGGACGAGGTCGTCGGGGCCGAACCGGCGGACGTGGTCGGAGAGCCGCCCGTCCCGGAGGTCGTCCCGCTCGGCGAAGCCCGCCACGAGGCCGTCCTCCCTCACGCCCACGAGGGCGAGCCCGCGCGAGCGCAGGAACGCTTCGACCTCGGCGGCGGGGGCGCCCGCGTCGAAGGAGGGGAGCGGCTCGGCCACGTCCATGACCGAGAAGGCCCGCAGGAAGAGGCGGCCGAGCCGGTCGCCGGGGTGGTCCCCCGGGGGAGGGACGAACGGGGCGTCGCTCACGCCGCGGAGTCTACGGGCGGAGCGGGGCGGCCGCGCCCCGGAGGAGCTCCACCTCGAGGGGGGAGAGGCGGTTCAGCCAGAACGTCGGGCTGTAGGGCGTCGGGATCCCGTCGAGGGAGGCTCGCGCCCCGAGCCGGGCGAGCGTCACCTCGCGGAGGTAGGCCGTCAGGGCGGCCTCGCCCGAGGGGTCGACGGCCGCGACGGCGGCCGCGCCGGCCCCCTCGCCGCCGCCGCGGGCCAGGAAGTAGAGGTGGAAGAGGCGTGTCGTCGGGTTCTGGTAGCGCCGCTCCAGCTCGGCCGCCCACCGGACCGCCTCGGCGGCTGCCTCACGGGCCCTCGCCGTCTCGCCGGCCCTCTCGTGGGCGAGGCAGGCGAGCCAGTGCCCCTCGAGCGAGTAGGGGTTCTTCCTCAGCCAAGGGCCGAGCCCGAGGGCGGCCCGCCGCGGGTCCCCCGCCACGAGCGCCACCTGCCCCGCGTGCATCCCGACGAGCGGCTCGCCGCGCGCGGCGAACCGCTCGGCCAGCTCGGCCGCCGCCTCGCCCGCGCGCTCCTGGGCGAGCAGGCGCCAGCTGCGCGTCAGGACGGCCAGCATCCCGCCGCCGCGGGGGTCTCCCTCCGGGAGCGCGGGATCGAGCGCCTCGGCCTTCCGCCCGAGCATCGCGTCGAGGACGACGACGTTCAGGTCCAGGCTCTGGTCGAACGGGTGGCTCGCCCGGCAGCGCGGGAGAGTCTCGGTCACGGAGCGGGACTCGCCGCGGAAGAACTGGTCCCAGAGCGCCAGCTTGCACCCGGCCGCCTCCCCGCCCGGGAGGCGGGAGAGCGACTCGACCGCGCGGTGCGCGCCGGCGAAGTCGTACGTGTAGAGGCGGTACCAGCCCAGGGAGAGCGTCAGCTCGGGGTTCGACGCGTCGAGCGCGAGCCCCTTCCGGGCCACCTCGTGCGCGCGGTCCAGGTACGACGGGTCGTAGTCGACCCCGAGGTTCCGGTATTGCAGGAGCGCCCGGACGAGGAGGGGGTAGGGAGGGAGGAAGTCCGGGGCCCGCTCGACGCAGCGGGAGAAGCTCGCGACCGCCTCGCCCAGGAGCTGCGGGTCGTAGGCGGCCAGCGCGCGCGTGCCGTTCACGAAGTCGTCCAGGACGGCCTCGTCCGGGAAGTCGAGGCGGGCGGCCGCGATGGCGATCCCGACGGCGCCCCCGGCCTCGCTCGCCAGCCGCGCCCCGAGGGAGAGGCTCTCCGCTCCGCGGCCGCGCGCCGACTTCGCCCAGACGACGCGGCCCCCCGGCTCCTCGCGCATCGTCAACGTCACCGTCACGTCGTCGCCCGACGGGAAGACCGTCCCGTCGAGGACCCACCTCACGCCCCCCTCGACCAGCCTCTCGATCGTCGGCGCCGCGAGCGTCACCCCCTCCGGGACGAGGACGACCCTCATCCCGGGGGCTCGCGAGAGGGTCTCGGCCAGCTGCCCGGAGACGAGGCGCGCCAGGTTGCGGTCGTCGCCGCCGCCCGCCGGGGAGAGCGGGACGACGGCCACCCCGTCCGCCCGCGCGGGCGGCCGGGAGCGGCGGGCGAGGAGCCAGGCCCCGGCCGTGACGGCCAGGAGGGTTGCCGCCGCCGCGAGAGCCGCCAGCCACCTAAGGCCCCGGCGCCGGGCGTCCAGGCCGGGCGGCAGAGCGGCCTCCAGCCGGCGCGTCGACTGGCCCTCGGGGACCGCGACGCCGGTCGAGGGGGGCCGCGCGGGGACCGTCGTCGAGAGGAGGGTGCCGGAGGAGATCGGGAGGCCGAGGCTCCGGGCGGCCCCCTGCAGCTCCGCGAGGAGCTCCGCGGCCGAGCCGGGGCGGCGGCCGGGGTCCTTGTCGAGGAGGCGGAGGACGATCCGCGAGAGCTCCTGCGGGACCGCGCGCTCGGGCGGGAACGGCGGCGGCTCCTCGGTCAGGATGGCCAGCATCGTGGCCGCCGGGGTCGACCGCTCGAAGGGCTGCCGGCCCGAGAGGAGCTCGTAGAAGACGATCCCGAGCGAGAAGAGGTCGCTGCGCGCGTCCAGCTCCCGGTCGCGGGCCTGCTCGGGCGAGAGGTACGAGGCCGTCCCGACGACCAGGCCGTCGCCGGTCAGCTCGCCCGAGACGCGCACCTGCTGGCGCAGCGACTCGGAGACGAGCTTGGCCAGGCCGAAGTCGAGGAGCTTGACGCGCCCCTCGGGCGTGACGACGACGTTGGCCGGCTTCAGGTCCCGGTGGAGGACCCCCTTCTTGTGCGCGTACGAGACCGCGTCGGCGATCTGCACCATCAGGCCGACGGCCTCGGCGAGGGGCGGGGCGCCCCGCTCCAGGCGCGTGAAGAGGCTCTCGCCCTCCACGTACTCCATCGAGATGAACGGCGTCCCGTCCTCCTCGCCGACCTGGTAGACCGTGGCGATTCCGGGGTGCGAGAGCGCCGAAGCGGCGCGAGCCTCCAGGAGGAGGCGCTTGCGCGCCAGCTCGTCCCCGGCGGACCCCTCGGGGAGGACCTTCAGGGCGACCGTCCGCCGGAGGGCGAGGTCCACGGCCGAGAAGACGCGGCTCTGACCGCCCCGCCCGAGGAGCTCGACGATCTCGTACCCCGCGAAGGTCGCCCCGGGCGAGATCTCCACGGATCGATGCTACCCCGCGGCGGGGCGGGGCGCCGGGGGGCCTACCGCTCGAACGACTCCCGGCGCGCGGACTCCGAGAGGGGGACGAGGTACCTCTCCGGCTCGGAGGCGATCCGGCGGTGGGCCGCGGCGAGGGACGCCTCCCCCGCGTAGCTGACGGCCGACCGGAGGTGCCCCGAGAGGCGAGCGAGGATGTCGACGACGCTCCCGACGTACGGCAGGCGGACCGTCTGCCCCTCGGCGGGGGTGGCGAGCGCGTCGGCCAGCGCCTCGTCCGGGGCGTCCCCGGCGGCCCCCTCGGCGACGGCCTCGGGCGAGGTCATTCCGCGGTAGAGCTTCACCTTCTGCCGGGTGGCCGGGTCCTCCACGACGATGCCGGGGGACTCGTCCGTCCCCGAGAGGAAGGAGCCGAGCATGACGGTCGAGGCCCCGCAGGCGATCGCCAGGAAGACGTCCTTGTCGTTGCGGATCCCGCCGTCGGCCACGATCGGGACGCGCCCCTCCGTGGCGAGGAAGGCCTCGCGGATCGCCTGCAGCTGCGGGACGCCCGCGCCGGTCTCCAGGCGGGTCCGGCAGCCGCGGCCGGGGCCCACGCCCACCTTCACGGCGGCGGCCCCCCGCTCGGCCAGGAAGCGTGCCCCGTCGCCGGTGGCGACGTTCCCCACGACGAGCGGAACGTCCGGGAACTTCGCGCGGAAGGCCGCGAGAGCGCGGCCCACCACGTCCGAGTCGGCGTGGGCCACGTCCATCAAGAGGACGTCCGCCTCGGCCTCGACGAGCGCCTCGGCCCGGAGGAGGAAGTCCCCCGTGGCGCCGATGGCCGCCCCGACCCTCAGGCGCCCGCGCCGGTCCTTGACGGAGAACGGCTTCTTCTTGAACAGCCGGAGGTCGCGCATCGTCACGAGGCCTCGGATCCGGCCCCCCTCGTCGACGAGCGGCAGCTTCTCCACCCGGTGCTCCCACATCGTCCGCTCCGCCTCCTCCAGGCCGACGGCCGGCGGGCGGGTGACGAGCCGGGCGACGGGGGTCATCAGCTCCTCGACGAGCCGCTCGCCGTCCT
>WBZR01004652.1_pt1 | contig 11084 bp, 7 predicted proteins | sample 5204231 | NCBI WGS metagenome assembly WBZR01 (sample SAMN12412403, study PRJNA552823) | activated sludge metagenome | isolation source: activated sludge from anammox sidestream of wastewater treatment plant... | place: USA: Virginia | collected 2017-08
ATTATTGATACCCGTTTCACCACCTTGTTGAGTGCCATCGCCGTTGGTGTCATTGTAAACGACACCGCCGATGGCGGCCTTATCGGTCAAACCGAAGTCGTTATCGGTGGAATTCTGCTGGATACCGAGACTGATGCTGATGGGGTTGGCCGTGATAGCCTGCTGGAAGTGCGATGGGAAGACGCGCACATCATAGTCATCAGCAAGCAGATAGTTGAAACGATAATTGCCCGCGTTGGGGTTGGGAGTAATACCATCGGGCATGTAGGTCGGCGCGGTCCAGGTCTGCACATCGGTGTCATCCAGCTCGCCGTTCTCGTTCAAGTCAAGATAGACACGAACCGAACCGGTGCCTTCGCCGGCGTTATACGAGCCGTTGCCATTGGCATCGACCCAGACACGCCCGGTGATGCGACCGCGACCAATACCATAGTCGCCAGCATTGGTGGTGGAGTTGTCCGCTCCGGTGGTGACGGTTTTAACTGCGGCTGTTGTAGTTCCTTCATCATCGCGCGGTGCCACGGCAATCTTGTATTGAGTGTTGGCGGTCAACCCACCGATGGTGACGTCGCCGTCGCTGTCAGTGAAGAACTGGGTATCGACACCGGCGTCGTATTGGCCGTTGTCGTTCACGTCAATGTAGACACGATAGTTGGAAGCCCCGACTTCGTTGTCGGGAGCGCCGGGATTGAAAACACCGTTACCGTTGTAGTCATGAAAGACATGAGCGGTAATGGTGGCATCAAGCATGCGACGGCCTTCAAGGGCCTCGGTATGGAAGCTGCCAGCCTTCGAGCGGAAATTACGTTGACCACGTTGTGTAGCCATGACTTGTGTCACTCCTGAAAAAGAAAAAGTCTAACCCTGAGGATGAACCTTTGACGCGCGAATGGGAACGTACCCCGCGATGACGCCTACAGTCTTTACAAACCGCATCCTTACGGTTTGCTCCCTCAGGTTGGTAAATCGGCAATTCAAGATTATTTGGAATAGTTTTGTTGATCCTGCACGACTGATAAAATCATCGCAGTTATCCTAGTTTAACAGACTACCAAAAAATTATCGGACGTTCAACAGATAATCGTAGTTAAATGACACGCATCTTTATCTAGTCGTTAGTCGGACAATTTGTCGCATCCGATACACTTTTCAAAAGTGAATTTCAAAACGACATAACTGTGAAAACGATCACAGCGTAAAAGAATCCCGGCTTGTAGAGAGGGAAACTTCCGCCGACGCATTTGAGCAATAATTAGGATAGCGTGGTCGCTGGGCAAGCCAGTCATTCGCATCAAAAATGGAGATCATCGACTAAAATAGGCGGATTGGGTCGAAGATAGATACTACCACACCTGCCCAAGCGGGCCGGTCGAAAACAGGATGAATTGGTGCAATCATGGGGCGGATGTATTTTCTTCAGAGCATACTCGGCTGGTCATGGCTGGGGGTATGTCTCATTGTGGCCGGTGTCTGGTGGTGGTGGCGAATCTCAGGGAGCAACAGGGAAGAACGATGTAGCGATGCGGCGAAAGAAAAACCGCAACGCCGTGATCAGGGATGATGATGATTAACAGTACTGAACCGAATATTCACCGGCAACGTCAGCAGGTCGTCATGGCGCATATTGAGCAGGTGCTGGCTGATGACCGCCTGCGTATTGATACGCGACATGGCACGCGGTTGGCGCGCGGCCTCAAGCAGCGGCTGGTGCGTGGCGATGCCAGCGACGAACTGGCGCGGTTGATGAGCCAGTCGGGCGGAGGTGATGGACAACCATCAAACCAGATGCCGCAGGGTCTGCGTCTGGAAGCGCAATTCATCCAGCAGCGTCTGGGGATTCTGAAGGAGATCATTGCGCGCTTGCAGGTGATCTGCGTCTCGCCCATGCGCCAGCTTTTGCGCAATGAACCAATCGAACCAATCAACACCCGTGCGCTGCATCAGGTGCTGGAATCAGCCGTGCCGGCGTCGGCGAAAATGCCGGTGACGCTGATTATCGTCTCGACCAGTGGTTTTACGGTCGAATCGCATGAGCTGGTGGATCGCCGGGCTGATCGCATTCTAATTTTGATGCAGCCCAATGATGCTGGTGGCTGGGATATTTACGCCCCGGCGGAGTTGACTGCTCTGGCGCTGCTGCTCGATCCTGAAGATGAATCGGCCAAACGTCAGCGTATTGCCAAGGCAATTCGCGAGGATGAGCCTGAACTGGCCAGCAACGGCATTACGGCGGATAAAATCGCCGGTAAAACGCATCTGCCGGTGCAATTGATTGAGGCGGAATTGAAATCGTACGCCCGTGCGACAGGCCTGATCGCCCGGCGGCTGGATGGGCGCATGGCGGTTTATCATCAAGGCACCATTCCGCCAGCCCTGAGAGAGGCACAAGGCGTTGATATTTCGCGCGTGGATCGAATCAAAGCTATTTTCTCCTGCGCGGGGCAGGAAGACAAAAAGCTGGATTGTCTGGAGGATCAGCGTCTGGCGATGGCAGGATATCGGGATGCCGCCCTGGAACAGGTGAATGCGGCAACGAAACAGGAAGTAATGCTCAAGCGCCAGTTTCGTGAGGCTGCCGGCGAGATCACCAAAAAGCGCGTCACCCAGCAGTTGCTGCAAATGCGCCACGATGTCCAGCAATGCCAGCAGCAGATCGAACAGCTCAATCGTCAGCTTGAGATGCTGGAGGCGCATCGCCAGAGTCTGGAGCTGGCGCGCCAGAAGCAGTCAGCCGGGCTGTCATCACCAGATCAGTTGGACGAAGCGCAAATGGTGGCTGATGCTGTTGTTGCCGAGGAAATGTTGATACGACTTGAAGCTGCGGGTGAACAGAATGAATCAACCAGTCCAGCGGCGGTTATTCACATGAATGCGCAGGAACAGGCGTTGTATGACCAGTTGCAGCGGGAAACGGATACCGCCGCAGCAATTTCCAATGCCAATGACGCCCCGACAACTTAAAGTATTTTAGCCACGATCATCGTGACATCGTCTGTGCGTTTGGTCAGACCGACAAAACGGCGCATATCCCAGAGAATATGTTGAGCGACCGTCTCGGCGGTGGCGCTGGGGATATTGCCGGCATGTTTGAAGGCGGCCACGATGTTATCCCGGCCAAATGTCTTGGACTGGAAATTCATCGCATCAGCCAGACCGTCGGTGTACAAAAGAATAAAATCGCCCGGCAGCAGATCAACGATCGACTGACGGAACACTTCATCCTCGGCCACACCCAGAACCATGTTCTGCGTTTCCAGCTCAATAATCTGCTGATTGCGCAGAATCAACGGTGGGGGATGGCCGGCGTTGGTGTAGGTGAATCGACGGGTGTTGCAATCAAGCACACCATAACAGCAGGTCACAAATTCACCCGGCTTGGTGTCACGGCAGAGCATCAGGTTGACCCGGCGCATGATCTCGTACAGGTAGTAGACATTGTCCACCTGCGCCCGCAGGAATGCCCGTACCGATGCCATGATCAATGAGGCTGGTACGCCCTTGCCCGAGACATCAGCCACCACCAGGCCGACATTGCTGGCGGGCAGGGGGATGAAATCAAAAAAATCCCCACCAAGAGCGAAGCAGGGGACATAGGCGCTGGCCAGCTCCACGTTCTCCAGAATTGGTGCTTTGCGCGGAACCATGCGCTGTTGCACATCGGCCGCCATTTGAATCTGGCGTTCCAGGGCTTCACTGACCATGGCTTCCTCATACAGGCGGGCATTTTCGATCGCCGCAGCGGCCTGGGCGGCGATGGCTTTGAGCAGATCAATTTCCAACTGCGAAAACGTTCGCTCGCTTCCGCTGTAGATGCGCAACGATCCAACCGGCCGGCCCTTGTAACGCATGCCCACCGACAAAAACGAAACCAACCCTTCGCGACGGCTTTCTTCCGGGTATTGGATGCGCGGATCGGTGCGCATGTCCCGGATGTATTCATATCCCTTGGGGCTCAGGGCGATATGATCGATTTCCGCCTTGCTTAAAAGAACCGGCCCTTTGCCCAGATATTCCTTGGAGAGGTTGTAGACCGCCCGGATGCGCAGTTCGTCGCTTTCCTTGTCGATCAGCCGGATGGACGAGGCCTTGGCTTTCATGACATCCGCCACCACTTCGACGGTGCGCTGCAGCACTTTGCGCAGATCGCGCGCATCGGCCAGCATCATGGTGACGTTGTAGACGGCGGTCAGTTCCTGGATGCGCTGGCGCAGTTGATATTCCTGATAGCACAACCGGGCAATGGCGTTGGCCATGAGGAAAAGAAACTGGATGGCTGACGGTTTGGGGTTGTCGGCCCGGTAGAGTTGCAGCACCAACGCCTTCAACGGGCGCAGTTCAATGCCATATTTATCCGCCAGTTTTTGCAGGCGCGCATCATCCACCAGCTCCGGCGACGGAGGCTGGATCATCATGTGCAGTGTACCCAGTCGCTGATTGCCGATGGTGATTGGGGCCACATATTCGTGCCCTTCTTTTTGAGGGCCTTCCGGCGTGACGCCTTCGGCTGCGGCGATGGCTTGCTGGCGTTGCAGAAATTCAGCGGCTGGTTCGGTGGTGGTCAACTGGTTGCCCTGATCGTCCGTAATCATCGCCTTGACGTTGGCGACAGCGGCAAAGCTGTCCTGGATTTCCTGCAGAGTCGCCAGGTCCAGGAAGTCGGTCAGGTTCAATTTTTCAATAGTATCAGCCATCGAATATGGGGACATTGTAGAGGCGCGCTAATCCAGAACAAGACGCTGCGTCGGCGTCTGATGATTAAACGCCGATCAACCATCTGACAATCGCGCTCACAACGGGCGTTAAACCGGGCGGAAGTTAATGAAAAATCGTACTAAAGATTGCTGAAACCGAATGTCCCATTCAGTTCAAGAGGCGATGCATCATTGACGCAGGGTTGGTTTCGACGATGTAATGATGATATGCCTGAAAAAACAATTAACGGTTCCACCATTCATTATATTGAGGCAGGCCAGGGCAAACCTGTGGTTCTGGTTCATGGGTTTCCGCTGGATGGGCGCATCTGGGCGGGGCAGATCAAGCGTCTGGCAGAACGGTATCGCGTCATTGTGCCTGATCTGCACGGCTTTGGTTCTTCCCGCGCGGCAGATCCGAGCAGTATGCAATCAATGGCCAGCGATATGCACGAATTGTGCGCGCAGTTGAATGCCCTGCCCGCGGCGGTTGGCGGTTTGTCAATGGGGGGATATGTCGCCATGCAGTGGTATCGGGATTATCGCGCGGATATCGCAGCCCTGATGCTGCTGGACACGCGGGCACAGGCGGACACGCTGCAGGGCAAAGCCGGGCGCGATCAGATGGTCAAGCTGGTCGAATCGCAGGGAACCAGAGCGGTGGCTGATGCGCTGATGGAGAAAATGTTGGCGCCGGAGAATTTTGTCGCCAAGGGCGAAGTGGCGCGCCAGTTGCATCAGATCATGGCCAGCCAGTCGGTTGATGCCATCCGCTGGTCGCTGGTTGCCATGCGCGATCGACTGGATTCAGGCGCATTGCTGGCGTCGATTTCCTGCCCGACCCTGCTGCTGTTCGGGCAGTATGATGCCATTACCCCGCCGAGCATCGGTGAGCAACTTCAGTCAGCCATTGCCCGATCACAGTTACAGGTGATTGCCGATGCCGGTCATATCACCACCATGGAAAAGCCGCACGACGTGGCGCAGGCGCTGCGCGATTTTCTGGACGCCAGCTATTAAAAAGCAAGGGCATCTTTAATGCTGGGATGGAATTTATTGTGATTGTCAGCGACGCCAATAGGCTGATATTGCGATTATTTTTCCCAGAGTGGTTCGGCCACCTGTTCAATGTGGTTGGCCGCCCGCGCCTGGATAAACAACCAATCCGCCAGTCGGTTGACGTAGGTGATGATGACCGGATTGATTGGTTGCGACTCAGCCAAGCCCACAATGAGGCGCTCGGCGCGCCGACAAACCGTCCGGGCCAGGTGCAGGGTCGCCGCCGTCAGGCTGCCACCGGGTAAAATGAACTTCCGCAGCGGAGACAACGATTCGTTTATCTGGTCGATTTCCTGCTCCAGACGTGCCACCATCGAGACATCAAGTTTGGGCAGGGCAGCATATTTATCGGGATTTTCCGAAGCCAGATTTGAACCAACGGCAAACAGTTCATGTTGCACGCGCGTCAGTTGCTGACGCAGCGGCGTGCGTGCCTGATTTTTCGGTTCATCGCTGAGCGCCTCCGACTGCGCCAGTTGCGCCAACGCCAAGCCGATGACTGCGTTCAGTTCGTCAATGGTTCCGTAACTTTCAATGCGCAGGTCCGACTTTTTCAGGCGCTGGCCGCCGATCAGCCCTGTCGTACCGTCATCGCCTGTGCGCGTATAAATTTTCATTGCTCAAGCATGTCCTGTTATCTGTACTTTAAACAATTGGCAGCGGCCGGATCATATCCGGGTTTGCCCCTATTTCGGTTCGCGGGTCTGGTACAGGTCCAGAAAGAAATACATCAACTCTTTTGTCCCGACCTTTTTACTTTTTTCATGATGAAAGTGAAATTTACGAAACAAGTTGATCGCGGCGTCCCGTTCAATGAAGGTGTCCAACGTCACTTTCAGATACGATTTCTCGCTGCAGAAGTTGAGCGCGGCTTTAAGCAGTCGCGTACCAATGCCCCGGCGCCGCAAATTTTGTTGAACACGCAACCGGCGGATTTCGGCGGAGTGAGCTTCGTAATGCTGCACACCGACCATCCCCACAACCCGTCCCTGCATATCCCGTGCTACCCAGAAATGATTCCCCTCGACCATGTAGGCCTGTTGAATATCATCGATATCCAGACCGGTATCGTTATCGGCGATCTGCCCGCCGATCAATCCCTCGATGTACAGCGTGCGACACGCCCGTTCATCATCCGGGGTGAAGCTGTCAATCGTGATCGGAATCTCGCCCAGTTCATTCATCGCGCGGAAATTATAGCACCAGCCCCATCGAGTACCAACCAATCATCATGTTAAAAGAAGGGCCTGGATAACTATAAATCAAGGATATCACTGTAGTTATGTCAGCGAGCGCGATTTTCAGTTCCCTTGATCAGGCGAATCATGTTGGCCCGATGCCGCCAGATAATCAGCAGCATCGCCAGAGAACCGAAGATGAAAAGTGGCAGTTGAGTGCCAAAAGCATCCCAGCCGCGCCACTGCGCCAAAAGCAGATAAAAGATCGGAAACAAAGCGGCGCTGACCAGTGACGCCAGACTGATGTAGCGCCAGACCTTGAAAACGACCAGAAAGGTAGTCACCGCCAGCAGCATCGGGAAGGTGAAATACGGGAAAATGCCCAATGTGATCCCCACGGAAGTTGCGACTCCCTTGCCCCCTTTGAACTTCAGATAAATGCTGAACATGTTGCCCAGCAGCACCGCCGCCCCGATCAACAACCAGAGCAGATAATGCTGCCACTGCTGACTTTGATGATGCAAAAGCCAGCCCGCCACCGCCACCGGCAGTGCCCCTTTGATGACATCCAATATGAAAACGAGCGCAAAATAGCGCCCGCCCAAAGCCCGGCCGACGTTGGTCGCTCCGATGTTGCCACTGCCCACCTTGCGGATATCAATGCCCTTGCTTCTGGCCACCAGGAAGCCCGTGGGAATTGATCCGAACAGATAAGCCGGTATTAAAAGCAGGATGATCCACTGCGATGCAGTCATGGCGGTAATTTTTAACCGATCGGCTCGGGTGAACCAATTCATGAATTATTTATGACGAGTTGGCAACGGAGTTGTTCGGTTGGGATGCAATAAACCGCAACCGACGTGCGGCGGTGGTTTTGGACGCAAGCGCGGAAATGAATGCTCAATAAGGCCCGCGTTCCTATCGACTGATTGGCTCAGCCGGATGGGCGAAGACGGCCGCAATCGCCAACCATGCGGCGTTCTCAGCCGACTGGACATAGGGATGTTGCCAGAAGGTCAATTCCACCCGCGAGCGCAGCCCGGGGAGAATATGTTCCGGGACATGATGGTTCAGGTAGTTGACGAAAATGGGGTGACGAGCCAGCGGGCTGGCAATGACCAGACGACCGGGCCGGATGAAATTGACCGCATTGGCCAGACCGATGGTCAGCAGATGAAGTACATCCTGCAACGCCGGTGCATCGGCACTGGCATCGGCCAGAACGTCATCCAGTCGGCGCTGCGGAGATACGCCCATCCGGTGCAGTTGCTGGCTGCTGATGATCCGCTCGAGACAGCCTTCGTATCCGCAGTAACACTGCTCGGTTGCGACCGCCAGACGCATGTGTCCGATCTCATTGGCAGCCATGACGCTGCCGCGCTGCGGACGACCGTCCAGCAGGAACGAGGCTCCCAGTTTGCCGTCATCCAGACCAACCAGCAGCACTTCCCCCTGGTCAGTGGGGTTGGCCATCAGCCAGCGTATGGACAGGGCGTGCAGGTCGTTATCAAGAATCAACGGTATCGAACCAGCCGCTTCGTAAATCGGTTTGAGTGACAGCGGCGAAGATGAAGGTGCTGCGGAACTGAAAAGCATCGCTTTCTGATCGGGGTCAACGACACCGGTGACGGTCACGCCAATGCTATACAGCGAAGGGTCGATCGCCTGTTTCAGGATCGAAGCGGCCACCCGGATATATTCATCGCGGTTGGAACGATCCGACGAGACAGGCTGAATGATCTCAGGTGATTTGGGGCGACCCAGTGGATTCAGGCGTGATAAGCGCACTTCCCCGGGAGAGAGCGACAACCCGACGAAACTGCGCCGATCAGGATCAATAACGATGGGGATGCGCGGCCGTCCCCGCAGACCCGGTGATGAAGGCGGGTCGTTGCGCACCAGTCCCGCGTCAATCAAGGCCGCCACCGCTTGACCAGTCAGTGTGGGGTGAACGCCGGTTATTTGATGGATGTCCGACCGATCCAGTTGACCATGACGCCACAATAGACCAGCGAATTGATGCTCGCGCTGCCCCAGCGGTGCTGCGGCGGTCACCGGTTCGGGCGAAACGGATCCTGCCAGCGCTTTTTGCAAGTGTCCCGCAGGTTGGGCTTTAAAGTGTTCGGCTGGATGATGCGCGTGTCTGCGGTGATGAGAATCGCCTTGATCGATCGATTTTTTGCCACCGATGGCGTCTGGATTGGCCAGACGTTTTCGACGGCGCAAATTAACGCGGCGCGATTTCACTTGCTATATAATACAAATTAGTGTAAAAAATAAAAGTATATGACAACCGATACGTATTTGACCTCGGGAACCCAGGTATTTGGCACCGCGCGTCAGGGCAGCGCATTTGTAGCCCGGTTGATTGCTGATTTGATTCGTCAGCGGGCACAGGAAGGCAAACAGGCGGTGCTGGGTCTGGCCACCGGCAGTACGCCAACCGGCGTCTACGCGGAACTGGCTCGTCTGCATCGTGAAGAAGGTTTGTCGTTCAAAAATGTCGTCACCTTCAACCTCGACGAGTATTACCCGATGCAGCCCGAGTCGTTGCAGAGCTACGTTCGGTTTATGAACGAGCATCTATTCGACCATATCGATATTCCCAGGCAGAATATCAATATCCCCGATGGAACGATCGACCCGGGTGCGGTGGCGGACTATTGCCAGGCGTATGAAAGGAAGATTGCGGCTGTCGGTGGGATTGATCTGCAGATTCTGGGCATTGGGCGCAGCGGGCACATCGGGTTCAATGAACCGGGCAGTGCCCGCAATTCACGCACGCGCCTGATTACCCTGGACACCATCACCCGCATGGATGCCGCCAGCGATTTCTTCGGCGAACAATATGTGCCGCGTCGGGCAATTACCATGGGTGTCGGGACGATTCTGGCTGCCCGCAAGATCGTCATGATGGCGTACGGCGAAGGCAAGGCGGGCGTTGTTGCCCGTGCCCTGGAAGCTCCGGTGACCAGCCGCGTGCCCGCCAGTTTCCTGCAGGAACATCCCGATGCGCTGATTGTGCTCGATCCCGCCGCCGCCGCCGAGCTGTCGCGATACAAACATCCCTGGACGGCCGGGCCGGTGCAGTGGGACGATCCCAGGCTGGTGCGCAAGGCGGTGATCTGGTTGTCGATGGAATTGAAAAAACCGATTCTGTTGCTGACGGAGGAAGATTACAACGAAGCCGGTTTGCAGGACTTGGTTGCCCAGAAGGGTCGGGCTTATGAAACCAACATCGATGTCTTCCGCGGGTTGACCGCCAGTATTACGGGTTGGCCGGGTGGCAAGCCCATTTCGCGCAAGCGCCCCGGCGATATCGACCGTCCGGGTGATAATATTTTCCCCAAACGCTGCCTGATCTTTTCCCCCCATCCTGATGATGATGTGATCAGCATGGGCGGCACACTCATTCGCCTGGTCGATCAGGGGCATGATGTGCACGTGGCGTATCAGACCAGCGGCAATATCGCGGTTTTTGATACCGATGCCCTGCGTTTCACCGATTTCGCCAGCGAGTTCGCCCGCATGATCAAGGCGGATGTAACCCAGTTTGAGGAAGTCGAACAACATCTGGAAGAATTCCTGCATCACAAGAAACCGGGCCAGATCGATAGTCCGCGTATTGCAGCCATCAAGAGCCTTGTGCGCCGCGGTGAAGCCCGGGCAGCCTGCCGGGAAAGCGGCGTGCCGATGGAGAATCTTCACTTCCTCGACATGCCCTTTTACGAGACGGGAACCGTCAAGAAAAAACCGATCGGTGAAGCTGATGTTCAGTTGATCGTCGATCTTCTGGAAAAACTCAAACCCAACCAGATTTACGCAGCCGGTGACTTGTCCGACCCGCACGGGACGCACCGCGTCTGTCTCGACGCCATTTTACGCGCTGTTGATCGCGTTAAAACCCAGGAGTGGTTTGCCCAGTGCCAGATCTGGTTGTATCGTGGTGCCTGGCAGGAATGGGAACCGGAACGCATTGACATGGCCGTGCCGCTGTCGCCGGAGGAAGTGGATCGTAAGCGCCTGGCGATTTTCCGTCACCAGAGTCAGAAGGACAAGGCGATGTTCCCCGGTACCGACAAGCGCGAGTTCTGGGAGCGCGCGGAAGATCGTAATCGCAACACGGCTGAGCTGTACGACAAACTGGGGCTGGCGC
>WBZR01004656.1_pt1 | contig 11074 bp, 11 predicted proteins | sample 5204231 | NCBI WGS metagenome assembly WBZR01 (sample SAMN12412403, study PRJNA552823) | activated sludge metagenome | isolation source: activated sludge from anammox sidestream of wastewater treatment plant... | place: USA: Virginia | collected 2017-08
GGACGGGCAATGGGCCCCCTCGGAGGAGATCGAGGCGCGGGCGGCGAGCTACCGGATCGAGGGGGAGTGCCGAAGCTGGGGAATCACGCTCGTGGTCGACGGGCGCTGGGTGGACACGGTCTCGGTCGAGGGAGGCCTCCCGGAGGGCGGTGCCTTCGGCGTGTTCGTCGAGACGTTCGCGGACGGCGGGGCGGAGGTCCGCTTCGACGAGATCGCCTACGCGGGCTTTCCCCGCACGGTGCTACCGAGTCTGACCCGGGCGCCTTGACGAGGGAACACGCGTTCGGATAGAACGTGTGTTCGTATGATTTACGTCGAGCTGCACTGTCACTCGGCGTACTCGTTCCTCGACGGGGCCTCGCTGCCCGAGGAGCTGGTTGCGCGCGCTGCCGAGCTCGGCTACGGGGCGCTCGCGCTCACGGACCACGACGGCCTCCACGGCTCGCTCGAGCACGCCCACGCCGCGAAGGCGCTCGGGGTGCGCCCGCTCACGGGTGCCGAGGTCACGCTCGCGGGCGGAGCGCACGTGACGCTCCTCTGCGAGTCGCAGCGCGGCTACGCGAATCTGTGCCGGCTGCTGACGGCCGCGCACGGGGGTGACCGCCTGCGGCCGGCGCTCGACCCCGCCCTGCTCGGGGAGCTCCGCGAGGGGCTCGTCTGCCTGTCGGGCTGCGCGAGCAGCGGGCTCGCCGCACGCGACCCGAACGCGGCCGCCCGGCTTGCCCGCGCGTTCGGCCGGGAGCGCTTCTACGTCGAGCTGCAGCGGCCGTACCTGCGCGGTGACGCGAGGCGAAACGCCGCGCTGCGCGACCTGGCGGCGGCGCTCGGCGTACGGACGGTCGCGACCGGGAACGTCCACGCGCACCACCCGCGTCGCGCCCGCCTCCAGGACGTCCTCGTCGCGATCCGCTGCGGCGTGCCATTAGACGGTTGCGAGCGCGAGCGGCGCGGCAACGACCGGTTCGTGCTCGTCCCGCCGGCAGAGGCGGCGGCGCGCTTTCCCGACGACCCGGACGCGGTGCGCGCGACCGTGGAGCTGGCGGAGCGGCTCGAGTTCGACCTGACGTGCGAGCTCGGCTACCGCTACCCGGACTTTTCCGGGGAGGGCGACCCGGCGGACACCCGGCTGGCGCGGCTCTGCCGGGAGGAGCTCGCCCGCCGCTACGGGGGCTTCTCTCACCGTGAGCGGGCGGTGGCGCGGCTCGAGGAGGAGCTCGCGCTGATCGCCGAGCTTCGGCTCTCCGGCTTCTTCCTCCTCCACCACGACGTGCTCGAGCTGGCGCGGCGGGTCGCGGCCGAGGTGCGCGGGGCGGGCTCGCCGCGGCACGCGCTGCCGCCGGGTCGCGGTCGCGGCAGCTCGGTCGGCTCGATCGTCTGCTACCTGACCGGCCTCTCGCACGTCGATCCGATCGGAGCCGGGCTCTCGCTCGGGCGCTTCCTCAATCGCGAGCTCGTCTCGGTGCCAGACATCGATCTCGACTTCCCCCGCGACATTCGCGAGCGGCTGATCCCCGCGGTGATCGAGCGCTACGGCCGGGAGCACGCCGCGCTCGTCGCGAGCTTCGCCACCTACCGGGGGCGCGGTGCGATCCGGGAGGTCGGCAAGGCGCTCGGCCTGCCGGGGGTCGAGCTGGAGCGACTCGCGCGCGTGTCCGAGGGCTGGGACGCCCGCGAGGTCGGCCGGGAGCTCGAGCTGCTTCCCGGCGCACGCGAGAGGCTCCGCTCGCCCCGCTGGCGGGCCCTGCCGGAGCTGTGCGCGGAGATCGCGGGCCTGCCGCGCCACATCTCCCAGCATCCCGGTGGGATGGTGATCTCGAGCCGCCCGCTCGTCGAGCTCGTCCCGGTGGTGCCGGCGGCGATGGCGGGCAGGCAGCTCTGCCAGTGGGACAAGGACTCCTGCGCCGACGCGGGCTTCCTCAAGATCGACCTGCTCGGGCTCGGCATGCTCTCCGCCGTCGAGGAGTGCGTGGAGACGATCGCGCGACGCCGGGGGGAGCCGATCGACCTCTCGCGTATCCCGCTCGACGACCGCGAGGTCTACCGGGAGATCCAGGCGGCCGACACCGTCGGCGTCTTCCAGATCGAGAGCCGGGCGCAGATGCAGATGCTCGTCCGTACGCTGCCGGAGAGCCTCGACGATCTCACCGTCGAGGTCGCGCTCGTGCGGCCCGGGCCGATCCAGGGCGGGGCGGTGCACCCGTACGTTGAGCGGCGCCAGCGCCTGCGGGCCGATCCGTGCTACGTGCCGCCGTACGACCACCCGCTGCTCGAAGGGCCGCTGCGGGAGACGCTCGGCGTCGTCGTCTTCCAGGAGCAGGTGCTGGACGTGGCGGTCGCGCTCGCGGGCTTTACGGTGGGGGAGGCGGAGGGGCTCAGGCGCGCGATGAGCCGCCGGCGCAGCCGCGACGCGATCGAGGCGTACCGCCAGCGCTTCCGGGACGGGGCGTTGGCGCGCGGCGTCGCTCGCGAGACCGCCGAGCTGGTGTTCGAGAGGCTGCTCGGCTTCGCCTCGTTCGGGTTTCCGAAGTCGCACGCGGCCGCCTTCGCGCTGCTCGCCTACCAGTCGGCGTGGCTTCGCCGCCACTACCCGGCCGAGCTCCTGTGCGCGCTCCTGAACGCCCAGCCGATGGGCTTCTACCCGCCCGCGAGCCTCGTCCGGGATGCGGAGCGGCGCGGGCTCGAGGTGCGCGGCCCCGACGTGAACGTGAGCGAGGCCGTCTGCACGCTCGAGGGCGGCTGCGTCAGGGTCGGGCTGGGGTTCGTGCGCGGGCTCGGCGAGCGGCCGGCGCGCGAGCTGGTCGCCGAGCGGATGGCGGGCGGGCCGTTTCGCGACGTCGCCGATCTGGCGCGACGGGCGCCGCTCGAGCGGCCGGCGCTCGAGGCGCTCGTCCTCTCCGGGGCCTGCGCGGGGCTCGGCGGGTCGCGGCGGCGGCTGCTCTGGCAGCTCGGGCTCGCTTCGCGGCCGCCGAGCGCGGGCTCGGGCGGGGCGGAGCGCCAACTCGTGCTCCCGCTCGGGCCGACGTCGGCAACGCCCAAGTTGCCGGCGGAGACCGCGTGGGAGCTGGTGTTAGCCGACTACCGCACGACCGCGCTCTCCGTCGGCCAGCACCCGCTCGCGCTCCTGCGATCCCGCCTGCCGGCCGGGACGCTGTCGAGCCGCGAGCTCGCGGGCTGCGAGGACGGGGAGCGGGTGGCGGTCGCCGGGCTCGTCGTCGCGCGGCAGCGGCCGGCGACGGCGCGGGGGGTCGTGTTCATGCTGCTCGAGGACGAGCACGGTCAGGTCAATCTCGTCGTTCCGCCGCCCGTCTACGACCGCTACCGGGCGGTGATTCGCGGTGAGCCGCTCGTGCTCGCCCGCGGCCGCTTCGAGTTGAACGGGCGCAACCGCAACATCGTCTGCGCGGAGCTCGCCTCGCTGGCTCCCCTCGCCAGGGACGCTGCGGGCGCGTCCGAGCTGCGCTCGTCGCTCCCCGGGGCGCACAGCTTCGGGCGCTGACCGCACCGAGCCAACCCGCAGGGCCCCGCCGGCCAGGTCCCGCGCCCGCGCCGCGGTGCCAGAGCCCCTGATGCGACCCGGCTCAGATCCCGATCACAAACCGCATGGTTGCACCCTTGGAGGTAGGGGTCTGACCCCGGGGTCTGACCCCGGGGTCTGACCCCGTCCGCACCCAGCGCCCGGCCCCGTCCGCGCCTACCGCCACGCCCCGCGCGCGATCGCGATCTCGCCGAACCGCTCGGTCAGGCCGCGCGCGTCGGCCCGGGCGGTCAAGGCGGCAGCGAGCGCGTCCCGCTCGTCCTGGTTCGTCTGCGCCGGGATGCCGTCGAGCCGAAGTAGCGGCAGCGCTTCTCGCGACCAGCGGGCGCGGCTTCGCCCCGCGCGCGGCCCCGTGAGGCGCGTCCATGTTGCCGTCGGGAAGCACTCGACCGCGGGGATTCCGCTCCTCTCGAGCTCTCCGTAGAGCTCGAGGCCGTGGACGATCCACTCGTAGTAGCCGCCCCCGGCTCCCCGCAGGGTTGCCTCATCTGGCGTGTAGCGGATCCCGCAGACGGAGCGCGCAAGCGAGCGCTCACAGGGCCTGCTTCGCTCGCCGGCCGGCGCGGCGCCGATCGGGCTGTCGACAGCGACCAGCACCGGGGCGAGCTCGACGAGCAGGGCCGCGACGCCTCCAACGTCACCGACTCGCGCCGGCCCCCAGACGACCCGCCGCGAGTCGATCGCTGCCAGGTGAAAGCCCTTCCGCCGGCCGCCCACGTCGACGCCGGCCCAGACCGTCACTCGAGCTCCGCCGCGATCGCCGGCCAGCGCCGGCGCACGCGCTCGGCGAACGCGGCGCGGTACACCTCGACAGCGTCCGGCGCGAGCGTCGCGGCGTACGCAGCGCGGATGGCCTCGAGCCCGTCACGAGCCGCGTCGAGGCGATCGACGTAGTCCCCGTAGCGCTCCTCCGCCTCGCCCGCCGGAGCCCGATCGTAGGCGCGCAAGGCCCCCTCGACCTCCACGAGCATCCTCGCCGACTCCCCCGCGAACAGCTCGAGCTGTCGCTCGACGAGCTCGGCGAACGGGCCGGGGCGTCGCAGCCTCACCCGCGCAGGCACTCCTCGTACACCGCTGCGTGCGCTTCCGCGGCGGCCTCCCAGGTCAGCGTCGCGGCCGCGGCACGGGCCCCGGCGCGGGCGGCCTCGAGCGCAGAGCGGTTCCCGAGCAGCTCGCGGACACCCTCGACGAGCGCGTCGAGATCGTCCGGCGGCGCGACGACACCCGCGCCGAAGCGCCGCACCGGCTCGGCGATCCCGCCCGCGTCGTAGCAGGCGACAGCGGTTCCGGCGCCGAGCGCGCGCAGGAGCGCGCCGCTCTGGTCGAGCTCGCGCCGGTAGGGGAACACGGAGACGGTCGAGCGCGCGAGCGCCCGGGCGATCTCCGCTTCCGACTGGTAGCCGAGGTGCCACTCGACCCCGGGCCGGTGCAGCCGCTCGCCGAGGTCAAACGTGGGGTCGCCGAGCACGAGCAGCCGCACGCCCAGCCGCTCGGCGAGCGTGAGCGCGTGGTCGATCTGCTTGTAGGGCCGGATCAGGCCGAAGAGGAGCAGCGTCGCCCCGTCGTCCTCGTAGCGGGCCTCGCCCGGGAAGACCGGGTGGGGGACGACCGTGACCGGACCCGGGTCGACGCCGACCTCCTCGACGAGCCGCGTGCGTCCGTCCTCGCTGTGCACCACGATCCGCGAGAAGCGCCCGTAGAGGCGGCGCCAGAGGCCGATTCTGCCGGCCGTGCGCCTGGGAAGGATGTCGTGCGCGGTGATCACGGACGGCCCGTCGGCCGGGAGCAGCCGCACGTCCACCTGGGGGAGCGGCGCCCACTGCACGTGGAGCACGTCTCGCGGGAGCCCGCGCAACCGCGCGAGCCCGGCGACGTGCTCGGCCGCTCGCAGCGGCAGCCGCAGGGGCGAGCGGCGAAAGAGGCGCGAGCTCGCCGGGTAGAAGAGCTCCCGTCGAGCGTAGCCGTCGGGCTCCGGCGCCTCGCCGAAGCGGAACCGCGACGTCACGAGCTCGACCTCGAGCCCCCGCGCCGCGAGCGCGCGCGCGAGCTCGTGGTCGTAGGGCAGCGTGAACGCAGCCGGATCGATGAGGAGGACGCGCACGCGCCTAGAGTACGTGGCCGGGCGATGCGGCTCGTCGTACGCACCTGGAACGTCTTCCACGGGCGGACCGTGCCCGAGGGGCGCACCCTGCACGTCGAGCGGGCCGTGCGCCTCGCGGCGGCGGGCGACCCCGACGTCATCTGCCTCCAGGAGCTGCCCGTCTGGGCGCTGGCTTCGCTCGAGGAGTGGAGCGGGCTCACCGCTTTGGGCGCGGTGGCGATGCCGCCGCTCGCTGGGCCGCTCGCCAGACGGCTCACCGACGCTGACCCGCGGCGGTTGCGATCAGCCCTGACCGGCCAGGCTAACGCCGTTCTCCTCGCCCGGCGGCTCGACGTCCCCGACGGTCAGCGCCGGGTGGTTCTGAACCCGCGAGCACTGCGCCGGAGCGAGGCTCGCCGCCTCGGCCTGCCCGCGCACGTTCGGGTCGCCTGGGGCCGTAACCGCCGCGTCGCCCAGCTCGTGCGGATTGCCGGGGCCGGCGCGAGCGCCGTCGTCGTGAACCTCCACCTGACCTCGTCGCCTGACGGTCGCCCGGCCGAGACGGAGCTCGCGGAGGTGCTCCGGATCGCCGGCGAGCTCGCCACGCCCGGCGAGCCGGTCCTCCTCTGCGGCGATCTGAACCTGACGCCGGCCGCGTCGCCGCTCCTCGCGGCCCTGCCCGCCGCCGGCTTCACACGGCCGCTCGCCGGCATCGACCAGATCCTCGCCCGCGGCCTGGCCGCCGTCGAGGGTCCCGCGCCCTGGCCGGCGGAGCGTCGCCGGCTCGGCGACGCGCTGCTCTCCGACCACGCGCCCGTCGAAGCGGTGATGATAGGGCCGTGAATCTGGATGCGATCCGCGCGGAGCTGCCCGTGCTCGCGCGCTGCGCCTACCTGAACGCCGGCACGTTCGGCCCGCTGCCGCGGCGGACGGCTGCGGCGATGGCTGAGCGTGAACGGGCCGAGCTCGAGCTGGGACGCTGCGGCGCCGCCTACTGGGAAGAGGTGAAGGGGCTGCGCGAGCAGGCCCGTGCCGGCTTCGCCGGCCTGCTCGGTGCCGCGCCGGAGCAGGTCGCGCTGACCCGCTCGACCACCGAGGGCTGCAACATCGCCGTCGCCGGGCTCGGCCTCGGCGCGGGAGACGAGATCGTGACGACCGACGTCGAGCATTTCGGCCTGCTCGGCGCGCTCGGGGCTTCGCCCGCCCGGGTGCGCGTCGCGCGCTTGCGGGAGCGATCTGCCGCCGAGGCGCTCGCCGCGATCGAGGCGGAGCTCGGGCCGCGCACCCGCCTCATCGCGCTCTCGCACGTCTCGTGGGTGAACGGGCACATCCTGCCCGTGGCCGAGCTGGCCCGGCACGGAATCCCCGTCCTCGTCGACGGTGCCCAGAGCGCCGGGGCGATCCCCGTCGACGTCCGAGCGCTCGGCTGTGCCTTCTACACCGCCTCTGGCCAGAAGTGGCCGCTCGGCCCCGACCAGACGGGTGCCCTCTACGTTGCTTCGGAGTGGCACGAGCGGCTGAGCGTCGCCTTCCCCTCCTACTGGGGGCAGGCGGGTTACGAGCAGACCGGTGACTTCACGCCCGCCCCGGGCGCCGCCCGCTTCGAGCCCGGCGGGATCCCGGCGCCCGCCCTGGCCGGACTCGTCGCCTCGCTCGGGCTGCTCGAGGAGACGGGTCCCGCGCGGTTCGAGCGCGCCCGAGCGCTCAGCGGGCGCCTGCTCGAGCTGCTCGCGGAGCGGGTCGAGGTCGTCACCGAGCCGGGCCAGGGGACGCTCGTCAGCTTCCGCCCGGCCGGGAAGGCGGCCGAGACGGTGTCCCGGCTTGCGGCGCGCGGGGTGATCGTGCGTGACCTACCCGGTCTCGGCTGGGTACGGGCGTCCGTCGGCTTCTGGACGGCCGAGGCCGAGCTGGAGCGCCTCCGCGACGCTCTCGGCTAGCAGACCCCGGGCCCGGGCCACCCCGCGGGTGGGCCTGTTACCGGTCTTCGCGGTGGAACGCCGCCTGGGGTACGGCGGTTGCGGAGGTGGCCGGAACCCCCGCGCGCGAGGCTGCCAGGTAGAGGGCGAGGGCATTCATGGCCGCCCAGATCACGAAACCCGGGACGTAGCTGCCGAGCGCCTGGCTGGAGAGGGCCATGATCGAGGTCATCGTGAAGCCGCAGGCAGCCCCGGCCGCCTTGGCCAGACCGCTCACCGCCCCGACCTCGTCGAAGTAGGTTGGAATGAGCTTGACGACGCACGCCGCTGCGGCTCCGGAGACAAGCGCGAGGGCGTAGGTCGCCACGACCTGCACGGTGAGGGACACCTCGAGGGTCAGCGCCGTGGCGAACACGACGGCGCAGAGGAAGAGGAGCGTGAGCAGCCCGTGCGGGTCGCGTCGGTCCGAGAGCCATCCGCCGATGGGGCGGGTGACCGCCACGCAGACGACGAGCAGGGATGTGAAGATCATGGCCGCGGCGTCCTCGTCGACACCCCAGCGGTCGGTCAGGTAGACGGGTGTCGAGGCGGCGAAGAACGTGAGGGTGCCGAACGACGTCCAGTAGAGATAGGCGATGATCCAGACGAGCCGGCTGGAACGGAACACCCTCGCGATCTGGCGGAACGAGGCCTCGGTCCTGCGGCGCGGGGGGTCGGCGGTGAGCGTCCAGTAGAGCACCGCCATGAGGATGGCCGGCGCGGCGAAGATGAGGAAGATCAGCCGCCAGCCCTCGACCGGGCCGAGGGCGTAGCGGGCGGGCAGGGCGTCATACCCGACCGGGCCGCCGAAGAAGTCGGATACGAGCAGGGGCACGAGCACGAGGCCGAGAACGATCCCGACGTTCCCGAGGGCGAGAATCCCGAGCGCGGTGCCCTGCCGCGCCTTCGGGTACCAGGCCGAGACGTGGGCGTTGCCGACGACGAAGCTCGCCCCGCCGAGACCGAGCATCGTGCCGAGGAGCAGGAACCCGAGGTAGCTCTCGACGAAGAGCCCGGTGATGAGAGCAAGCGCGAGCACGAGGAGAAGCACGGTGAAGACGGTCCGGCCGCCGTACCTGTCGCTCACGATGCCCATGGGAATGCTGAGCACCATCGCCCCCAGCGGCTCCATCGCGGCGAGGAACATGACCTGACCGGGAGTGAACTCGTACCAGTCGATCAGGTACGGCCCCAGGGCCGAGAACATCGCCCAGATCCCGAAGCCGAGCGAGAACGCGGACGTCGCGACGATGAGGACACGCCGGTTTCCCGCGGGCTCGCTCGCCACGTGCACGGCGCCGATGTCGCCGCGGTCGGGGGCGCTCAAGTCAACCTCCGTGGTCTCGCTCGCTACGTTGAACCCGAGAAGCGTACGGAGTCCCGGCGAACCATTCAACAGGCATCGGGCCGTCCGCAGCGGTCGGGGGCAGCCCGTCCCGTCCGACCCCGATTCGCCCGTGCCGGGCGGGCCCGGCCCGCCTATCCGGCCTCGCCGGTGCGCAGCCCGAGCCGGGCGGCGATCGGGCGCATGGCGGCGACGCAGAACGCGATCTGCTCGTCGAGCCCGACGCCGAGCACCTCGGCGCCGCGGTAGGCCTCGTCTCGATGGGCGCCGGCCGCGAACGGCGGCCGCTCGTGCCTCCGGCGGTTTCGGGCCGCGGAGATCCTGGACCTGCCCTGGCCGGCCATGGACGCTGCGCCAGCTTCGTAGCGACGGCGCAACGATTCTGATCACCGGCCCTCGAACGGCTCGAGTCGCGCGCTATCCCTGAGGGGTGCGCGCGCCGATCGATCGGTTAGCCTCGTGCCATGCCCCGCGCTGGAGGATCGCTCCCGTGAACGCGTCGGAGCTCCTCGCGGCGCTCGGCGGGATCCCCGGCGCCCGGCGCCTGCCGGGCGACGCGAGCGCGGTCGCCGAGAGCGCGCTCGTGGCCGGCGTCTGGATCGCGCGCGCCTCCTCCGCCGACGAGCGGGGGCTGCGCCGCGCCTGGCGCGACCGCTCCCGCGGCAGCCCCGACCCGCTGCTCGTCGTCGCCGACGACCCCGAGGACGAGGGGGCGGTCCGCGCCCTCGGGCCGCTCCGGGCCGACGGGCCGCTCCGCCTCGTCGAGCTCTGGAAGGGTGAGAGCTTCGATCAGTTCGATCCGCACGGCTCAGAGGCACGGCTCTGTCCGGGTAACGACGAGGTAAGAAGACGCGGCCGTAGCAAGCGGCCGGGGAAGGACTCGATCCTTGCTCGTACCAGCCCGCTTCCGACGCTCGTTTCTGCCACAGACGAGGAGCGGACCCGGGCTCGAGTCGCGTTTCGAGACGTCACCAACCGGACCAACTCCCGGACGGTGGTCGCAGCGCTCATCCCACCCAAGACCTTTCTCGTCAACTCGGCGCCGTACTTGGTTCCTTGACGGTCAAGACCCCGACCGCGCCTGCTGTCTGGGCCTCATGAACAGCCTCGCCTTCGACTGGCAGGCGCGGCGCTTCGTCGAGACGAACGTCAACTTCTTCATCCTCGAGGGCCTCCGCCTGCCCAGCCTGAGCGACGAGGCCTACGAGGCGATCGCCCGCGCGGCCGCTCGTCTTTCCTGCCCCGACGAGCGCTTCGCTGACTTCGCCGAGGCCTGCGGGGTCGAGCACGGGCTCCTCGATGCGGCCGAGCGCGAGCGCCTGCGGGTCGAGCTCGACGCGTGGGTCGCCCACGCCTGGGGCCTCGACGACGAGGAGCTCGAGCTCGTTCTCTCCGACTTCACCCTCGACGCCGTCCCGGAGGCCTACCGCGAGCGCCTCCGCCGCCGCCTGGCCGAGCTGCGATGAGCGCTGGGAAGGCGATCACGCGGGCGCCCCAGGTGGAGGCAATCAGGCGGCAGATCCACGCGATCCGCGGGCAGAACGTGATGCTGGGCTCGGACCTCGCGGAGCTCTACGACGTCGAGACGGCGGCGCTCGTGCGCGCCATGAAGCGAAACCGGGAGCGCTTCCCCGAGGACTTCGTCTTCCAGCTCACGCCCGGCGAGTGGGAGGCTTTGAGATACCAGTTTGGCATCTCAAACGAGGGCCGCGGCGGTCGCCGCTACCCACCCTACGCCTTCGCCGAGCCGGGGGGTGGCGATGCTCTCGGGGGTTCTGCGCAGCCAGCGGGCAATCGCCGTCAACGTCGCCGTCATGCGTGCCTTTGTCGCCATGAGGCACGAGCTCGCGGCGCACGCCGAGCTCGCTCGGAAGCTCGACGAGCTCGAGCGCTCGCTGAAGGAGCTCGGAACCTCGACGGAGGAGAAGTTCGAGGTGGTCTTCAACGCTCTGAAGGCGCTGCTTTCTCATCCCAAGCCGACCAGGAAGCCGGCCGGGTCCACCGCGGAGGTTGGGGAGGGCGCTTGAGCTCGTTGGGGGTCCGGTCAGGCGGACGCCGCTCGTGCCTCGCGAGGCACGATGCGGATCTCCGCGCCGAGGTCCTCGGCGATCGAGGCGACGAGCAAGAGCTCGGGGTTGCTCTTCGCGGTGAAGAGGCGA
>WBZR01003474.1_pt1 | contig 11073 bp, 11 predicted proteins | sample 5204231 | NCBI WGS metagenome assembly WBZR01 (sample SAMN12412403, study PRJNA552823) | activated sludge metagenome | isolation source: activated sludge from anammox sidestream of wastewater treatment plant... | place: USA: Virginia | collected 2017-08
AGGGTCAGGCGGCGACGCCTGGCCCTTTCTTCTCGCCGCGACCCATTGCCGCAAGCGTTGCCCAGCCCATCGCCCAGCCCAGGAAGGCGCCGAGCGCGACGTCGGAGACGAAGTGCGCATGTGCCATCACTCGTGTAACGGCGCACCCCGCCGCGAGCGCGTACCATAGCCATCGCGCGCCGGGGAAGAGCCGCGCGAGCGCCGTCGCAGCGGCGAAGGCAACCATGGTATGGCTGCTTGGTGTGGCGAGCCCAGCGGTAGAGAAGGGCTGGTCGCTCCACGGACGAAATCCATAAGCGCCGGCGTTCACTTCCGGCCGCTGCCTGCGGATGACGAGCTTGAGGACCTCGCAGGCGATTCCGGATGCCGCGGGTGCGAGCAGCATGTATAGAGCGCGCTCGCCCGCCGACCATGCCGCGGCACCTCGTGCGCGCGGCTCAACCGCCTCTCCAGGCGCGCTGGCTGCGCCACCCGCGCGTCCGGCGAGCCAGATCGCGAGCGCGGCCAGCATCCACGTGGGGTACCATCCCATCAGGCGAAGCAGTCGCGCCCAGTCCTGGTCGTACACGCGCGGCGAGAACATGGCGTCGTACGCCCACCTATCGCTGAGCATCGGCACGAAGGTGACGAATGCGGCGGCCGCAAGGAACGCCAGCCCGCGTACCGGCGCCGGCGCTCTCCGGAGATGGCGCCAGGCCGCAATCAACCGGCCAGCCCCTGTAGCATCCTGACGATCCTCTCCGTGAGCCCCCAGATCACCTTGCCATCGTAATGGATGGCTTCGTTCCACATCGTCACGCCCCTACCCCGGACCTGCGTGGGTCGGGTGTTGGCAGGGTCAAAAATTGCGTCGAGTGGCGCCCAGAAGTACCCGGCGACTTCCCTGGACGTCACCAGTTCGGGCGTCGTGTTCAGGCGCGCCACGTACGGGCGCACGATAAACGGCGGAAGGGCAGGCGTGCGCGGGCGGAGCTCGTCGAGCGGCCCGAAGATCTCGCCTTGCGTTGCAAGATCTATCCCCGTCTCCTCACGCGTCTCGCGCAGCATCGTGTCGAACAGATCCGGCTCGCCCGGGTTGCGCCGACCGCCGGGAAGGCCGATCTGGCCGCTCCACGGGTCGCGCTCCTCGACAGCGCGCTGAATGAACAGGAGATCGGCACCAGACACGGTGGGCCGGAGCACCAGCGCAACCGCGGCCTCCCAGAATGGCTCGTCGCGCGCCGCTTGCGCGGGCGACAGCGCATGGACGGCCGCGCCGATCCGGGCGATGCGGTCGGTCGTCATCGCGCCCCGCTTGCCATTGAGCCATAGCGGTCGAGCACGGTGGCGGCGGAAAGGTCGGCCGTGACGTTGGCCGCGGTACGGAACATGTCCGGAATCGTGTCCACCGCGAGCAATACGCCAACCCCCTCCGCGGGAAGCCCAACCGCAACCATCACCGGCACCATCAATATGATCGAGCCGCCAGGAATGCCCGGCACGCTGAAGCTCGTGACAACGCTGGCCAGCGTCAACGTTGCGTACTGCGCGACGCCCAGCTCCACGCCGTAAAGCCGCGCGATGAACATCGCGCCTACCAACTGGCCTATGACCGCGCCGATCCGGAACATCGTGATCATGACAGGCATGAGGAACGCCGTCGTTGGCTCGGCCAGGCCCAGGCGCTCGCGGGCGGCCGTGAGCATCGCTGGAAACGCAGCCAGTGAGCTCCGTGAACTGAAGGCCACTGCCTGCGCGGGAAGGCACGCGCGTGCGAAGTCGCGAAGAGCAACGCCACCCGCAGTCACTGCCATCGGGTAGAGGACGGCGACGGAATACACCACGCACACTCCACTCACTACAGCAACGTACGTTGCGAGCGCGCCAGCCGCGGCTGCGCCGATGCGCGCCGCCAGCGCGAACGAGAGAGCGAAGACACCGATCGGCGCAAGCTCGATTGCCGCGCGCATCACCCACAGCGAGGCATCGCGTACTCCCTCCATCACCGTGAGGATCGCCGCGCGCCGCGCCGCCTCGACCTTCGTGAGCGCCGCGCCAAACGCCACCGAGAACACGATCACTGGCAACAGAGCGCCATCGGCAGCCGCCTTGACCGGGTTCACGGGCACGAGGTCCACGAACCACTGGGCGACTGATGGCAGGCCGCGGGCGCCTTCGACTGCGCCAGCACCGGCCTGCAGCGCGCTGTCCCGCAGCGCAGCCGCTGCTTCAGGAGCCACGCTCAGCCGCGCAAATACGGGCAACGCCAGCATCAGGGAGAAAACGGCTGCCACCAGAAGCAACGCGATGAACAGCGCGAGCCCGCGGACGCCAAGCACGGCAATCGTCCGCGTATCCGCTGCGCCGCCCACGGCCACGAGGATCGCGGCCATTACGAGCGGGATGATCGCCATACGGATGGCCGCCACCCAGATGGTTCCCACCGGCTGCAGCACGCCAGCCAGCATTCCGGCGGATCCGGGCACAGCGTGCGCGGCGGCGATCCCCAGTACGAGTCCTGCCACAAGCGCGGTGAGAACCTTGGCAGCGAGCGACATAGCCCGAAGAAGCTACGTTCTGCCCCGGCCGCACGCATCCGCGGCGCCGGCGTTCCCGCGGGTAGGTTTCCGGTATGCACCCGCAGCCCGCTGCCCGGCCACCCCGCCGCGTACCCGCCCTGCTCTGGGATCTCGATGGCACGATCCTCGATTCGATAGACCTGATAGTCGAGGGTGCCGACTACGCATTCGCAGGGCGCGAAGGCCCGCGGCCCACCCGCGCGGAATGGCAGGCGCTGATCGGCACATCGCTCGACTCCATGCTGGCCCGCTGGGCGATTGACGTTGATGACTTCACCGCTCTGCGCGCGCGGTACCGGCAGTTCCAGGGGCAGAACCATGATCGGCTCGTGCGGCTCTACCCGGACGTGGCTGACCTGCTGCGCTACATGCACGCGCGCGGCCACCCGATGGCAATCGTCAGCAGCAAGATGGAAGCTGGCATCCTGCGCTCGATGGATCACTTCGGCCTCACGCAGCTCTTCGAGAGGATCGTAGGCACGGAAAGCACGGCTCGCCACAAGCCGGATCCCGAGCCGGTGCGCTTTGCACTCGACGCCCTTGGTGTTGCGCCGGCTCACGCGCTCTATATTGGCGACTCGCCTCACGACTCTGCCGCGGCCAACGCGGCGGGCGTCTCCATGGTTGGAGTTACATGGGGCGCATACACTGACGACGAGATCGCCGCCGCCGGCCCGAGCCGCCGCGTTTCGTCGGCCGCGGAGATCGCAGCCCTGGTTGAAGCCTTCGGCGGCTGACGGGCTGCAACAAAACGGGCTCGGCTGCGATAATCGGGTGACGGTCGGGCGAAATCGAGCGCGCATCATGGGTGCGTGTCATCCCTCCGAGACATCGCAGAAGTCCTGCGCGGCGCGGCCACCCCGGCAGGAGGCGCGCGCGTGCTCGCGTCGCTGGGGTTCCGGGAGCTTCTCCCCCTGGACGCCGCCGCCCGCGCCGACCTTGGGATTGCCGTTGTCGCCGCGAGGGCGTCGGTCGGCTCGGCCGACTCGCTCCTGCGCGTGCTCCTGGCTACGCCCCCCCGTGGGACTCCCGCGCGCATAGCCGCGGCCCGTTGTGCGGCTGCGGTCGCGGCCCGTTCGCCGCACCTCCTCTGGCTCATAGCCGTAACCCAGGCCGAAGAGCGGCAGTTCGTCGTTGCAGTGCCGGCCGCGGCCGGTGAGTCGCGCGTTCTCGCACTGGCGGTGGATACACGGCACGTTCGCGACTCGGACGCAGAGACGCTCGCTGCGATGGCCGACGCGCGAAACGGCAGTGATGCCCTCACCTACCAGCGGTGGAGGGAACTGCTCGGCCGCGACGCGCTGACGCGCATGTTCTATCGCGAACTTGAACGCGCGGTGAATGACCTCGCCGCCACGGCAACCGGTCGCGTTCCCGACGCTGCCCGGCGCGAGCTCGCTCTGCTCTGCACCTCACGCCTTGTCTTCCTGGCATTCCTCGAGGCCAAGGGGTGGCTCGACGGCGACCGCGGCTTCCTGCGAACCCACTTCGACTCGTGTTGCGCGAGCGGCGGCGGGGTGCAGCGGCGCGTTCTCGACCCGCTGTTCTTCGGCACGCTCAACACCCGGCTGAACAACCGGTCCCCGCGTGCGCGCCAGTTCGGCCGCGTACCGTTCCTCAATGGCGGGCTCTTTGCCCGCGCTCCCATCGAGCGACGGTGGCGCGACGCAGCGTTCACCGACGCGGCGCTCGGCAGCGTGGTGTGCGATGTCCTGGGCCGCTATCGCCTCACGGCCCGCGAAGAATCCACCGCATGGAGCGAAGCCGCGGTAGATCCGGAAATGCTGGGCCGTGCCTTCGAGTCGCTGATGGCCTCGGACGAACGGCGCGAGTCGGGCGCTTACTACACGCCGCTGCCGATCATCGAGCGCGTGGTTGCCGCGGGGCTGGAGGAATGGCTCGCGACGGCAGGGATCCCGGGCGCCGCGCGGGCGGCCGCCGCAAGCGGTGAGCCAATCCCGCACGGATCGCGCAACGCGTTGCTCGATGCCGTGAGCAGCGTACGAATACTGGACCCTGCCTGCGGCAGCGGCGCGTTTCTCGTGCATGGGCTCGATCGGCTCACGCGGCTGCGCGAGCTGTCCGGCGACCGCCGTCCCGCCGCCGAACAACGCCGCGAGGTGCTCACGCACAGCATCTTCGGCGTGGATATCAACCCCATGGCGGTGTGGCTCTGCGAACTTCGACTCTGGCTCGCGGTGGTGATAGACGCTGACGATCGCAACGGCATGGCGGCTGCGCCGCTCCCCAACCTCGACCACAACATCCGGGTTGGCGACGCGCTGGCCGGGCCTTCGTTCTCCGGGTGCGTTGGCAACGTGCCAGCGGGGCTTACCTCCTTCAGGCGGGGCGCTGCGCCCGCCGCGCGCCTGGTAGCGCTGCGAGCCAGGTATGTTCGCGCAAGCGGTCCACGAAAGCGCACGCTCGCCCGCGCGCTTGCGCTCGAAGAAAGGCGAATCGCAGTCGCCTCCGCGGTCTCCGACCTGGACGCCGCAACCGCCCGCCGGCGCGACCTCGTGATGGCCGCGCGGGGACCGAACCTCTTCTCACGGCGCCCCGCTCTTTCCGCAGCCGTTCGCGCTGAACTGCTGTCGCTTCGGGAAGCACAGCGCGAAGCCAGGCGACGCGTCGCGCTGCTACGGACTGGCGCCACACTGCCGTTCACGTTCGGCGTGCAGTTCGCGGATGCAGCAGCAAGCGGCGGTTTCGATTTCGTACTGGGCAACCCGCCCTGGGTCCGGCTGCACCGCATCGGGCCTGCCCTGCGCTCCGAGCTCTCCGCGCGTTACCGGAGCTGGCGGGAGGCGGCGTGGGCCAGCGGCGCGCGCGACGCCCGGGCGGGGCGCGGGTTCGCCTCGCAGGTAGACCTCGCGGCGCTGTTCGTCGAACGCGCGCTGCAGGTCGCGCGCCCCGGGGGCGTCGTGAGCATGCTCGTCCCTGCCAAGCTATGGACATCGCTCTCGTCGGGCGGCGTGCGCCGCGTCGTGGCCAGCGAGGCGCAGCTCGTCGCGCTCGAAGACTGGAGCGAGTCCGTGTCTGCGTTCGACGCCGTGGTGTATCCGTCGCTCTTCGTGGCGCGGGCTGGCGGCACCACGCCGGGAACGGAAGGGCCGCCGGTGCGCGGAGTCGTCCATCGCCGCAGCGGCCAGCTCGCGTGGGCAACGAGCCCTGGCCGCATCCCGTTCGACGGGTCGCCGGGTGCGCCGTGGCTGCTGCTGCCCAGCGAAGTGCGCGCAGCGTTCGACCTTCTTGCTTCACGTGGGATCCCCTTGGCGCATACCAGCATCGGGCCGCCCGTGCTCGGCGTGAAGACGGGGTGCAACGATGCCTTCGTTCTCACGCCGCGGCCGGGATGGCAGACTGCGGGCGGCGAGGCGGCCTGGCCCGTACGCAGCGGCTCGCGCGAAGCCGACGTCGAGCGGTCGCTGATGAGGCCTGTGCTGCAGGGCGAGCAGATCCGTGCCTGGGTAGCCGCACCGGACGACCGGGCCATCCTCTGGACCCATGGCGAGACGGGCAGGCCGCTCGGCCGGCTACCGCCTCTCGCGGCCGAGTGGCTCGCGGGCTGGCGGCGAGAACTGGAGCGCCGCAGCGATGCCTCGCGCAGTTCGGCGTACTGGTCGCTCTTCCGCACCGACGCGGCAAGCTCGGCGCGGCATCGGGTGGTCTGGAGCGACATCAGCCGCGTGCCGCGCGCCACGATCATCCCGGCGGGCGACCCCAGCGTGCCGCTCAACACGTGCTACGTGGCGTTTGCGAGCGACATGGGGGAAGCGCTCGCGCTGGCCGCACTGCTCAACTCCGCGCCGATCTCCGCGTGGCTCTGCGCCCTCGCGGAGCCCGCGCGCGGGGGCTACCGCCGCTTCCTTGGCTGGACGGTCGCGCAACTGCCGGTGCCCGCGAAGTGGGAGCGCGCCGTGCCGATCCTGGCACCGCTGGCCGACGCCGCGATGAGCGGTTCGCCGCCAAACGCCCATGACCTCGCACTTGCAGTCGCGCGCGCGTTCGGCACGCGGCTCTCGCGGCTGGAGCCGCTGATGACCTGGTGTCTGCGCTAGCCGATGTAGTAGCGTGCCTCGCGCGCGCGGCCGGCACCGGCGCAACAGCCGACCCGGAGCACATCGGCGCCGTCGCGCTCACACCCGGACAGACAGCAGCCGCCGGGCTCGCACGGGCGGCGATCGAACTGTACGGTGGCGCACTGCTCGCAGACCCACCGGGATCCGGAAAGACGTTCGTTGCGCTTGCCGTGGCGCGTGGCCGCGGGCGCGTGCTGGTGCTCGCCCCGGCCGCGCTTCGGGAAATGTGGACGGCTGCTTCCGGCCGCACGGGCGTGCAGGCCACCTTCTGGTCGCTCGAAGCGCTCAGCCGGGGCTCGCGGCCGCCGCCTGCGTCTTTCATCATCGTGGACGAAGCTCACCACGCGGGCCGGCCCGCGACACGGCGATATCGCGAACTTGCCGCGCTGGCGCACCATGCCAGGATGCTCCTCCTGACGGCAACGCCTGTCCGCAACCGCCCAGCGGAACTCCGGGCCCTGCTGGCGCTGTTCATCGGCGCGGAGGCAGAATGCGCGAGCGATGAGACCGTGTCACGGTGCGTGATCGGGGGAGTGCGCCAGCCCGGGGTGGCACCGATGATAATTGTCCATCCACCGGTCACCATCCGTGGCACACGCGGGATAGCCCGGCACCTGAGGCAGCTCCCGCCACCGCTGGCCCTTGCCGACGGCGCAGCCGCCGCAGGCCTGGTGCGGACAGGGCTGGCACGGGCGTGGTCGTCGAGTGTCGCGGCGCTCGAATCCGCGCTCGGGCGTCGCATATTGCGCGGCGGGGCGATTCTCGCCGCCCTCGACGCCGGCCGGGTGCCCGCGCGTTCCGACCTGCGCGCCTGGGTCATGGGCGACGGCTCGCTGCAGCTCTCGCTGCCCCTGGCCATGACGCTGGACGATTCCGCTTCCGTTGCGGCTGCGCGTGCGACGATCCGAGAGCACATGAAAAGCGTGGAGCGGCTCCATGCCACCGTGCGTAACTCGACGGCAGCCGACACTCGGAAGCGCGCAGCGATCGTTCAGGAGATCATCGGGTGCCACCCTGGCCGCGTCATCATCGCGTTCACCTGCTTCGAAGTCACGGCGGTCGCGCTCTTCCGCGCATTGCAGCAGCGACCGGGAGTCGTGCTGCTTACCGCGAACGGCGCGCGATCGGGCGCAGGGCCTCTGCCACGAGCCGAGATCATAGCGCGACTCGGCCCGCGCAGCGCGGCACACGGCTCGTCGCGGGAAAGCCAGATCATGCCGATCTCGCTCGTGATTGCCACTGACCTCCTTGCTGAAGGAATGAACCTGCAGCGGGCTTCAGTGGTGGTTCACCTCGACCAGCCGTGGACGCCGTCCACGCGCGAGCAGCGCGAGGGCAGGGCGGCTCGCGCGGGATCGGCATTCGACGCGGTGGACGTGTACTGGATCCGGGAGCCGCCTGTGATCGCGGCACTCACTGCCATGGATGCGCGCCATCGGTACAAGGCGCGAAGCGCGGCTATCGCGGGAAGGCCAGCGCGGGCCGCTGGCCGCATCCGCGCAATCGTGACCGGGTGGGACGATGCACTCTGCCATCGTGCCTCCCGCGGCGAGCCAATACGCCAGCCGCTGGGTCGTGGCGCCGTGGCTCCACGCCCGCTGGCCAGCGCCCGAAGCGTCAGCGCAGCCGACGTGCGGCACGCGGTAGCAGCGACCCTGGGGTCGCGCGATTCATTCCTCGCGGCTGTCACCGTGCGCGACCGGAAGATACTCCTGGCCGGATGGCGCCAGCGAGGCGCATGGACCGTCACGGACGACCCGACCAGAGTCCTCCATGTGACGGAGTCGGTTGTGCTGGCCGAACTTCCGCCGCCACTGACCGGCTCAGTGAAGCGAGCGGGCGCCGCGATAATCCGCTGGGGCAGGCGCCGGGCAGCGCGGGGGGCCGCCGGCCTCGGCCGCTTGGGCGGAAGCGCCGAACGCCGACTGCTCGCGGAAGTTGACCGCGCTATGCGCGCCATGCCTGCGTCGGAACGGGCCGGGATCGCCGAGCGTGCCGCCCGGATCCGAAATGCGCTGGCAACTCCCGGAGGGATCGCGACGGGGCACCGGCTCGCCGAGCTGCATCACTTGCGCGAGCCAGGACACGCGCTGCTCGTGGCGGTGGAAGCCATGATCGAGCGGAGCAGCACGCTGCCGTGCGGCGCCACCGATCAGTGCGAGATAGCAGCGCTCCTGCTCATCCGGGCCGCGCTGCCCGCTGAGCGGTTGCCGCCCCGCTCGCTTCACCCCCGGCCAGCAGCTTCGACTGAAACCGCTGCGCCTCGCTGATTCGCTCGAGTTCCACGGCGATAGTGTCCACGCTCTCCTGAAGCTGCTGGATCTGTGGCATTACGTTGCGCCCGGCGTCGCTCAGCGCGCGGGAACGAGCATCCAGGCGGCGCGCAAAGGCGCGCGCGATCGGCCCAAGGATCACAGCGGCCGCAACTGCCGCGAAGAAGCCGATACTGATCTGAACCGCGCCACGTGGCACCGCGTTCGTGAAGTCGTTCGGGATGACGATCTGCGGCTCGCCCTTTCCGGTAGCGTCCTGAACCGTCTGCCTCAGCTGGTCGCGGACTTCCTTCGAAGGCAGCGTCTTTGCCGTGCCCGGATTGCTGCCGGGTCCCTGCGTGGCGCCTGGTACGGTTGGAGGAGGGGATGGCGGACCCTGTTGGGCGCCAGCTCCCCGAGCTCCGTGCCCTGCCGATAGAGCCAACGGAGTTGGCGCCACCGCCGAGACCTGACTGTTCATGGTGCGCTCCGCTCCTGTTCGCCCTATACAGTACGGAATGTAGCGTCGCCTGGTGTCGTTTCCTGGGCAAGCGGATGCGGCTCGCGCCTAAGTGATTGCCCATTCACGACTTACCGCCCAGGAACAGAGCCCGTGGTTTTCGTTATAATTCAACATCCCCGTTCAATCGGAGCTTCGCGGATCATGGGTTTCTCGCGGTACTACGCTGCACAGGCCCCCGGCCTCGTCCTCACGGGCGAACAGCGTGCCACGCTGGTGCGCCGGACGTATTCTCTCGTCCTGGCGTGCGTGTTCGTCACCATTGGCGGCACATGGTTCGGGCTCAGGAACGAGGCGATCCTCGTTGGGGTCGCGCAACACCCGATCATCACCATGCTGCTCGCCTTCGTGCCGCTCTGGGCTGCGTCGGCGATGCGCGCAATCTCGGCGCCTCAGCGCCTTGGGCTGGTGGTTCTGTTTTCCGCGATCATGGGAGTCGCCATTTCGCCAGCCATCTACATGGCTGGCCGCACGGCGCCCGACACGATCTGGCAGGCGGGAGTACTCACGGCCAGTGCGTTTACGGTACTTACGACATATGCGTGGCTGAGCCGGCGCGACTTCAGCGCGTGGGGCTCATTCTTCACGGTTGGGCTCTTCGTGCTCATCCTGGCGTCACTGCTCAACATCTTCTTCCGGAACCAGGGCGCGCAGCTGTGGATTGCGGCCGTGGGCGTGCTGATCTTCAGCGGGCTGCTCGTGTTCGACACGTGGCGCCTGCGTAACTCGTACGGCCCGGATCACTATATCCAGGCGGCGGTGCAGATCTACCTCGACCTGTTGAACATGTTCCTGTTCATCCTCTCGCTTCTTGGCGGACGGAGGAGCAGCAACTAGCGTCCGGCCCGGAATCCGGACGCACAGCGGGCCGCCCAGTGGATCGGGCGGCCCGCACTCTTTCACTGCTGCCTCTCGCGTGCCTCCGCTTCGGCTTGCCTCACGTGCGTACCGCTGCCTTGCGGCAGCGCCGACTACTCCACCGCCAAGAGCTGGATCCGGAACAGGAGCGTGGAGTTGGGCGGGATCTTCCCCACCTCTCGCCATTCGTAGCCTAGCTCCGGCGGGACGATGAGGATGCGCGACCCGCCAACTTTCATGCCCGGAATGCCAAGCCGCCATCCCTCGATGATCGGGTCACCGCCCTGGAGCCGCACGGTCAGGCCGCCTGAGCTGTCCACCTGAGCACCGCTGGCCAGGAGCATTCGATAGGCAACCTTGACCCGGCTTGCGGGCTTTGCTTCGGCGCCATCGCCAACGACGGCGTCCTTGTAGTAAACCCCCGACGGAGCGCGCGTGTACTCGGCGAGGTTCACGCCAAGTGACGGCGACAGCGATACGCTGGCAATCTCGGTCACGCTCGCCGGAGCGCTCGCGCACGCGGCAGCGCCACCCGCGGTGGCCAGCGCAAGCGCGGCGATACCGGACATCAGTCCACGGCTAGCGACTCCCAGGCGGCTGGATGGCCAGGCACGGCACTTGACGCCTGTCATCGCGTGATGCCGCTTCACCGCGGCGGACGCCCGCGCAGCATGGCGCCCATGTCCATCTTCGAGTAGCCGGCTGGCGGCGCGAACAGCGCGGCATCCAGCGGTTTCTTCTCGATGCTCGTCACCAGCATTTCGACCTTGTCGCCAGTCTGTACCTTGAGCGGGAAACCGTTTTCG
>WBZR01004657.1_pt1 | contig 11071 bp, 12 predicted proteins | sample 5204231 | NCBI WGS metagenome assembly WBZR01 (sample SAMN12412403, study PRJNA552823) | activated sludge metagenome | isolation source: activated sludge from anammox sidestream of wastewater treatment plant... | place: USA: Virginia | collected 2017-08
CGCTCCCAGGGACAAGTCCACCGTCACCCTCGTCCCCTGAGGTCGAGCGGCATCCCCGGGGTGGCGAATCGGCAATCGAAAATCGCCAATCGGCAATCCAAAGTGGTTCTATCGTCTGGCCACGAATCGCCCTAGACTACAACCATTCGCCATTGGTGCGCCCCCCTGCGCGCCTCGCACACGGAGTACCCAACATGGCAGAAACTGGAACCTGGGCGGTCAAGGCCGGCCTCGCTCAGATGCTCAAGGGCGGCGTCATCATGGACGTCGTCACCCCCGAACACGCAAAGATCGCCGAAGAGGCCGGCGCCTGCGCCGTCATGGCCCTCGAACGCGTCCCCTCCGACATCCGCAAGGACGGCGGCGTCGCCCGCATGAGCGACCCCGAGATGATCCGCGGCATCATCGACGCCGTCACCATCCCCGTCATGGCCAAGGCCCGCATCGGCCACTTCGTCGAAGCCGACGTCCTCCAGGCACTTGGTATCGACTACATCGACGAGTCCGAGGTCCTCACCCCGGCCGATGAATCCCACCACATCGATAAACACCTCTTCAAGGTGCCGTTCGTCTGCGGCTGCCGGAACCTTGGCGAAGCCCTCCGCCGCATCGGCGAAGGCGCCGCAATGATCCGCACCAAGGGTGAAGCCGGTACCGGCGACATCGTCGAGGCCGTGCGCCACATGCGCACCGTCCAGGACGAAATCCGCCGCCTCCAGACGCTCTCCGATGACGAGATCTACACCGCCGCCAAGGAGCTCCAGGCCCCCCTCGAGCTCGTCAAACAGGTCAAGCGCGAAGGCCGCCTCCCCGTGGTCAACTTCGCCGCCGGCGGCGTTGCCACTCCCGCCGATGCCGCCCTGATGATGCGCCTCGGCGCCGATGGCGTGTTCGTCGGCTCCGGCATCTTCAAGAGCGAGAACCCGCCCCTCGTCGCGAAGGCGATCGTCGAGGCCACCACCCATTACATGGATGCCGATGTCATCGCACGCGTCAGCACCGGCCTTGGCAAAGCCATGCCCGGCATCGCCGTTGGCACCCTCCCCGAGAAGGAACTCCTCGCGACCCGCGGCTGGTAACCCCGCCTCCTCCATCCACCTGGCGATGAAGCCCCGGCAATGCCCGGGGCTTTCTCGTCCCCGCTCGTAGCGAATGCAAGGCGGCGCGTACCTCGCACCTACGCCCACGCTGTTTTCCATCCAGCCAGGAGTTATCTATAATGTCTAGCGTCTTAGTCAAGAATTGCACCGGTCACCCCCCTTGCTGCCCGAACGCCCGCAGACGCGAGCCCCGGCGGCCGAAAGCGCACCGGTCACATCTCGCAGGAGCTTACCCGTGAACCCCTCTGCTACCAGCACCGTTCAGAAGCCCGACCGTACCCACGATGTCGTCATCGTCGGCGGCGGTAACGCCGGGATCAGCGTCGCCGCCCGCCTCCATCGCGCCGACCCCAAGATCGATATCGCCGTCATCGAGCCGTCCACCAAGCACTACTACCAGCCACTCTGGACGCTCGTCGGCGGCGGCGTCTTCCCCCGCAAGGTCACCGAGCACGAAGAATCCAGCGTCATCCCCCACGGCGTCACCTGGATCCGCGAGCGCGTCAGTGAATTCTGCCCCGATTCCGACGGCCTCCTCACCGAGACCGGTCTCCGCATCGGCTACCGCTACCTCGTCGTCGCTCCCGGCATCCAGCTCAACTGGAACGCCATCCCCGGCCTCGAAGAAGCCCTCGCCAACGACCCCGCCGTCGCCAGCAACTACAGCTACGCCACCGTCGAAAAGACATGGCAGGCGATCTCGTCATTCAAAAGTGGGACGGCCATCTTCACCCAGCCGGGAACCCCCATCAAGTGCGGCGGCGCGCCCCAGAAAATCGCCTACCTCGCCGATGACGCCTTCCGCAAGAACAGCGTGCGCGAAAAGACCAACCTCGTCTTCGCCACCGCCAACGCCGGCCTCTTCGCCGTCGAACGCTATACCCGGACCCTTCGCAAAGTCGCCGCCCGCAAGGAGATCGACCTCCGCTTCCGCCATAACCTGGTCGCAATCCTGCCAGAATCCCGCGATGCAATCTTCGAAAACCTCGATAGCGGCGAGCGCGTCACCATCCATTACGACATGATCCACGTCACCCCTCCGCAATCCGCACCCGATTTCGTCCGCCGCAGCCCGCTCGCCAACACCGACGGCTGGGTTGATGTCGACAGGGCGACCCTCCAGCACGTCCGCTACCCCAACATCTTCAGCCTCGGCGATGCAAGCTCCCTGCCCACGAGCAAAACAGGCGCTGCCATCCGCAAGCAGGCCCCCGTACTCGTCAAGAACCTCCTCGCCCACCGCAACGGCCTCCCCTTCCCCGCCTCCTACAACGGCTACACCGCCTGCCCCATCGTCACCGGCTACGGCAAGCTCGTCCTCGCCGAGTTCGACTACGACGGCAACGAGCAGGAGTCGTTCCCCTTCGACCAGTCGAAAGAGCGCTGGAGTATGTACCAGTTCAAGGCCCGCGCCCTCCCCGCCATGTACTGGAAGGGCATCATGAAGGGCCGCCTGTAGGCATCCCGCCTGCCGAACCGGCCCCCTCGGGCCGCCACACCCATCCGAGACCCCACGCCATACGGGGGAGGCCATGCCAGTGGCGCGCCTCCCCCTCCTTCCTTCTTGACTTCATTACTTCGTAGTTATACAGTTCGGGGCATGTCCGAAGCGATCCCCGAACAGATGCTCTCGCACGTCGCCGAACGCTTCCGCGTCCTCGGCGACACAACCCGCCTCGCCATCCTTCGCCTCCTCCTCCAGCGCGGCGAGATGAACGTCGGTGAGATCGTCGATTCCCTCGGCGCCGGGCAGGCCAACGTCTCCAAGCACCTCCGCATCCTCCACGATGCAGGAGTCGTGCGACGCCGCCAGTCTGGAACCTCGGCCTACTACAACGTCGCCGACGACTCCATCACCCGCCTCTGCGACATCGTCTGCGATCGCCTCCGTGATCAGGCCCACGAGGAGGCGCGCATCGTCGGAGTCCGCTGACTCAACCACGAGAGCCACAGCGAAGGCAGGGCCTCACCGAACCTCTCCCCGCCAGCCATCCCCTTCCTCTTCGATCCCGGCGTCCCCCTCCCCTCGCGCCTCTGTGGTTCATCCATCGCTTCATACTCAAGGAGTTATCCAGTTGAATAACGCCCCCCTTGCCCGCCTCGGCCGCTTCGCCCACGCACACAGGTGGTCCGTCGTTGCCGCCTGGGCCGTCATCGCCATCGGCCTCGGCTTCCTCGCCCCCAAACTCGAAAGCGCCCTCTCCGGCGCCATGTGGGAAGTCAACGGCAGCGACTCGCTCGCCGCCCGCCAGCTCATCGAACACAATTTCGGCGGCTTCTCCTCCCAGTCCGGCGTCGTCGTCCTCCACAGCGACACCCTCACCGCCCAGGACCCCGCTTTCCAGGATCGCATCGCGAAAGCCACCGCCGTCCTCGCGAGCGACACCGCCTACACACCGGCCGCCCCCGCCCAGGTAAGCCAGGACGGCCACACCGTCATGCTCCAGGCTGGCTCCACCGTCGACCCCACCGGCGCCGTCCGCGCTGCCGAACGTATCAGCGGCGATATCAAGAAGCTCGATGGCGACGGCATGACGGTCGCCCTCACCGGCTCGCCCGCCTTCTGGGCCGATTTCAACGCCCTCAACCGCGAAAGCATGATGAAGTCCGAGATGATCACCTGGCCCGTCACGGCGATCATCCTCGTCGTCGCCTTCGGGTCGCTCGCCGCCGCCGGGCTGCCCCTCCTCCTCACGGCCGCCGGCCTCATCTCCGCCATGGGCGTCCTCTACCTCATCACCCGCACTACCGACCTCTCCATCTGGACCCTCAACTTCGCGATGATGTTCGCGCTCGCCCTCGGCATCGACTATGCGCTCTTCATCGTCACCCGCTTCCGGGCCGCGCTCCACGCCGAAAAAGGGAGCGTGAACCCGGCCGTCGGCGTCGCCATGGATACCGCCGGCAAGGCAGTCCTCTTCAGCGGCCTCACAGTCCTCATCAGCCTCTCGGCCGTCCTCCTCGTGCCGATCCCCGCCTTCCGCTCGATGGCCGCCGGCATGATGCTCGCCGTCGCCTTCGTCCTCCTCGCCACCCTCACCCTCCTCCCCGCCGTACTCGGCGGCTGGGTCAACAAGGGCGCCATGCCCTGGCACTCCATCGGCGACCACCGCAGCCCGAAGTTCGCCGCCTTCGCCGAGCGCCTCATCAAGAAGCCTGTCCTCGTCGCTGTCGGCGTCACCGCCGTCCTCCTCGCCTTCAGCTCCCCACTCCTCGGCCTCGAAACGGGCATGCCCAGCATCTCCGTCCTCCCGAAGCAGGAGCCTGCCCGCGTCGGCTACGACCTCCTTGCGCAGGCCTTCGGACCCGGCGGACCCGGGCCCATCCAGGTCGTCGTCCCGCCCGGCTCCGATACAGATGCCGTCAGCCAGGCGATCACCAGCGACCCCAACATCGCCGCCGCCTTCCCGGCCCAGCCCGGCGCCGAAGGCTATTCGCTCATCACCGCCATCGCGAAGACCGATCCCTCCGCCAAAGAGTCGGCCGACACCATCGCCCGCTTGCGAAGCGAACTCCCCTCGGGCGTCCACGTCGGTGGCCCCGTCGCCGAAAACCACGACCTCGACCAGACCCTCCGCGATAAGTCCCCACTCGTCATCGGGGTCGTGCTGGCCCTCGGTTTCGCCCTCCTCCTCATCGCCCTCCAGGGAGTCTTCATCGCCTTCGCCGGCGTCATCCTCAACCTCCTCTCCGTCGGCGCCGCGTTCGGCGTCGGGGCACTCGCCTTCCAGCACGGTTGGGCCTCCGGACCGATGAACTTCGAGGGCCAGGGCTACCTCACCTCGTGGGCCCCGCTCTTCTTCTTCACCCTCGTCTTCGCCATCTCCATGGACTACACCGTCTTCCTCCTCGCCTCCGCACGGGAGCACTTCGAACGCTCCAACGACCCCGGCGACGCCGTCGTCGGCTCCATCGCCCACACGGGCCGCCCCATCATCGCCGCCGCAGGCGTCATGAGCGCCGTCTTCTTCACCTTCGCCCTCGCCGGCCCCCTCCCGATGAAGGAGATGGGCCTCATCCTCGGCACCGCCGTCATGTTCGATGCCTTCCTCGTGCGGCTCGTCCTCGTGCCGGCCGTCCTCCAGCTCGCCGGGCGCAAGGCGTGGTGGCTCCCAACCTGGGCCGGCCGCCTCCTCCCCAACGTCAGGTTCGCCCATTGATGCGATTGCCGACCGCCGGCTGCTCATTCGCTGCGGCAGCCGGCGATCCGGCACGCCGGTACCCCACACACCGACACTCGAAAGAACCGGAGGAACTCCATGACCACGTTCGATGATCCCGAAGGCAGCACCTTCGCCCGCTTCATGGCCGGCCCCTACGGCCGCTTCGCCCGCGTCGTCCTTGGCGCAACGCTCATCGGCCTCGGCCTCTTCGTCGTCGCCAAACCCGTCGGATTCGCCATCGCCGCCTTCGGCCTCGTCCCGATCGCAGCCGGAGTCTTCAACCTCTGCCCCGTCGCACCGGCCTGGGGCGGCCACTTCATCGGCGCGAAGTACTGCGGCCGGAAGTAGCCGCGCATCAGCCGGGGCGCATTCTCGCCACGGAGGGGGCATAGTTAATCCTATGCCCCCTTTCCGCGACCATGTCGCTGTCCTTCTCTACGCCATGGAGCAGGGCTACGATCCCGTCCCCGAACACGTCATCCGCCTCGCCCTTTCCGATATCGCTGCAGCAGGCTTCAATCCCGCTGCACGGGTCATCCTCCCCGAATCCCTCGCAGGCTGCCCATGGCGCGGCCGGCAACTCCAGGCAGGAGAGGAGATGCCCCCCGGCGAAGCCTCGTACCTCGAGCACGCCTTCTATGGCGATGAATGGCCCGACGACCTCACCCTCGCCGCCTACCTGCGCAGCGTCCGCGACGTCATCCTCGATTCCACCAGTGGTGTCTGCATCGCCCGCGAACACGACGCCGACCGCATCGTCGTCTGCCGCCGCAGCCACGAACTTCGCGGCGCCCGCGGCAACGACTACGTCATCGTCGTCTTCGACCTCGCCGTCCGCCACTGGACAGCCGCCTGGCAGCCACCCCGGGGGCTCGCGCTCCTCGCCAACGAACCCTGGTCCGAGGTGAGCTGGCTCCGCGTCCCCGAGTAGCCATTGGCGCGCTGAACCCGCGTGCGGCACCATCCCTCCATGCAGCACGTCCTCTCCACTATCGCCGGTGTCTCGGCCGCCGGGCTCGCCGGGCGCTTCGGCACCCCGTCGTTCATCTACGACCAGGCCCTCATCGAGCAGCGCATCGCCGAGGTCCGTTGCTTCGAGACCGTCCGCTTCGCCCAGAAGGCATGTTCCAACATCGCCATCCTCGCCCTCATGCGCCGCAACAGAGTCGTCGTCGATGCGGTCTCGGCCGGCGAAATCTACCGCGCCCTCGCCGCCGGCTACCAGGGCGGCGGCAACGAGATCGTCTACACCGCCGATGTCTTCGACCGCGACGCCCTCGCCCTCATCGCCGAACACCGCATCCCCGTGAACGTCGGCTCGCCCGAGATGATCACCCAGCTCGGCGAGGTCTGCCCGGGCGCGCAGGTCACACTCCGCATCAACCCGGGCTTCGGGCATGGGCATTCGAAGAAAACCAACACCGGCGGCGACCTCTCCAAGCACGGCATCTGGTACACCCAGATCCAGGATTGCATCGAGCTTGGCGAGCGCGCCGGCGTCGAAATCCATGGGCTGCACATGCACATCGGTTCCGGCACCGACTTCGAACACCTCGCCACCGTCTGCGATGCGATGGTCAAAGCCGCCCGCGAGATGGGCCCCCGCCTCGAAGTGATCAGCGCCGGCGGCGGCCTGCCCATCCCCTACAGGGACAAGCAGAACCGCATCGATATCGCCGCCTACCACGCCCTCTGGGCCAGGGCCCGCCGCACCATCGAGGACATCATCGGGCACGAAATCGGCCTCGAAGTCGAGCCCGGCCGCTACCTCGTCGCCGAAGCCGGCTCACTCATCACCGAGATCCGCGCCGTGAAGAAGCAGGGTACCAACACCTTCTACCTCACCGATGCCGGTTTCGAGACCCTCGTCCGCCCCTCGATGTACGGCTCCTACCACGAGATCTCCATCGTCCCGCGCGACGGCCGCGAGCTCACGGAAGAGCTCGATGTCATCGTCGGCGGCCCCCTCTGCGAATCGGGCGATGTCTTCACCCAGGAAGAAGGCGGCGTGGTCGTTACGCGCCGCCTCCCCGCCGCCCGCGTCGGCGACTACCTCGTCCTGCACGATGCCGGCGCCTACGGCGCCGCCATGTCATCGAACTACAACACACGCCGCCTGGCCGCCGAGGTCCTCGTCCACGATGGCGCCACCGAGCTCATCCGCGAACGCCAGCGCTTCGACCAGATCATCGAGAACGAACGCATCCCTGCCTCCCTTCGCTGACAGCCGCCCCCGCCACCGCACACGCGATTGACGAGCCGTGAACGGGGCTCCTAGGATGCAGGCGACACCGATGGTTCATGGGTATCCGTCGCTGCCAGTCATTCGAAGGAGGACAGGAGAATGGCTGAACTTACCCGCGGACGTGTGACTCCGATGCCGCCGCAGGCCGAACCAGTGCGGCCGGCAACCCTCATCCCGCACACCATCGTCCCCCTCCAGGGAATCCCGATCGTCGCCATCGTCCTGGTTGGCCTCCTCGCCGCCATCCTCAGCAACAAGCTCTGGGCACTCGATTTCTTCCACGTCGTCGGTGGCGCCACCTGGACCGCAGTCGACCTCTTCGTCGGCTTCGTCATTGGCCCAATCCTCGCCCGCCTCTCCATCCCCGCGCGTGCCGAGTTCTCCGCCCGCTTCATGCCGAAGATGATGCTCATCATGCCGACCCTCGTCACCGTCACCCTCGCCGCCGGCTGGCAGCTCGGGATGTACGAAGGGTTCGTCAACTCCGGCTACCCGTACCACGCCTGGGCCGTCGCCTCGTACATCGTCGTCGCAGTCATGGCCGTCGTCGCTCTCGGCGTGCTCGAACCGGCGAACATCGCCGTGCTCTTCGAACTGCGCAAACCCGAACCCAACGGCGAACGAATCGCCCAACTCATGAGCCGCTTCGTCTGGGCATCAGCGATCACCGGCACGATGCAGGTCGCCACGCTCATCATCATGACCCGGCTGGCCACGGCATGACTGCCAAACCCCACGGAGACCCAAAGCTGCCACCCGTCATGGAACTCGGCGTCGCGTCCCTCATCTGCACCCTCGCCGCCGGCGTCATCGTCTCCGCCCGCGTCCCGAAAACCGATATCCCCTGGCCGGCCATCGTCCTCCTCGTGCTTTCGGCCGCACTCCTCGTCGCCGCCGGCGTCCTCATGGCACGCCTCAGGGAGTTCGCCTGGCGATCGTTCTTCCAGATCTGGAAATGGGCGATGCTCGCCTACATCGTCATCGCCGGCATGATCGAATTCGTCTTCATCCACGACGAAACCCCCGGCTCCATCCTCACCATGCTGACGTTGTTGCTGATCGCATTCGCCATCACCGTCCCCTCACTCCTCGCCTTCTCCGTGGCCCGCTTCCAGGACGTATAGCCCGGCCGGAGTTCTGCGCCACCATGTGCTGCCGCCCCGGCCGCGTCACCTTGCGCCGCCACGCACCGGGGCGCACACTCCTGCCGAAACTCCCGCCCGAGGCCCTGCATGCCAACTCTCCAGCGCCCCACCGTCGATCTGCACTATGAAGACACCGGCGCCGGCCCTTCGCTCATCTTCCTCCATGGCTGGTGCGATGGCTCGGCATCATGGGCGAGCACCATCGCCGAGTTCTCGGCAGGCCACCGCTGCCTCGCCCCGGACATGCGCGGCCACGGCCAGAGCGGCATCCCGCGCGACCACGCCTTCACAGCCGAAGCGCTGACGAACGACATCGCCGCCCTCTGCGAGGCCGCCGGCGTAACAGACCCCGTGCTCATCGGGCACAGCTATGGAGGCTACCTCGCCGCCGAAACAGCGCGGCGCTTCCCCGGCCTCGCACGAGCCATCGTCATAGAGGACCAGTCGCTGGAACTCGGCGGGTTCGCCGCCCAGATGCGGTCCCTCGAGACCGTCATCCGCTCACCGGACAGCCACATGGCCTTTCGGATACAGCTGCTCGAGTCGATGATGAGCCCCCTCATGCCCGCAGCCGGCCGGGCCATCCTCGAAACGCTCAAGCAGGCGACACCCATAGATGTCGCCCTCGGCCTCTGGGCTGCACTCTTCGAGTTCTCCGAGAGCGAGATGGCACAGCGCAGCAGCGACCTCATCGGCGCACTCGCCAACCAGCCCTCCCTCTCTGTCGAGGCACAGCCAGCCCCCGGGTATCACGCGCTCATCGCCAGCGCCGCTCCCTCCGCGAAAACCGAGGTCCTCGAGGCCGGCCACTGGATTCACCTCGAACGGCCAGCAGAGTTCCGCAGGTTAATCCGGAATTTCCTCGCGACCCTCTGATCAACCGGTTTGTAGCGAACTGAGAGACAATCGTCTCACGTGGCAGTTCTCCCCCGTCTTCGCGACGGCGGGCGGACGCCCTACACTCATCCTGGAGGCTCCCGATGACCACACCGACTGTCGAACAACGCACCTATGGCATGCGCCGCCAGGTGAGCGCACCCTACGCCCAGGCGGTCGACCAGGTGCGCGCCGCGCTCAAAGACCAGGGTTTTGGCGTCCTCACCGAGATCGATGTCAAGGCAACACTCAAAGCCAAGCTCGACGCCGACATGGCGCCCTACATCATCCTCGGCGCCTGCAACCCCCCGCTCGCCCACAGAGCAATCAGCACCGAACCCGAAGTCGGCATGCTCCTGCCATGCAACGTCGTCGTGCGCGAAGAGAACGGCACCGTGTACGTCGAGGCGATGGACCCCGAGGCCGCGATGGGTATCGTCCAGAACCCCGCCGTCCACGAAGTGGCAATGGAAGCGAAGGAGCGGCTATCAAAGGCGCTCGCCGCTCTCCCCTGAGCCAGCCCGCGCCGTTTCCACCAGAGGAGGTGAACGATGCAGATCGACGTTGAACCCCGCGAGGCCGTCCTCTTGCGATCAGTCCTCGAGCGCTATCTCGGCGACCTTCGCTCCGAGATCTACAAGACCGAGAACGAGGCGATGCGCAACGGGTTGAAAGAGGATGAGGCGACCCTCAAGTCGCTCATCAACCGCATCCAGCCCGCCGGCTAACAACCTTGCTGCTCCGTCTCCCTGTCCCGTATCGCACCCCTCGCCCCTCGAGCGGGCCGGGGTGCGATGCAGGGGCAGCGGCATGATACGTGGCATCCTTCACAGAACATTCCCGGCAAATGCCCGAAAATGAGACCGCGTCCAGGCCTGTCGATGCGCGACATGGCCTGGCCCATGAGTCGCCACAGCACGCCCCCAACGGCTAGGATAGTTACGAGCATTACACGCATCGTGAATCAGAGGAGACCCGGATGACGGTCCGCGGACACGAGTTGAAGCGAACCGGGACGCCTTCGCTGGCGAAGGGTATCGGCGCACGCCTCACGTGGGTCGCCCCCTTCGGGAAGGACTTCGGCATCGTCGTCGGCGTTATCCTCGTCTATTTCGTCCTTCGCGGGCAGGCGCCCGGAAACGACACGTTCGCCGTGGGCGTCGCCTGGGATCTCGTCCGTTCCGAGCGGTGGCTGCACATCTTCTGGGAACCAACCATCCAGGCCTGGTCCATCCACTACCACTGGTCCCAGGAGGTGGCGAACTTCGTCTACGCCTACCTCCATTTCCCTGTGCTCATCGTCGTCGGTGTCTGGCTCTGGTTCAGGGGCCGCGAGCGCTTCACCGAGATGCGCAACACCATGTTCATCTCCATGGTCATCGGGCTCTGCTTCTACTACCTCCTTCCCACCGCACCGCCCCGCCTCCTCGCCGCCCATGGCCACGACCTCGGCTTCGTCGATACCGTCTTTGGCGGCAATACGGCCGTTACCTACAGCCAGCCGTCACTCCTCCTCAACAACTACGCCGCCATCCCAAGCTT
>WBZR01004658.1_pt1 | contig 11069 bp, 14 predicted proteins | sample 5204231 | NCBI WGS metagenome assembly WBZR01 (sample SAMN12412403, study PRJNA552823) | activated sludge metagenome | isolation source: activated sludge from anammox sidestream of wastewater treatment plant... | place: USA: Virginia | collected 2017-08
GCCTGAGCGGCGCGCCGTTGCCACGCCGTTGGCGTAGCGGTCGTCGTCGGCGGGCGTGCCAGGGGGCGATCCCGCGGCCTGCAGGACGTCATGCGTCAGCAGGACGTCGCATTTTGCCTCGAGCAGCGCGCGGGAGACCTGGCGCTGGCGCTCGGAGTCCGGGGCGTGGATGATGACGACGGCGGCGCCGGCGGCCAGATGATGCACGAGATTCTGAAACAGCCTCTGCAAAAGGCCGGACGTGATGCCTTCTCCGCCGTGCGGGACCTCCTTGTGCAGCGTCAGGGCCGCAAACGGCGCAAACCTCTCCAAAGCCGCGGCAAGCCTGGCTGCGAGCGCGCCCGGGCTCTCGAGGTAGTGGATGGTCATCCGCCCGTCCGTTACGGAGCCGGTCCTCGCTTCGCCCGGCGCGGCGTCCTGCATGACGAGAACGTCGCAAGAGTCGGGCTGCAGCGCCCGGAGTGCGGCATAAGCCCCCGGCGGCCGGTCGAATATTCCAATGACGAAACGATCCCGGACGGATTCGTCCGTCGGTTCCGGCTCATACAACCTTGGCGCGAGATCGGCTGCGGAGGGCGATCTGGCGTTTTTCCGGCCGATATCGTCGCGCGGTGTTGATCTCATGCGGGCGCCACCCCTCATTCGGCCGCCCGAGCGCGTCGGTACAAGCCGAAATTGCAATCATTCCCGCCACAGTAAGCCTTCCGGGCGTGTGCCCCGTATGCTGCAATTGTGAGATTGTGTGACATGATGTGACAGCGGCCGGGCGAGACGGGGCTGCTAAGTGGTATCTGCCGGTTTTCCCAAGGCTTTCCGACCCATGTCCGATACGATTCTGATCGTCGATGACGAGCCCGGGGTGCGCATGCTGTTGCGCGCAGGGCTAGAGGCCGAGGGCTTCTCCGTGGTCGAGGCCGGCAACGGCGCGGAGGCGGAGGCCCAGCTCGCCGCCCAGCCCATCAGTCTTCTGACGCTCGACCTCAAGCTCGCGGGCGAGGACGGGCTCAAGCTCGCGCGCGACCTGCGCGCGAAGCGCAATACGCCGATCGTCATGATCACCGGCAAGGGCGACCCCATCGATCGCGTGGTGGGGCTCGAGCTCGGTGCGGACGACTACATCGCCAAGCCGTTCCTGATGCGGGAGGTGGTGGCGCGCGTGCGTGCCGTCTTGAGGCGCTATCAGGCCGGCGACCAGGGTGCGGCCCCGGAGCCCGTTCCTTCCGACGGCTCGCGCTATGCCTTCGACGGCTGGACCCTGGACACGCGGCGGCGGGAGGTGATGATGCCCGGCGGACTGCCCTGCGAGCTCACGACGGCGGAGTTCAACCTGCTCCAGATCCTGGTCCAGCGTCCTGGCCGGGTGCTGTCGCGCGATGAGCTGATGGATCTTCTCAAAGGGCACGAGTGGACGCCGATGGACCGCTCGATCGACGGCCTCGTCGCGCGGTTGCGCAAGAAGGTCGAGCCCGGCAACGAGCGCCCGCAACTCGTGAAGACGGTTCGCGGGGTCGGCTACGTGTTTGCGGGCACCGTGAAACGGCTTTAGAGCGTGATCATTTTTGATTGAACCGGGATCACGCTCTATTTCTTTGATGAGATCAATTCACACGTCCGGCTGATAGGGCCTGACGTGATCATGGTCTAGGCGCAGGGTGGGGCCGGCGAGGGGCAGGGCGCCCCTGTGTCGGTCAGCGCTTCGTGCAGGGCGAGGGCGAGATCCGCACGTTTGTAGGGCTTGCGCAGAATGGCGACGTCGGCCGCGCCGGGTTGCGTCTCCTCGGCCGCATAGCCCGTGGTCAAGAGAACCCTGATGTGCGGGGCGTGCTCGCGCACCCAGTGGGCCACGTCATAGCCCGATACGCCGCCCGCCATGACGATGTCGCTCAGGACGACCTCGACGCCGTCATCCGATTCCAGGATGCGGATGGCGGCTGCGCCGTTCTCGGCCTCGAGGGCGACATAGCCCAAGCCTTCCACGCGCTGCAACGTGAGCTCGCGGACCTCGGGGTTGTCCTCGACAACGAGCACGACCTCGCTGTTCTTCGAGAGCGGCACAGCTTCGGAGGGTGCGGCTTTGGTCTCGGTCGGTTCCGCCGTGCGCGGGAGGTAGAGGTTGACGGTCGTGCCGCGGCCCGGCGCGCTTTCGATGGACGCGTGACCCCCTGACTGCTCGGCGAAGCCGTAGACGGTGCTGAGGCCGAGACCCGTTCCGCGTCCAGGCTCCTTGGTGGTGAAAAACGGCTCGAACGCCCGCTCGAGCACGGCGGCGGGCATGCCGTGGCCCGTGTCGCTCACGGAGATCAGCACGAACTCGCCCTCGCCTAAGACGCCGGCTTCCTCGGCCGTCGCGTTGCGGCTTTCGATGACGAGGTTTCCGCCGTCCGGCATGGCGTCGCGCGCGTTGATCGCCAGATTGAGGATGGCATTCTCGAGCTCGCTGGCGTCGGCGCGCGTGCGCCCGACGTTGCCGGCCAGCATGGTGGTGAGGGCGACGGGCTCGCCGAGCGAACGCTGCAGGATCTCCGTCAGGTTGAGGATCATCTCGTTCACGTCCAGCACTTCCGGCATGAGCCGGCGGCGGCGGGCAAAGGTGAGAAGCCTCTTGGTCAGCGCGGCGCCCATGTCTGCCGCGTCGGCGGCGCGTTTCAGAAACGCCGACTTCGGCCCTGCTTCGGACCCGGCGCCGAGCAGCTCGAGATTCCCCGTGATAATGGTCAGCAGGTTGTTGAAGTCGTGCGCCACGCCGCCGGTCAACTGGCCGAACGCTTCCATGCGCTGGGCCTGGATCAGGGCGGCATGAGCTTCCTCGCGGCGGCGGATCTCGGCCTCGAGCGCCCGCGTGCGATCGGCGACGCGCGCCTCGAGCTCGGTGTTGGCGGCCGCGAGGGCGACCTCGGCGAGCTTGCGGTCCGTCACGTCGCGCAGCACGACCATGTACGCCTTGCGGCCGTCGATGATCTGCTTGGCGATGGAGGCTTCCGCCGGAAACTCCGAGCCGTCCTTGCGGCGCGCGAAGATCTCCTGGCGCTCGCCCATCTTGCGCGCGGCGATCGGGGACCTTGAGAACTCGGCGACGTGATGGACGTGTCTCGATCGCATGCGCTCGGGGATCAGGACGTCGAGCTGTTGGCCGATGATCTCGGGGGGACGGTAGCCGAACATCGTCGCCGCGCCCTCGTTGAAGAGGGTGATGCGGAGCTTATCGTCGAGTGCGATGATGGCGTCGGCGGCAATGGCGAGAAAGGCCGAAACCTGTGCCTGGGCCAGCGCCGCTTCCCTGTTGTCCGAAGCCGGGCGTGAAGAGGGAACGTCCTTGACCATGCCGTATCATCACCTGGGTCGACACGCCCGCGCCGAGGCTCTCATCGGTTGAGCCTCAGGCTTCCGCTCTTCCGGCGGCGCGAACGTCGTCGCCAATGCCCATCCAATCGCCAGCCTCAAGCCTAGTTCAACGTCGAAACGTGAACAAGGATCCCACAAGCGCGCAGGGGCATGAGGGGGGCGCGCGTTCCCCACGGACGAGGGGGCGGCTGCCTATTCGCCGGTGGGACCGGACGTCGGCTCGAGCGTGTGGAGATAGGCCACCACGGCGGCGATCTCATCCGGCGAAAGGATGAACTCCGGCATGTCAGGATGTCCGGAGGTGATGCCCTCGGCGAGGGATTCTTCAAGGCTTTCAGGAGGGTATCGTTTCACGATGTCGCGGAAGGGCGGCGCTTCGGCGTGTTGGCTCATGCCGTCGGGGCCGATCGCATGACACCGGCTGCACCGGGATTCGAGCGCGTGACGGCCCTCGGCGATCTCGGCGGGCTCCGCCGAAACCGGCGTCGCCCCGGCAAGGCAAAGGAGCACGAGAGAGGTCCGAGCTCGGGATCTGGCCTTCAGCACCATCGCGCGTGTCCGCTATTTCTGCCTGAGGCTCATGATGTAGGCGACGACATCGTCGCGCTCCTCGACCGGAATGATGAGGTCGGGCATGGTCGGATGGGACGTCTGCAGCCAGACGATCAACGCGCGCTCGGTCATGCCGGGCGTGTTGGCGATCGTCACGAAGTCAGGCGCCTCTTCGCCGGACAAGGCGTTCTCATCCGAGGTTTCGACGCGGTGGCATTCGGCGCAATGAGCGCGGGCATAGGCGAGGCCGTCCGCCACGTTGCCGATCTCCGCGGCATGCACGGCGCCCGGCGCGGACAGCGCCATCGATATCAAGACACTCCATACCCTGCGCATGGCCGTTCTCCGGTGACGGGGGTCACTCTCTTTGCCGATCATGGGGCAACCTTCAGCGATCATGGGGCAACGCCGGTCTGGGTCAATGCCGCGCGCTCGCGGGGCGCGCAGAGGATATCGGTTATGCTGTGGGGAACCCAGACCGTCATGAAGCCGAGGATGCCAATCGAAAGCCCGGCGATGCGGCGCAGGCTCTGGCGCGATCCCATGGCGGTGAGCGCGCCAAAACCGACGGTTGCCGCCAGGAGGCCGGGCAGCGTTCCGACGCCAAATGCCGTCATGATCGAAGCCCCGCCCGCGGCGGATCCGCTGAGCATGGCCGTGAAGAGTGCGCCATAGACCATCGCGCACGGCATCATGCCCCATGCGAGGCCGCCCATCAGCGCGGTGGGGTAGCGGCCGAGCCGCGGGACTGCGACGCGGGCGAGGCGGTCGGCCAGGGGGGTGAGGGCGCGGTCGAGCAGCGACAGCGGCGGAAGCAGGCCCGCCGTTGAAAGGCCAATCCACATGAGCGCGACGGCGCCCGCCCATTGCACGAGGCGGAAGGCGATCTCCCGGTCGAGCCAGGCGATGGCGGGCGCGCCGAGCGCGCCGACCAGGGCGCCGGCGAGGGTGTAGGACAGGATGCGGCCGGCGTGCGTCAGCGCCGCAATGCGGGCGCCTTCGGCGGCGCTCCGCGGGGCGCCGAAGTGGAGCAATGCGACGGAGACGCCGGCACACATGCCCGCGCAGTGGAGGGTGCTCGCGAGCCCGAGACCAAAGCCGGCGGTGAGGAGAAGGGCGCTCGGATCCATGGCTCAGGCGCTCTCAGAGCAGCGGCACGCCAGGCACGCCGCCGTCGCGGCCGTGCCGCGCCGCCCGTTGCGGCGCTTCGCCCGAGGTTGCCACGGCAAAAGGAGATCGCTGAGATCGCCGGTCATACCTTCTCCTCCTGGTGTCGCGGCGTAGCGGTGTCATGGCGCGTCGAGATTGCGCATCGAGGGACCGTCCCGTGAGGGGCCGGAATATCGCGTAGCGCTTGCGTCCCCCGCGGCGCAAGCGCTTTGATGCCGCCGTCGGACTGTGGTGGCGCTGCTGCGTGTGATGCTGCTGGTCACGCGGGCGCCGTCCTGTCGCTGCCATCCCTTCACGAGCGAAGCCTAGCGGTGCCGGCGCCCCTCGGTTTGACCCAGGTCAAAGCGAGGATCGGAGGCTCGGCGACAGTGGTTCTCACACGCTCCCCCCTGCCTTCGGGCACCCCACGCTTTCGGACAGACGACGCCATGCGCCACGCCGCCCTGATGCCTCTTCTTGCCGTGCTCGCTCTCTCTCCCGCGCTCGCCGAGGACGATCCTCCGGTGCCCAACGAAGCACCCTGGCGGATCATCCTCAGAGATTAGCTCAAGACCGAGAAAGCGTGCGACTTGAACGAGATTTTGACCTACCAGGAGGTTCCCCTCGGCACCGATGTCGGTCTCGACGGCCGCGTGTCCTGCTTCGACGGGCGCGAGTTCAACTTCACGCGCAAGGCCAAGCATCAGAAGTTCTTGCTCGAGGTCTGCTCGCCGGCCGTGTGTTAATCTCAATCCCAGAGATCGAGCACGAGATTTACGGGAAACCACGGCGCGTCACGGGTCGCAGCCCAAACGTCGAGGGCACGGCGATCGGCGGTCTCGAGGGCGCCGGGAAGCAACTCACCCAGAGCCGATTCCGTCTCGTAATGGCGGCATCTCAGGCCCACGACCTCCGTCAATGCGGCCGCGACACCGTCGGCGGGTGTCGGCCGGCCGGCGATGAAATGGCCCAGGATGATCATAATCCCGCGATGGCGCTCGCCGATCTCGGCATGCTCGCGGCTCAGACGATTGAGCAGGGCACGGGTGTCGAGCGTCGTGTGCTTGCTCTTGGCGAGGATCGGGAAGAGAGCTTCGTCTTGGAAGTCGGCGTGCTCCAACCAGCTTGGCTCGAGCACGACATTCAGCACGCGCGCGATGCGCTGGGCGACAGCGGGGGGAGGATTCTCCGCAAGGCTCGCCAACCCCTTGTCGATCTCGGCCTGGAGGTGACGATCCGCCGCAAGCCGTTGGCCGAGGTCGATCGTCTGCCGGATGGGTGTCGCACGTGGGAGAGGCATGGCCGGTCCTTGGTTCGCAAGACCGCCTGACCATAACGCCGCAGCCTCGGGAGCCTTTGATTGGGATCATGTCCGCGCGACGGGCCTGCCAGTGTTACAAACTCTCACAATTCGTCACGACCTCCACATACGCATGGTGCGTAGCCCCTTTTATATCCGAGCCGCACCAACGGCGCACCGCTCAGTCATGCGGTCGAGGAGAGACGATGCTGGCGACCCATTCCACCGAAGCCCGTCCCACCGAAGCCCGTCCCACCGAGGCCCGTCCTCATGCGCCGCGCCCGCAAAGCCTCCGACATGAGGCCCCCGAGAGCCGGACGCTCGAAGAGCGGCTGACGCATGCATCCGAGCGGCGGCTCGAGCCCAAGGAGCACGTGTTCTGCGAAGGCGATCAGCGCAGCCACGTGTACCGGGTCGAGGAGGGCGTGATCGCCATCTACAAGACGCTGTTCGATGGCCGGCGCCGCATCATCGACTTCGCCTATCCGGGGGATTTCATCGGTCTCGGCGTGCTCGGCGAGCACATCATGAGCGCGCAAGCCACCTGCCCCGCACGGGTGCGCTGCCTCTCGGCCTCCGCCCTCGAAAGCCTTGCCGAGACCGACGCCTCGCTGGCGCTCAAGCTCTATAAGTCCGTCTGCCAGGATCTGGCGGCGGCGCGCAGTCTTCTGGTCACGGTCGGCCAGCGCAGCGCCGTCGAACGGATGGCGGCGTTTCTGCTGGCGCTTTACCGGCGCGGCGCCGGAGGGTCCGAGGGCGCGATCAAGCTTGCCATGCGGCGCAGCGATATCGCGGATCTGCTGGGGCTCACCATCGAAACGGTCAGCCGGACGTTCACGAAGCTGCGTGAGATGGGCGTGATCGACGTCGAGCAGGGCGGCACGACGGTCATGCTGCTCGACACCGAGCGCCTGGCGGACCTTGCCAACGAGTGACGGCTTTTGCGGGGGCTACGGCGTCCGGGTCTTGTGCCCGGCTCTCGGTCGCTCTCAGGCGGCGTCGGCGAGCCTCTGCAGGGTCAGCGGATCGACGATGCGCAGACCTGCAGGTGTGTCCCGCACCGCACCTTCCCTTTTGAGATACAAAAGGGCCGCGCCGAGCTTGTCGATGCTCATGTCGAGCTGGCGGGCCACGAAACCGGCGGTGATCTCATCGCAAATGAGATCCGGGTCGCGGCCTTCGGGGCCGTTCATGCTGGACAAGGCCAGAAGAAGGTTGGCGAGGCGCGCGGCCGCCGGGGCCGGCTCTCCGGCAAGGGTCTTGTCGCGCAGGTAATCGAACTCCCGCTCGACGGCAGAGGCCAGGCGGAACGAGAGGCGGTCGTCGCTCTCGAGCGCGGCCGAGAACGTGTCCTCCGGAACGAGGCTTACGACGGTATCCACCATCGCCTGGGCCGTGCTGACGTGGTGGGCGAGATGGCCGAGACCGACGATGTCGCCGGGAAACGCGAACTCGATGACCTCGTGGCGCCCGTCCGCCCACAGGATGTAATGACACACGGTTCCGCGCTCGATGCGGTAGAGCGTGCGGGTATTTCCGGGCTGGAATAGGATCTCGCCGGTCGCTACCGTTTGGAGCACGAGGCCGGTCTCGTGCGGCGCCGCAGACGACTTTCCATCGTCAATGCCCGCGCCGAAATTTTCTGTCTGGCAAACAGTTGCCATAACGCATTACTCCAACGTCTTACGCTGGGGATTTAGTTTTTCACCTCGCCACAATCAAGTCTATTCCATAATTGCGACAATCGGTAAGGTGCTCTCGTTATCCTAAACTTTGAGCCCACTTGCCTGTTCCTTGGGGAGCTTGCGAAATTTCCCATCCCGGATTTCGATCCGTAAGAGGATGACATAACATCCGTTTTTCGGAGGTATTCGACTTTCGTATGGCTGATATGCGCCGCTTGCTCGCAAACCCGGGCGGGCTGCAGCGCTTCAGAGCACGGACTTCCTTGCAAATGGCGGCTAGGCCTCGGCGAATTTAACCGCTGCGCCCGGCGGGCTATCGCCGCGCTGGATGCTGATCCCGAGGTGCAGGGATTCGGCAATGCGTTCGGCACGGTCGATGAAGACCGCCGCTGCGGGGGCCGGGCAGACGGCTTTTGCGGTTTTGCGGAACAGCGCCAGCCAGCGCTCGAAATGCGTGCGCGAGATCTCCGCAATCGCCATATGGACGGGCATGGGGCGGCCCTTGTAGCGTCCCGTCATCAGCACCACCGAGGACCAGAAGGCGGACAGCTTGTCGAGATGCTCGGGCCAGTTGTCGATGCGCGCCTCGAAGATCGGACCAAGCACGGGGTCGCGGCGCACCTCGGCGTAGAAGGTGTGAACCAGCTCCCGGATCATCGGCTCGGTGATCCCGACGGCGAGACCTGGGGCCTTCGGATGGGGCGCGTGCTGCATTGCGGCGATCCCTTCTTGCGAAAGATATATTCATAATACATCTTACGCGCTGCTTCGGGTCAAGGTATGCCGATGTGGCATTTCGGCGGAGGTTTCATGCGGCTTACTCAGCTTTCCGATTTCTCGATGCGGGTGCTCATGTACCTCGGAACGAATCCCGGCCGCCTGGTGACCATCCAGGAGATTGCCAGAGCCTACGGCATTTCGGAAAACCATCTCATGAAAGTGGTGCACCGGTTGGGGCAGCACGGGTTCGTCGAGACCGTGCGCGGCCGCGGCGGCGGCTTGCGGCTCAAGGGACGCGCGGATGCGATCCGCCTCGGAGCGGTAGTGCGGGCCGTCGAGGAGGATTTCCGCCTCGTGCAGTGCTTCGGGACGGGTGACACGTGCCGCATCACCAACGTTTGCCGGCTGAAGGTCGCGCTCCACCAGGCGCTCGGCGCCTTTCTGGCCTCGCTCGACCAATGGACGCTCGCCGACCTCGTGCAAAATCCCCAAGCGCTTGCGGACGCACTGGCGATCGACGCGGCGTGATCATCCCCAAAACACGTTCATGACCTAGGATCGCACCATGGCTCTCTCGACGCGCCTTACCGAGCGATTTGGGATCTCGCATCCGATCATCTCGGCCCCCATGGCGTTTGCCGCCGGAGGGCGGCTGGCGGCGGCCGTGTCCGAGGGTGGCGGGCTCGGCCTCATCGGCGGCGGCTACGGCGACAGGGCGTGGCTCACCGAGCAACTGGAGCGCGTCGGCTCGTCGCCGTTCGGCTGCGGCTTCATCACCTGGTCGCTTGCCCGGCAGCCGGAGCTTCTGGACCTCGTGCTCGCGCGAAGGCCGAAGGCCGTCTTCCTCTCGTTCGGCGATCCGGCGCCGTTCGCTCCGCGAATCAAGGAGGCGGGCGCGGCCCTGATCTCGCAGGTGCAGACCCGGCGTGATGCTGCACACGCGATCGATTGCGGGGCCGACGTGATCGTCGCCCAAGGCGCGGAAGCCGGCGGACATGGCGAGATCCGCGCGACGTTCACGCTGGTGCCGGAGGTGGCGGACCTCATCCGGCAGCGCGCGCCGGACACCCTGCTCTGTGCTGCGGGCGGCATCGGGGACGGGCGCGGGCTTGCGGCGGCGCTCATGCTCGGGGCGGACGGCGTGCTCGTCGGATCGCGGCTGTGGGCGACGCAGGAGGCCAACGTGGGGCCGAGAATGCACGCCGCGGCATTGAGCGCGAGCGGCGACGATACGATCCGCTCGCAGGTCATGGACCTGGCGCGCAAGCTCGACTGGCCGGCGCGCTATACGGCGCGCGTGCTCAGGAACGGGTACATCGCCCGCTGGCATGGGCGCGAGGCGGAGCTGATGCTGGTTGCGGACGAGGAGGCTGCCAAGTATCGCGCGGCCTGGGCGGAGGACGACCCGGAGGGCAGCAATACGTTCGTCGGCGAGGTCGTCGGCCTGATCGCGGACATCCCGCCCGCCCGCGACGTCATCCAGCGGATGGTTACAGACGCCGAGGCGCAGCTGCAGCGCGTGCGGCGGACATAAGCCGGGTGCGGACGTCCGGGCTCACCGGCAGATGAGGACCGGGACCGTGCTGTGTGTCAGCACCTTGATGGCTTGGCTGCCGAGCAGGAAGCGCATCAGGCCGCGCCGGCCGTGGGACGCCATGACGATGAGATCGCACCCGAGCTTCTCGGCCGTCTCGACGATGCCTTCGGCGGGAAACTGATCCTTGATGTGCAGCGTCGTGCAGTCGACGCCGGCCGCCTTGGCCTCCTCGGTAACGGCCGCGAGGATCTGCGCCGCATGGGCCGCGACGCTTTCATCGTATTCCTTGATGGGAAACGCCATCGCGACCTCGCCGGGTGCGACGGCGACCCAGGGCTCGGTGACGTTGATGGCCGTGACCTTGGCGCCAAGACCCTTGGCGATGTGCAGCCCTTGTGCGACGGCTTTCTGCGCAAGCTCCGAGCCGTCGGTTGCGATCAGGATATGCTTGAACATGGGGCCTCGCTCTTTCGGTTCGATGTTCCACGCTGCGGCCGCGACGGGTGCGCGTCGCAGTTTAGCCGATAATCGGCGCGCTTTGGCTTTTCCGGATATCCCGGACTATCGTGACCCGACGCCTTCGTCGCCGCTCCGGAGATCGCTCGTCTTGATCCGTCCTGCATGCCGCCGCCACTGGCAGATGGCCTTGGTTCAGCTCAATTTTTTCGCGCTCGCGATCCTCTCGGGAAGCGGCGGCGCGGCGGCCGACGCAGAGGTTCGCACCGCCGTGCTTGCCGTGTCCAAGCCGGGAACGATCTTCAGGGTCTGGCCGCTCGAGGGCGGT
>WBZR01004660.1_pt1 | contig 11069 bp, 8 predicted proteins | sample 5204231 | NCBI WGS metagenome assembly WBZR01 (sample SAMN12412403, study PRJNA552823) | activated sludge metagenome | isolation source: activated sludge from anammox sidestream of wastewater treatment plant... | place: USA: Virginia | collected 2017-08
ACGCCGGTGCCGCTGAAGGTGACGCACACCGGATTCACGTATCGCCCGCCGGAGTTCGGCCCGGTGCAGCTGTGCTCCGCCTACCAGGTGCTCGGGCTGACCAACCACCACCGCACGTTCGGGCTGGGAGTGCCGCTGATCGGCACGCGCTCGCCCGGTTCGTGGCCGCGCCCCACCACGTCGGCAATGCGCTGCACGCCGGCCAGGTCGTCGGGCGAGGCGGCGGGAAAGCCCGCCTCGATGACGTCCACGCCCAGCCGCGCGAGCTGCCGGGCGATCTCGAGCTTCTCGACGGAGGTCAGCGAGGCACCGGGCGACTGCTCGCCGTCACGCAGCGTCGTGTCGAAGACCCTGACGTAGTCACTGGCAATCATGGCGGCGCGGCCTCCGTCGCGCGGGGGGTGAGGCGATCTTACGCCGGTTGGCGGTCACGCGCGGTGCGCGGGCGCAGGAAGAACGCTCCATCCTCACGCGGCTTGTGTAGAATCGCCTCGTCGCCGCCAACGACGCGCGACCGCTGTCGGGTCGCCATCGGCGGATCAGGAGGTCACCAGGCATGTCGGACTCGATCACCGAGAAGCTGGGCGAGGTCGTCGGGAGCACGATGGACGCGGCAAAGGAGGGCGTCGCGGCGGTCGCCGAGAAGGTGGCGCCGGTCGTGGAAGGCGTCAAGGCCGAGGGGGCGGCGCTGAAGAAGGCCGCGGCGCGGAAGCTGACGGCCGCCAGGAAGGCGCCGGCGCGGGCCGCGAAGACGATCCGGAAGGCCGTGAAGAGCGCCACCAGGTCGGCGGAGAAGACGGCGAAGAAGGTGGTGAAGGCCGCAAAGAAGGCCGTCAAACCCGCCCGGAAGGCTGCCAAGCCTGCCCGCAAGGCCGCGAAGCCTGCCCGCAAGGCCGCCGCGCGGAAGCCGGTGAAGGCCGCGAAGCCGGCAGCCCGGAAGGCGCCGGCCAGGGCCGCGAAGAAGGCCGTCAAGCGCACTGCCAAGAAGAAGTAGTGGCCGCGGGGGCGGCCAGACACGCCGCCCCCGCGCGGCCGGCGCCGGTGCACCACGTCGATGATCCACGACGGGTGATCCGTCGTGTCGCCATGGGCCCGGACGCGCGTCAGCGACTGCGGGAATCGAGCGCGTCCCACCTGGCGTAGGTCGAGGCGAGTTCCGCCTCGAGGGTGGCCAGGCGCGCCAGCGCCTCCTCAATCGCCGCCTTCTCCTCGCGATAGAACTCCGGCGCGTTCACGCGTGCCGCCAGCGTGCCCAGCTCCCGCTCGAGCGCCTCGATGCGTTCGGGCAGCGCGGCCAGCTCGCGCTGCTCGTTGAAGCCGAGGCGCTTCGCGGCCTGGCTTCGCGGATCCATCGCCTGCGCCGGCGCCGGCGGCAACGCGGAGACGCTGTCCTCCGCGCGGGCCGGCGTCGGCTCGGGACGAGTCGAAACCGTCGTGCTCCGCTGTCGCAGCCAGTCGTCGTAGCCGCCCACGTACTCCTGCACACGCCCGTCGCCCTCGAAGACCAGCGTGCTAGTCACCACGTTGTCGAGAAACGTCCGGTCGTGGCTGACGAGGAGCACGGTGCCGGGGAAGGCGACCACCTGTGCCTCGAGCAGCTCGAGCGTCTCGATGTCGAGATCGTTGGTCGGCTCGTCGAGGACCAGCACGTTGGCCGGCCGCGCGAAGAGCCGCGCCAGCAGCAGGCGGTTGCGCTCGCCACCCGACAGCGCCCGCACGGGCGATCGCGCCCGCTCGGCCGGGAAGAGGAAGTCGCGCAGGTAACCCTGGACGTGCCGCGTCACGCCGTTCACGGTGACCGTATCGCGGCCCTCACCGATCGTGTCGAACACGGTGCACGCGGGATCGAGCTGCTCGCGCTGCTGGTCGTAATAGGCCACCTGCAGGTTCGCGCCACGCCGCACGGTGCCGGCATCGGGCGGCAACTCGCCCAGCAGCAAGCGGATGAGCGTCGTCTTGCCGGCGCCGTTGGGCCCGATGAGGCCGATGCGATCGCCGCGCATCACGCGGACCGAGCACTCCCGGACGACGGTCGTGTCGCCGAACGTCCTGGTGATGCGGTCCGCCTCGAACACCACCTTGCCCGACGCCTCGCCGACCTCCACCCGCAGCCGCGCCGCCGGCGCCCGCTCCCGCCGTGCCGCGCGCTGCTCGCGCAGGGCCATCAGCGCCCGCACGCGGCCCTCGTTCCGCGTGCGGCGCGCCTTGACGCCCTGGCGCAGCCACGCCTCCTCCGACGCCAGCTTCCGGTCGAACTTCTCGTGGGCGACCTCCTCGGCGGCCAGCCACTCCTCCTTCCGCCGCAGGAAGGCGGCGTAGTCTCCCGGCCACGACGTGAGCCGCCCCCGGTCGAGCTCGACGATGCGGGTGGCGAGTCGCTGGAGGAAGGCGCGGTCGTGGGTGACGAAGACGAGGGCCCCGCGATAGTCCGCCAGCAGTTCCTCCAGCCAGCCGATGGCGTCGATGTCGAGGTGATTGGTCGGCTCGTCGAGCAGCAGCACGTCGGGCTCGGCCACCAGCGCGCGCGCGAGGAGCACGCGCCGCCGCCAGCCGCCGGAGAGCGTGTCGACGATGGCATCGGCGGGCAGGCCCAGGCGATCGAGCACGAGCTCCACGCGTTGCTCGAGCCGCCACGCGCCGCGCTGCTCGAGGTCGTGCTGCAGTCGTCCCAGCCGATCCAGCGCGGCCTGCGTGCCCCGTTCGGCCACCTCCACCGCCGCATGGTGGTAGGCAGCCACCAGGTCGCCCAGCCGCTGCAGGCCGGCCGCGACGACGTCGAACACGGGTCGATCGGCCGACAGCGGGACGTCCTGCTCCAGCCGAGCGATCACGGTCTCGGCGGCGCGCCAGACGGTGCCGGAATCCGGCGGCAGCTCGCCGGCGATGATGCGCAGCAGGGTCGACTTGCCGCTGCCGTTGCGGCCGATGACGCAGATGCGCTCCCCGGCGTCCACCTGCAGCGTCACGCGGTCGAGCAGCGGCAGGTGTCCGTAGGCGAGCGACACATCGTCGAGTGTCAGGAGGGGCATTGGCGGGATGACCGGAAGGCGACGGGCTGACGGCGCGCGGACGCCACCGCGTCAGGCGATCTTGTAACCCTGCCCGCGGACGGTGATCAGGAATTGCGGGTGCTCGGGATTGGGCTCGATCTTCTGTCGCAGCCAGGCGACGTGGACGTCGACGGTGCGCGTCGTGGTGCCGGCCCGGTAGCCCCACACCCGCTCGAGCAGCTCTTCGCGGGGGATGGTCTGGCCGCGGCGTTCGAGCAGGTAGCGCAGCAGCTGGAACTCGCGCGCCGACAGGTCCAGCGGCTGGCCGTGGCGCTCGGCGTGCGCCTCCTCGAGGTTCACGCAGACGGCGCCCAGCTGGTGCACGGTGAGCGCGGCTGGCGCCGGCGTCGAGGCGGGCGCATCGCGGCGGAGGCGGGCCTCGATGCGCGCCAGCAGCTCGGCCATCTCGAAGGGCTTGCCCAGGTAGTCGTCGGCGCCCAGTTCCAGCCCCGCCACCCGATCGGCGACCTGCCCGCGCGCCGTGAGCATGAGCACCGGCGTGTCGACGCCGCGCGCGCGCATCGCCCGCAGCACCTCGAACCCGTTCATCTTCGGCAGGCCGACGTCGAGGACGATGAGGTCGAAGGCTTCGCCGGTCGCACGCGCCAGCCCGGTGGGGCCATCCGGAGCGTGCTCCACCACGTAGCCCCTGCGCCGCAGGCGGTCGTCGAGCGTGAGCACGAGCCCGGCTTCGTCCTCGACGAGCAGCAGTCGCTTGGCCACGACGCTGGATCCTATCAGGCGCGCCGGGGAGGACCCGGCGAAGCCGGCACCCGCGCGCTCAGGCGCCGCCGGGGCGATCGGCCGGCACGGCGTCTCCGGCCGGTGTCGCCGGCGCGGGCGTCGCGTCCGGCGTGCCGCGCGCTACCGGCAGGACGAGCGTGAACGTGCTGCCGTGGCCGACGCGGCTCGTCAGCTCCACGCTGCCGCCGTGCTGCTCGGCGATGCGCCGGACGAGGCTGAGCCCGAGGCCGCTGCCGTGTACCTGCGCGGTCAGTGCCGACGCGCCACGGAAGAACGGCTCGAACACCCGCTTCTGTTCGTGCGGCGGAATGCCCGGCCCGCGGTCGGTCACGGCGAACCGCACGCGATCGCCCGGCGGATCGGCGGTGACCGCCACCGTGATGGCGCCACCCTCCGCGCCGTGCTTCGCGGCGTTGGAGACGAGGTTGGTCAGCGCGCGAACGAGGCTGTCGTGGTCGGCCAGCACCGGTGGCAGCGCCGGCGCGAGGCGCCGCTCCACGCCAGCGCCGCACTCGGCGAGGACTGGCGCCGACGCGGCCAGGGCATCGTCGAGGACCGCGGCCGGTGAGAGCGGAACCAGCCGCGGGCTGTGCCACGCCTCCAGGCCGGCGAACTGCAGCACCTGGTCGACCATCCCCGACAGCTTGCGTCCCTCGTCGGCGATGAGCGCGCCGTAGCGCTGCACCTGCGCGGGCTCGTCCACCACGCCGTCGGCGAGGTTCTCGGCGGCCGACCTGATCACGGCCAGCGGCGTCCGCAGCTCGTGGCTGACGCCGGCGACGAACTCGACCCGCTCTCTCGCCAGCCGCTGCGCCCGCTGGCTGGCGACGAGCGCCAGCGCCACGCTCGCGCTGAGCAGCGCGAGCACGCCGAGGCTGACGCCGAGGTTCCAGCGCCGCGAGCGCGCGACGGCGCGCGCCAGCGACCCTTCACGATGGACGACGGCAACCTGCCAGCGCGATCCCGGCGATCCGAAGTCGGGGATGAGGACCACCGCCTGGCCGCGGGCGAACCGTGGCGCCATGAACATCCGCACGCCGGGCGGGCCATCCGCCGGGTGACCGCCGGCCTCGTGGTTGCGTCGGTCGCCATCGCCCCGGGCGTCGGCATCGCCAGGTCCGGGACCGCCCATCGCGCGCGAGCGGTCGCGCTGGAGACGATCGAAGAACTCGTTGCGCACGCGGAGGATGTGCGCCGAGGCGTCGGGCTCGGCAAACGCCGCCGGATCCGCGCCGGCGGGCCAGCGGAACACCGGGGTTCCCTGCTCGTCGCGCACCAGCACGCGATAGCTGAAGCCGGGTTCCTCAGGAAAGAACCGTCCCACCAGGTCCGGCAGCACCTGCGCCTCGATGACCTGCTCGTCGAGCAGCGCCACCACCATGATGACGTCGCGATCGGGATCGGCTTCGGCACCCGGAGAGGCGGGGGTGAGCAGCAGCAGCGGGCGCGCGACGACCACGGCTGGCGCCGCCGGATCGATGCGCGGGCCAACGCGCCAGATCGCCGGTCGCGCTCCTGGCGCCGGCTGGTTCCTGGTCAGGCGTTCGCGCAACCCGGTGAGGGCACCGGGCCATGCCGCCTCCACGAAGGACCGGACGTCTTCGTCGAAGCGCTCGAGGCGCAGCGGCACGCCGGGACGTCCGCGCACCGCGTAGATCGCCGAGACGATGGGCGGCGTGTTCTCGTGGTCGAGCCATTCGGCGGCGCGCTCGGCGAGCGAGGGCGACTGCGCCTCACCCGGCACCTGGATGAACTGCGCGTAGACGTTCGTGACGAGGCGGTCGAACTCGTGCGCGAACTGCGTCACGCGGGCGTCGACGAGCGCGCGCATGCGCGCCTGCTCCGCCTCGCTCGCCTCGCGCACCCAGCGCCACTGCAGCACGCCGAGCCACACGATGCACGCGGCAAGCAGCAGCGCCAGCCACACCAGGCCCGAGCCACGTCCGAACGCGCGCGTCACGACGAGGCCAGCCTAGCACCGGACCGCGCCGTGCGCGCACCTGGCGCGGGACGAGACCGCGAGGTTTTACGTTCTTAACGAAATTCCGGCCATTCTTTACGTTCTTAACGTGCGCATCACCGTCTAATGGGGCACGAACGGCACGCGGTGCACGCCCATGCCTCGCGCACGCGGCCGTCCAGACGCTCCGCGAACCCATCGAGACCAGCACCCGGGGATCACGAATGCCGCGCCACTCACTGCCTACGCTGTCTGCCCTGTCTGCCGTCCTGCTGCTTGCGGCGGCTGCCCTCCACGGTTCCGCCGCCGACGTGTCGGTCGACGGCCTGCTGCACGACGTGCGTGGCGCGCTCGGCGGCGAGAAGGCCCTGGCCCGCGTCACCGGCCTGTCGGCGGAGGGCACGTTCCGCCGCACGTTCGGGACGCGCGAGATGTCGGGCGATGTCGAGATCGCCATCGAGCTGCCGGGACGCTACATCCGCACCGAGACGTTCTCGCCCTCCGGCGATCCGGGCAATCGGATGATCCGCACGACGGGATTCAACGGCGAGGAGTCGCTCGACGGCGTTGCCGGCAGCGGGGGCTTCATGATGCGCTTCGGCGGGCCGGGCGGCCCTGGCGCCGGGCAGGGCGGCGGCACCAGCGACGGGCGTGCCGCCGATCCCGAGCGCGCGGCGCGCATGCTGCGCGGGCATCGCACCGACGTCAGCCGCCTGCTACTGGCCATGCTGGGACGGCCCGACGCGATTGCCCCGCTCACGGTCACCTATGCGGGAGAGGCCGAGTCGCCGGATGGCAAGGCCGACGTCCTCGAGGCCTCGATCGAGGGCGGTGCGCCGTGCCGTCTGTTCATCGACCGCGAGACACACCTGCCGCTGCTGATGACCTATCGCGAGCAGGCGCCCCGCATGCTGAACATGCAGCGCCCGCCGCAGCAGCCGGGCCAGCCGGCGCCCTCCCGCGAGGAGATGGAGAAGCTGTTCCGCGAGGCCCGCGAACGCGCCGAGAAGGAACCGCCGAAGACGCAGGAGGTCGAGGTGTTCTTTTCCGATCACCGGAAGGTGGGTGGCGTGTTGCTGCCGCACAAGATCAGCCGCGTGGTCGATGGCACGCCCGTCGAGGAGACCGTCATCACCGGCTACAAGGTGAATCCCGCGTTCAAGGCGGACGTGTTCCGGAAGCGCTAGCAGCGCCTCCGCCCGCCGATGCTCCACCATCCGTCCACGAGGACCGTCATGATGCTCCGTCGTCTTCCGTCGTTCCTGCTGATGGCCACGCTGGCCGCGGCCTGGGCCGCGCCCGCCGCGGCCCAGGCGCCACCGGCCGCTGCGCCATCGGTCCGAACCGCACCCGTGCGCGTGGTCGTCATGGACCAGACCAGCGCCATCATCGTCGGCGCCACGCTGAAGGTGACATCCAGCGGTGGGCAGACGTTCGAGACCGTCACCGACGATCGCGGCGAGGCCCGCCTCGAGGTGCCGCAGGGCGACTACACCATCGAGGTGTCGTCGGTCGGCTTCGATGCCGCGAGGTACGAGGGCCAGCGCGTCGGCGGCAGCGGCGGCTGGCGACGCGACGTGATCCTCCAGATCGCCGAGTTCCTCGAGGAAGTCCAGGTGAGGCGCGACCCGCGCGAGGCGGCCACCGATCCCAACGGCAACGGTTTCAGCACGGTGCTCAGCCAGAGTCAGATCGACTCGCTGCCCGACGATCCCGACGAACTCGAGGCCGCGCTGCAGCAGATGGCCGGTCCCGGCGCGACGTTCCGCGTCAACGGGTTCCGCAACAGCGGCCTGCCGCCCAAGAGCCAGATTCGCGACATCCGCTTCCGCCAGAACGCCTACGCCGCCGACAGCCACGAGGCGAGCAACTTCTCGGTGGACATCACCACGCAGCCCGGAAGGGACGCGTGGCGCACGTCGATCGGGTTCGGCTTCCGTGACGATGCGCTGGACGCCCGCAATGCGTTCGCGCGACGGCCCGTCGATGAGCAGCAGAAGCGCGGGTCGTTCTCGCTGAACGGGCCGCTCTGGAAGAACCGGACCTCGATCGAGTTCGCCGTCGACGGCTTCAACGCCTTCGACGTGCGGCCCATCGTCGCCACGACGCCGCAGGGCGCCTTCGTGGACCAGGTGCGCCGGCCCACGGACCGCACCAGCGTCCGCGTGGGCGTCGACCACGCCCTGTCGCGCACGCAGACGCTGCGGATGGAGTTCGATCGCCGCAGGGCGAACAACGACGCGCTCGGCATCGGCGACTTCGACCTGCCGGAGCGCGCCTACTCGCGCACGAACGATCAGACGCGGTGGGCGGCGCGCGTGAAGGGTCCGCTCGGCCGGAACATGCTCAGCGACGCCTGGGGCGAGTTCGTCTGGCGCGACAGCGTGACGACGCCCGACTCGCTGGCGCGCGCGATCCGCGTGCAGGGCGCCTTCAACGCGGGCGGCGCGCAGGCGCAGGGCGGTCGCGAGTCGCTCGACTTCGAGATCGGCCAGAACCTCGACTACGTCGCCGGCCGTCACACGATGCGCGCCGGACTCCTGTTCGAGCGCGGCCACTACACCAGCGACGACCTGCGCAACGGCGGCGGCACCTTCACCTTCGCCAGCCTCGCCGACTACGAGGCGCTGCGCCCCACCACCTACACGCAGCGCATCGGCGACCCGCTGGTCACCTACGCGCTGGCGCGCGGCGCCTGGTTCGCGCAGGACGACTTCCGGATCCGCAAGGACCTGACGCTGTCCTTCGGCGTGCGCCACGAGGTGCAGCAGTACGTGGACAGCGTGTGGAACTTCGCCCCGCGCGGCGGCTTCGCCTGGTCGCCGTTCCGCAGCGGGAAGACGACGTTCCGCGGCGGCGCGGGCCTCTTCTTCAACTGGATGGACGCCAGCGTCTACGAGGAGACGCTGCAGGTCAACGGCCGGCGCGTGCAGGACGTGGTCGTCTACAACCCGAGCTACCCCGACCCCTGGCTGTCGGGTTCGTCGCAGGTGCAGCCCTCCGGGCGCGTGCAGATGGCCGCCTCGCTCGACATGCCGACGCTGCGCCAGGCCTCGATCGGCGTCGAGCACGCGTTCTCGCAGAGCACCCGGCTGAATGCGACCTACCGGCTGCGTGACGGCGTGCACCTGTTGCGCGGCCGCAACGTGAACGCGCCGCGCGCCGACGGCACGCGCCCCGAGCCCGGTGTGGGGACGGTCACCGAGGTGCAGTCGATCGGCGAATCGCGCAGCCACCAGCTCGTGCTCGGCTTCAACACGGCCGGTCCGAACATGCGCTTCTTCGTCGGGGGCAATTACACGCTCACCGTCTCGCGCGACGATGGCAGCGGCGCGCTGTCGCTGCCGGCCGACAGCATCAGGCCCGACGAATGGGGCCCCGCCAACGACGACGTGCGGCATCGCCTGGGCGTGTTCTTCAACGTGCGGCTGCTCAACAGCCTGCGGCTGGGGGGCAACCTGCGCGCCGAGTCGGCCCCGCCCTACAACGTGACGACCGGCCGCGACGACAACGGCGACACCATCTTCAACGATCGGCCGGCCGGCGTCGGCCGCAACAGCGCCCGCGGCGACGGCTACGTCGATCTGAACCTGCGCCTCGGCTACAGCTTCGGCTTCGGATCGCGGAAGACCGCCGGGGGGCCTGGCGGCCCGGGCGGCGGGCCGACGATCATGCACATGGGCGGCGGCGGGCGCGGCGGCGGTGGGGGGGGGCCGTTCGACCGCAGCAAGCTCGTGTCCTTCGAGGTGTACGCCTCGGCGTCGAACCTGCTGAACACGGTCAACTACATGGGGTACAGCGGCGTGATCACGTCGCCGCTGTTCGGCCAGCCGACCAGCGCCCGCGCGCCGCGGCGCATCGAGCTCGGCATGCGGGTGGGGTTCTAGGTCAGCACCCTGATGACCACGCGACGGTTCAGCGCGCGATTGGCGCGAGTATCGTTCGGATGGGCCGGCTTGGTCTCGCCGAAGCTGATCACGCTCATCTTGTGCAGCGGGATCTGGTGCTGCTCGTAGAGGTAGCGCTTGACCGCCTCGGCACGCCTCAGGCCGAGGCGCTCGTTCAGCTCGGCAGAACCCCGCGAATCGGTGTGGCCCTCGATTTCGAGGTAGTAGTTCTGCGGGTTGGCCGCGAGCTCGCTGACGAGGTGATCGACCTCCGCCTTGGCCTCCTGGGCCAGCGTGGCCTTCCCGTTGGCGAATCGTGCCTTGTCCTCGCTGAGCACCACCTGGAAGACGAGCCGCTTCTGGGCCTTGTCGAACTCGGTGAGCCGCTGATCGGCGGCGCCGGCCGCGTTCAACGCCTGCACGGCCGACCGACCCGCCGCGGCAGCCTGTTCGCCGGCGGCCGCCGCCCTGGCGTCCACCTCACCGATGCGCTGCGCGTTGGCCCGCGTGCTCTCCTGGGTCTTCTCGAGGTCCTGCGACAGGGCGGTCACCTTGTCGTTCACCTCCCCAACGTTCCTGTTCACGTACGTCTTGGTCGCGCACCCCGTGACGCCCATGCCGAGCGCCACGATGGCAACCGCCGTCAATCCCTTGCGCATGTCTGCTCCTTCCGCGAGCCGGCCGAGCGGGCCGGTTCACACGCGAATCCCCGTCGTGACTATCCGAGCGGGAGCGTGACGAAGTAACCGCTCCGCGCCCGCACCGTGAGCTCACGCCGCTTCAACCGGATGTCGAGCGGACGCCAGCCAACCGGTCCCGCCGCCTCGAACGCCAGCAAGTACTGGTGACGCAGGTCGGCGAGCATCTGCTGCGTCGCCACGCTCGCACCGGCCGGCGTCGACACCACGAACGCCGCGCCGCCGGTCCACGCCGCGAGGTTCGCCATCTGGCCGGAGACGTCGTCGGGGCCCTCGGCCCCACGGGTCATCACCCGGTCCACTGCCGATTTCACCGCCATGACGTACACCGGCACGTCGGTCGCGCTCGCCAGCCCGGACACCTGCGCCGGCGTCAGCCGGCTCGCGTTGTCGAACCCGTCGGTGACGACGAGAATCGCGCGCCGGCGGTGCGTCCGCGCCGCGAGCCGTCGCGCGGTGTCGCCCACGGCGTCGTACAGCGAGGTGACGCCGAAGGGCTGCAGCCCCGCCAGCGTGGCGCGCAGGCCGCCGGGATCGCCGCCGAAGCCACGCTCTTCCCGCAACTCCCGGTCGAACGTGTAGAGGGCCACCTCGTCGATGTCCGGGCGCAACCGGTCGAGCAGGATGCCCACCCACGCGCGCGCGGCCTCGAGGTGCCGCGTCATCACCATGCTGCCGCTCACGTCGACCAGCAGCGCCAGGCTGATCGGCCCGTCGTCGCTCGGCGTGA
>WBZR01004661.1_pt1 | contig 11068 bp, 11 predicted proteins | sample 5204231 | NCBI WGS metagenome assembly WBZR01 (sample SAMN12412403, study PRJNA552823) | activated sludge metagenome | isolation source: activated sludge from anammox sidestream of wastewater treatment plant... | place: USA: Virginia | collected 2017-08
TCCTGCCTCCTGCCCGGATGGTATCATCCCATACGGAATGAGTGATCTTTATTTTTGGAGAGGCAATGGATTCGATCAGTTGTAATGTATTGTCTTCGCTGTTGCCTATGCTGACAATGAACTCATCCACAACGGGCAATATGGAAGTAATGGATTCTACTACAGGATAATCGTATTTAATTGCATTTCTGACAAACGTGAATCCACTGATTTTCATGAAAAGCCGTTTATAAAAATGATTAGGATATCTTTTCTTTCAGCAACTGCTTTATCAAAGTTTCCAGTTCTTCAATTCTCTTTTCCATTTCAGGAAGATTACGGCTGATGGCCTGGCTTCTTAAGGCAGAAGTGTAATCATAGGCTGGTGAGCCTGTTACTGCTTTCCCGGCTTCGAGAGATTTACTTACCCCGCTTTGTGCATTTATTTTAGCTCCGTCACCAATATGCAGGTGTCCGACAATTCCCGCCTGCCCGCCAATCATCACTCCCTTACCTATCTTGGTGCTGCCGCTTATTCCTGTCTGGGCTGCAATTACGGTACTGCTTCCCACTTCTACATTGTGTGCTATCTGGATCAGGTTGTCCAGTTTTGCACCGGACCTGATAATGGTTGATCCGATGGTAGCCCGGTCTATCGTAGTGTTGGCGCCTATCTCAACATTGTCTTCGATCACCACATTGCCTATCTGGGGAACTTTTTTGAAACTGCCGTCTGTTTGTGGTGCAAATCCAAAACCATCGCCACCGATCACAGTGCCGGCATGGATGGTGACATGATCGCCAACTTTGCAATCACGATAAATTTTTACCCCGGGGTGAATGATGCTGTTGTTGCCGATCACTACGTTATCGCCAAGATAAACGTTGGGAAAAATTTTTGAGTTGTCGCCTACTTTTGTATGTTCTCCGAGGTAAGCAAATGCACCGATAAAAATATTTTGCCCGGTTGACGCAGTTTTGGAAATATAAACAGGTTGCTGGATACCTGTTAATTGCTGCGTCATCATTTCCTGGTATTTGGTAAGCAATGTGGCAAAGGCGGTGTAGGCGTCGGGGACACGTATCAGCGTTGCCGCTACGGGTTGTTTCAGTTCCAGGCTTTGATTGATAATGATGACAGAAGCTTTGGTGTGGTAAATATGTTCTTCATATTTCGGATTGGCCAGGAAAGCAAGCTGCCCGGCCTTTGCTTCTTCAATTTTCCCGAAGGAATGTACAGAGGCGGATGGATCGCCTTCTATTTTGCCATTGATCAGCAGTGTTATTTGTGAGGCGGTAAAAGTCATAGATTTTTTTGATATCAGGTGTCAGATGCCGGATGTATGATTATTGATGCCCGGTTCCTGGCTTCAGGCTTCCGGCTTCAGACCTCAGTTTCTCAGGTAACAAATGTAGTGTTTTTTAATAGTGCTGCTAAGATTACGCTGAATGAGCGCATTGTCCACCTCTGAAATATCTTTTACCGTTCCGTCTTTAAACAGGACATTGATACGTTCATCCCCGGGATCATAAGTGGTATTGCTGGCTACTCCGGTGAAAACAAAGTAATCCGTATCTTCAAAAGATAGGTTCAGTGAGGATGCGGCTTCCTTTTTCTTTTCAGCCACCCATACCGGGTCAAACGCTTCTGCCTGCAATTTTACTTTCAGCAAATTCCTGTTCACTAAGGAACGGCATAATACAGATAAAATTTTATCCGGATGACGGCTCCAGTTTTTTATGGTAGCCATCACATCGTGATCATCCAGTTGACAAAAAGTATCGAGATGTTCTTCAATCGGGGTACTGTCATTCTGATTCTGTAAAAAGAAATTCAAGGCATCCGAAACTGCTTTAGCCGGCAATTTTTTTGAGATGAGTTCTTTTGCCCTGCGGATTATTTTTACCAGCATCATTTCTGCACTCAGAACCGTTTTGTGCAAATATACCTGCCAGTACATCAGGCGGCGGGACACTAAGAATTTTTCAATCGAATAAATACCTTTTTCTTCCACCATCAGGTTGCCTTCATGCACTGTCAGCATTTTTAAGATCCGGTCATAGCCAATCACTCCTTCAGCTACGCCGGTAAAAAAACTATCACGTGTGAGATAGTCCATACGGTCCACATCCAACTGGCCGGATATAAGCTGGTGTAAAAAATGCTTGGGATAATTATTGGTGAAGACGTCTATGGCCATTTGTAATTGTCCTTTGAATTCTTCATTCAGTACTTTCATGATAAGGATAGAAACTGCTTCGTGGGAAATACCGCGGATGAGCTCATTTTCCAGCGCATGGGAAAAGGGTCCGTGCCCGATATCATGCAGCAATATGGCGATCTTTGCACTCAGTTCTTCTTCATCAGTGATCTCAGTGCCTTTGCTTTTTAGTTCATTCAGTGCACTGCACATCAGGTGGTAAGCGCCAAGTGAATGATGCAGCCTGGAATGAACAGCGCCGGGATAAACCAAATGAGCAAATGCCATCTGGTGGATATTGCGCAGCCGCTGGTACACGGGATGTGAAATGATCTGCAGGATCAGCGGATGATCCAGGGTGATAAATCCATATACGGGATCGTTGATGATCTTTCGGGTTGACGGCATGCTGTTGGTTTTTTGTTAAACAACTGTAACAGGTAACCGGCAAAGCTACTATAGCTGCGCTTAAAAAGCTAAATTTGAACGCTGTTGAAAATTTTAAATCAAAATCCGAATGGCAGTAGCAAAAATTCTTTGGGTAGATGATGAAATAGAAAGCCTGCAATCGCAGAAATTATTCCTGGAAGCAAAGGGGTATGAAGTGCAAACATTCACCAATGGATTTGATGCTATTGATTTTGTGAAAGAAAATCCGGTGGATGTGGTATTGCTTGATGAGACCATGCCCGGAATAACCGGCCTGGAAACACTGGCAAAGATCAAGGAAGTGAACCAATCCCTGCCGGTGGTGCTGATTACAAAAAATGAAACGGAAAACCTGATGGATGATGCGATTGGCTCGCAGATAAGCGATTACCTGATCAAGCCGGTGAATCCCAACCAGGTTTTACTAAGTTTAAAAAAAATCATTGATAATAAACGATTGGTTGCAGAGAAAACCACTACCGCATATCAGCAGCAGTTTCGTAACTTGTTCATGGCGCTGAACAGCAATCCCGATTATAACGAGTGGATGGATATTTATAAAAAACTTGTGTATTGGGAACTGGAAATGGCAAAAACAGACAGCCCCGAAATGCGGGAAGTTTTGCAGAGCCAGAAAAGTGAGGCAAACACAGAATTTTTCAAATTTGTCTCCAGGAACTATACTTCATGGGTTAGCCCGCGAAGTACAGACGGCCCGGTGATGAGCCACACGTTGTTTCGTTTTAAAGTGTTGCCTCATGTGGAAAAAGCCGTGCCATTGTTTTTTGTTTTAATTGATAACCTGCGTTTCGATCAGTGGAAGGCCATTCAACCTATTTTTTCAGAAAGTTTCCGCATACAGGAAGAAGACAGCTTTTACAGCATTTTACCTACGGCTACGCAATATGCCCGAAATGCCATCTTTGCCGGGATGCTGCCTGTGGATATCGAGAGAAATTTTCCGGCAGAATGGAAAAATGATGATGAGGAAGGAGGTAAGAATATGTCTGAAGATAAATTCTTCAAAGCACAACTGAAGCGGTTAGGAAAAGAAAACCTGAAAACTTCTTACACAAAAGTATTGAACAACCAGGCGGGCCTGGACCTTGTAAATAATATTCATAATCTTTTGAACAATGATCTGAACGTGATCGTGTACAATTTTGTGGATATGCTCAGCCATGCCCGTACGGAAATGGAAGTGCTGAAAGAACTGGCAGGCGATGAGATGAGTTACCGCAGCATCACTGCATCATGGTTTGAGCATTCACCGCTTCACCAGGCATTGAAAAAAATTGCCGATAAGAATATAAAAGTGGTATTAGCTACAGATCATGGAAGTGTAAGGGTAAAGAGCCCGTACAAAGTTGTGGGTGATAAACAGACAACCACTAACCTCCGCTATAAACATGGGCGCAATCTGAATTACGAAGCAAAAGAAGTGCTGGCATTTCGTGATCCGAGAGTAGCCGGGCTACCTTCGCCTACTGTTAATTCATCATTCATTTTTGCCAAAGAGGACGGGTACCTCTGCTACCCAAACAATTATAATTACTATGTGAATTATTACCGTAATACGTTTCAGCACGGTGGCGTTAGCCTGGAAGAAATGATCGTACCCGTGATCAAGATGGTGAGTAAATAAAACCCAACGGGAAATTCAAAGTAATACAGCAAACCGGGATTGTTGATAAATACTGTAACCCAAGCCCGGTCATTATTTTTATTTTTGGCTTTTGAATTTATAATTTTAAAAATGAAGTACACTCAATCCACTCTTGACAAACTGAATACACTGGTTGAAGAATCCGGTTATATCCTGCGCTATGAACGGGGTACTTTTCAAAGCGGTTATTGCATCCTGGAAAATAAAAAAGTAGTTGTATTGAATAAATTTCTCCAGGTAGAAGGCCGCATCAATACTTTACTCGAGCTGATACCGCAACTGGAGTTCAATACGGACCTGCTTTCTGATGATTCCAGGCGTTTGTATATGGATATCATCTCCAAACTGGAGGCGCAGTCCAACGGCGAGCAGTGAGTTTTTACATTTTTCATTCTACGTTATGCACTTTACTTTTGCCCGGTGACTTATCCCAGACTGAAAATAATTTTTTTAGGCACCGGCACCAGCACCGGCGTACCGATGATAGGATGTGATTGTGAAGTCTGCACTTCTGCAGATAAAAAAGACAAACGGTTACGTTCAAGCATCCTGGTGCAATCTGCTTCCACTACTTTAATAGTTGATACCGGGCCCGATTTCCGCTACCAGATGCTCCGGGAAAATATTCATAAACTGGATGCCGCACTGATCACCCATCCGCATAAAGATCATATTGCCGGGCTGGATGATATCCGTGCTTTCAATTTTTTCAATAAGAAACAAATGCCTGTCTATGCAAATTCATTGACGGAAGAAGCCATACGCAGGGATTTTTATTACGCCTTTTCAGATACAAAATATCCCGGTATCCCGGAGATTGAACTGCATACAATCAGTTTAACGCCCTTTACAGTAGGAGATATACCGGTCACTCCTGTTATGACCTGGCATTTGAAAATGCCCGTGATGGGATTTCGCTTCGGTAAATTCACATATATAACTGATGCAAACAGGATAGAGGATAAAGAAAAGGAAAAAATTATGGGAACAGAAGTGCTGGTATTGAATGCACTCCGGAAAAAAGAACATGTTTCTCATTTTAACCTGAAGCAGGCCATTGATCTGTCGCAGGAATTAAATCCCCGTGAAACCTACTTCACTCATGTTTCTCACCAGATGGGGAAGCATGCGGAAGTAGAAAGCGAACTTCCCGATTCCATCCACCTTGCGTATGACAGGATGGTATTAGAATTATAGGTACGTCGAAAAGAGTTATGCTAACATCTGTTAGTAAATTAAAAAATTATGTAACTTGCACTGCCTTTAACGGTTTTGCGACAGTTGCCTGCCATAATTTTTCACAAGGTGACTGGTGCCATCCGGCTCTGCACCGGATGGCACTCTTTTAAGTAACGTATTGGTTTGAGTAAGAAATTATTTATTAAATCGCAGATTTTTTTGCAGCCTGAAAAGAATTTTTATAAAGTCAATATTGTGTTACTTCGTGCCAGGGGGAGGTGTTGTGGCTTTAAAAACTTATTTAATAACGAATAGTTCTTTTTTTCGTAAACGATAATCAATGACGAACTCTCTATGAATTTTCAAACTTCTGAACTGACAGGGCAGGTGGCGATCACTGCCCGTGATTTTGCACAGCAGTATATCATACCTCATGTGATGGAATGGGATGAAAAACAGGAATTTCCCTTGCATGTATTTAAAGAGATGGGAAAACTGGGTTTGATGGGAGTGCTGGTGCCTGAAGAGTATGGTGGCGCAGGGCTTGGCTATTTTGAATACAAAGTGATCATTGAAGAAATAGCAAAAGCCTGTGGATCTATCGGCTTAAGCGTGGCGGCGCATAATTCCTTGTGTACCGGGCATATTATGACTTTTGGAAATGACGGTCAGAAAAAGAAATACCTGCCTAAACTGGCTACTGCTGAATGGATAGGAGCATGGGGGTTGACAGAGCCGAATACAGGAAGTGATGCAGGCAATATGAGTTGCATTGCAGTGAAAGACGGCGATGATTGGATCATCAACGGAACAAAGAACTGGATCACTCACGGGAAAAGCGGAGATGTAGCCGTGGTGATCTGCAGAACGAGTGAACCCGGAGCGAAACATAATGCAACTGCTTTTATAGTAGAAAGAGGTACCAAAGGCTTCAGCGGTGGAAAGAAGGAAAATAAATTGGGTATGCGTGCCAGCGAAACAGCAGAGATGATATTTGACAATTGCCGCATACCGGATGCAAATCGTTTGGGAAATGTGGGAGATGGATTCAAACAGGCATTGAAGGTGCTTGATGGCGGAAGAATTTCCATTGCATCTCTTTCACTTGGCATTGCCAAAGGAGCTTATGAAGCTGCATTGCATTATTCAAAAGAACGCTACCAGTTCGATCAGCCTATTTCAAATTTCCAGGCAATATCTTTCAAGCTGGCCGATATGGCTACCGAAATACAGGCTGCAGAGTTGCTTGTTTTGCAGGCCTGTGATCTGAAAGTGCGGGGAGAAGCGGTGACTAAATTTTCTGCAATGGCAAAATACTATGCCAGCGAAGTGGCAGTGAAAGTGGCAACGGATGCCGTCCAGATCTTTGGCGGGTATGGATATACCAAAGATTTCCCTGTAGAAAAACATTACCGTGATGCTAAACTCTGCACCATCGGAGAAGGCACTTCAGAAATCCAGAAAATCGTAATATCAAGGGAAGTGCTGAAGAATTAACAGCAGCCTCTTTATCACCTGGCTTTGCAGGAATATAATAATTTTCAGAAGCCGGGTAACAAACCTTTTACAATCACTGCCCGGCTATCCAATCAGTAATTTTTTAGCACAGAGAATAAGGTGGGTTATGGAAATTGTTTTCCTTGTGATTCAGGCGGGCGGTTTTTTATTTTATATTGCAGTCACGGATGCTGCAGCAACTTTCCATACAGAATTATGCGATCATTGACGAACTGACCATTGATTTCTCCCCTAAACTAAATATCATTACCGGGGAAACAGGCGCCGGTAAATCCATTATAGTTGGAGCATTGGCTTTGATCTTAGGGGAAAGAGCCGACACTTCTGTACTGGTGAATAAAAATAAAAAATGTGTGGTGGAGGGATTGTTTTCTGTAAAGGATAAAAAAGAGGTTAAAAGATTTCTTGAGAAAAATGATCCGGACAGCTATCAGGATGACAGTGATGAACTGATCATCCGGCGTGAAATTGGTGTCAATGGAAAGTCAAGGGCTTTTATAAATGACACGCCGGTAACACTTGATCTACTGCAGCAGTTAAGCGACCTGCTGGTGGATCTTCATCAACAGTTCGATTCATTACAATTGGGCGAATCAGATTTTCAAAGAGAAATTTTAGATGCCCTGGCAGGATATGCTGATCTGGTGAATGAATACCGGAAGATATTCCGGCAATGGATGGAAACAAAAAAAGAATCGGAAGAATTGAAAACACGGAAGCAGCAATTTGATAAAGAAGCTGATTACAACCGGTTTCAGTTTAAGGAACTGGAGGAAGCCGCTCTCAGGGAAAATGAACTGGAGGATATAGATGCGCAGCTTAAAATAATGAACAATGCAGAAGGAATAAAAACTGTTTTAACCAAAGTTTACTTTGATCTTGAAGAAGGCGATGCTCCTCTTGTACAGCAGCTGAAGATTCTTTCTAATCAACTGCTTCCTTTTTCATTTTTTCATCCGGACATGGCAGCGCTTATACAACGAATCCAGTCGGCACAGATCGAGTTACAGGACATTGCCGGTGAAGCAGGCCGTATCAGCGATCATATCAATTATGACCCTGAAAAAATTCAGCTATTAAATGACCGGCTTTCTGCCGGGTATAAATTATTGAAAAAACATGGCGCAAAGACCACTAACGATTTGCTTGTCATACAAGCTCAGTTAGAAGAAAAACTCCAGGCTGTTTTGAACATTGATGAATCCATACAACAAAAAGAAAGGGAAGCAGGCAGATATTATGATGAAGCAAAAAAACTTGCCGGGAAAATTTCGGAAGGGAGAAAAAGGCAAATTAAACCGCTGGAGGATAAAGCAGATAAGCTGCTGACACAGGTAGGTATGCCCAATGCAAGGCTGAAGGTTGAGAATAAAGTTGAGGAATTGAATCCTTTTGGTTTTGACAAGGTCGAATTCCTTTTCAATGCCAACCTTCCGGCAGGGGCAGATGATAAAAATATTTCTTTTCAACCTGTTCGGAAAATTGCCAGTGGTGGTGAGCTGAGCCGCTTGATGCTTTGCATCAAATCATTAGTGGCAAAATCCATTGACCTGCCTACGATGATATTTGATGAAATTGATTCCGGCATATCCGGTGAAGCTGCAAGGCAGGTTGGAATTATCATGAAAGATATTGCAACTAAGAGGCAGGTGATCTGCATTACGCATCAACCCCAGATAGCCGGGAAAGCCGATGCCCATTTTCTTGTTTACAAAGAAATCGTAAAAGATTCCGTAAAGACAAATATCAGGCAGTTGACCACTGAAGAGCGTATTACAGCTGTTGCCAAAATGCTGAGTGGTGAAAAACCCACTGCTGCCGCTTTGGAAAATGCAAGAGAGATGTTACGAAATTAAAGTTCCCTGCTACCCCTCATCACCGGCGAAAGGTTTTATATCCATACAAGGCAAAGTATTTGAAATGTATTATAGATTTAAAATTGAAATATAATGAAATGGAAGACACTCCTGATATTATTCATTGTCCTGGTTTCACTTTTCCCGGCTTATGTTTTTAATAAATATTTACAGAAAATCATTCAACCCCGAAAGTCACTTGCAAGGCTGATATTGTATCTGTTTTCAGGCTTTACATTTATCTTTATTTATACTTTTTTATTGGTACTGGCTATTAAAACCATTTTTCCGGGTACTTAGTATTATGAGGTCACAGTTCAAAACTATGGCACTCCCTGTGCTTGGAAATAACTTCTTATTTTTACGATAAATATTCTTTTATGAGCAATAGTTTACTGAAAGGGAAAAAAGGTATCATCTTCGGAGCGCTGGATGAAAAGTCCATTGCCTGGAAGACTGCATTGAAATGTCATGAAGAAGGCGCCCGGCTTGTATTGACCAATGCTCCGGTTGCATTGAGAATGGGAGAGATCAACAAATTGGCTGATGCAGTGAAGGCCCCTGTCATTGGCGCCGATGTGACCAATATGGAAGATCTCAAAAACCTCTTTGATGGTTCGATGAAACATTTTGGCGGGAGTTTTGATTTTATTCTTCATTCCATAGGCATGAGCCTGAATGTACGTAAAGGCAAACATTATACGGAGATGAACTATGAATGGAACCAGAAAACGCTGGATATCTCCGCCATGAGCCTGCACAAAGTGTTGCGCACTGCCTGGGAAATGGATGCGTTGAATGAGTGGGGTAGTGTGGTGGCTTTAACCTATATCGCGGCACAGAGGGTTTTCCCGGATTATAATGAAATGGCGGATGCCAAAGCTTTGCTGGAAAGTGTAACAAGGATGTTTGGATATTATTATGGACAAAAGAAAAAGGTAAGGGTGAATACAATCTCCCAATCACCAACAAGAACTACGGCAGGTAGCGGAGTGAAAGGATTTGATGGTTTTATTTCTTATGCAGAAAAGATGAGTCCTTTGGGAAATGCCAGCGGCGATGATTGTGCTAATTATATTACACTTATGTTCAGTGATTATACCCGCATGGTGACCATGCAGAATCTTTTTCATGACGGTGGATTTTCATTTACGGGAGTAACCGGTGCGGTGATAGAAAAGATGGAACCCCCGGCACATTAAAGAGAACAAATCAAATTCAATCTTCCATTGTTGAATGGAATAGATGATGCAGGTAAGGATAATAATTAAGAGCCATTAAAAAGGCTTTGAATATAAATGCCTGGAAAAAAAAGAGTTCCCGGTCTGAGTTTCCTTTCTGAGTAAAAAGGGATTCAATATTCGTCTTCGTTGAAAAGAAAATCATCCTGGGTGGGATAGTCGGGCCAGATATCTTCGATAGTCTCGTACACATCTCCTTCATCTTCGAGTTCCTGCAGGTTCTCTACTACCTCAATAGGGGCGCCGCTGCGGATAGAATAGTCAATCAACTCATCTTTGGTGGCCGGCCAGGGTGCATCTTCAAGGTAGGATGCTAATTCTAGTGTCCAAAACATCTTTTGAAGGGTTTATTTTAAGGAATTAAGGTTTTTAGCGGGTACAGGTACCCCAAATTTTCCGCAAATGTAGTTGTATTAATGAATTTTCCAAATTGCAAATTGTGTAGCCGGAACCAGGCAGATTCTTATTTAATTTTAACCGGTAGCTCATGTTTTTTGAATAAAGGTTAGGTTTGCGTCAATTTCGTGCCGGCAAGAGTAATTCATGACAGAAACGGATATATAAAATATGTTATCTGGCAAAAACATTTATAAAAGGTACGGCGCTGTTGAAGTGCTTAAAGGTGTCAATATTGATGTCCAAAAAGGTGAAGTGATTGCCATTGCTGGCCCTTCCGGATCCGGTAAGAGTACATTACTTCATATCCTGGGCACCCTGGATAAAGCGGATATGGGCACCATTACCATGAATGGTATGGAGCTGAATTCGCTGGAAGGAAAAAAACTGGCAGCATTCCGTAACCGTCATATTGGTTTTGTATTTCAGTTTCATCACCTGCTGCCGGAGTTCAGCGCATTGGAAAATGTATGCATCCCGGGCTGGCTGGCGGGGAGGAAGAAAAAAGAGGTTGAAGTTAAAGCAGAGGAATTATTGGAGGTGCTTGGATTAAAGGAAAGATTGGAAAATAAACCCAGCCAATTGAGTGGCGGGGAACAGCAA
>WBZR01004663.1_pt1 | contig 11067 bp, 3 predicted proteins | sample 5204231 | NCBI WGS metagenome assembly WBZR01 (sample SAMN12412403, study PRJNA552823) | activated sludge metagenome | isolation source: activated sludge from anammox sidestream of wastewater treatment plant... | place: USA: Virginia | collected 2017-08
GCGAGCACGTGATACCCCAGCCCCAGCCCGCAAAGCAACAGACACGCGGCCTCCGTTTTCTCCAGATTGCCGCAGAAATCGGCGGCCTCCTTCACCGGGTCATAACGGCTGTGAAGGAAAATCGTCCGGCCGTCCTGCGTCGTCACGCTGGCCGTCAGTGCGCCGGATCGGGACGCCGTAACCGCAAGTCTTGCGTCGGGATCGATGTCGTCGATTTGCTGCGCCAGTCGCGGATCGTGCCGCCACAGCGCCGCCATGTTGGCGAGAAATGTGCGATTGATGTCCATATCAGTCGTCACCCGCGGGATTGTACTCGGAATCCCGGTCGGCAGTTGTATGCCGACGCCGGCCCGGCTTCGAGCGACGCCGCTACGCCGGACTCGGCCGATCGCGGACCAGACGCGCTCCGCCACATCGCGGCTTGGCCGCACTCAAAAAAATCTCTGCCCGGCGAAGACTACCTTGTGCTACACGGACGTCCACCGCTCCACGACCTCGCGCAACACATGCCGAATCGTCATCCTCAACCCTGAAATCGACCCTGGTACTTCCGGCGAAAATGCGGCCTCCGGCAATCCTCGCGCGGGCAACAACCAGGCCTTATCTGCGGGCGGTAAAAGCTTGATACACGACTTCTCGAGTCTTAACTCACGACATCCTAGGGCCGATATCGAAACTGTATCGTTAGGGTAAATGCCCACGATAGGCGGGGTCACAACGGTGAAGACGGGGCTTTCTCATTTTGTTTCTCTTGCGAAAGGCCCGCGCCCATGGCGGAGTGAGAAGCAGTTAGGACTCAGCATCACGCACCATTCGTCAAGCAAAATACTTGGCGCAAAAAATGTGGAACGAAGTGCTCGGGCGCCGGCGCCCATTCGTATCCATTGGGGCAGCTCCCTCCTCGTCATGGCACTCATCACCTCCGTCGCCCAAGCCGCGCCGGGCGTCAGCATCACCCAGTCCGGCGGCACCACGTCGGTCAACGAAACCGGACCGATATCCGACTCCTACACGATCGTCCTCGATGAACTCCCGACGGCCGATGTGGAAATCGTGGTAGACCCTGATGCTCAAACAAGCGTCGGCGCCAGCGCCGGATCGCCGATTTTGCTGACCTTCACAACCGGCAATTGGAACGTCGAGCAGACCGTGACAGTCACGGCGGTCGATGACGCCGTCGTTGAAGGACCGCACACGTCCACGATCGTGCATACCGCGTCCAGCGCCGACGGCAACTACAACGGAATCGCCATCCCCAACGTCGTGGCCAATGTGACCGACAACGACACCGCCGGCGTGGTTATCACCCAGACCGGCATGACGACCGACGTCAACGAAAACGGCCCCACCTCGGACAGCTATGACATCACCCTGTCATCACGCCCGTCGTCCAGCGTCACCATTACCGTCACTGCGGACAGCCAGGTCGATCTGGGATTCGGGCCCGGCGTCAATCAGGTCATTGTCATCAGTCCCGGCACCTGGAGTTTCGCCCGCCAGGTGATCGTGACCGCCGTAGACGACGCCGACCCGGAAGGACCGCACACTTCCATTCTCACGCATACTGCGTCCAGCTCCGACACAAACTACAACGGCATCGCAATCGCAAACGTCACCGTCAACATCACCGACAACGATGCCGCAGGCGTCAGTATTACCCAATCCGGCGGGTCCACGGACGTCAGCGAGCAGGGCGCCACGTCCGACACCTATACGATCGTCCTCGACAAGCAGCCTACGGCCTCGGTCACGATCACCGTGGACCCTGATAATAACACAGACGTTGGCGCCGGAACGGGAACGCCAGTGGACCTGGTCTTTACGACGCTCAACTGGAACGTCTCCCGGCAGGTCACCGTCACCGCCGTGGACGACATGGCCTCAGAAGGTCCGCACATCTCCACCATCACCCACACGGCGGTCAGTGCCGACGCCACCTACAACGGCATCGCCATCGCCAGCGTCCTGGTCAACGTGACCGACAACGATGCCGTCGGTGTGACCATCACGCAAAGCGGCGGAACAACGGCCGTCAGCGAACTCGGCGCAACCTCCGACACCTATACCATCGTCCTGGCCGCACAACCCTCCGCCGACGTCGTCATCACGGTGGACCCCGACCTACAAACCGACTTGGGCGCCGGCGCAGGGACGGCAATCGTCCTCACCTTCACCAGCGCTAATTGGAGTACCCCGCAGACCGTCACCGTCACCGCCGTCGACGACGCCATCGCGGAAGGACCGCACGCATCGACGATTACGCACGCGGCGTCCAGCGCCGACAGCAACTACAACGGCATTGCCATCTCCAATGTCGTCGCCAGTGTCACCGACAACGACACAGCGGGCGTAAGCATCACCCAAAGCGGCGGTGCCACAAACGTAAATGAAACAGGTCCGACGTCCGACTCCTACAACGTCGAACTCGACTCCATGCCGGTCGCCAATGTGACCGTCACCGTCGATCCCGACGCCCAGACCGATCTCGGATCGGGCCCCGGCGTGGCCGTCATGTTGACGTTTACCAACATGACCTGGAACACACCCCAGACCATCACCGTGACCGCCGTCGACGACGCCATCGCCGAGGGGGCCCACACCTCGACGATCACCCACGCCGCGGCAAGCGCCGACTCGAGCTACAACGGCATCGCCATCGTCAACGTCGTCGCCAACGTCACCGACAACGACACGGCAGGCGTCATCATCACCGAATCCGGCGGCTCGACCGACATCAACGAGACCGGGCCCACGTCGGACACCTACACCATCGTGCTCAATTCTGAGCCGACCGCGAACGTCACCATCACCATCGACCCCGACACGCAGACCGACCTGGGAAGCGGCGCCGGCACCGCCGTCAACCGAACGTTTACGAACATGAACTGGAGCACGCCCCAGACCATCACCGTGACGGCTGTCGACGACGCCGTCGCCGAAGATGCGCATACGTCAACCATCACTCACTCCGCCGCGAGCAGTGATTCAGTCTATAACGGTATCACCATCTCCAACGTCGTTGCCAATGTCACCGACAATGACACTGCCGCGGTCAACATCGTCCAAAGCGGCGGCACAACCGATGTCAGCGAGACCGGGCCCACCTCCGACACTTATACCATCGCGCTCAATTCCCAGCCGACAGCGAGCGTTACGATCACGGTCGATCCGGATAATCAGACCAACCTCGGCTCCGGAACGGGCGTCGCAATCAATCTAACATTTACGACAGCCAACTGGAATACAGCGCAGACGGTTACGGTCACGGCCGTTAACGATACGATCGCCGAAGGACCTCATACATCCACCATCACCCACGCCGCCGCCAGCAGCGACGCGAAATACAACGGCATCGCCATCGGCAACCTCGTCGCCAGCGTGACGGACAACGACACTGCAAGCGTCACGATCGTGCAGAGCGGCGGATCAACCAATGTGAACGAGACCGGGCCGACCTCGGACACCTATACCATCGTGCTGACTTCACAGCCCACCGCGAGCGTCACGATCACCATCGATCCCGACCCTCAGACGACCGTGGGCGCCGGCGCCGGCGTTGCCATCACTCGTACGTTTACGACCGTGAACTGGGCCACGACGCAGACCATCACCGTGACCGCCGTCAACGACCTGGTGGCCGAGGGCGCGCACACATCGACCATCGTGCATACCGCGGCAAGCAGCGACACCATGTACAACGGCATCGCCATCACCAATGTCGTGGCCAACGTCACCGACAATGACACCGCAGGCGTCACAGTCACCCAGTCCGGCGGCTCAACCAACGTCAACGAAATGGGGCCGACCTCGGACACCTACACCATCGTCCTGACCTCGCAGCCCACCGCGACCGTCACCATCACCGTTGATCCTGACATTCAAACGGATGTCGGCGCAGGCGCAGGCGTCCCCGTCGACCTCACGTTCACCACCGGCAACTGGAACACGGCGCAAACCGTCACCGTCACCGCCGTCGACGACCTCGCACAGGAAGGACCTCACACCTCCACCATCACCCATACCGCCGCCAGCGCAGACGCCTTCTACAACGCAATCGCCATCGCAAGCGTCACCGCCAACGTCACCGACAATGACATACCCGGCGTCACCATTACTCAGTCAGGCGGCTCCACCGCGGTTAGTGAGACCGGCCCGACCTCGGACACCTACACCATCAACCTCGAATCTCTGCCGACGGCCAATGTCACCATCACCGTCACGCCCAACGCGCAACTAAGTGTCGGAGCCGGCGCCGGCGTGGCGATCAACCTCGTTTTCACCACGGGCAACTGGGCGACGCCCCAGACCGTAACCGCAACCGCGATCGACGACGCCGTCGCAGAGGGCGCCCACACCGGCACAATCACTCACACCGCATCCAGCAGCGACACCGACTACAACGGTTTCGCGATTGCGAATGTCGTCGCCAACATCACCGACAACGACACCGCCAATGTCATCGTTACGCAAAGCGGGGGCAGCACCAGCGTCAACGAATTCGGCCCCACGTCGGACACCTACACCATCGTCCTCCAGTCTCAACCCACCGCCGATGTCACCATCACTGTGGACCCCGACACTCAGACCGACATCGGTGCAGGCGCCGGCACATCCATCGATCTCGTCTTTACGTCGGCGAATTGGAACTCTGCCAGAACCGTCACGGTGACCGCCGTCGATGACGGCGTCCAGGAAGGGCCTCATACTTCCACAATCACCCACACGGCCGCAAGCTCGGACACCAACTACAACGGTTTCGTCATTTCCAATGTGGTCGTCAACGTGACGGATGACGACCTCCCCGGAGTCACCGTCAGTCAAAGCGGCGGCACGACCAACATCGCCGAAACCGGCCCGACATCGGACACCTACACACTGACACTCGATTCCCAGCCCTCCGCCGATGTGGTCATCACGGTCCAGCCCGATGCACAAAGCGACCTGGGCAGCGGCGCGGGCGTCGCCATCATGCTGACGTTTACCGCGGCAAACTGGAACATGCCGCAGACAGTCACGGTCACGGCGGTCGAAGACGCAGTCGCCGAGGGCGCCCACACCTCAACGATCACCCATACTGCGGCCAGCGCCGACGGAAGCTACGACGGAATCAGTATCTCAAACGTGGTGGCCAACATCACCGACAACGACACTGTCGGCGCGACCGTCGTCCAAAGCGGCGGCTCCACCGCAATCAGCGAGACAGGGCCGACCTCGGACACCTACACGATTGTCCTGAACTCCCGACCGACCGCCGTCGTCAACGTCACGGTCACGCCTGATAGTCAATCGGATCTCGGCGCCGGCGCTGCGACCGCCGTCGTCCTCATGTTTGACACCTCCGACTGGAGCACGCCCCAGACGGTCACCGTCACGGCCGTGGACGACTTCGTCGCCGAAGGGCCGCACACGTCGACCATCTCGCACACCTTCGCCAGCAGCGACACAGGCTACAACGGCCTCAGCATCGCCAATGTCGTCGCCAACGTCACCGACAACGACACTGTCGGCATCGTCATCACCCAGAGCGGCGGCTCAACGGCCGTCAGCGAAACCGGCCCCACCTCGGACTCCTACACCGTCGTCCTCAACTCGCAACCGACCGCAAACGTAACGGTGACGGTCGATCCCGATGCACAAACCAACGTCGGCGCCGGTTCGGGTGCACCGATTGCCCTTTCGTTCACAACTGCAAACTGGAGCACGCCCCAGACCGTGATCGTCACGGCCGTCGATGATGCCGTGGCCGAGGGAACCCACAACTCGACCATCACCCACATCGCCGCCAGCGCCGACAGCGGCTACAACGGCCTGACCGGCGCAAATGTCATTGCCTCGATCACCGACAACGATACGGCGGGCGTGAATGTCCAAATCTCCGGCGGCACCACCGTCATCAGCGAAACCGGCCCGACCTCCGACACCTACACCCTCGTCCTCAACTCGCAACCCACCGCCGATGTGACCATCACCGTGACGCCCGACAGTCAGTCCAGCGTCGGCGCTGGCGCCGGTGTCGCAGTCAATCGAGTCTTCAATGCCGGCAACTGGAACGTGGCTCAGACCGTGGTCATCACCGCGATCGACGACGCCGCGCCCGAAGGCCCCCACACGTCCGTGATCACCCACTCGGCGGCCAGCGCCGACGGCAACTACAACGGAATTGCCATTTTAAATGTCACCGCCGATGTGCAGGACAACGATCTCGACGGCACAACGATCGACCAGACAGCCGGCTCGACCGCCGTCAGCGAAACCGGGCCGACCTCAGACTCCTACACGATCGTCCTCGACTCCGGCCCCACCGCCGACGTCACCATCACAATCGATACAGACACTCAACTGGACCTCGGCGCCGGACCAGGCGTGCCGATTAACATCACGTTCACAACGATGAACTGGAGCGCCCCGCGCACGGTCGTCGTGACCGCCGTCGATGATGCGCTGCCGGAAGGACCTCACACCTCCAACATCACCCATACCGCCGCCAGCGGCGATCCCGACTACAACGGATCCTCCATCCCCGACATCGTCGTCAGCATCACGGACAATGACATTTCCGGCGTAACGATCGTCCAGACCGGCGGCGGCACGGCCGTCAGCGAAGCAGGCCCAAGTTCCGATACATATACTCTCGTCCTCGACTCCCAACCGACGGCCACCGTCAACGTCACCGTCACGCCCGACAACCAGAGCACCGTGGGCGCGGGGCCCGGCACGGCGATCATGCTCGTGTTCTCAACCGCAAACTGGAGTACGCCGCAAACCGTTACCGTCACGGCCGTCGACGATGCCGTCGCCGAAGGCCTGCACTCGACGACCATCGCCCACTCCGTCGCCAGCGCGGACGCCGACTACAACGGCATGACCGTCTCGAGCCTCGTCGCCATCGTCACGGATAACGACACCGTCGGACTCTCCATCACACAAACCGGTGGCTCAACCGATGTCCATGAAGAAGGGGCGACGTCGGACTCATACACCATCGCGCTCACCTCTCAGCCCACGGCCGATGTAACGGTGACAATCACCCCGGACCTGCAAACCAGCATCGGCTCGGGCGCAGGAGTTGCGCGGGGAATCACCTTTAATGCCGCCAACTGGAATGTCCCCCAGGAAGTGACTGTCACCGCAATCAACGACACCGTCGCAGAAGGGCCACACGTCTCAATTATCGGTCATGCCATCGCCAGCCTGGATTCAGCTTACAACTCCCTGCAGGTCCAATATCTCCTCGTGCACATCGTCGATGACGATATACATGATGAGAAAGCAGGTGGCGGCGGCGACGGCGAGGACGATGTTTACACGGAAATCACGACGGTCACCCTCCGGCGCATGACCCCATGCGGAGTCCTGAGTACAGCGCCGACCCTCTTCGGTTTCATGTCGCTCTGCTTCCTGCGATCCGCTTCCGCTCGACGTCGAAGACGCGCGCCGGTCGCGAATCATCAAGTCGGCGCCTGACCGTCGCCCAGTGCGGCGCAGTGATGTCCGCACTCTTCAACGGTGGCGAATCGATCACGGAGTGACACCATGCGTAAGCCTTCCAATAAATGGATCCAAGTCGTCTGCGTCGTTGCGCTCCTCTCGCCCACCGCCGGATGTGAATCAATCACCTCGATCCTGAGTTCCATCTCGCCGCCCCCCATCGTCGGTGTCTCGCTCGGCGTCGGTTCGCTGATCGGCTTCCTCATCGCCGACAACGCCCCCATCGAAGCCAGCGTTCAAAAAACCTGCTACCTCAACGGAGAGACAATCGACTGCTCCGAAGTGCCAAAGTAACGCCCCAGGCCGCTCCCACGGGCGCCCCACCCATCTGCCCGGCCCCACCAAGAACCGCCTAAAAAATAATCAGTATTCCCTGGCGTCGCTCGCCCCTCCCTTTCGCTTCTTTGTTGCGGACGACCAACTCGTCCAGCAAAGAAGACTTCCAGAATCACTGTGGCATTCCTCCAATTCTGCGACCCCGTTATCGACCTCGTTAACCTCGTCGAGTTCCTCGTCTTCGCCCTCCCCGTCAACGGCCTCGCAGCCATGATGCCCCTCATGCCGGCCGCCTGCGCCTGCGCCCGGTCGCGCCCACGAAGAAATCCGCGCGCACGATGAGCAAGTGTAGTTAGCGAGGAGACCACCCCCTCATGCACCGCGCAGGTTCAATCTCATCGCTGAACCCACCCAGCACCTCGCGCCCCGCGCCGCAGTTGCATTCTCCCTGTCCCGTACGCGCCTACAGCCTCCCCAATTTCGACGTTTCGACTTTTCGACGTTTCTGCCCAAAAACCACCCAAATCGCGAGCCGCCCCAACCCAAGCCCGCCACAGCACTTGCCACCATCCCCCAAAACTTTTTTCGCCTATTGTCACTTTCGAACTTGCAGCACTTACGCGCGATCAACGAAGCGGCTTGCCGTTTGGCGACGGCCCACGAGCGGCCCCTGCATCGCCCTGTGTTACCACTCTTGCAGCAATCTCTCAGCCCCTCATCACCCCAGGCCGCAGGCCGCAGGTCCCCCAAATTTCGACGTTTCGATTTTTGGACGTTTCCACCGAGAAAACCACCCAAATCGCGCATCACCCCAACACATGCCCGCCGCAGGACTTGCAAACGAAAAAATTCGCGTGTGTCACCATATGTCACCTACGATTTTGCTCGACTTACGCGCAGGCAGCGCCACTGCCTCCACCCTCAACACCTCGGCCCCTCGGTCCCTCGGCCCCATCTCGCACTTTATGTCACCTTCGGCTTTGCGCGACCTTCGAACACGATCAGTGCCCGCGCTGGTGCAGAATCACTCATATCCCGGCCTCCCGATAATTGCCCGGCCGGTGTCGCCGACAAAAGGCCGGCTCCTCATAGCTGGATTTTTCCGCCTCCATGTCCGATACCAATCCAGGGGCCGGAGCCGGGCCCCCCTCACGAACTTGGGCCGCCTGCAATCACGACGACCCGGCTTCGATGTTCACGACGCGAAATGCACCTGCGCCGTGCATCGACAAGATCAAATCAATCAGCAAGCGTCTTTCGGGGTCGGCGCTCGCCCCGGCTTGGGCCGGAAGGAGACCGTCAATGAAGACGATTCTGGTTGCAGAAGACAATGCGATATGTCGGGAGCCGATCGCCGCCACATTGCGCCTGAACCACTACCAGACTCTGGAGGCCTCGAATGGCGCCGAAGCGCTTCGACTCGTCCTGGAAAATCAGCCGGACTTGATACTGCTCGATCTGTCGATGCCGGTCATGGATGGCCTCACATTCCTCGGAAAACTGCGCGAAGCCGACGTGACTCCAAAGACCCCCGTGATCGTATTGACCGCAACGACCGATCGGGATGCCGTCTTGCAGGCAGCCCAGATGGGAGTTTCCAGCTTTCTGCTCAAGTCCAATTTCTCAAACGCGGAGCTGATCGCCCGGGTACATTCGATCCTGGGCGCGACTGAGCCGGATGCCATCGAGCAGGCATCGGCGTCGCAGGTACCCTCCAAGTCGAAAGCTGCCTCTGCCACAAAGACTGCCCAGCCTCGCGCGGACGCGACCAGCGCCCCGGCCGCGGCCACGACCCGCGGCCTGACGAAAGCTCAGGTCCTTGCCCGACTCAATCAGGAGATCGACCTGCGCTCCATCAAACCCATTCTCGAATACGTCATCGCGCTCACCCGAAGCGGTACCAGCACGCTTGACGATATTGCGGCAGCCATCAGGCAGGATCAGGCCCTGTCCCTGAAAGTCCTTCGCGTGGCCAACTCGAGCTTCTATCAACGGGGCAAAGTCGCCAAGAACCTGGTGGAAGCAACCCAGCGAATCGGCTTGACGGCCGTTCGAAACGCGGTCATTGCCATTCTTTCAATCGAGCACTTTGATCAGGCGACCGGGGCCGGCCTCATCCCGCAGCGGTTTTGGGAGCATTCACTCGCGACCGGAATGCTGGCCGAGATGATCGGCGAAGAGACCAGCCAGGCCAACGCCGATCAATTGTTCCTGGCCGGTCTGCTTCATGATGTGGGCCGAATGGTGCTGGGCACCATTTTTCAAAATGAGTATTCCGCGGTGATCGCAAAATCCCGGGACACGGGAATGGACCTGGAAGCCGTGGAGATGGAGACCTTCGAGGTCAGCCACGCCGATGCCACCCGCGCCCTGCTGAAGCACTGGAGTATTTCGCCGTCGATCATCGAAGCCGCATCCCTTCACGGAGCGCCGATTGAGCAGCATCGCAATTCGAAGGATGACGCCAAAGGCCTCATGGCCGTGGCGCTGGCTAACCGGATGGCCCATGCCCTCATCGCGGGCGGCAGCGGCAATACGCAACTGCTTCCCTACCATGAATTCGCGTCGGAGTTGGGCCTCGACCATGTCGCCATCGAAAGACTCGCAGCCGCCGCCCTTTCGAAGTTGACGGACATCCAGCTCTTTTACGCCGCGCAGTCCAGCGAGAACTTCGGCGACTCGCTGGGCAGCGAGTTGGCAAGCTGCGCCAAGACCGCGCCTCGCGTCGTCGTCCTGGGATCAGACGCCCCGGGCGACCCGTACTCACTGTTCTTCAATCAGCTCGGTTGGCTCAAGCCTGAACAACCCACCGTGGCCATCGTCCTGGCTCGAACCCAGCTCGATCTGAAACGTTATGTCACGGCGCTGAAAAAGCTGGACTCAACTGACCGCGGAGTTATTCCGCTGGTCGTTGCGACGTTTGGACAGGACCTGGAGATTCCCCCGGAAATCTCGAGCAATCGCCCCACCGAGACCATCTCGCTGCCCTGCGATTACTCTCATCTCGTGGACACGGTCACCCGATGCAGCGCGGCGGCCTTGGAGGAACTTGCCGCGCCAATCTAGCCCGGATATTTCATCAGGTCGGCGTTGAATAGGAAAAGAAAAAGCCTCGAAGCCTTGTAGACTGGGGTTTCGTAAGAACATTCCGGTCCATAGGCAGGGAGGCTTTTTTGGTGACAGACTGTAACAGCAAACCGATGTTCTTTTCCAGTCTCGGCCGCAAGAAAATCGTGGCCGATTTCACAGGCGGAACGCTCACCTCAGACGCCGGGGGTCTGTTGCTTCGGGAAGTCGAGCGGC
>WBZR01004665.1_pt1 | contig 11065 bp, 13 predicted proteins | sample 5204231 | NCBI WGS metagenome assembly WBZR01 (sample SAMN12412403, study PRJNA552823) | activated sludge metagenome | isolation source: activated sludge from anammox sidestream of wastewater treatment plant... | place: USA: Virginia | collected 2017-08
TGGCGTGGGCGATATGGTGTTGGATTTGACAACTGCATCATGCCAGAAATGGCCGCCCACTCCCCCTTCCTTGTTCGCGCACCATCGCAAAAAATCCACGCTGTCTCATGCGTTTCGCAAGAGGCTCGGTGTTCAATCCCATGCGCCTTTCTGAAGAACAGTGCCGGAAGCTGCTGCGAGAAACAGGGAGCCTGCCGCCAAATCCCTGGAATCTGCATGAAATGCTGGGCAATGTGCGCGAGTGGGTCGAGGACGGCTATCAGGAGAACTATGTCGACGCTCCCACCATCGCCCACGCTCGTCCGGCAGATACGCCGGATGCGATGCGGGTGGTGCGCGGCAATGCTCTCAACTTAAGCGCGCCCCGCACTTGCGCCACATGTTTTGATACAATGACCACTGGTATCTCATTGATTTATAAGAGTATGGCAAAATCCTGAACCTGAACGTTTGCTGAACATCCTTGGCGAGTTCCTCTCCGATCCCACTCTCCCTGACCAATTTCGCCTGCGCCCATCGGCCTTCACCCGCCAGCGCACACTCACCCTCCCAACCCTCGCCGCCATGATGATCGGCGGCCTGTGCGCAAGCATCCAGTCCGAACTCGACGCTTTGTTCGCACGCTTCAAAGGCTCCATCGGCCGCTTGCGCTGCGTCAGCGCCCAGGCCTTCAGCAAGGCGCGGCAGGGTTTCTCCGCCACGCTCTTTCGCGACGCCAACGACCGACTGCTCGAGGCCGCTCAAGACCTTTTCGCGCGCCACGCCTGGAACGGCCTGCGTCCGATTGCCGCCGACGGCTCGCGCTTGATCGTTTCCACTCGCGCAGGCCGTGCGCTGAAGGCAGAGCACTTCGCCTTCGCGCTCTACGCGCCCGGTGCGGAGCTCACCCTGCACGCATCGCTGCACCCGGCGGACGGTTGCGAGCGACAGATGCTGTTCGAAGCACTGGATCTGCTGCAGCCGGGGCGGGATCTGCTCGTGCTCGATCGCGGCTATCCCGCGGTCTGGTTGGCGGCGCTGCTGGTCCAGCGCGGAATCGACTTCTGCATGCGCATCGACGGCGCCAACTGGCGCGTGGTGAAGCGCTTTCTGCGTTCCGGCAAGAACGAGGCCGTGGTCACCTTGGGACAGCCACCCGCGGACAAGTGCCAGATTTATGGGGTCCAGCGGCGACCCACGCAGGCCAGGCTGATTCGCCAGATCACTCCCAACGGCAAGGTGCACGTGCTGTTGACCTCGCTCCTGACTGCTTCGCCTATATGGGAAAGGCTGTTACCACGCTCTGTTTGCAGCGATTCCAGGAAGTGCGCAGCCGGTTTGATCTCGGCTCGACGATCACGAGGACGGTGGCGGCGATCTCTTACCGGGGGCTGCAGCCCCGCCGGCATTCTTGATTGCTGTGGGATCTATCGTCATGCCAGCCGCCGCTACGGCCAGGGCGAGCAGAAAACCCAGCTCCAAGGAGCCGACAAATGGCAGACCTGGCGCGGCGCTGATGCTCCAGTGCGCCAGATGCACGGTCAATGACCATCCGCTCGATAACAGCAGAATCAGTGCGGAGCCCTCGATGATGGGACGTGTCGCAGGCGTACAGGCCTTGGCCATGCGCCATAGGCCGACGGTGAGCGTAATCAGCATGAGAATCACGAGCCCGTAACTGACCCAACCGCCCGCGTGCAGCAGGTAAGCCGGCGCATGCTGCACGGCATCGACGGGCAGGCGGGCCAGCTCGCGTGCGGCGGTATCTCCACCGCCACCGAACATGCCGGCAAACTCCTGCGCCCGGGCCTGCACGTTGGCTTGGAAGCCCAGACTGAGTGGATCTTCGGTTGCTGCTGATGCCGCTTGCAACAGTCGCTCCAATCGGTAGGGAGATTGCAGCAGCAAGAACGCGCCAGTGCCTGCGGTTGCCAGTGCACCTGCGGGCAACCACCAGCGCAGTGCATTGCGCGCTCGAAATGCGGCCAACAGGCTCGCTGCCGCAATCAGCCCCAGTGCAGCAAAGTCTGGTTGCATAAGCAACATGAATGCCAGCAGGCCGCTGCCGACGATACCCGCTGCATGCCGCCACACAGTGGGCTTTTCCAGCTGCCCGAATCGACTGATGAACACCAGAAAGGCCGCGCCGGCCCAAAGACCAGATCGCAGGTGCAACCATTCTCCGCCGAAATAGCGCCGTGCGCCCAGTGCACTGTGGCCAAAAAACAGGGCATAGCCGGTCAAGACCAGTGCCAGCAGCAGCCACGGCCAGGGGTTTTTCGTGATAAGTGCCGCCAACCGGTGCAGCCTAGTGCGCAAGTTGGGGTGCAGCGTGCACAGCATGATTGCCGCTATGGCCATGCCCAGCAGCAACGATGCTCCGGCATGATCACTCCAGCGCCAGTGCAGCCCCACGCCGATAACGGCAAGGGCAAACGTCAGGAGAGCACAGAGTTGGAAGAGTGATTTCAGCGGCTGATTCATGTGGCGCTCCGTGTTCGGTTTTGTTGTTTTGCGACGACAGTGTCGAATATCGGTATTGTTCCAAGGCGGTTCGCACTGGATTGCGGTCTGATTGTCAGGTTCTTGCCGAGGGAATGGTTGCCGGATAGTGTGTGCGGACCATTAATGCGTGGAGTTGTGAAGTATGCAGGAAATTTACGTCAGTTTCCGCGAATCTTGGAACGCTGCCGGGTGCGACGGCGCACCCGGAGACGGCCGCATGGTGGCAGACCGAGCCCGAGGCCTGGGCCGAGTGCCGCAAGAATCCGCAGGATCCGGCATCGGCAATGCGCGATTACGTTCGCTGGCTGGAGGAGTTGCCGGGCAAACCGGTGTTCGTCGCCTATCCGGTCGCGTTCGATTACATGTTCGTGCAGTGGTATCTGATGCGCTTCGTGGGGCACAGCCCGCTCGGCATTTCCGCTCTGGATGTGAAGACCTATGCCATGGCCGTCCTCAAATCCGACTACCACGGCGCCTCCAAGGCGCACATGCCGAAGGCGTGGTTCGACGACCTGCCGCACAGCCATGTGGCGTTGGATGATGCGATCGGGCAGGGTGCTCTGTTCTGCAACATCCTGCGGCATAGCCGCGAGGTGAGGTAAGCCACAGGCCTGTCTCGCACGATGGCACTTGGCGGGGCAAGATTCGGGCGCGGTGAGCAGTGCGGTTGGCTATCCGCTGCCGTCGCCAACGCTGGTTCACCAGCAACGAGTACGCGATCAACCGGCTGCGAGCAGCAGCGCTCGGACCTTCTTGTACTCGCGCAGGCGCGCCACGTCCTTGTCGGTCAGCTCTGGTAGGCGCTCCAGGTTCTGGTTGTCGGCGTTGTCGGCCAGCTTCACGATACGTGCGATTGGGTCTTGAGCCGCTCGTTGCGCAGCTTCGAGGCGGGTTTCGCCGGGCAGCTTGGTCAGCGCCTGCACTGCGCGCACGACTTTTTCCGGGAAGCCCTCCGCCCGCAGTTGATCGAGTGTCATCGGGGTGTCCTCCACGATGTCGTGCAGCACAGCTGCCATGCGCGCGTGCTCGCCCTCGACTGCAAACATCACCCGAAGCACGTGCAGCACATACGGTTCGCCGCCCTTGTCCGCCTGTCCCGCGTGCGCGTGCGCTGCCAGTTCGATTGCGCGTTCCAGAGTTGCCATGGTGTCTCCTGTATTGGTTTGCTCGACTGCTATGTTAGCCAGGCCATGTTACGGAGGCACGATGGGTTCATGCTGTCATCGACCTGGGAATGAGCTTCGTGCAGGGCAGTAGAAGCAGCTGGAGCTGACCACCCGGCACCGCCATCACCCGTTCTCTGCGCATTGCACATTACTGATTTGTGCCCCGTTCGAATGGCATTGCCTTCGGGTTTGCGTCAAGCCGGTCGTAACCGGCACATTTCGGTATCAAATGTGCTGCAAGAAACATTCGTAAAATCAATGACATGTCTGATTATGCCGTTGGATGCCGGTTGGAACCGTTGAAAGCCGGCCCCCGATCACCGCCTACGAACTTGGGGGTCGGGAGTTCGAATCTCTCCGGGCGCGCCATAAAAAGGACTGAAGGGCCAACGAGTTACCGCTCGTTGGCCCTTTTTCTTTGGACTGGATTTTCGTGCCCGTGCCAGATTCGTGCCATGTTGCGCGCGGCACCGTGCCAGATTGCGAAAAACGGGTCAAAACGCCAGTGGGTTCCGCCATCCGTTTCGTCGCGCGGCCGGATCAAAGCGTTAATGAAACGGCCTGCTGTCGTGTGCGTCATGGCGTGAGCCTTGGCACGGATTCATTACAGGACTTTCATCTGGCGGCCAGCATGGCGTGAGGTGCGTGAGTCCAGACTGTCCTGGCGTTGGGAGCTTGATCCAACCACATCCACAATCCAAGGAGATCGCCATGAACATGTTTGCCAAGTCAGTTGCCACCGTCGTCCTGAGCATTGCTGCCGGTGCCGTGTTTGCTGCTCCGCAGTCCCAGACGAGCACGCCCGAAACCGCGAAGCCGGCCGTCTCGGCTCCGGTCAATTCGGCTGAACATGCGGCCGCTTCGGCCACGCACGAGCAGGCCGCCAAGGCCACGAAGCCGGTGAAGAAGGGCACTTCGAGCGCCGCCGAGCCGGCGAAGAAGTAAGTCGATCGTCCTGTCCCGGCTCAGGGCAGGGCTCTTGATCCAGTTGTTCGCGCGTTCTGCGCGCATTGCATGCTCCGGTGGCAGGTCCACCGGGGTATGCTTTTTTGCACGGAGAAAAAACATGCGCATCCTGTTGGTGGAAGACGATGCCCACACCGCCAGATTCATCGCGAAGGGGCTGCGTGAAGAAGGTCATGCCGTGGATCATGCGAGTGACGGCAAGGAGGGGCTGTTTCTCGCCACGACCGAAACCTACGATGCCCTGGTGCTGGATCGCATGTTGCCGCTGCTCGATGGCATGACCATCCTGAAGACCCTGCGGGGGGCCGGCAACCACGTTCCCATCCTCTTGTTGACGGCCTTGGGTGATACCGACCAGCGGGTCGAGGGGCTTCGCGCCGGTTCCGATGATTACCTGGTGAAACCGTTCGCCTTCGCCGAACTCAGTGCCCGCCTGGACGGGATCGTGCGACGCAATGCACATGAGTCGCGCGCACCGACCTGCCTGCGTGTTGGCGACCTCGAACTCGATCTGCTGTCACGGGAGGCGTGTCGTGCCGGGCATCGCATCGAACTCCAGCCACGTGAATTCAGCCTGCTCGAATACCTGATGCGCCACGCTGGTCAGGTGGTCACGCGCACGATGCTGCTGGAGGCGGTGTGGGACTATCACTTCGACCCGCAGACCAATGTGATCGACGTGCACATCAGTCGCCTGCGACAGAAGCTGGATCATGGATTCGATCGGCCGTTGCTGCATACGGTGCGCGGCGCAGGCTACAGGCTGGGTCCGTGATGCGCCTGTTGCCGTCCACCAGTTCGCGCCTGGCGCTGCTGGTGATGGGCTGTTTTCTGGTCTCCTTCGTGTTGATTGGCGTCGGCGTCTACTTCGTCGTGCTCGGCATGCTGGAGCACGACGCGCGCGACCTGGTGCATAGCGATGCCATCACGCTGGTGGAGATCTACGACGATGGAGGACGCAAGGCCCTGCTGGCCGAGCTGCACGATCGCATTGAGGGGGGGCGTGGCGATCCCGATGCGGTGTATGCGTTGGCCGATGCCGGCGGCAAGGGGCTGGTCGGTCGACGACCGGATTCGCGTGTGCCACCCCCGCAGGGGCAGTGGGTCAGTTTTTTCGAGCGCAGTCGTGATGCACACGATCAGTTGCGGGTGATCGCCTACGAACAACGCCTGGCGAATGGCGAGATCCTCCTCGCCGGACAACGACTCAAGTCGCAGGGTCAACTTTTCACCCTGATGCAAAAGGCGGCATTGGTCACCATCCTGCTCGGCACCGTGCTCGGTGGCATGGTTGGCTGGTTGACCTCGCGCTGGGTGGCGCGGCGCTTGCGCAGTCTCGATGCCACGGTGGCGCGTGTCGGTGCGGGCGAACTTGGCTTGCGCGCGCCGCTCGATCGCAGTGGCGATGCCTTCGACCAGGTGGCACAACGCTTCAACGCGATGCTCGATCGGATCGAGGAACTGCTCGACGGCGTGCATCACGTCACCGATCACATCGCGCACGACCTGCGCACGCCACTGACACGGTTGCGCAATCGGTTGGAGGATCTGCACCAGAGCGTGGCGGAAGACGATGCCGCAGGAAAGCTCGAACGTGCCATCGGCGAAACCGATCAACTGCTGCAAACCTTTGCCGCGCTGCTGCGTGTCGCACGTGTCGAAGCCCAGGTGCCGCAGGCCGAGGCACCCGTGCTGGAGCTGGCCTTGCTGGTTGCCGATGCGGTGGACATGTATGCGCCGGTCGCGGCCGAGCGTCGCATCGAGCTCGTCACCCGGCTCGATCCGGTGATGACGCGTGGCGAACGCGACCAATTGTTCCAGCTCGTGGTGAATCTCATCGACAACGCGCTCAAGTACGCGCCGTCAGACACGCCCGTGACGATCACGCTCGATCGCATCGCCGATGGCGTGCGCCTGCAGGTCGGTGACCACGGCTCGGGCATTCCCGAATCCGAACGTGAACGTGTGTTCGATCGCTTCCAGCGTCTCGAACAACATCGCGGCACGCCTGGAGTCGGCCTGGGCCTGAGTCTCGTGCGTGCCATCGTGCAACGCCACGGCGGCCGCATCATGCTCGACGACAATGCCCCGGGTCTGCGGGTCGAGGTCATTCTTCCGGGTGCATGAGGCTGCCGGCCAGACGCTCAGTCGGCCACGTCCGGTTCGAAGAAGCACCAGCGCACCGCAGGGAAGCTCGTGCGCAAACGGGCTTCGACGGCGTTGATTGCGGCCACGAGCGCGAGATCGTCCGGCTGCCGTGCCATCTGGGCCTTGACGGAGAGCAGGACGTCGGTGCCCATCTGCAGGGTCAGAAGGTTGAACACGCGGGTGACTTCGGGCTGGGCTTCGAAGAATTCGAGCAGACGCTTGCGCTCCTGCGGATCGACGCCCTGGCCGATCAGCAGGCCCTTGACCTCGACCGCGATGAGCACGGCGATCGCGATCAGGAGCACGCCGATCGAGAGGGTGCCGAATGCGTCGTAGACGGAATTGCCGGTGATCAAGGTTGCGAGCACGGCTGCCAGTGCCAGCACCAGGCCAAGCAGGGCGGCCAGATCTTCACCGAAAATCACGATCAGTTCGCTCGAACGGCTTTGTCGGAACCACTGCCAATAGCTGAGGCCTGCGCGTTGCTTGCCCACTTCACGCAGGCAGGCCATGAAGGAAATGGACTCCATCACGATGCTGAAACCGAGCACGCCCACGGCCAGCCAGGCCTGGCGCAAGGGTTCGGGGTTCGAGAACTTGTGCAAGCCTTCGTAGAGCGAAAACATGCCACCGACGCTGAACAGCAGCATCGCGACGAGGAACGACCAGAAGTACAGCGCCTTGCCCCAGCCGAGCGGGTACTCATCGCTGGCGGGCAGCTTGGCCTGGTGCATGCCGAAGAGCAGCAGTCCCTGATTGCCGCAATCGGCGAGAGAGTGCACGGCTTCGGCCAGCATCGCGCCCGAGCCGGTGATCAGCGCCGCGACGAGCTTGGCCACGAAGATCGAAAAGTTGGCGCCGAGCGCGAACAGGATGGCCTTGAGCGAGTTGGCGTGTCCGGACATGGTGGTATCGATGGGTTGGTCAGCAGGCGAGGATCGAACAGGTGCACCGCGGTTCCGGCAGTCATCGCCGGATGCGGTCGTGCGCATCATTCACGCAGCGCGCGCGTGCCCTCGCCGGCGCTCGCGGACGACGCCGGACGAGCGGCGGGTTCGGCATTCTTCGTGGCGGAGTCGAGCGTCGCATCCAGTTGCGCGCGCAGGTCGGCGTTGCTCATGCGCTGGATGTCCCGCTCCAGTCGCAGTTGCCGGCGCAGGGCGAGTTCGCGCGCCAGTTCCTCGACGAATTTTCTCGCCACTGCACGGCTGTCACGCGGCACCTTGAGTTCGAGCTTGCCGGAGTAGCCGGCGGGTACGCTGCTGGCCAGTTTGAAGTCGGAAAACTCCAGCTCGACCTTCGGCGACATCCAGAGGAAGCCGGCGTGATAGTGCACCTCGGCCAAAGCATCGAACGGTGCAATCAGTTCCTCGTTGCCCGAGCGAAGTCGTTCGAGGACGGCATCGCCGGTCTGGTATTGCAGGCGGATGCGGCCATCTTCCAGATGCACGACGCCATGCAGCATGCCCTTGCCACCGTGGGCGTCGCAGAAGACGGGAATGCTGTACATGAATGGGAGTCCTGGGAAAGGTGGCGATGGGTCGGGTCGGGATCATGCTGCGCCGAAGTGGGTATCCGGCTCGGCGTCGGCGTTCCGGACACGTCAGTGGCTGGCAATTATCACCCGGACACGGCCCCGTCCGTCGAGGTGCAGCCGAATCAGCCGCTTGCGCCAGGACGCTGGCAGGCGTGGGGCATGACCGCGGGCGCGAGGCCTGGATCGGCACGGCGATGGCCTGTGCATCGACAGGTTCTGGCTGCGACACCTGTGCTCGATTTCGCGCCAATGGGCATGAAAGCGTCGCATCAGCGACGCGCTACGCCGGTTTTTCGGCCCATGAAACGCGGAGGACGAGGCATGAACGTGAAAAGCACACCGCAGCCATTGACAGAAGCGATGCCGTTTTGCAGGGATGACAGGCGCACCCAGTCGTGGTTGATGGCAGCCATGCTTGGTCTTGGCGCCCTGATGGTCGGCGCCAGCCCTTGTTTTGCCGCAAGTTTCATCGCGGCCGCGCCCATGGCCAAGGCGCGCTTCGGCCATACCGCCACGCTGCTTGACTCGGGGCAGGTATTCGTTGCCGGCGGACATGACGGCGCTGCCTATGTCGCGAGTGCGGAAAACTACAATCCGGCAGCGAACACCTGGAGCAGTGCCGGCAGCATGGGCACGGCGCGTGCCTATCAGGCTGCAGTGCTGCTCTCGACCGGGCGTGTGCTGATCGCTGGCGGCAGCACCTCCGGCGGAACCATCCTTGCCAGTGCGGAGCGCTACGATCCCGCAAGCAATACCTGGACGGGCGCGGGTGCCCTCTCCGCGCCGCGGGTGAGTCACGCGGCAGTGCGGTTGAACTCGGGGGTCGTCATCGTCACGGGTGGAATTGCGTCCTTTGGCGGTGCTGCGCTCAAGAGCGTCGAGTCCTACAGCGCGTCGAGCAACACCTGGACATCCTCGGCCCAGATGGCAACCGCGCGCAGCGGTCACGTCGCGGTCGTGCTCGGCTCGGGCAAGCTGCTCGTCGCAGGCGGCTACGACGGGATTGGCGCCGATACCGCGAGTGCCGAACTCTATGATCCTGGCACCGGCATGTGGAGCAATACCGGCAGCCTCCAGGTTGCCCGCGATGGTGCGGCGGCGATCCTGTTGCCCAATGGCAAGGTACTCGTCACGGGAGGCTTCGACAGCGACGGCATCGCGCTGGGCAGCGCGGAACTCTACGATCCTGCGACCGGCGTCTGGACCCTGACCGGCGTGCCCATGACGAGCCGCGGTGCGCAGGGCTTGGCGCAACTGTCCGCCGGGCGTGTGCTCGTGACCGGTGGCTATGACGATACCGGCGCGACGCTCGGCAGTGCCGAGACCTACGCCCAGAACAGCGGTGCCTGGAGCGCAACCGCATCGCTGTTGCAGGCCCGCGCCCAACACACGGCAACGGCCTTGCCCTCGGGCAAGGTTCTCGTCACGGGCGGGCTTGGTCCTGCGCCGCTGACCAGCGTGGAACTCTACACGGCCGATAGCCTGGAGGTGATCTTTGCCAACGGCTTCGAGCCTTAGGGAAGATCTGAACACGTCGGGTTTTCGTCATTGCGAACGTAACGAATCAATCCGGTCGTTTGATTTTGATGAAGTTTCTGGATTACCACGTCGCTTCGCGCAATGACGACGTGTTCAGAGCTTCCTTGGCTCGACCCTTCGATGCCGCCCCGGCAATCATCGTCGCGTCACTGCGGTTGCGACGGTGCAATCTCGCTGGCTCTTTTGGGCGTCACCACGCACCGGCGATCACCGCTCTTCAGGTGTTCCCGGCAGGTGCGTGCTGCCAGGCCATCATCAGCAGACCCGCACCGATCAAGCCGATGCCCATCCATTCGCGCGGGCTGGGACGCTCACCCAGCAGCAGCCAGGCCAGGATGGCGACGAGGATCACGCTGGTTTTGTCGATGGGGGCCACCTGCGAGGCATTGCCCAGTTGCAGGGCGCGGAAGTAGCACAGCCAGGATGCTCCGGTGGCGATGGCGGACAGTGCCAGGAACACAAGCGAGCGTCCGGGAAGGATCAGGGGATTGCTCCACTTGCCACCGAGCCAGACGATCGGAATGAGCAGCAAGAACACCAGAGCGGTGCGGATCAAAGTGGCGAGATCGGAGTCGATATCCTGCACGCCGAGTTTGGCAAAAATCGCGGTCAGCGCGGCAAAACCGGCCGAAAGTAACGCCCAAGTCAGCCACTGATGGGTCATTGTCATGCGTGAAACCCCTGGATTGCAGTGATGTCATGAGGAAATCCTTGCATGACAGTATCCGGCAGGGCGCGTGCCGGTGCGAGCGTGTGTCGCGTCAGCGAATCGCGCCGGTGAGGGTGAAGGCAAGGCCGGTGGCGGCGCCCAAGAGGGTGATCCAGAGCACGCCGCGATACAGCCAGAGCATCCAGCCACCGTGGCCGCGCACGCTGATCAGAAAACCAGCCAGAGCCAAGGCGAACAGTGCCGTGCCAAATCCGACCAGGCCATGCCATTCCAGCCATCGCCCCGCGATCACGCCCGCATTGCCGGCATTGAAGGCCAGCCATTGGCCAAGACGCCAGCGCGCCGAGGGTGGTTCTTCCGGTAACAGGGCCTGTCCAAGCCCGAGCACGCCCTGGGCGATGCCGACAACCAGCACCAGGTAGGCCACCCAATGCTCCGAACTTAAGCCCCCCGCTTGCAATATCAAGCAATTTCGGAGACAATAGCATCACCGTAACATATTGATAAACAAAGAGAATATGAACTCAGCTCCTCGATTCACACAGCCTGTTGTCT
>WBZR01004666.1_pt1 | contig 11064 bp, 7 predicted proteins | sample 5204231 | NCBI WGS metagenome assembly WBZR01 (sample SAMN12412403, study PRJNA552823) | activated sludge metagenome | isolation source: activated sludge from anammox sidestream of wastewater treatment plant... | place: USA: Virginia | collected 2017-08
CCGACGACACCGGTATAGCGCGAGATCACCTTGTTGAGCGCTACCGCCTCCACCTGGGCGGCGGGAATATTGACGACCACGTACTTGCGCTGCGGCTTCACCACGGCGGCCATCTCCGTCAGCCGCTTGAGGTTGGTCTTGAGCTGCTTCAGGCGATCCTCGGCCGGGACGTTGAGTGCCGCCACCGTCGTCTCGTCGAGCCGGCCGTTGGGCGTCAGACCGTTCGTCGTCTGATAAGCCTTAAGCGCCGCGACCAGCGTTCCGTCGAGCGTCGTCCCGCCCGCCGCGTCGGCCGAGAGCTCTCCCGAGACGATGAGGCGGTCCCGAAGCTCGACGATCGCGAAGTGATCCTCGCCCGGCTTCACGCGCGCGGTCGGCACCGGCTTCCACCCGCCGGCGGCAACGATCTTCTCATAGTGCGCGATCGCGGCCTTGGTCGCGGCGATATTGGCCGAGGAGAGCGTGGGGAAGCCGGCCGGTGGATTGCGCTCGAACGCCTTGAGCTGCTCGCGCTCGCTCGCCGCATCGCTCGCGCCGCCGCCCGTGGGGCCGAACTGCAGGCTCCAGACGTCGTCCAAGGCATAGGCCGCCCCGGCCGACAGCGCCAGCACGGCCACTGCCGCGCCGAGCCGCCGGGAGAGCCGGCGGCAGCCGGTGATGAACGAAACCCCCATGGACCCCCCCCGCCGGATCGCGTGATCTGCTCTGCGCGCGTGCCCGTCCCGCAAAATCCCGAGCAACGCCCGCAGCGTCATGGCGCCGCGGAGCATGGCATGTTCCGGCTTTGACAAAAACCCCCCGCCGGCGCTCGTAATCGGAGGTGATGCCGACCCGCCACAAGGCATCGGGAGAGGCTGTGAACAGCCGATCTCGCGGGGCCGATTCGCCCGCTGCGCCGCAAAAAAGGGGCGCGGTTGCCCGCGCCCCTTCTTGTACCTTGATCTTCCCCGCCTCCTCAAAGGCGGTAGCGGATCTGGTCCGTCCAGAAGCGCTCGAGGCGCGCCAGCGCCTTGTTGAGCCCCTTGAGCTCGTCGCCCGTCACCTGCGCCACGGCTTCCACCGAGCCGAGCTGGCGCTGATAAAGCCGCTGCACGACCTCGGCCGCCTGCCGGCCCTTGGCGGAGAGCGAGACGCGCACGCTGCGCTTGTCGGTTTCGCTGCGCTCGTAATCGACATAGCCCATCTCGACGAGCTTCTTGAGATTGTAGGAAACGTTCGAGCCCATGTAGAGCCCGCGGCTCTTGAGCTCGCCCGCCGTCAACTCGTTGTCGCCCATGTTGTAGAGCAACAGCGCCTGCACGGCATTGAGCTCCGAGCTGCCGCTGCGGTCGAACTCGTCCTTGACGACATCGAGCAGCAGCCGATGCAGGCGCTCGATCAGATGAAGGCTCTGGACGTATTCCGAACGGAGATGCGGATCCTGATCTGCGGGCGCACGATCGCGCGCCGCCTTGATTGCGGTACTCATTACCCTGCCTCACTCGAAACCTGTTTGACGCGACCGATTTTTCGGTTCTGTCGTGAGACTACGGGAGACACATAAAAATTAGCTCAATCTGTTCGGTAAACCCCCGGTAAATCACAGTCCCCGCCTCGGACGATCGCCGCGTTCGCCGCACGCGGCAGCCTCTCCCTCACGCCCGCAGCGCCTGCATCTCCTCGCGCGTCGGCAGCACCAGCTCGCGGGCACCGAGCGGCGCGAAATAAGCGTCCAGCATCGCCTCCGAAACATCCTCGAGACGCTGAGGCGTCCAGCGCGGCGCACCGTCCTTGTCGATGAGCTGGGCCCGCACCCCCTCGTAGAAGTCGCCACCGCCCGCCCCGTCGCCCTCGAGCATCCGGACCGCCAGCCGGTAGTCGACCTGCAGCGTCTGCCTGAGATCGAGAGCTTGCGCCTCGCGGATGTGGCGGTGGGTAATCTTGAGCGACAGCGGCGAGCAGCCCCTGAGATCGGCTGCGACGCGCTGCGCCCAGTCGCGATGCTCCCCCTCGATCGCCTCGAGCCGCGCCAGGATGTCCTCGACGCGCACGGCCGAGAAACACCGGTCGATCACGGCGCGATAGCGCGCAAGCTCGCCCACTCCCGGCTCCCGGTGCCGCTCGTCGAGCACCGTGTCGACGGGCCAGGTGTCCGCGAGCGCGGCCTGGATCGCGCCGAAGTCCGCCGCTTCGACGCAGTGCGTGACGAGCCCCAGCGTATAAGCCTCGGCACGGCCGATGCGCCGCCCCGTGAGCCCGAGGTACAGGCCCACATGGTCCGGAAGCCGCGCGAGCACGTGGCAGAGGCCGACGTCGGGGAACAGCCCGATCAGCGTCTCGGGCATGGCGAAGGCGTAGCCCTCCCCCGCCACGCGGTGCGTACCGAACTGCGTGATGCCGACGCCGCCGCCCATGACCATGCCGTTGATCAGCGGCACCGTCGGCTTGGAGAAGCACTCGCACTGCCAGTTGAGCGCATACTCGTCCGCGAACGCCTTGGCGCCTGCGGCCAGCTCGCCCCGCGCAAGCCCGATCACCTCGCGCACGTCGGAGCCTGCAGAGAACGCTCGCTCGCTCGCGGACTGGATCGCGACGGCATAGACCTCGGGATTGCGCGCGGCCGACCACAGGCAGCGGGCAAACGCGGCGCGCATGTGCTGCGTCAGGGCATTGAGCGCCTTGGGGCGGTTGAGCGTGACGAGCGCGAGCGTTCCCTGGATCTCGACTTTCAGCGTCTCGTCGGCCGTCTCGGTCATGCGTCTCTCCGCTTGGGGCTGGAAATTTATCCCCGCGCACCGATGTGAAGAGTGGGGACGGGTGCCTTTTGGGGCCACATTTGGCGGCTATACAATCTCCCGCGACGGGATGAAACTCCCTGTCTGATTCGCCCCCGCCAGGCACGCCGCACCCTTGCCGGGCCGCACCCCACTGCCGGCATGGGCAGCGGAGTTCCAGCCGGACCGTCAACCCTCCGAGAGCATGGATCCGAGCGACACCACGGATCAGCGAATCCAGGGATCAGGATGAGCCTCACGACCCCGCCTCTGGTGCGTATCTGCGCTATCGTCTCGGCCCTTATCGGAACCGAGGGCTCCCTGGCGCACGCGGCGGATCAATCGCTGACGGGCGCAGTGATCGGCGCCTTCGAGACCATCGTCATCGACACCACCAAGGCCGCATCGAAGGCCAAATCGGCCGCCAAGGACGCGCTCGCCACCGGCAAACCGAAGAAGACGGACGACACGGCCGCATCCGAAAAAGCAGCCCCCGCCGATCCCGCCAGGGCCGCAGGCGACATCAAGGGCGATGCGCCGAAAACCGGAGCCCTCGAGGCTGCGAAGCCGGCAGGACCGTCGACCGAATGGCCGGCCGTGGAGGTCGAGCTGGCGAAGGCGCGCTGCACGCAGCTCCTCAAGGGCGTCGACGCCGTCGCCATCCCCGAGCCGCCGTTCCGCAAGGGGGATTGCGGAGCCATGGCGCCCATGCGCCTGATTTCGATCGGCAAGAACCCGGAGGTGTCGTTCTCGCCGCCCCCCGTCGTCTCCTGCGACCTCATCGTCGGCCTCACCCAATGGCTGAAAGATGAGGTGCAGCCCGCCGCAAAAAAACATCTCGGCTCCGAGGTGATCCGCGTCGATTCGATGAGCGACTATTCCTGCCGCATGGCCTACGGCCGCATCGGCAACAAGCTCTCCGAGCACGGCAAGGCCAACGCCCTCGACATCCGCGGCTTCACCACCCGCAAGGGCCTGCAGGCCGTCGTGCTGACCGATTGGGGGCGCAACAGGCGCGACATCGCCAAGGAGATCGCGGCCGCCCAGGCGGCAGCGGCCAGAGAGGCGGCAAGAGTGGCCGCCGCGGCAGCCGCAGCCAAGACGGAAAGCGCCGCACACCGAGAGGCGGCCGACGGCGCGGAGACGCCGGCGCCGACAGGCAGCAAGCTGCCGCGCAAGACGCTCGCCGAGGGCCTCCCTCCCAAAAAGGACAATCTCGCCGTTCCGGCCTCGACGACGGGGGGCGAAGCGATGGCGCGCCTGCGCCCCGGCACGGCCGGCGCCGGCAAGCCGGAGGGCGAGGCCAAGGGCCGCAAGGACGCGGGACTGAAGCAGGACGCCGGTCTGAAAAAGACCCGTCACGACGAGACCGTCGCCGCCCTCCCCGGAGCCGCGACGAACAGCATGGCGCCCCCGCCCCCGAAGACGCCCAAAGCGCGCTTCCTGCGGGAGATCCACGGGTCGGGCTGTCGGATTTTCGGCACCACCCTCGGCCCCGAGGCTAACGAGGCCCATCGCAACCACCTGCACGTCGATATGGCCGAGCGGAAATACAAGAAGATCTGCGATTGACCCTGCCTGGCTGAAGGAGTTGCATCGGGAGGCGGGAGGCGGGATGTTCCCTCCACCCGAGACCCTCCGCAAACCTCATTTGCCAAGACCGAGCCTCCCGTGATCCTGCGCACGCCCTCCCCCACCTCCCGTCTGCCTGAACCCTCACCGGCCACGGGCAGCTATCCGGCCGTGCGTCTGCGGCGCAACCGCCGGGCACCCTGGTCGCGCCGGCTGGTCGCTGAAACCGCGCTCGCCGTCGACGATCTCATCTGGCCGCTGTTCGTCATCGAGGGGAAGGGAGAGCGCGAGGCCGTCGCCTCCATGCCCGGCGTCGAGCGTCGCAGCATCGATCTCGTCGTCGAGGCGGCGCGGGCAGCCGAGCAGCTCGGCATCCCCGCGATCGCCCTCTTTCCCAACACCGATCCCAAGCGGCGCAGCGACGACGGCCGCGAAGCGCTGAACCCCGACAACCTGGTCTGTCGCGCCACGCGCGCCGTCAAGGACGCCGGGATCGATATCGGCATCATCCTCGACGTGGCGCTCGATCCCTACACGAGCCACGGCCACGACGGCCTCCTGATCGACGGCGAGATCGCCAACGATGCCACGGTCGATGCGCTCGTGCGCCAGTCGCTGGTTCAGGCGGAGGCCGGCGCCGACATCCTGGCGCCGTCCGATATGATGGACGGACGCATCGGCGCCATCCGCCGCGCGCTCGAGGAGAGCGGGCACGCCGGCACGCAGATCATGTCCTACGCGGCGAAATACGCCAGCGCGTTCTATGGACCGTTCCGCGATGCGGTGGGCTCGGGGGGCCTCCTCAAGGGCGACAAGCGCTCCTATCAGATGGACCCGGCCAACGGCGACGAGGCGTTGCGCGAGGTGGCGCTGGATCTGGCCGAGGGCGCCGACATGGTGATGGTGAAGCCCGGCCTGCCGTATCTCGACATCGTGCGCCGCGTGTCGGACGCCTACAAGGTGCCGACATTCGCCTATCAGGTGTCGGGCGAGTACGCGATGATCATGGCCGCCGCCGAGAGAGGCTGGCTCGATGCGGACAAGGCCATCGTCGAGAGCCTGCTGGCGTTCAAGCGGGCGGGGGCTGCGGGCGTCTTCACCTATTTCGCCCCGCACGTGGCCAAGCTCATCGCCTGACGGTCGCGGCCGGGCCGGCGCGCCTCAGAGCTGGCCGCCGAGCGCGTTGTTGCTGCGCCACGAGAACGGGTGCCCCACGAGCCGGCGATAGAGACGCGGCGCGAGCGGCAGCACGGTCCAGCCCACGAGATTGGCCAGCGCGGCGCCGACCTGCAACGGGCCGAACTCGATCTCGAGCACGAACAGAGCGAGCAGCATGACCGACAGCACCGCCATGGCTGCGGTGAGGCCGATATAAAGGATCATGAACGTCGCATCGTAGGCGATGGAGCGTGGATCGTTCATTGGGGGTCTCCGATCATCTCCGCTGATGAAGGCGAACGGCACATCCTGAGAACCTCGCGCGTCGTCGCCGGTTCCGGCTCGGAGGAAAGGGCCAACGACGCGCGCATCATGATGCGGTGATCAAAGAATGCGGGAGAGGAAGGATTCGCGATAGCGAAATCGCCCCGCCGGTCCCGGCCGGAGCCCTTTCGGCCGCGGTGTGAGTCCGGGTTGACACAGATGGATGATGCCACGGAGGGCGCGGGCGCCCCCTCGCCGCGGCCTCAGCGGCGCACGCGCCGGCGCTGCATGTCGAACGGCGCGTCATCCGCCGGCAACCCAAAATCCGGCCCGCCGGACTGGGCCGTGTCGTCGCCCGGCTTCGCGGACGGCTGCTGCTGGGCGATCGCGTTGCGGGGTTTCTGGCAATCGGTCAGCCAGACGTCGAACACCGGATGCTCGACCGCATTGAGCCCCGGGCTCTCCGCGAACATCCACCCCGTGAAGATGCGCTTCTGGTTCCCGTCGAGTCCGATCTCGTCCACCTCGACGAACGACGTGGTCTTCGGCTGCTCGGTCGGCGGGCGCGAATAGCACACGCGCGGCGTCACCTTGAGAGCGCCGAACTGCACCGTCTGATCGATCGGCACCTCGAGCGTCTTGATGGTCGCGGTCACCTTGTCGAGGGCCGAGAACACGGCGATGCGGTTATCGTAGCGCTGATCTGCCGAGGCCGCAGGCGCAAGCAGCAGCAGCGGCACCGCGAGCCCCAGGGCCCTCATCGCAATCGTTACTGGATCTGGCCTTTGGCCGCTCATAAGCGCTCGGGTTCCTGTCGGGATGGGCCGCAAAGGCCCCCTTGCAAGCCCCTCTCTGCGCCTCAACGATGGCACGGCCAAGACCGGCGGGCGAGGCCAGGCTTGTTGAGGCTGGCTTATTCCGGCTGCCAGGGCTTGTAGTCGCCCGTCGCGCGAGGACGCTGGCCGGCGCCGAGGATCGACCCCGACGGACGGTAGGCGCCCGGCGTTCCCGTCATGTTCGGCCGGTGCGGCTTCTGCCAGGGCTTTGCCACGTACTTTTCCTCGGTCGGCGGCGTATCGACGGTGTAGTGCAGCCAGCCGTGCCACTCGGGCGGCACCTTCGAGGGGTCGGCGAGATCCGTGTAGGTGACCCAGCGGCGAGGCCGGCCGAGCGGTCCTTCGCGGCCGACGCCTTTGAGCTGCTCGTAATACCTGTTGCCGAACGAGTCCTGGCCGACGAAGCGGCCCTGCCGTGCGATCGTGAGACGCGTCCCCCAGGTATTGCCGCCCCACCAACTGAAGATCTCGCTGAAAATCCCCATGCCCCGCTCGCCTCCGCACCGCGTTTTCTTTTTCCCGATTAACGCGTCCCTCGCCTCAGCGCCAGTGCGCATTCTCCCACACCCCCTGGCCCGGCCTCACCTCCCTCACCCCGCCCACTGCCTCGCCCGACACACTGCCTCTCGCTACACACTGCCTTCTCTTGCCCTGCCTGTTGCCTGTTGCCCGTTGCCCTCCCTCCCCGTCACCAGCCCGCCACCTCCTGTCTCCCCCCTGCCTGTTGCCCGCTGCCTGTTGCCCGCTGCCTGCTGCCACCCCTCACTGCCTCCTGCCTCCTGCCTCCTGCCTCCTGCCTCCTGCCTCCTGCCTCCTGCCTCCTGCCTCCTGCCTCCTGCCTCCTGCCCGCTGCCTCACTGCCCCCGTGCTGCCAAATTACAACACCCGCCTCAATACCCGCCGCTCCGGAATCGCTTTATCGTCCGTCTGCCGCCGGTGCCGGCCCGCCTTTCGGGCTTTTGCACAAGCCCGGCTCCAACGGCATCAGCCGCAAAGCTCCGATCGGCGGGCGTTTCAGGCGGACAATCCCCAGCTCACCAACACCCACTAGATCTAGCTGCGGTTGCTGTTACGACACACAAAATCTAGCCCTGCCGGTTTCTTCCTCACTCGAATCGGCATACGTTCCCCCTATCGCCGGCCGCGTCGGGGGACACTAGCCGCGATCCGCTCCTGAGTATCCAGAACGCCAGCAGTAGCCACCTGAGTCAGCCAACAATCGAACGCTGATCGGAACGCCGTGTTGCGGCGGGCCATGGGTGAGGTGTGTCCAGAAAACAACCGCGGCGCCATTTCGTGTCTCGTTGCGCCCGCACGTCCGAATTTCAATCTGCACGAGGGACCTAATGAAGATCACGCGGCGCTTCACGTCTGCTGGCAAATCTCCTTACGAAAGCATCTCGTTCCGCCGCGCGACCTCTGAGATCAAGAATCCCGACGGCTCCGTCGTGTTTCGTCTCAACGGGTTCGAGGTGCCGGAGGACTGGAGCCAGGTCGCAGCCGACATCCTGGCCCAGAAGTACTTCCGCAAGGCCGGCGTGCCGCATCGACTGCGGAAGATCGAGGAGACGCAGGTTCCGTCCTGGCTCTGGCGCTCGGTCGCCGACGAGCGCGCACTGGCAGCCCTGCCCGCGGCCGAGCGCCTGGGCGGCGAGACCGACGCGCGCCAGGTCTTCGACCGCCTGGCCGGCACCTGGACCTATTGGGGCTGGAAGGGCCGCTACTTCACCACCGAGGACGATGCCCGCACCTTCTATGACGAGCTGCGCTACATGCTCGCGCGTCAGATGGCGGCCCCCAACTCGCCGCAGTGGTTCAACACCGGCCTCTTCTGGGCCTACGGCATCGACGGCCCCGGCCAGGGCCACTTCTACGTCGACAACGAGACCGGCGAGCTGACCGTCTCCGCGTCGTCCTACGAGCATCCGCAGCCGCACGCCTGCTTCATCCAGTCCGTGAACGACGATCTCGTTAACGAGAACGGCATCATGGACCTCTGGGTGCGCGAGGCCCGCCTCTTCAAGTACGGCTCCGGCACGGGCTCCAACTTCTCCAAGATCCGCGGCCACCAAGAGAAGCTCAGCGGCGGCGGCACCTCCTCGGGCCTGATGAGCTTCCTCGAGGTGCTGGACCGCGGCGCCGGTGCCACCAAGAGCGGCGGCACCACGCGGCGCGCGGCCAAGATGGTCTGCCTCGACATGGACCACCCCGAGATCGTGGAGTACATCGACTGGAAGGTGCGCGAGGAGCAGAAGGTCGCCGCCCTCGTCACCGGCTCGCGCATCTGCCAGAAGCGCCTCAAGGCCGTGATGAAGGCCTGCGTCAATTGCGAGGCCGAGGCCGACGCGTGCTTCGATCCGGCCAAGAACCCTGCCCTCAAGCGCGCGATCCGGGATGCCCGCCGCGACGACGTGCCGATGAACTACGTGCATCGCGTCGTCCAGTTCGCGCGCCAGGGCTATAAGGATATCGACTTCGCCACCTACGATACCGACTGGGACAGCGAGGCCTACCTCACCGTCTCCGGCCAGAACTCGAACAACTCGGTGCGCGTCACCGACGCGTTCCTGAACGCGGTCGAGGCCGACGGCGTCTGGGCGCTGACCTCGCGCACCACCGGCAAGACGGTGAAGACGGTCCGCGCTCAGGACCTGTGGGAGAAGATTGGCCACGCGGCCTGGGCCTCGGCCGATCCCGGCATCCAGTTCCACACCACCATCAACGACTGGCACACCTGCCCGCAGTCGGGTCCGATCCGCGCCTCGAACCCGTGCTCGGAGTACATGTTCCTCGACGACACGGCCTGCAATCTCGCGTCTCTGAACCTGCTCACGTTCCGCAAGGCGGACGACAGGCGCTTCGACACCGAGAGCTTCGCGCACGCCTGCCGTCTCTGGACCATCGTGCTCGAGATCTCGGTGCTGATGGCGCAGTTTCCCTCGCGCCAGATCGCCGAGCGCTCCTACCGCTACCGCACGCTCGGCCTCGGCTTCGCCAACATCGGCGGCCTGCTGATGGCCTCGGGCATCCCCTATGACTCAGCTCAGGGCCGCGCCATCTGCGGCGCCATCTCCGCGCAGATGACCGGCATCTCCTATGCAACGTCGGCGGAGATGGCGAGCGAGCTCGGGCCGTTCCCCGGCTACGAGCCGAACCGCGCCGACATGCTGCGCGTGATCCGCAACCACCGCCGCGCGGCCAAGGGCGAGACCGACGGCTACGAGCGCCTCTCCATCGCGCCCCTTCCCCTCGACATCGCGAGCTGCCCGGACCGGGACCTCGTCTCCGCGGCCCAGGCGGCCTGGGATCTCGCCATCGACCTCGGCGAGCGGCACGGCTACCGCAACGCGCAGTCGACCGTCATCGCGCCCACCGGCACCATCGGCCTTGTCATGGACTGCGACACGACCGGCATCGAGCCGGACTTCGCGCTCGTGAAGTTCAAGAAGCTCGCCGGCGGCGGCTATTTCAAGATCATCAACCGCTCGGTGCCGGAGGCGCTGCGCGTCCTCGGCTACCGCGAGAGCGAGATCGCCGAGATCGAGGCTTACGCCGTCGGCCACGGCTCGCTCGCCCAGGCCCCGGCCATCAACCACGCCTCCCTCGCCGCGCGCGGCTTCACGCCCGAGATGATCGAGAAGGTCGAGGCCGGCCTCGGCACCGCTTTCGACATCAAGTTCGTGTTCAACCGCTGGACGCTCGGCGATGCGGTCCTGACCAGCACGCTCGCCATCCCGGCGGCAAAGCTCGACGAGCCGGGCTTCGACCTGCTCGCGCACATGGGCTTCTCGAAGCGGGATATCGAGGTCGCCAACGAGCACGTCTGCGGCGCCATGACCCTCGAAGGCGCCCCGCACATGAAGCCTGAGCACCTGCCCGTGTTCGATTGCGCCTCCCCCTGCGGCCGCAAGGGCAAGCGCTATCTCTCGGTCGAGAGCCACATCCACATGATGGCGGCGTCGCAGCCGTTCATCTCGGGGGCCATCTCGAAGACCATCAACATGCCGAACGAGGCGACCGTCGACGACTGCAAGCAGAGCTACATGCTCTCCTGGCGCCTCGCCCTCAAGGCCAACGCACTCTACCGCGACGGCTCCAAGCTCTCGCAGCCGTTGAACGCCCAGGTCCTCGGCGAGGATGTCGACGAGCAGGATCAGGCCGCCGAGCAGATGATGGCGGACAAGCCGCAGGTGCAGCGCATCCTGGCCGCGGCCGAGACGCTCGCCCGGCGCGTCACCGAGCTTGAGGCCGAGCTCAAGAGCGCCTCCGAGCGCGCGTCCGCCCGCCAGCGCGCCAAGATGCCCGGCCGGCGCAAGGGCTACACGCAGAAGGCCTCCGTCGGAGGCCACAAGGTGTATCTGCGCACGGGCGAGTACGACGACGGCGCCTTGGGCGAGATCTTCATCGACATGCACAAGGAAGGCGCCGCCTTCCGCTCGCTGATGAACAACTTCGCCATCGCCATCTCGCTCGGCCTGCAG
>WBZR01004669.1_pt1 | contig 11059 bp, 6 predicted proteins | sample 5204231 | NCBI WGS metagenome assembly WBZR01 (sample SAMN12412403, study PRJNA552823) | activated sludge metagenome | isolation source: activated sludge from anammox sidestream of wastewater treatment plant... | place: USA: Virginia | collected 2017-08
GCGATGTCGTCGGGTTCCGGTGAGGCCGGCGCAGGCGCTCAGTGAGAGGCTTCCCGCGCCGCGCCCTCGGCGGTGGCGCCATGCGCGCGCTCGGCGCGAGCCCACGCCAGCGCCTCGGGCAGGGTCAGCAGCTCGGCGACGATGATCAGCGCCGCCGAGACCGGAATCACCGACTGCACGTAGGAGACCGGCACCTCCGGCAGGCTCACCAGCGTGTCGGTGGCGAGCACTTCGAGCACTTGCCAGCCGACCACGCCGAGCAACGCGAAGAACCCGATCACCAGCGCTTCCACGACGATCGTGACCGCCACGCGCGGCCCGGGCGGCATCATCGCGACCAGTTCGGGACAGCTGATGTGGCCGCGCTTCGCCGCGGCGTAGGCCGAGCCGTAGAAAGTGAGCCAGGCGAGCAGGATCGAGGCGACCTCGTCGTACCAGACCAGCGAGTGGCCGATCGTGCGGAAGACGACGCCGACCGTCACTTCGACTGCCAGCACCGTCATCAGCCCGATGACGATCCATTCGAGGATTTTTTCGTAGAGCCTGCGCAGCCTCGCCATCGGATCGTCTCCCGCAGCTCTGGCGTCACTTGCCGAGTTCGATCGCGCGGTCGATCAGCTCCTTGGCGCCGGCGACCGCCTTGCCGAACTCCTCGTAGGTCGGCTTGCTGGCCGCAATGAACGCATTCTTGTCGACCTCGTTGACCTGGATGCCGCTTGCCCTGATCTTCTCCAGCAGCTCGGTCTCCTGCTTCTGCGCGGTCTCGTAGACGTAGGCCTGCGTCTCCTTCGCGACCTGCTCGAGGGTGGCGCGCACGTCGGCCGGCAGCGTCGCCCACTTGCGCGCGCCCGCCGTCAGGTAGGCCGGCGTGTAGACGTGGCCGGACAGCGACAGGTATTTCTGCACCTCGTGCAGCTTGGCGCTGTAGATCTGCGTGAACGGGTTCTCCTGTCCGTCCATCACGCCGGTCTGCAGCGCAGTGAAGAGCTCGGAGAACTTCATCGGGCTCGGGTTCGCGCCGTAGGTCTTGAACATCGCGACGCGCCACTTGCCTTCGGGCACGCGCAGCTTGATGCCGGCGAGATCCTCGGGCTTGTGGATCGGCCTTCGGTTGTTCGTGATGTGGCGATAGCCGTTCTCCCAGACGGCGACGATCTTCAGGCCCTTGGCCTCGGCCGCGGGAGCGAGCTTCGGCCAGACGATTTCCTTCTCGATCAGCCCCATGTGCCTGCGGTCTTTCACGAGATAGGGCATCTCGAAGATGCCGAAGGTGTCGACCTCGCTGCTCATCACCGTCGACGGCACCGCCAGGTCGATCGTGCCGAGCTTGAGCTTCTGCAGCATCTCCTTGTCGCCGCCGAGCTGGCTCGAGCCGAACACCACGACTTTCACCTTGCCGGCGAGCCTTGCGTTGGCGCGCCGCGCGAACTCGTCGGAGCTCATCTGGAACAGCGATCCCGGCTCGCCGACGTGGCCGAGCTTGAGCTCGATTTCCTGCGCGCCGGCGCCCGGTGCGAACGCGCCCAGCGCGACCGCCAGCCCGAGCGCGGCGCCCAGGGCGCCGCGCAGCGCAAACCGGCGTGGCGTGGTCGCCGGATCGCCGTCGGGGGCGGCCGGTGTCTTCGTGGGGTATTTCATGGTCTCCTCCTTCTCCTCTTCGGGTCGTCCCTGGCCGCGTCTCAGGCGGACCGGCATTCGACGCGCGGGGCCTTCGGGGCCGACGCAGCCAGGCTGTCCATCGCTGCCTGCACGCCGCCCCTGCGATGCGGGACGCCGGCCAGGCAGAGCGCCATCTCGACGCCGCCGAGGGTGCCGAGCAGCGTCAGGTCGTTGAAGTCGCCGAGGTGGCCGATGCGAAACACCCGGTCGGCGAGCTTGCCCAGCCCCTGGCCGAGCGACAGGTTGAAGTTCTCGAGTGCGATCCTGCGCAGCGCATCGGCGCTGTGCCCGTCGGGCATCACGACCGCGGTGAGCGCAGGACTGTGGCCGTCGGGATCCTGGCAGAGGATCTCGAGCCCCCAGCCGCGCACTGCGGTGCGCGTCGCCTCGGCGTGGCGCTGGTGCCGCGAGAACACGTTGGGCAGTCCCTCTTCGAGCAGCATCGCGATCGCCTCGTGCAACCCGTAGAGCAGGTTGGTCGCCGGCGTGGACGGGAAGAAGCCGTTGGCGTTGGCCGCGAGCATCTCGTTCCAGTCCCAGTACGAGCGCGGCAAGCGTGCCTGTTTCGTGGCCTCGAGCGCCTTCGCGCTGATGGCGTTGAACGAGATGCCGGGCGGCAGCATCAGTCCCTTCTGCGAGCCCGCCACGGTGACGTCGACGCCCCATGCGTCGTGGCGATAGTCGATCGAGCCGAGCGAAGAGATCGTGTCGACCATCAGCAGTGCCGGATGCCCGGCACGGTCGATCGCGTGGCGCACCTCGTCGATGCGGCTCGTCACACCGGTGGACGTCTCGTTGTGCACCACGCAAACCGCCCGGAAGCGACGATCGCGATCGGCAGCGAGCCGCGCCTCGATCGCGGCGGCGTCGACGCCGTGGCGCCAGTCGCCGGGAATGAACTCCACCACGAGCCCGAGGCGCTCGGCCATCCGCTTCCACAACGACGCGAAGTGGCCGGTCTCGCACATCAGCACCGCGTCGCCGGGCGACAGCGTGTTCACCAGCGCGGCCTCCCAGGCACCGGTGCCCGAGGCCGGAAAGATGATCACGGGGCCTTCGGTCTGGAAGATGCGGCGGATGCCGGCCAGCACCGACTTGCCCAACTGCTGGAATTCCGGGCCCCGATGGTCGATCGTCGGATAATCCATCGCCCGCAGGATCCGGTCGGGGACGTTGGTCGGCCCGGGAATCTGCAGGAAGTGCCGGCCGGACGGATGACCGTTCAGCGAAAGACCGTGGGAGAGTTTCATCGGAGGTTCCGGAACGAGGGCATTGCCCCCGGAATTGCTTGCCTCGCCGGAGTTTGTATGCAAAATTCCGGGCTGGCAAGCGGGGTTTGACCTGAGCGGCCGATGACAGTTGCTGATTTTGTATGCAAAACCTGGCCGAAGCGACACTATCAGGCGACCGTCGGCCGCTGCACGAGGAGGTGGCCGAGCGACTGCGCCAGCTGATCACCGAGGGCGGGCTGGCCCCGGGTGCACGGCTCAACGAGCGGGTGCTGTGCGAGCAGATCGGGGTTTCGCGCACGCCGTTGCGCGAGGCGCTTAAGGTGCTGGCAGCCGAGCGGCTCGTCGAGCTCAGTCCGAACCGCGGCGCGAGCGTGATCGCGCTCTCGCGTGCCGACGTCGAGCAGTTGTTCGAGCTGATGGGCGCACTCGAGGGGCTCTCGGGGGAGCTCGCGGCCGCGCGGCGCACGGAAGACGAGGTCGACGAGATCCGTGCGCTGCACTTCGAAATGCTGGCGGCGCACGCGCGTCGCGATCTCCCGGCCTACTACGGGCTGAACCGCCGCATTCACAGGGCGATCAACCGATGCGCACGCAACGCGGTGCTCACCGAAACCTATGACTCCGTCAACTCGCGCATCCAGAACCTGCGGTTTCGCTCGAACTTCAACCGCGACAAATGGGATGCCGCGGTGCGCGAGCACCAGTGCATGCTCGACGCGCTGGCCGCGGGCGACGGCGCCGCGCTTCGGGTGTTGCTCGAGGAGCACCTGCGCCACAAGCGCGACGCGGTGCTCGAACACTGGCCGGCAGCCGATTCGCACCCGCCCGGCTGAGACCGGCGTCACGGCGCGATCAGCGACATGAGCCCCGGCATGCGGGCCAGCACCGGACCGGCGCGCGCCGAGCGCGCCCGCCTGGCGCAGCGGCTTCGCCGCGTGCTGCGCGGAGAAGTGCTCTTCGATGCTTTCTCGCGCGGGCGCTACGCGACCGACGCGTCGATCTACCAGGTCGATCCGGTCGGCGTCGTGGTGCCGGCCGACGAGGCGGACGCGATCGCCACGATCGAGCTGGCACGCGAGTCGCGCACTCCGATCCTGCCCCGCGGCGGCGGCACCAGCCAGTGCGGCCAGACCGTGGGCGAAGCGCTGGTGATCGACAACAGCCGGCACCTGAACAAGGTGATCGCGTTCGATCCGCGGGCGCTGACGGTCGAGGTGCAGCCGGGGATCACGCTCGATGCGCTCAACGCCTGGCTCGAACCCCACGGCCTGTGGTTTCCGGTCGATGTCTCGACGGGCGCGCAGGCAACGCTGGGTGGCATGGCGGGCAACAACTCGTGCGGCTCGCGCTCGATTGCCTACGGCAACATGGTGCACAACGTGCTCGGGATCGACGCGATCCTCTCGGACGGCACCGCCGAGCATTTCGGACCGTTCGGCGCCGGCGACAAGCGGCCGATGGCATCGGGGCGCAGCGGCGAACTGGCCTCGCGGCTGTTCGCGATCGGCGCGCGCGAACGCGAGGAGATCGAACGCCAGTGGCCGAAGGTGCTGCGTCGGGTGGGCGGCTACAACCTCGACGTGTTCCACCCGCAATCCGTGCGTCCCTATACCGCCGACGGCTCGGTCAACCTCGCGCACCTGCTGGTGGGCTCGGAAGGCACGCTCGCGTACTTCCGTCGCCTGGTCCTGAAGTTGTCCAGGCTGCCGCCGGCCAAGGTGCTCGGGGTCGTGAATTTCCCGAGCTTCCACGCGGCGATGGACAGCGCGCAGCACATCGTGAAGCTCGGGCCGTCGGCGGTGGAGCTGGTCGACCGGACGATGATCGAACTGTCGCGCGCCAACCCGGTCTTCCGGCCGACGATCGAGTCGGCGCTGGTCGAGCGTGACGGGCACGGACCCGAGGCGATCCTGCTGGTCGAATTCAGCGGCGAGGACGCTGCGGCACTGGTGCAGCGGCTGGCGCAGCTCGGCGAACTGATGGGCGACCTGGGTCTGCCGGGCTCGGTGGTGGAGCTGGCCGACAAGGCGCGGCAGAAGGCGCTTTGGGAGGTGCGCAAGGCGGGCCTTAACATCATGATGTCGCTGCGCGGTGACGGCAAGCCGGTCAGCTTCATCGAGGACTGTGCGGTGCCTCTGGAGCATCTGGCCGAGTACACCGGCAGGCTCACCGAGGTGTTCGCGCGCCACGGCACCCGCGGCACCTGGTATGCGCATGCCTCGGTCGGCACGCTGCACGTGCGCCCGATCCTCGACATGCGCCGGCACGGCCCCGACGGCGGCGCCGCGAAGATGCGTGCGATCGCAGAAGAGGCTTCGGCGATGGTGCGCCAGTTCAAGGGCGCCTACTCGGGCGAGCACGGCGACGGACTGGTGCGCAGCGAATGGGTCGCCTGGCAGTTCGGGCCGAGGCTCACGCGCGCCTTCGAGGAAATCAAGGAGGCATTCGATCCGCTCGGACTGATGAACCCGGGGAAGATCGTCCGGCCGCCGCGCATGGACGACGCGTCGCTGTTCCGCTTCCGCCCGGGCTATGCGCCGCAGCAGCTCGCGACCGCGCTCGACTGGTCCGCCTGGGACGTGCAGAACGACCCGCTCACCGAGCGCACCAGCGCGCCGGGAACCGGCGGCGATCCCGCACGCGGCTTCGCCAAGGCCGTGGAGATGTGCAACAACAACGGCCACTGCCGCAAGTTCGACGCCGGCACGATGTGCCCGAGCTACCGCGCGACCCGCGACGAGCGCGACCTCACGCGCGGACGCGCCAACACGCTGCGGCTCGCGCTCTCCGGCCAGCTGGGCGAAGACGCGCTGGTCTCGCAGCAGATGTACGACACGATGTCGTTGTGCGTGGGTTGCAAGGGATGCAAGCGCGAGTGCCCGACCGGCGTGGACATGGCGCGGATGAAGACCGAGTTCCTGTACCACTATCGCAAGCGACATCGGCTGCGGTTGCGCGAACGCCTGGTCGCATACCTGCCGCGCTACGCCCCCTGGCTCTCGCGGCTGCCGTGGCTGGCGAACCTGCGCGAGCGTGTGCCCGGCGCGGCCTGGCTCGGCGAGCGGCTGCTCGGCCTGTCGGCGCGGCGCCGGTTGCCGGCCTGGCGCAGCGACGTGTTCACCCGCGATCGGGGCCAGTCGCGAGAGGGCGCCGCGTCCGCGCCGGCAGGCGACGGGCTCGACGTGGTATTGTGGGCCGACACTTTCGACAACTACTTCGAGCCGGAGAACCTGCGCGCCGCGCGCCGCGTGCTGCAGGCCGCAGGCTACCGCGTGCACGTCGCGCGCGCGGCCGACGACGATGCGAACCCGCGGCGGCCGCTATGTTGCGGCAGGACGTTCCTGGCCACGGGGCTGGTCGACGAGGCACGCGCCGAGGCGCGGCGCACGCTCGCCGGACTCGCCCCGTGGGTGCAACGGGGCGTGCCGGTCATCGGGCTCGAACCTTCCTGCCTGCTCACGATGCGCGACGAATTCCTGGTGCTGGGCCTCGGCGAGGCGGCCGGCGCACTGGCCTCGTGCGCAATGCTGTTCGAGGAATTCCTCGCCCGCGAACACGAATCCGGCCGCCTGAAGCTCAGGCTGCGGGCGTTGTCCGAGTCGCGCGCGCTGCTGCACGGCCACTGCCACCAGAAGGCGTTCGATGCGATCGCACCGGTGCGCACCGTTCTCGGGCTGATTCCGTCGCTGAAGGTGGATCTGATCGAATCGAGCTGCTGCGGGATGGCGGGCGCGTTCGGCTACGAGGCCGAACACCACGACGTGTCGATGAAGATGGGCGAGGCGGCCCTGTTGCCGGCGGTGCGCGCGGCCGGTCCGGATGACATCGTCGTGGCCGACGGCACGAGCTGCAGGCACCAGATCGCCGACGGTGCGAACCGGCGCGCCGAGCACGTGGCGCGCGTGCTCGAGCGGGCGCTCGCCGAACCGGGTACCTGAGCCGGCCCGCGCCTTTGCACGCGCCGCCGCCGCGTTTGTCATCGTTGCCGCGCGGACGGATAATCCGTGCCTCCCATGCGCAGCGAGGCGCAGTTCCACGATGCCGAATTCCACTTCCAGTGACCTGCGCAAGGCTGCGCTCGAATACCACGAGCACGGCAGCCCCGGAAAGATCTCGGTCACGCCGACCAAGCAACTGCTCACGCAGCGCGACCTGGCGATGGCGTACTCGCCCGGCGTGGCTGCCGCCTGCGAGGAGATCATCGCCGACCCGGCCAATGCCTTCCGCTACACCGCCCGCGGGAACCTGGTGGGGGTGATCACCAACGGCACCGCGGTGCTCGGACTGGGCGACATCGGAGCGCTGGCGGCCAAGCCGGTGATGGAAGGCAAGGCGGTGCTCTTCAAGAAGTTTGCCGGCATCGACGTGTTCGACATCGAGGTGAACGAGCGCGATCTCGACCGGCTGGTCGAGCTGATTGCAGCGCTCGAACCCACCTTCGGCGGCATCAACCTCGAGGACATCAAGGCGCCCGACTGTTTCTACGTCGAGCAGCGACTGCGCGAGCGCATGAAGATTCCCGTGTTCCACGACGACCAGCACGGCACCGCGATCGTCGTCGGAGCGGCGATCCTCAACGGGCTGAAGGTGGTCGGCAAGGACATCGGCCAGGTCAAGCTCGTGTGCAGCGGCGCCGGGGCGGCGGCGCTCGCCTGCCTCGACCTGCTGGTCGACCTCGGGGTGCAGCTCTCCAACATCTGGGTGGCCGACATTGCCGGGGTGGTCTACCAGGGGCGCCAGGAGCTGATGGACCCGAAGAAGGAGCGTTTCGCGCAGGACACCGGGCTGCGCAGCCTGGGCGAGATCATGGCCGACGCCGACGTGTTTCTCGGCCTGTCGGCCGGCGGCGTGCTGAAGAAGGAGATGGTCGCGAAGATGGCGCCGCGCCCGCTCGTGTTCGCGCTGGCCAATCCGATCCCGGAGATCATGCCCGAGGAGGTCAGGGAGGTGCGCGACGACGCGGTGATCGCGACGGGCCGGACCGACTATCCGAACCAGGTCAACAATGTCCTGTGCTTTCCGTTCATGTTCCGCGGCGCGCTCGACGTGGGCGCGACGACGATCACGCGCGCGATGGAGATCGCGGCGGTGCACGCGGTCGCCGGGCTCGCGCGCGCCGAGATGTCCGACATCGTGGCGACCGCCTATGGCGCTCCGACCACCGCGTTCGGCCCCGAGTACCTGATTCCGAAGCCGTTCGACCCGCGCCTGATCGTCAAGATCGCGCCGGCCGTCGCGAAGGCAGCGATGGACTCGGGCGTGGCGACGCGGCCGGTCGCCGACTTCGACGCCTATCGCGTGCAGCTCGAGCAGTTCGTCTATCACTCGGGCCAGTTCATGCGGCCGATCTTCACTGCGGCGCGCCGCTCGTCCGGGCGTCGCATCGTCTTCGCCGAGGGCGAGGACGAGCGCGTGCTGCGCGCGGTCCAGGTGGTTTCGGACGAGCGGCTGGCGCGGCCGATCCTGGTGGGCCGCCCTGCGGTGATCGAGCGGCGCCTGGAGCGCTTCGGCCTGCGGATGAAGGCCGGCGCCGACTTCGAGATCGTCAACCCGGAATGGGACGAACGGTACCGGGCCTACTGGCAGGAGTATCACCGGCTCACCGATCGCCGCGGCATCACGGAGCAGTATGCGCAGATCGAGATGCGGCGCCGCCTCACGCTGATCGGCGCGATGATGGTGCACATGGGCGACGCCGACGGCCTGCTCTGCGGCACCTTCGGTACCTTCACGCCGCACCTGGGCTACATCGACCAGGTCATCGGACGGCGACCGGGCGCCAGCGTCTACGCGGCGATGAATACACTGATGTTGCCGAACCGGCAGGTGACGCTGGTCGACACGCACGTGAACGCCGATCCCGATGCGCAGCAGATCTCCGAGATCACGCTGATGGCCGCCGACGAGCTGCGCCGCTTCGGCATCGCCCCGAAAGTGGCGCTGCTGTCGCACTCGAACTTCGGCACCTCGAATCACGCGGACGCGGTGAAGATGCGCGAGGCGCTGGCGCTGATTCGCGAGCGTGCGCCCGCGCTCGAGATCGACGGCGAGATGCACGGCGACGCCGCCCTCGACCCCGATCTGCGCCGCCGGATCATGCCGCGCTCGACGCTGACCGGCGAGGCGAACCTGCTCGTGATGCCGGGCATCGACGCAGCGAACATCGCCTACAACCTGCTGAAGACCGCGGCCGGCCACAACGTGTCGATCGGCCCGGTGCTGCTCGGTGCGGCCCGGCCGGTGCACATCCTGACCGCGTCGGCCACCGTGCGCCGCATCGTCAACATGGCCGCCTGGACCGTCATCGACGCGAGCGTCGAGCGCTGATCCGGGCGCCGCGGGCGCGCAACGGTGGGGCTGCCGCCGGTGTGCGGCGATGCGCCGCTCGTCGGCCCGCACCCGCCTTGCGGGGTTCGCGAGGCCCGCTCGCGCAGCCGCGCATTGACCCCCGTCGGCCGCCCCGAATAGCATCGAATGCGAGGGGCCGCCATCGACGGCGCCGACGACGATTCGGGCAGGGCCGGAACATGTCCAGCGAGATTTCCGAGAGGGTCCATCATGCGGTCGACGCGGCGGCAGAGCCGGCCGTCGATCCGCGCCGGCGCTTCGAGCTGCTCGAGGATTGCCGCGGGATCGTGGTCTCGGGTCTCGAGCGTGTCGTGAGCGAGGCGCTCGACAAGCTGAGCGACGAAATGGTCGCGCGCGCGATGGGCGAATCGCGCCGCGAAAACCAGCAGGTACTGCTCGAGGCGGTCTCGGTGGTGCGCCGGCATCGTCGCGACATCGAGACGCGGTTCCGCAGGTCGTTCGTCGAAGTGCTCGAGCGTCGCATGTTCAATCGCGGCGGCGAGGCGCAGCCGGCCGCCGACGCGGAGCTGGCGCTGGTCGACGAGACGATGGAAGAGGAGCGCATTGCGCTCGAGCGGCTGGCCCGGCGTACGCGCAACCGGCTCGACCCCGACCAGGTGCTCGGCATGCGCGCGAGGCTGGCCGTGCTGCTCGATCGCGAGTGGTTCGACGAGAACGACCACCCGGCTTCGCCCGAAGAAGTCTTCGACGCGTTGCGCGCGGCGATCGATGCGCTCGCTCCGGCGATCGAGGTGCGCGCCGCGCTGCTGCAGGCGTTCGAGCCGCACATTTCGGCCGGCCTGAACAACGTGTATTCGCACGTCAACCAGCGGCTGCGCAGCAACCGGATCCTGCCGACGATCAAGCCCCGCGTGGTGGGGTCGACCGAGTCGCGACCGCGTGCGGTGAACGAGCCGTTGCCGGCTGCCGCACCGGTCACCGAGCCGGTGCCCGCCGGCGAAGCCGCAGCCCACCCGGCGGCCGGCCGGGAAGGTGCCTTCGAGTCGCTGATGCAGCAGATCGCCGCCGGCCAGCCTTCGGCGCGCCGCTCGGCGGCACGAATGCTGATCGATCCGTCGACCTTCGCAATGGCCGATCTGCCGATTCCGTCGGCCGAGCCGCCGCTGATCGAAGCGTTGAACGCGTTGCAGTCGATGCCGCAGGCGGCGACCGGCGGCGCGGCGATGGCGGGGCTGCTCGACGAGGCGCGCCGCAAGGGATCGGCGCTCGACCAGGTGACGATCGAGATCGTCTCGCTGGTTTTCGACTACATCTATTCCGACCGGCTGATCCCCGACCCGGTCAAGCAGCAGTTGCTGCGGCTGCAGGTGGTGGCGATGAAGGCCGCGCTGATCGACCGCAGCTTCTTCGCTCGCAGGCAGCACCCGATGCGGCGGCTGATCGACCGCGTTTCCGAGGCTGCGACCGATCCGGACGCCGACGTCGGCCCGCAGTCGCCGATGGTCGCGGGCGTAGCCGGCCTCGTCGACTGGATCATCGAGCATTTCGAGTCGGACCTGTCCATTTTCGACGAAGCGGTACGGCGTCTCGAGTTGCTGATGGAGGAGGAAGCCGGGCGCCGCGCGGCGCGGCTGGAGGAGATCACCCGGCAAGCCGAGCGGCTGGAGGCACTGTCGCAGGCGCAGGAGGCGGCCAGCGCGGAGATCGCGTTGCGCATCGATCCGGTGACACCGGTGTTCGTGCGGGAGTTTCTCTACCGGTGGTGGTCGCGCGCGCTTGCACAGGTGCGGATCGACGCGGCCGATCCGGACGTCGCCTGGGCGAACGGCCTGCGCGCCGCGGAGATCCTCATCTGGAGC
>WBZR01004133.1_pt1 | contig 11057 bp, 10 predicted proteins | sample 5204231 | NCBI WGS metagenome assembly WBZR01 (sample SAMN12412403, study PRJNA552823) | activated sludge metagenome | isolation source: activated sludge from anammox sidestream of wastewater treatment plant... | place: USA: Virginia | collected 2017-08
AAACAGTACTGCCATCTAAAGCATTTGCAAAAATAAGTATGCGTTTGGTGCCTAATCAAAACTCAGATAAGATTGCAGAGTTATTTACTGGTTATTTTCGTAAAATAGCGCCACCTTCGGTACAAATAAAAGTTACAGCACATCATGGAGGAGAGCCTGTAGTAGTATCTTCTACATCTAACGGATTTATTGCGGCATCCAGAGCAATGGAAAAAACATTTGGTAAAACGCCTATTCCAACCCGTGGCGGCGGCAGCATTCCTATTGTTGCGTTGTTTAAAAAAGAATTAGGATTAGATAGCATCTTAATGGGCTTTGGTTTAGATACCGATGCGCTGCATTCTCCAAACGAACATTATGGCTTATTTAATTATTACAAAGGCATAGAAACCATTCCATTTTTCTATCAGTTTTTTGCTGAACAGCACAAAGCATAAATCATGAAGTGGCTGCGCAATAAACTATTTGTTCCATGCTTGATATGTGTATTGTTGGTAACATCGTGCAAGGAGATGAAAGATGTGGAGGTAAAGGGCATTGAGAACTTCAAAATTACAAAAATGAATAAAGAAGGGCTTAATGCTATTATATCCGTAAAAATTAAAAACCCTAATAATTTTGGGTTTACAATATATTCGGGACAAGCCGATGTTACACTGAGTAATATTCCGTTGGGCACTTCTCATTTACAAAAAAAAATATTTATCAAAGCTAATGAAGAAGCAGTATATGATTTATACTTACATACTTCGTTTGAAAAAATAAATATGAAAGATATTTTGGCATCTATTACGTTTTCTAATTTTGGTAAAATAAAAATAGACGGGTATATTAAGGCAGGTAAGGTTTTACTCAGAAAAAAAATTAAAGTACATTACGAAGGCAGTCCTCTCTCTATGGGTGTAACAAATTAAATTTTTATTCTGTCTTCCCTGCTAGCAGATACATAGCAGCCATACGAACAGCTACGCCGTTTTCTACTTGTTCTAAAATAATAGAATGTTTGCCGTCGGCAATATCGCTGGTTATTTCCACGCCTCTGTTAATAGGACCCGGATGCATTATTAGTAATTCTTTTTTAATATCTGCAAGTATTTCTTTATTTAATTGATAAAGCAGGGCGTATTCGCGTAAGGAAGGAAAAAACTTTGTGTCTTGTCGTTCTAATTGTATGCGAAGCATGTTGGCTACATCACACCATTCAATGGTCTTTTTAAGATTAGTTTCTACTTCCACTCCTAAAGAAGTAATATATTTTGGAATAAGTGTTAGTGGACCGCATACTTTTACTTTTGCGCCCATTTTATTAAGCAATAATATGTTGGATAATGCTACACGCGAGTGTGTAATATCACCAATAATAGCAACTTTCACGCCTTTGAGTGTACCTAGTTTTTCCTGAATAGAGAAAGCATCAAGCAATGCTTGTGTAGGGTGTTCGTGTGTGCCATCGCCGGCATTAAGTATATGGGCATTTATTTTTTTAGATAAAAATACACAAGCTCCCGGCGAGGAGTGGCGCATTACTACCATATCTACTTTCATGGCTAAGATGTTATTAACTGTATCGGTTAATGTTTCACCCTTTTTTACTGAAGAAGCCGATGCAGTAAAATTAATAATATCTGCACCAAGTCTTTTTTGTGCGAGTTCAAAGGAAATACGCGTACGCGTGGAATTCTCAAAAAATAAATTGGCAACCGTTACATCTCTTAAAGACGGCACTTTTTTAATGGGACGGTTAATAACTTCTTTAAAAGATTTTGCAGTATGTAAAACAAGTTCAATGTCTTGTTTTGTGAGGTCTTTTATTCCTATAAGATGTCTGGTAGAAAGTTGTCCCATTTATTTATGAATTAAATATACTTTGCTTTTTTTCCAGTCTTTTTCCCATTCTATAGTTACGCTTTGGTCATTAAAGGCATCTACGCTGATGCCCGTATAGTTTGGTTCGATAGGAAGTTGTCTCGCCATTCTTCTATTTATTAAAACCAATAGTTCTACCGAATGCGGACGTCCGTAATTTTGCAGCGCATCTAATGCTGCACGTATGGTTCTGCCGGTGTACAGCACATCGTCAATCAATAATACGCGTTTGTTTTCTACAGTAAAAGAGGGGTCTATTTTTTGTGTATGAGGGCTTAAGGGTTTTAGCTTAAAATCATCTCGATAAAATGTAATATCTATTTCGGCATAGGGAATATTTTTTGCTTTTTTAGAAGTGAGTAATAGGTTATGAATAATGCGTGATAAAAATACTCCTCTTGGCTGAATACCAACAATAACGGTATTTTCAAATGGAAAGTAATTTTCAATAATTTGTTTACTTAAACGAAGAATGGTTAACTCTAACTGTTTTTTTTCTACTAAAATTACCGGCTTACCGGACATTTATTTTTTGCTGTAATAATACAGAATAATTCTATGCTTTGAAAAAATTATTTTGTATTCAAAAAATTTTGATATTGTTTGTTAAGCTGTAACAATAAGATATCTTTTCTGTAATCTCTGGAATAATAATCATTTTCTACAAAGCGTATTTTTTTTACTTTTTGCAGTACATCGTCTTCAAATTTTGTCTCACCATTTATTTTATATTCCCAATAAACAGGCTTTGGGTCAGCACTGCCAATGCCTATTTTTAATAAACTTTTGTCTTTTTGATAAGACATGGCAATGGTTAATGAGCTAAAATCTATGCTCTGTCTTTGTCGTAGTTTAAAGTAAAAAAATTGTTGTGCAACAATAGGGAGGTGTATGGCTATAATGAGCTCCCCTGCTTTTAGCGTATGTGGATACACGCCTTCTCCTGAATATAATTGTTCTGCAGATATCCGTTTTGTTCCTTTTTCTGTTTGAATACTTACTTCGGTATTACAAGCCAATAGTGCGGGAGCCATGTCTGATGAGGATTTTGAAAAACAATTTTTTTTACCGCCTGTGGCTATGCAAATATCTCCTTCGCATTTTAAACAGTTTCCTATAGACTCTCTCCACCAATCCGATTGATTATAAAATACACATCTGTTTTCGCACAATAAATTCCCGCCTATGGTTGCTGATGCTCTGGTAATGGGAGAGGCAATGCTTAGTGCCGCTTCTTTTAAAATAGAAAGATTCTTTTTAATAAAATCATGTCCGGCAATTTCTTGTAATGTACATGATGCGCCAATGGTCAATTCTTTTTCGTTTGCAGTAATGGTTTTTAATTCCGATAAAGAAGAAATATCTATCAAAGATTGAAAAGCAATATTATTCTGCTTGAAGTTTACAATTAGGTCTGTTCCTCCAGCAATGTACTTGCTATTTTCATGCTGTGCAAACAACTTAACAGCTTCTGCTGAGGTTTTTGGGATTAAATATTTTTTACCTGTCATAATGATGATGTTTTAGCTAATTGTGGGTTTGCTTTAATAGCATTATAAACTTGTTCAAAGGTAATGGGCAGTTGTGTTACTCTTGCCCCTACAGCATTAAATATGGCGTTGGAAAGGGCGGGTACACTTGGGTGTAAAGCGCCTTCGCCACATTCTTTTGCCCCAAACGGACCCTCAGGGTCTTTGCTTTCTATAATATTAGTGTAAATTTCAGGAGTATCTAATGCGGTTGGTATTTTGTAATCTAAAAAATTATTGCTGAGTAAATGTCCCTCATGATATTTCATTTGCTCGCTCATGGCTTGTCCTAAGCCCATGTGCCAAGAACCTTCTAACTGACCTTCTACAGCTAAAGGGTTAAGTGCTTTACCACAATCGTGTGCGCCGTAAAAGTTAATTACTTTGTATTCTCCTGTATCGGGGTTTACTTTTACTTCGGCAATGGCTGCGCCAAAACTATATGATGGGCTTAAGCCGGCGCCGGCGCCCTTATAATCTCCGCCTACTTTTGGAGAAATATACCATCCGCTAAATGAAATAGCACCTCGTTGCGATAGTGTAATATCAACAGCTTCTTGCCATCCACAAATTTTTTCTCCTGAATCTGAAACAATTTCATTGTTATTCAGACGTAAATTTTCTTTTACTAATTCCTTTCTTTTTGCTACGCAAGTAATAATTTCATCTCTGAGTTTTTCTGCGGCGGCTTTTGCTGCGTTTCCTGCCATAAAAGTAACGCGACTGGAATAGCTGCCTAAATCTACGGGAGTAAGCAATGTATCTGCCATTACCACTTGAATAATATCTTTTTTGATACCTAAAACCTCTGCGGCTATCATGGGAAGAAGCGTGTCTGTTCCTTGCCCTATATCGCTTGCGCCTGATGTTAGTAAAATTCTTCCATCAAAATCTAATTTTAAATGTACTACCGATTGCGGATATTCATTCCAAATAATTGGCAATAAACTGCCACTGATGTACCAACTGCACGCTACACCTAATCCGTGCCCGTAAGGGAGTTTGCCATAACGTTCTGTCCATCTGGCTTGTTCCATTACAGAAGTTAATGCTTCTTTTAATCCATTACTTGTTATTCTGAATTGCCCAAGTGTTGTGGTGCCGGGAGGCAATAAGTTTTTCAAACGTAGTTCACAAGGATCCATTTTTAACTGATGTGCAATATCATCTAATACACATTCTGTTACAAATCGTGGATTAACACCGCCATGCCCTCTCATTGCTCCGCATTGAGGTTTATTGGTATATAATCTTGCAGAAGAATATCCGTAGTAATCTGTTTTATAAGGACCTTGAAGCAAGGAGCCGTTATAATATGTGGTAACTACACCAAAACTGCCATAAGCACCGCCATCTATTTGCATATTACCGTCAATGGCTTTAATTATACCGTTGCTGTCTGCGCCAATTTTAATATTGATGCGGGAGGGGTGTCGTCCATGATTAGTAAGGAATACTTCTTCTCTAGAAAAACAAACTCTTACCGGCCTGTGTGTTTTCATTGCTATATAAGAAGCAATAATTTCGTGAGCAAAAGGATCGCTTTTACCTCCAAAACCACCACCCACATAAGGTTTAATTACTCGGACTTTATATAAAGGAATATTTAATGTTTTAGAGAGGGCTTTTTGTAAATAATGCGGAACTTGTGTTGCAGTAATAATAGAAACGCCGTTTTCATCCCAGTAAGCTGTGCAGGCGTGTGGCTCCGTAAATCCATGGCTGATACCTTCAAAAGTTACGGTTAAATCTTTCACAATCGTTGAGTCATTAAAAGATTTTTCTTTATCTCCGATACGGATTTCGGCTTTTTTATGAACGTTGGATTTGTGTTTTGCTGAGGTTTGATGAATAAAGCAGTCGGTTGTTTTTAAGGAATCGTCTATATTTAAGAATGCCGGTAAAATCTCATAATCTACTTTTATTTTTTGCAAAGCTTCGTTGGCAATAGTTTCTGTTTCTGCGGCAATTGCAGCAACAATTTCTCCGATATACCTTGTTTTGTCAATTGCCATTGCTGTTTCATCTTGAGAAATGGGGAGTACGCCAAATTTTTCAGGAAGTTCTTTTCCAACAGCAATATATTTCACACCGGATAGTTTTTGAGCTTCCGAAAAATCTATGGATTTAATAATAGCATGCGGATACGGACTTCTTAAGAACTTACATACTAAAGCATTTTTAATAATATAATCATCGGCATAATCAGCGATACCTCTTACTTTTTTTTCTGCTTCAATATAGGGCGTTCGTTTGCCTATTACAGTATGGTTGTCGGAGACTCCCTTTATAGAGGAAGTCTGCTTGCGGTAAATACCTGCATATTCCGCAATAGCATCAATTATTTTTTTATAACCTGTGCAGCGGCATAAATTCCCGGATATCGATTCTTTAATTTCTTCTAGATTACATTTCGGATTATTATCAACAAAATTCAGTGCAGTCATAACCATGCCGGGTGTGCAAAAGCCGCATTGAATGGCGCCATGTTTTACAAAAAGTTCTTGTAATTGATGAAGCTGAGGTCCACTTGCAATACCTTCAATAGTTGTAATTTTTTTATTCACTGCTTTTAAGGTCGGTGTGATGCATGAAGATATCGGTGTGCCATCCATCCATATTGTACAAGCACCGCAACTTGCTTGGTCGCACCCTATTTTTGTTTCTTTCAAATGCAAGCGCTCTCTTAGAGTATAACTAAGCATTTCATCTTCCTCTACTAAAAGCGTATAGTCTTTTTCATTAATTTTTAATTGTACTTGTATCATATCTTAATTTATTAAATTCCTTGTCCTATTGATTTACCACCATCTACATAAAGTGTTTGCCCGTTGATAAAGCGTGTTTGCTCATGCATTAAAAAAGCTACGGCATTTGCAACATCTTCAGGATATCCTATATTTTTTTGTGGTTGTGCTTGTATTAATTTTTGAAGTACATCAGGGGGAAGAGTTTTGGTAAGCTCCGTTTCAATTAAGCCGGGTGCTACTACATTCACACTTACATTGTATTTACCAAGTTCAAGTGCTAATGCACGGCTTAGCCCTACAACACCCGCTTTAGATGCGCTATAGTTTGTTTGACCGGGATTTCCAAGCCACGCTCTTGATGAAATATTTACGATTTTGCCAAAAGCTTGTTCTTTCATTCTGATAGCTGCTTCTCTGCACATCAGCCAAGTACCACGTAAATTGACATTGATTACTTTATCAAAATCTTCTAAACTCATTTTCCAGATAACTTTATCACTGATAATGCCTGCATTATTTACAATGCCATAAATAGACGTGTATTTTTCGATTACTTTTTGAAAAGCATTTTTTACTTCTGCTTCATTGGCAATATCGCACGCCATAAACTCTGCGGCTGCTAATTTTTCTAAAGGAGGCATTCTATCAAAAACAACTACATTATATTTTTCACCACATAATCTTTTTACAATAGCTTGCCCAATACCTTTTGAGCCACCTGTTACTATAATTGTCCTTTGATGCATAATTCAATGTCTTTTATAAAGTTTTGTTTAGCATAGTGTTCGTTCTTTATCTGAATAAGTTTAGCTATTACTGAAATAGCAATTTCTTTTGGTGATTGTGCATTAATATCCAAGCCCACAGGCATGTCTATTTTATCAATAATGCTTTGTGGTGTTTCTTGTTCTTTCAGGAATTTTTTTGTTACAAGAACCTTTCTTTTACTGCCAATCATACCTATATATTTAAATGGCTTGTTAATTGCGGCGGATAGAATGGCTCTGTCTAATTGATGATCGTATGTGGCTATTACACAATAGGTGTTTTCTATATTTTGATTGTATCGAATAATATACTCAACAGCAGATTGGTTTAGTGGATTAATATTAGGTGAAAGATTTTTCTTTGCAGATTCTATCATGTTTGCTCTGTCATCAATTAGGTAAGTATCAAATTCTAATTGTGTTGCAAAATTTGCCAATGCAGCGCCTACGTGCCCCGCGCCACAGATAATTAGTGATGGATTTTTCTTTACGACCTCAATAAATACATATACGGTGCCGCCACAGCACATTTGATGGTCGTGTGTTAGTTTGTGTTCAAATAATAAATTTTCTTCTTTATTAATACAAGTAAGAGCATCTTCAATAACAGCTTTTTCTAATGCGCCGCCGCCTATTGTTCCTTCAATATTTCCTGTTGGGAGTACAATCAGTTTTGCACCGGATTTTAAGGGGGTAGAACCTTTGGTATCTACAATGGTACATAAAGCAAGCTTGCTGTATGTTTGAAGCAGTGTATGGATAGAAGAATAAAAAGCCATTAGATGTCTTGTTCTAAAATCAAGGGATTATTAAAGTATTGATAGTACTCGTGAGGCGTATTGATGTTTAATAAAATTTTTTCTGAAGAAGCTGAACAGTTAATCCTATTAAATTTTATGAGAATATTCTTAATATTATATCGGGGGCTTTGAATAGATAATATTTGTTCTTTGATAGATTGGTGAATAAGAATAGGATGTCCGCCTTTACCTTGAAAAGTAGGTACAACATACGAGTTACGACCCTTAAACTCTTGCATTTTTTTTAGTAACGATGCTGTTACAAATGGATTATCTATGTTTTGAATATAAGTATATTCTGACCGAGAATTTGATAGTCCGGTTTGTATTGAATAAAATTTTCCAAGATACGGATGTTCATTAATAATAAAATGAGTGTTCTTTTTAAGATAAGATTTTTCATCTAACATTAGAAAATTATAATTGTTTTGTGAAACAACAATGTAAATATTGCAATTCGCTTTAGTATAAACAGACATCAATTGTGTTAAAAAATTATTTTGACGATTATATTTTAAAAGCATCTTAGGCGTACCCATTCTCTGAGACTCCCCTGCGCATAGAATAATCACGTCTGTTTTCATAACCGCTGTAATATTACAGCAATAAACCATATTAAAAAATGATAAAAATCATAGTTTAATATCCAGATATCCTCTATATTTGCATTTCATAATTAAAGATAAATAGATATAAATATCTAAAATTAATTAAAATGAAAAAATTAGAACAAATTTTGAAAGAATGCACCACGGTAGCATTCGACATGGATTTTAAAACAGCCACGCAGTGGAAAAAATCAGGTAAGCAAAGAACATTAATTGGCTATATGCCAATTTACTTTCCAAGAGAAATTGTATGGGCAGCTAATGGCTTGGCTGTAGGTATAATGGGAGCCGGAGACTATAAGCAAGTAGTAAAAGGCGATGCTTATTATCAATCATACATTTGCCACATGCCAAGAGGAATAGTTGACTTGGCTTTAGATGGACATTTCAAAGATTTTGACGGGTTTGCATTTCCGTCAATTTGTGATGTGATTCGTAACCTTTCAGGTATTTTTCAAATTCATAATATCGGACATTTTGCAAAGTATATGGATTTCCCTCAAAACTTTGATCCGAAAATCGGTGGAGAGTTTTATAAAAAAGAAATGGAAGATGTGCTGGAAAAAATTTATGAAATAAATAAAGTAAAAGTTACACCGGAATCTCTTAATAATGCAATCAAATTATACAACCGTAATCGCGAATTGTTGTTTGAAATATATGATATTCGTCAAGAATATCCATGGAGATTGGCAGCACACGAGCTTTATACCATTATTCGTGCAGGGCTTCAAATGCCGGTAGATGAACATAATGCTTTACTTGAAGACGTAGTAAAAGAAATCAGCAAAGAAAGAGGACAACCTATGGACAATGTAAGAGTGGTGGTATGGGGTGCTTTCTGTGAGCAAATTCCAATTAACCTAATAAGATCTATTGAAATGGCAGGTTGTTATGTTGTAGATGATGACTTTTTAATAGGTTCAAGGTGGATAAATGGCAAGATTGATGATAACTCTGCCGATCCTTTAAACGCCATTGTTGAAGCATATCTTACAAATAGTACATTCAATTCTTCTGTGTATGATGTTGGAAATCGTAAGGAAAGAAGATTGGTTGACTTAGCAAGAAAAAGAAAAGCAGATGGAATTATTTTTGCATCACCAAGCTTTTGCGACCCGGCATTATTAGATACACCAATGAGTCAAAAATTGTGTGATGAAGAAGGGGTTAAACATATAACATTTCAATACAGCGAAAATACCGGTCAGTTTAAAGTAATTAAAGAACAGGTAGGTGCGTTTTCGGATTCAATTAAACTTTGGGAAGAAGTAACTAATTAAAATATATTTTTATGACTAATACTAAAGAAGTAAAAAAAGACAAAAGCATGATTCTTCAAAAGGAGATGATTGCTAAGCAATTTCAAGATTTGGCAACAGCCAAAGAACAAGGCAAAAAAGTTGTTTACACATTTGTGCCAGGCAACCTATCAGAGCTTATTCACGCCTTTGATATGATTCCTGTATATCCTGAAATTAATGCATTACAATCAGGAATGAGAAAAAAATCAGGAGCATTTATTAAAGACTCCGAAAAAATCGGATATTCCGAAGATATTTGTACTTATGTAAAGTGCGATGTAGGAATGATGATGAATGGTAATATAGGACCTTATGGTGAAAAAATTCCTGCGCCGGACTTATTGCTACTAAGTTATACGGGGTGCTTTACTTTTATGAAATGGTTTGAAAACCTTGAAAGAATTTATCCGGGGGTGCCTGTAGCCATGCTGCACACACCATATCAAGAAGATGGAAAAATAACACCGGAAATGGTAACCTATATGGTAAAGCAATTAAAAGAAGATGTTATTCCAAAAATGGAAAAAGTATCCGGTAAAAAATTTGATGAAACAAAACTGAAAGAGGTGCTGAAAAATGCCAGACAAACACAAGAATTGATTAATCAGATTTTTCAAATGCCCAAATACACGCCATCTCCTATTGATGCTTACTTTGCAGGTGTTTATTATATCGGACCTATTAACACAGGATTTAGAGGAACTCCCGAAGCAGTAGAATACTATACATTATTATTGGAAGAAATAAATGAAAGAGCAAAATTAGGGCTTGGTCCTGTAACGCCCGAAGGAGGCATGACAGAAGAAAAGTACCGATTGGTAGTAGAAGGTCCTCCAAATTGGACAAGCTTCAGAGAATTTTGGAAATTATTTTATGACATGGGAGCCGTTGTTGTAGCATCTTCTTATACAAAAGTAGGAGGTGTTTACGATTTAGGCTTTAGACATAACCCCGATAAACCACTTGAAAGTTTAGCAGAATACTGTATGAGTTGTTATACAAATTACAACTTACCTCAGCGCATAGATTTATTAAAAAAATGTATTACAGAATATAAAGCAGACGGATTTTTAGTACACTCTATTAAAAGTTGTAATTCATTCTCTGCAGGACAATTAGCAATGATGAGAAAAATAGAAGAGGATTTACAAATACCGGTTGGGTTTATAGAATCTGACCTTGTTGACCCCCGTTATTTCTCATATTCAAATATTAAAAACAGGCTAGAATCTTTCTTTCAAATGTTGGAACAAAGAAAAGCTATCATGAATCAAAATTAAAATTTATGAATTATTATTTAGGAATAGATTTAGGATCCACTACATCAAAAGCAGTCATTGTAGATGAAAATGACCAAGTAGTAGGAAGAGGCATCACTAATACGCGTGCAAACTATGAGGTTGCCGCAGAGTTGGCAAAACAACAAGCCATCT
>WBZR01004671.1_pt1 | contig 11056 bp, 11 predicted proteins | sample 5204231 | NCBI WGS metagenome assembly WBZR01 (sample SAMN12412403, study PRJNA552823) | activated sludge metagenome | isolation source: activated sludge from anammox sidestream of wastewater treatment plant... | place: USA: Virginia | collected 2017-08
CGCGGGAGGCTTGGCGCGGGCGCAGCCGTGACGCAGCCGTGACGCAGTCACCCCGCAGGTATGCCGCAGGCGCGGCATAGACGCGGCGCAGGCGCAGGCGCAGGCGCAGGCGCAGGCGCAGGCGCAGGCGCAGGCGCAGGCGCGCCGCAGCGCAGCGCAGCGCAGCACGGCGCCGGCGCCGGCGCAGGCGCAGCGCAGCACGGCGGGCGCCGGCGCGCCGCCCCGTTCGCGCTGCCGGCCAGGCGGCCCCTGCACGCCGCCCCTGCGAGCCGACCAGGTGCGCCGGCGAGCGCACGAGACTATTAGAGTTGCTTATTTAGAAGCAAACACTATTTCATCCGGTTGTTCAAGAACCTACCCTCCAACCGTCCGAACCGCCATGCAAGACCACCGTCCCGTCGACATGCAAGCACTGCGCGTCTTCGTCGCCACCGCCCAGGACTGCAACATGTCCCGGGCGGCCAGACGCCTGGACATCTCGCAGTCGGCCGTCTCGCAGACCATCCGGCTGCTCGAGGAGAACTTCGGCGCGCCCTTGCTCAACCGCTCGGCGCGGCCGCTGACGCTGACGCCGGCCGGCATCGCCTTGCTCAACCGCGGCCGCGTGCTGCTGGACGAGGCGCTCAATCTGCGCGGCGCGGTCATCGAGGCCAGCCGCGGCATCAAGCCCAGCCTGCGCATCGGGCTGGTGGATTCCTTCGCCGCGACCTGCGGGACGCCGCTGGTGCAGCAGTTGCTGCGCGGCACCACCCAGCTGTCGGTGCGCACCGGACTCACGCCCAACCTGGGCGAGGCGCTGGCGCGGCGCGAGCTCGATCTGGTGATCTCGTCGCGCTCGCTCGAGCTCGACGGCATGGCCAACCATGCGCTCGTGTCCGAGCGGTTCTTCGTCATCGCGCCCAGGGGCAGCACGCCGGTGTGCCGCAGCGTCGCCGACGTCAAGGCGCTGATGCGGGCGCTGCCGATCGTGCGCTTCAACCAGCAGTCGCACCTGGGCGAGCAGGTGGAGCGCGCGCTGCGCCGCGTCGGCCTGAACCCGCCGCGGCGGCTCGAGGTGGACACCGCCGACACCCTGGCCTCGATGGTCGCCGGCGGCATCGGCTGGGCCGTCACGACTCCGCTGTGCCTGCTGCAGGGCGCGCGCTCGGCGTCGATGCTGCGCCCCGACGTGGTGAGCGAGATCAACGCCGAGCGGACCCTCTTCCTGCACGCGCGCGAGGGCGAGTACGGCTCGCTGGCCAGGGAGACCTTCGCGATCGTGCAGACGATCCTGCGCGAGAGGATCGCCGGCGAGCTGGGGGCCATCGCGCCGTCGCTGCCCGGCCTCATTCAACTTCATCCCTGGAGCGACAGTGACTGAACCCTCGGCCTCACTGCGATCGGAATCCGACTGCCTCGGCAGCGTGCGCATCGCCAGCGACGCCCTGTACGGCGTCAACACCGTGCGCGGCGTCGACAACCTCACCGTGTCCAGGAGTCCGATCGGTTCGGAGCACGAATTCGTGCGCGCCTTCGCGCTGTGCAAATGGGCCGCCGCGCTCGCCAATCGCGACCTCGGCGTGCTCGACGAGGCGCGCTGCGAGGCCATCGTCCAGGCCTGCCGCGAACTGGTCGACGGCCGCCACGACGCCTTCCTGGTGGTCGACTTCCTCGAGGGCTCGGGCGGCACCTCGTCGAACATGAACGTCAACGAGGTCGTGGCCAACCGCGCCCAGCAGCTGCTGGGCGGACGGCCCGGCGCCTACGACCGCGTGCATCCGAACGATCACGTCAACCGCTCGCAGTCGACCAACGACGTCTATCCGGCGGCGATGAAGATCGCCGCCCACGCGCTGCTGGCGCCGCTGATCGACGAAGTGCGCGCGCTCTCGGCCAGCCTGCTGCGCAAGGCCGACGAGTTCGGCGACCTGCTGCACCTGGGCCGCACCTGCCTGCAAGACGCGCAGCCGATGATGCTGGGCCAGGTGTTCGGGGGCTACGCCGCGCTCGCCGCGCGCGCGGGCGAGGAACTCGAGCGGGTGCGCGCCGCGCTGCGCGTGCTGCCGCTGGGCGGCACGGCCATCGGCACCGGCTTCGGTGCGCCCAGGGGCTATAAGGCCCGCGTCTACGCCCATCTGGCCCGCATCAGCGGCGTGGAGTTCAGACCCGCCGACAACGCCTTCGACGCGATGCAGAACCTCGACACGTTCGCGCGCGTGTCGGCCGAGCTGCGCACCTGCGCCGGCGCGCTGGCCAAGGTGGCGTCGGACCTGATCCTGCTGTCCTCCGGCCCGAACGGCGGCATCGCCGAGCTCGAGCTGCCGGCGGTGCAGCCGGGCTCCTCGATCATGCCCGGCAAGATCAACCCGGTGGTTCCGATGAGCATGGTGCAGATCGGCTTTGCGGTGGCGGGCAACGACGTCTGCGTGGCCCAGGCCCACCAGGCCGGCCAGCTCGAGATCAACCACTTCGAGCCGGTGGTGGCGGGTCGCCTGTACGACTCGATCCACCTGCTGCGCAACGGCGTGCGGCTGTTGCGCGAGAAGTGCATCGACGGCATCCGCGCCGACGCGGCGCGCAACGAGCAGCACCTGCTCGACTCGACCGCGATCGCCACCGCCCTCGTCCCCAGGCTCGGCTACGCCCAGGTCAGCGCGATGGTGCGCGAGGCCGCCGCGCAGAACCGGCGCCTGCTCGACGTGCTGCACGAACGCAAGCTGCTCGACCGCGCCGAGGCGATCCGGCTCACGCGCGAGGCGACGGCCATCGACGGCTGAGCGCGACGCGCCGGCGCACGCACCCTCGTTCCATCCACCCATCGACGGAGGCATCCATGAAGAAGCTGTTCTCGGGCCTGCTGGCGGCGCTGTGCGTGCTGGCCGCGGCCGCCGCCCAGGCGCAGAGCCCGGTGCTCGACCGCATCAAGAGCGCCGGCGTGCTGCGCGTCGGCGTGAAGACGGACTACCGGCCGTTCGGCTTCCTCGATCCGGCCGGCAAGATCGTCGGCCTGGAGCCCGACCTCGCGGCCGATCTCGCCCGGCGGCTGAAGGTCCAGCTCGAGCTGGTGCCGGTGCAGACGGCCAACCGCATGGAGTTCCTGCAGCAAGGCCGCATCGACGTGATGATCGCGACGATGTCGGTCAACGACCAGCGGCGCAAGGTCGTCGGCGTGATCGAGCCCTTCTACTACGCCGGCGGCACCAGCCTGCTGGTGCGCAAGAGCGCGCGCATGAAGCGCTGGGAGGACGTCCGCGACAAGGAGATCTGCGGCACGCAGGGCGCCTACTACAACCGCGCGGTGACGCAGAAGTACGGCGCCCGGATCGTCGCTTTCCCGGGCAGCATGGAAGCGCAGAACGCGCTGCTCACCGGGTCGTGCATCGGCTTCGTGCAGGACAGCACCCTGCTCGCGGCGATCGTGGCCAGCGGCGACCCGAAGTGGGCCGACTTCGAGACGCCGCTGCCGGTGGAGGATCTCCAGCCCTGGGCGGTGGCGGTGCCCATCGCCGAGCTCGGATCGCCCTACGGCGACCTCATGCGCCAGGCCGTGACCGACTGGCACCGTTCGGGCCAGCTGATCGCGCTCGAGAAGAAGTGGGGCCTGCCGGCCACCGCCTTCCTCGAGGAAGCCCAGGCCAAGGCCGGCAGCAAGTGAGTTCCGGCGGCACCGGGCCCTCGGGCGTGCACAGCCGAACGAACCGAGCGGACGCAGCGGCCGGTCCGACCGGCCCGCGGCAGCGCGCCCGCCGTGCGCCGGCCGCCGCGAGGCCGTGATGGATATCGCCGGGTTCTTCGCCGCGCTGAACCAGTCGCGCGGCATCAACTTCTCGCTGTTCTACGACGCCTTCGACCGCGACCTGTTCCTGCAGGGCATCCGCTACACGGCCTGGCTGTCCGTCGCCTCCATCGTGGGCAGCCTGGCCGTCGGCGGTCTCGGGGCCTATCTGCAGTTCGCGCAGGGCCGCTGGGCCCGGCGCCTGGTGGGCGGCTACGTGCAGGTCTTCCGCAACACGCCGCCCCTGGTGCAGCTGTACTTCTTCTACTTCGCGCTCGGGCCGGCGCTGAGCGCGCTCGGTTCGGGCCCGCAGCCCCTGATCGGCAACGTCACCTGGGCCATCGTGTCGCTGACGCTGTACGCCGGCGCCTTCAACGTCGAGATCTTCCGCTCCGGCATCGAGGCCGTGCCCCAGTCCACGATCGAGGCGGCCGATGCGCTCGGCCTGAGCCGCTCGCAGATCTTCGTCAAGGTGGTCCTGCCGCTGGCGCTGCGCATCAGCCTGGCCGGGCTGAACAACAACCTCGTCAACCTGATCAAGACCACGACGAACGCCTTCGCGATCGCCGTGCCCGAACTGCTCTACGCCTCGTCGCAGATCTGGTCGGAGAGCATGAACGCATTCGAGATGGTGGTGGTCCTGCTCACCTTCTACATGCTCGTCATCGGCGCGTTCACGTGGTCGATGCAGCGCTGGGAGCGCGCGATCGCGGTTCCCGGATGGGGGCATGCATGAAGGCGCTGCGCCATCGGGCGGCAACCCGGGCGGCGGCCGGGGTTCTGTCCATGCTGCCGCTGGGCGCGGCGGCGGCCGATGCGGTGCACGCCGAGCCGGGCATCGCCGCGCTGGCCAAGTGGCTGCCGCTGCTGCTCCAGGGCTTCGCCGTCGACGTGGGCATCAGCGTGGCGTCGATGGCGGCGGGCACGGTGCTGGGCGCGCTGGTGGGCATCGGGCAGATCTCGCTGCACGGCTGGGTGCGCGCGCCGGCGCGCTGGATCACCCAGTTCTTCCGCAACGCGCCCTGGCTGGTGCTGCTCTTCTTCTGCGTGCTGCTGCTGCCCAACGAGATCCGGGTGTCCGGCCTGGCGCTGCCGTTCCCGGCCTGGATGAAGGGCATCCTCGGACTCACGCTGCCGGTGATGGGCAACGTGTCGGAGGTGGTGCGCGGCGGCATCCAGTCGCTGCCCTCGGCACAGTGGGAGGCGGCCAATGCGCTCGCGTTCGATCGCTGGCAGACGCTGAGGCTGATCATCCTGCCGCAGGCCGTCAAGCGCATGGTTCCGCCGTGGATGAACGTCTACGCCGTGCTCATGATGGCCACGCCGCTGGTGTCCATCGTCGGCGTCGAGGACAGCGTGACCGTCGCGCGCTCGGTGCTCGCGGCCGAGAACAGCCCGGCGCTGCTGATGCCGGTCTACGCGCTGCTGCTGCTCCTGTTCTTTGCTTACTGCGCTCCCATCGCGCGCTGGACGCGCAGCCTCGAGAGACGCTTCGCCATCGCCTGACCGCCGGGAGACCCAGATGACCAACGACCGTGCGGACGCGATCGTCCGCGTCGAGGCCGTGACCAAGGCCTTCGGAACGAACCAGGTGCTGCGCGGCGTGTCGATGACCGTGAACAAGGGCGAAGCGGCAGCGCTGATCGGCCCGTCCGGCTCGGGCAAGTCGACGCTGCTGCGCTGCATCAACGGCCTGGTGCCGATCGACAGCGGGCAGATCCATGCCGCGGGGCACGCCGTGCACGCACTGGCCGGCAGCGCCGAGCGCATCGCCTTGCGCAAGGACGTCTGCATGGTGTTCCAGCAGTACAACCTGTTCCCGCACATGACGGTGCTGGACAACATCATGCTGGCGCCGGTGCAGGTGCTCGGGCAGAGCCGCGACGAAGTGCGCGAGCGCGCCACGAAGCTGCTGGCCAAGGTGCGCCTGACCGGCAAGGAGAGCGCCTATCCGGGGCATCTGTCGGGCGGCCAGCAGCAGCGCGTGGCCATCGCGCGCGCGCTCGCCATGCGGCCGAGCGTGATGCTGTTCGACGAAGTGACGGCGGCGCTCGACCCCGAGACGGTGAAGGAGGTGCTCAACACGATCCGCGAACTGGTCGACGAAGGGATGACCTGCATCCTCGTGACGCACGAGATGCGCTTCGCACGCGAAGTCGCGCACCATGTCTACTTCACCGACAAGGGCTTGATCGTGGAGCACGGCGCGCCCGCCGAGTTCTTCGATGCGCCGCGCGATCCGCGCACGCGGGAGTTCCTCGGGCACATGCTGTAGGGCGCGGTCGCCGCGCCGCGCGCCGCGGGTCGGCGCAACGGCGCCGGCATGCACCGCGCGGCCTGCGCGGCAGCGCAGCGCAGCGCAGCGCAGCGCATGGCGCATCGGCGCACGGCGCAGGCACGCGGCGCAGTATGGGCAGGCCGCGCGGCAGTGCGACACTCCCGCCGTCGCCGCATCGCGGCCGCTGCGCCCGCCCCCCCCCGGATGCCCGCCCCGCCCTCTCCGGCCTCCACCACCGCCGCCACTGCCGCCGCCGCCACGCCGCACCGGCAACGCAGCGCCTGGCTGCTGGGCGCGCTCGCGCTGTGGCTGCTCGCGACGGCCGGCACGCGTGCCCTGCTGCTGCCCGACGAAGGGCGCTACGTCGGTGTCGCCTACGCGATGCTGCAGGGCGACTGGCTCGTGCCGCGCCTCGACGGGCTGCCCTTCTTCCACAAGCCGCCGCTCATGTACTGGATCGACGCGGCGGCGCTGCGCCTCGTCGGCGTCAACGAGATCGGCGCGCGCGCCGCGCCGCTGCTCGGCGCCCTCGTCATGGCCGCTGCGATCGGCTGGGACCTGCGGCGCCGCACCGATGCCCATCGCGCCGCGCTCGTGCTGGGCGCCCTGGCGACGTCACCCTTGTTCTACTTCGGCGCGCAATACGCCAACCTCGACATGCTGGTGGCCGGGCTGGTGACGGCGGCGGTGGTGCTGGGCGCACGCGCCGGCGAGCCCGCCGCCGCGCTCGGCTGGGCCGCGGCGGCCTGGGTGGCGGCGGCGCTGGCCGTGCTGGCCAAGGGGCTCATCGGCGTCGTGCTGCCGGCGCTGGTGCTGCTGCCCTGGCTGCTGTGGCGCCGGCGCTGGCGCGGCCTGGCGCGGCTCGTGCATCCGCTCGCGCTGGCGGCCTTTGCCCTGGTCGCGCTGCCGTGGTTCGTCGCGATGCAGATGCGCTATCCGGGCTTCTTCGACTACTTCTTCGTCGAGCAGCACCTGCGCCGCTATGCGCAGGGCGGCTTCAACAACGCACAGCCGGCCTGGTTCTACCTCGCCGTGCTGCCGCTCTTGACGCTGCCCTGGAGTCTGGCGCTGCCGGCGGTGCGCCGGCTGCGGCGCATCGGTGAGGACACGCGTCCACCGCACCCGGGAGGTGGCGTTCGCCAACGGCCGACCGCCGATCGCGCGCATCGGCCGAACACGCGCGCCGACACCCATCCGCCGCAGCCCGACGATGTCCTCGGCCGGCAGCCCGACGATGCCCTCGGCCGGCAGCCCGACGGCACGGCCGTCGCGCTCTACGCCTGGTGGGTGTGCGTGGTGCTGGTGTTCTTCTCGCTGCCGCAGTCCAAGCTCGTGGGCTACGTGCTGCCGGCGCTCGGGCCGTTCGTGGCGCTGCTCGTGCTTGCGGCCACCGCGGGGCAGCGCCGGCTCGCCTGGCGCTGGGGCCTGGCGCTCGGCGCGCTGCTGTGCCTGGCGGCGAGCGTGTACCTCGCGCGCACGACGGCGCTGCCTTCGCAGCGCGACGTGGCGCGGGCGCTGGCCGCACGCATGCAGCCTGGCGATCGCGTCGTGCTGGTCGGGGCGCCCTACTTCGACGTCGCCTTCTACGCGCGGCTGGGCACGCCGCCGGCGGTGCTGGCCGACTGGAACGCGCCGGGGTTCGCCGAGCGCGACGACTGGCGCAAGGAGCTGCGCGACGCGGCGCGCTTCGAGCCGGCACGCGGCGCGCAGCTCCTGTGGCCGCTCGAGCGCACGGCCGCACTGGCCTGCAGCGCGCAGCGCCTGTGGTGGGTGGCCGCGCACGACTGGCAGCCGCCGGCCGCGGCCGGCGGCGCGACGCGCGTGCTGCAAGGGCGCAGCGCTGCGCTGTGGCTTTCGACCCGGCCCGCCGCCTGCCCATGAGCCCGGACGCCGGCGCTCCTGCAGGCGCGCGCCGCGCCGAGCTGGCGCGCTTTGCGCGCTATGCACTGGTGGGCGTCGTCGCCACCGCTTCGCACTACGGGCTGCTCGTCGCCTGGGTCGAGCTCGGCCACGGCGCCGCCTGGGCCGGCTCGGGCGCCGGTGCGCTGCTGGGCGCGCAGGTGGCCTATGCGCTCAACCGCCAGTACACCTTCGCGCACCGCGGCGCGGTGGCGGTGTCGTGGCCGCGCTTCCAGCTCGTGGCGCTGCTCGGCGCGCTGCTCGGCATGGCCATCGTCGGCGGCGTGGTGCGCCTGGGCGGCCACTACCTCGTCGGCCAGGTGCTCGCCACCGGCGCCGTGCTGCTGCTCGGCTTTGCGATCAACCGCCGCTGGACCTTCGCCAGGGCCACGCGGGCCTGAGGCCGGCCTCGGCCAGATCGTCGCGAAACGCCGGGCTGCCCAGATAGGCTGCTTCGGCCACGCGCGCAGCGGCGATGGCGTCGCGCGCCGAAGCCGCACCCGCGGCCCCGGGGTGACAGAACAGCAGCGTCGGGCCGGAGGCGGGCAGCGCCGCCAGCCAGCGCCGCATCAGCCTTCGATAGTCGTGTGTGCCGAAGTCGTACACGCCGCTGAGTGCGGCGTTGTGCGGCACGCCCGCGGCGGCGAGCGCGCGCGCCAGCGCACGGCCGCCGCAGGCCGCGATCACGCCGCGCTTGAAGGCCCAGCCGGGGCCGACGATGCGCCCGGTGCTGCGCACCGGCACGCCCGCGGCGCGCGCGCGCTGCAGCACCGCTTCGCGCACGCCGCGCAGCGCGTGCACATGCTGGTGGCCGTCGACGAAGTCGGGCGCGGCGCCGGTGGCGTCGCCGAAGGCCTGCCACTGCGCGTCGAGTTCGGCCGTGATCGCCGCGTGCGGCAGGCGCCCGAGCGCGGCCATGGCGATGAGCCGCGCCAGCGGCGGCGGCGCGGGCCACAGCCGCGCGAGCGCGTGCGCGCGCGGCGCGTTCTCGGTCAGGTCCAAGTGCAGCCCGCGCGCCACGCCGGCGGGCAGCGCCGCCAGCAGCGGCGCGCAGTCGCGCCAGGCCCGCGCATGGCTCATGCACGACACCGCCTGCAGCCGGCCCGCGGAGGCGAGCGCGGCGATCGTCTGCGAAGTGGCGTGGTCGAGCGCGAAGTCGTCGGCGCACAGCGCGAGCTGCGCGCCGCTCATCGCGCGCTGCCGGCCGTCGGTGCCGCCGCCGCCACCGCGGGCAGGCCGCTGCCGAGCTCGGCGCCGACGAGGTAGACCGGGCGCTGCTTGACCTCGTCGAAGATGCGGCCGATGTACTCGCCCAGGATGCCGATCGACAGCAGCTGCACGCCGCTGAAGAACATGATGCCGGTGACGATGGTCGGCCAGCCGGGCACGTCCTGGCCGCGGATCAGCACGTCGAAGACGATGTAGCCGCCGTAGGCGATCGACGCCAGCGCGATGAGCGCGCCGAGCGCGCTCCATACGCGCAGCGGGAAGTTGCTGAAAGCCGTGAGGCCGGTGAAGGCCAGCCGCGCCAGCCGCGCGAGCGAGAAGCGCGTGCGGCCGGCGTGTCGCGCCTCGGGCATGTAGGGCAGCAGCCGCGTCTCGAAACCGACCCAGGCGTACAGGCCCTTCATGAAGCGGTTGCGCTCGGGCAGCGCGCGCAGCGCGTCGACGACGCGCCGGTCCATCAGCCGGAAGTCGCCCACGCCGGGCGGGATGTGCACCGGCGAGCCGAAGTTGGTGACGTGATAGAAGAACCAGGTGCCGACGCGTTTGAGCAGGCCCTCGTCGGCGCGCGACGTGCGCACCGCGCACACCATCTGCGCGCCGCCGCGCCAGGCCTCGAGCATCGGCGCGAGCATGCTCACCGGATGCTGGCCGTCGGCGTCCATCAGCACGACGACGTCGCCGCGCGCATGGTCGATGCCGGCGGTGAGCGCCGCCTCCTTGCCGAAGTTGCGCGACAGGCGCAGGCAGCGCAGCCCGCGCCGCGCCGCCGCCTGCTGCTGCAGCACCAGCGGCGTGGCGTCGCGGCTGCCGTCGTCGACGACGACGATCTCGTGGCGCGCCGTGAGCGCGGCCAGCGCCTCCCCGACGAGCGCGAGCACCGACGGCAGGTTGGCCGCCTCGTTGTAGGCGGGCAGCACGACGCTGATCGACGGCGCGGCCGCCGGCTCGCGCGGCGGCTCGGCGGCGTGCGGCGCGCCTGGCGCAGGCAAGGGCATCGCGCCTGCCGCCCGGTTCAGCCGCGGCCCGGCGGCAGCGCGGCCGGGCGCGCCAGCTCGTCGAGGCTGCTGCCCTGCGCGGCGAGCAGCCGCTCGAGCAGCGGCACGAGCGCGCCGAGCCGCTCGTCGACGGCTTCGCGCACGGTGTCGACGAAGACCTGCGTCTGGCGCTCGATCTCGATGTTCACCGCGTCGCCCTCGTCCTTGTCGGCGAAGGTGGTCATGCGCAGCGTCTCGGGGATCAGCCAGACCTCGAACCAGCTGGCGCGCCGGTCGACCTCCGCGGCCGTGAGGCTGCAGCCGTTGACGGCAACATAGCCCTTGGCGAAGACGTAGCGCACGAGCGCCGGCGGCAACGCGATGCGCAGCACGCGGTTGTTCTCGGGCCGGCGCACCTGCACGATGCGCCCGAGGCCGTCGACATGACCCGAGAGCGGATGACCGCCGATCTCGGCGCCGTCGCGCGCCGCGCGCTCGACGTTGACGCGGCTGCCCGGGCGCAGGCCGGCCAGCGTGGTGAGCGCCAGGCTCTGCTGCATGACGTCGAATGCGGCGGCGTCGCTGCCGTCGAGCGCGGTGACGGTGAGGCACACGCCGTCGACCGCGACGCTGGCGCCGACCTCGAGCCCCGCCGCGAAACCGGGCGCGAACGCCAGCTCGAGGCTCACGAGCCCGGGCCGCTCGGTCATGGCCGAGACCGTGGCCAGGCCCTGGACGATGCCGGTGAACATGGCGCCGCAGCTTAGCACCTGCCGCGTGCGGGTCGGCACGGCGCGCATAAGATGAGCCCATGTCCGCCAGCCCACGCATTCCCGGCTTCCGCTTCCTTCACAGCCCCGGCCCGACGCGCGTGCCCGACGAGGTGATGCACGCCATGCAGCAACCGATGATGGATCTGATGGA
>WBZR01004672.1_pt1 | contig 11054 bp, 9 predicted proteins | sample 5204231 | NCBI WGS metagenome assembly WBZR01 (sample SAMN12412403, study PRJNA552823) | activated sludge metagenome | isolation source: activated sludge from anammox sidestream of wastewater treatment plant... | place: USA: Virginia | collected 2017-08
CTCCCGCATCCTGCACGAGCTCTCCGCCGAGGGCCTGATCGAGGTCCAGGGACGCGCCGTGCGCATCCTCGATGTGGAGCGGTTGAAGCAGTACGCGATGTGACTTGCTGCGCTTGACGGAGGCCGAAAGGCATCCTCCTCCCGGCCCGTCACTTCTCCCAGATCTCGATCTCGAATCGCCCGTCGGGGAACGCTTTCGAGGCGTAGCCGTAGCCGTTTCGCTCGAGCACCCGGTAGAGCGGGAACGGCTCGCGGTTGAGGATCAGCAGGATCCGGTCGCCCTCTGCCAGATCCCCGAGCGCTTCCATCACGCGCTCGAAGGGCTCGGGCGGCTCGAGATCCCGCGCGTCGATGACGATCATCCCATTCCCCGGCCGGCCCGGCAATGCAGCCACGCGAGCGCGCCGAGCACGAGGTTCGACGCCACGTTGTGCGCGACAGCCGTCGCAAGCGGCGCGCCGGCGCCCACGATGACGATGCCGAGGATGAATTGTCCGGCAACCAGGATGACGAGCAGCCCCGAAGCCGCGCGCACGCCCTGCGCGCGCCGAAACGCCGCCCCCGCGACCAGGACGACGAGCGCAGCGAGGACGACCGCGCCGAGACGGTGTGCGAGCTGCACGCCCTGGCGGCCCGCCGCCTCGGCGGCAACGAGCGGCACGGTGGTCGCAGCGAAGATATCGAACCCCGCGGTGCCCGCCGGCGGCCACCACGCCCCGCCGCAGGACGGAAATCCCTCGCATGCGGCCGCCACGTAGCGCGCGCTCGCGAGCGCGCCAAGCCCGACCTGGACGATGCAGACCGCCAGCACAACCACGGTAAGCAGCGCGAAGCCGGACGGGTCGTGGCGCCGCGCGGCCGCCGGCGGCCACGCTGCGAGCCAGGCGAGCACCGCGAATGTCGCCATGCCGCCTGCCACGTTGCCGATCGTCACCGCCGGCACAGCCGACGGGGTATACCTGCCCAGCCAGGCGAGGAATGCGGCGAGAACGAGCAGCGCGAGCGAGGCGATGCGCGGGCGCCGGGACTTCCACTCGCCCCATCCGAGGAAAGCGATCGCGAGGAAGAGCACGCCCGCGAGGCTCGCGGCCACGCGATGCGTCGCCCGCACGTAGAAGTGGGGCGAGTCCTCCGCGGGCACGGCGCCGACGTGCTGCGGCGCCGTCTGGCCGTAGCACTGCGGCCAGGGATCGCACCCGGCGCCCTGCTGCGCAAGCCGCACGTAGGCGCTCGCACCGTTCACGATGAGCACGACGATCGCGGAGACCCACACCAGCGTGCGCACGAGGCTCACGGCCGGTTCCGCCCGCCCGCCATGCTGCGGAGCGCGACCACCAGGAAGAGAATGCCGCCGACGATCGCCACCAGGCCGCCGACGCCCATGAAGCCCATCCCGATCACCTCGGCCGTGCTGCGGAGCACCTGCTCGCTGCCTCCGACCTTGCGCTGCACGCCGTAGCCGCCGGACCAGACCAGCCCGGCGATGTGCATCAGCTGTCCGACACCGTACACGTACGGCTGCCACGTCGCCAGACGCCCGGTCGGGGCGCGATAGCCGAGCCGCGGCAGCAGGTGATAGACGACGCCCATGAACGCGAGCGTGATCCCGACGATCGAGCCATGGTAGTGCGCGGGGATGCGGACGTTCGAGCCCGCGATCATGAAGCCGATCAGGCCACCGGCTGCGAAGAGGACGAGCGACGAAGCGAGGGCGGCGCGCAGCGGCCGGGCGGCCTCGTCGGTGATCCGCCCGCACGCGAGCGCGACGAGCATCGCGAGCGTCATCGGCAGCATCGCGAGCCCGCCGCCGAAGCGCATCAGCCACGTGAGGAGGCGATAGTGCTCGACCGACGGGACCGCGTAGGCGAGATAGATCACCGGGGTCAGGAACACCGAGACGAGCGCCGCGGCGAAGAGGAGAACCGCGACGCGCGGGGTGAGCGGGACCGGCGCGCCCATGGCCGAGGCGAGCCACAGCCAGGCGACCATCATGAGCAGCGTCCAGGTGAACTGCAGCACGTGGCCGCCGCCCCAGAACAGGAGCTCGTAGTACGCCTCGCCCGTGAGACCGCGCGGGACGTCGATCCACGACCAGACGAATGCCGCGAGCGCCACCGCAGTCGCGACCACCGAGCTGTTGAGCCCGAAGCGGAGCGCGGCGGCGCCGTCCAGACGGGTGCCGACGCGCGGCACGGCCACCATGCCGCGCGCGCAGAGCGCCGCCATCCCGACCGCGACACCGGCGAGCCCGGCGAGAAATACCGAGCCGTCGAGCACCGGAACGTAGTTCGACATCACCGGCTCGGCCCGCTGGACAAACGGCGCCGCGGCGAGCAGGGCGGCGCCGCCCGCCGTCAGCGCGAGGGCCGCCCAGCCGAGCGCCGTCCATCGCGCGGTGGCGTTGAGACTCCAGAACACGCCCGCGATCGCGAAGAACCACACCAGCACGGAGAGATCCACGTGCACGATGAGCGCCACCCGGAAGAAGTTCGCCACCGGGAAGAGGCCCGCGAGCCACGGCGTACGCGAGACGACGAGCAGGAGCGAGTACACGCCGGCGCCGATGATCGCCGCAAGCGCGAGCTGCAGCCAGCCGCGCGCGAGCTCCGCGCGTGCGCCTTCGGGCACCGCGAGGAGATACTCTCCGCGCGGGCGCGCCATCCAACGCCAGAAGCGGTGGACGCCGCCTCCTGCGCCGACGCCGACAGCCCTTTTTCCGGGCCCTGCCGTCGCATCAGCCAAGTGCAACCTCCTTGCGCTTGCGCCGCACGGCGCGCTGCGCCGGCGGCAGCTTCGCGAGCGCGCTCCGGAACGCCTCGATCTCGGCGCCCAGGCGGCCGAGCTCGACGGCCGCAGCCCAAGCAACCCTCACCCGCGCGCGCGGGACGGAAACCCGCAGATGCGGCTCCCGCTCGCCGGCGATGCGCTGCGCGGTCCAGGTGTTCCCGTGGCGATAATAGCAGCCGTCCTCGGCGCAGCCGGTCACCAGCACGCCATCGGCGCCCCCGCGCAGCGCGAAGTCGATGAAGGACGGCGGCAGCTGGCCGATGCAGAGCAGGCTGATCACGCCGGTATCCGGTCGCGCGAGCGCGCGCACATCGGCGGCACGGTCGCACCCGAACACGATGATGCGCGGTCCGCCTTCGAGGTCGGCGAGCGAGCGCTCCAGCGCGGCCCGCATCTCCGCGAGCGAAAGCTGCGGCATGTCGATGCCGGTGACGAGCTCGGCCACGCTGCGAAACGGGGTCGAGGACGGGCAGGCGCCGGCGCAGATACCGCAGCTCACGCACAGCTCCGGCAGCACCCGTGCAAGCCCCGCACCGCGCCGGCCATCCGTGCGTGGCTCGACCACTACGGCGCCGAACGGGCAGTCGGCGAAACAGCGGCCGCAGCCGTTGCAGTTCGCCGGATCGACGAGCGCAACCGGCTCGCGCCGCACGCGCACGACCCAGGGCAGTGCGCCGAGGAGGAGCGTGACGAGCGCCGCCATCCCCCACAATGCAGCGGGCGAAGTCGCGTCCATCAGAGGATGGACGAACAGGAGGAACCAATCGACCGGGACCGCCGCTGGCAGCGCACCGTAATCCGGCGGCGCCATGCTCGTCGCCGGCTTGACGAGCGACAGGGCGATGAGCATAGCCAGCGTGCCGAGCGTCAGCGCGCGGCTGGGACGGACATCGGGCCGCGTCACGCGCTGGATGTGCAACCACATGCCGAACAGCAGCGTGAGCGGAATCGCGACGTGCAGGAACGCGAGCAGCGCATAGAAGCGGTCGGTCATCTGACCGCCGGAGAGGAAGTTCCGGACGATCGACAGGCCGGCGAGCGGCAACGCGTCGAGCCATTCCGCGGTCGCGGTCAGGCTCCACTGGGCGAGCTGGTCGCCGGGGAGCCAATAGCCGCCAATGCCGGATGCGTACAGCAGCCACAGGAGGATCACGCCGGTGACCCAGGCGAACCAGCGGGCGCCGGTGAAGCGGCCGGCGAAGAGCTCGCGCGCGAGGTGCAGCACGGTGACGGCGACGAATCCGTCGGCTGCGTAGCGGTGCAGGCTCCGGACGGTGGCGCCAATCAAAGTGGCGGAGAGCGCATCGACGGAGCGATAGGCGCCGTCGGTCGTGCTCTCGTACAGGGCGTAGAGATAGAGGCCCGTGGCGAGCAGCACCCAGAAGAAGAGAAATCCAAGCGCGCCGAGGTGCCGGAGCGGGTTGCCGCGCGCGCCGAACAGCGCGTCGAGCGCGAGCTCGACCCGCTCCCAGGCGCGCCATGCGGCGCCGATCGGCGGGGCGGGTTTCGCGGCAGGCATGGCGGACTCAAGAAGACTCAACGCGAGGCCGCGGGGAGCGCACAGTGCCGCAGAGAAGACCCAGCGCTGCCAGCCGTACATGACAGCGGACGGCGCCGAGTCGTCCACGCCCGGGGTCGATTGCGTCGTTCGCGCCTTGGCCTCGCGTCCTTCAGGGCCAGGGATTCACTCCACAAAGACGAATCCGCCCTTCCCCACATTGAAGTCGATCACCAGCACCTTGCCCGGAGGAAGGTCCACCGTCTGCTCGGCGACGTACTTGAATTCGCCGTCGGGCCCGTCGGCAAGGCGCGCCTTGAAGGTGTGCTTGCCTGCCGGGACCGGCAGGCGCCGGTACACCGTGGACACTCCGTCGTGCTTGAGGCCTGCCGGCGCCGCCGTGACCTGGTAGAGCGGCTTGCCGTCCATCTCGACCTCGACCTTCACCGGCGCGCGCTCGCGGGGGCAGACCAGCTTGACCCGCATGTTCGGTGCGAGCTTCGCAAGCTCCTCGGCGGTGCGCTCACGGCACGGTCCGATCGGCTGGGCGCCATGGCTGAACGAGAGGCGCACCAGGGCCTGTCCGGGTGCGAGCACGCGGAACACCGGATAGCTCGAGAAGTAGCCGAGGGCAACGCCGAACGCCACGTAGAGCAGCACCTGGGCGGCATAGCGAAGCACGTTTCTCACGACGTCCCTCCCAGCCGCACCATCTCGGCAGTGTGCGCCACGGTGCGCGGCGCGAACCGGAAGGCGTCGGAGAAGCAGTCATGCTCGCTCATGCCTCGCGCCATGAATGCCGGCCGCACCGCCTGCACCATGGCGACGGAGCCGCACGCGTAGATCTGGTGCTCGGAGAGGTCCGGGAAGTCCGCGAGGATCGCCTCGTGCACGAGCCCCGTTCGCCCTTCCCAGTGATCTTCCGGCCGCGGCTCCGAGAGGACCGGCACGAACTTGAAGCGCGGATTCGCCTGCTCCCACTGGCGCGGCAGGTCGGGCAGGTACAGATCGCGCAGCGACCGCACGCCCCAGTAGAGATACATTTCCCGGCGCAAGCCGGTGTGGATCGCGTGCTCGACCATGCTCTTCACCGGCGCGAAGCCGGTCGCGCCGGCGACGAAGATGATCGGCTTCTTGCTGTCCTCCCGCAGGAAGAACGCGCCGAGCGGCCCCTCGAAGCGCACCGGGTCGCCGACCTTCATCTCGTTGAAAACGTGGGTGGTGAACTTTCCGCCCGGCACCAGCCGGATCTGCAGCTCGATCAGCTCGCGCTCGTGCGGCGCGGTGGCGAAGGAGAAGCTCCGCTTGTCGCCGTCCGGCATCAGGATGTCGATGTACTGGCCCGCGTAGAAGCGCGGCGTCTCCTCGCCCTCGCACTTGAGGAAGACCTGCATCACGTCGTGCGAGAGCCGGTTCATCCGGGCGACCCGCGCGGTGTGCACCGTCACCGGAATCTTCCCGGGCGTCTCGATCGGCACGTACTCGACCTCGATGTCCGACTTCGGTGTGCATACGCAGAGCAGCACTTTCCCTTGCGCGCGCTCCTCGTCGGTGAGGAACTCTTTCTGGTATAGCCCGTAGTCGACCTCACCCTGCAGGAGGGTCGCCTTGCACATTCCGCACCCGCCGCTGCGGCAATCGAACGGGACCCTCACCCCTTCGCGCAGCGCCGCGTCCAGCACCAGCTCGCCGTCGCGGATCGCGATGATCTGGTTGTCCGGATGGATCAGCATGTGGAACGCTTCGCTGCGCATGCGCTTGGGCGGCAGCCACGGCGCGAAGAGCGCGAGGAGCGTCAGCCCGCCCACGAGGTACCAGACCCCGGCGGGGCTCCAGCGCTGCAGCAGCGCGTACACCGGCAGGTAGTACCAGTCGGGCTCGATCGTCATGACAGCGACCGAGAGATCGGCCTGCCCACCCTGGCTGTGAACCGGCTTGACCAGGGACAGGATCACCAGCGCGACGAGTCCGTAGACCGCGAGGGCGCGCGGCGGCATGATCTTCGCGCTCGGGACGCGCTGGGTGTGGATCCACAGCACGAGCAACACGCCGAGCGGCAGGCCGATGTGGATGAACGAGAGCAGGGAAAACAGCCGATCGTTCACCGCCCCTTCGAAGATGAAGTTGCGGATCAGCGTGCCGCCGAACACCGGGAGCACGTCGAACCACTCTGCGGTCGTGACGGTCACGAACTGCGCGAGCTTGTCCCAGGGCAGCATGTAGCCGTTCACGCCGCTCGCGTACACGAGCCACAGCACGATCACGCCGCTCACCCAGGAGAACCAGCGGAAGCTGCGGTAGCGGTCGAACACGAAGTGGCGCACGACGTGAAGCAGCATGCTGAGCACCATGGCGTACGAGGCATAGCGGTGCACGCTGCGCATGATCCCGCCGAACCACCACTGCTCGCGGCTGATGTACTCGACCGACTGGTAGGCCTCCTGCACACCGGTCTTGAAGAACGCATAGACGACGAGGCCAGAGATCACCACCACCCAGACCATGAAATAGGAGAGCGCCCCGAGGTGGAAGAGCGGATTGAGGTGCTCGCCGAAGACGCGCGTGAACAGGGCGTCCGCGCGGTGAAATACCCACTGCCCCGCCCGCTGGATGAGCTTCAGCACTTCGTGTGTCTCCGGTTCTGCCGCGGCACGCGACGCGCGGCTTGCGTATGAGCGGATGCTAATGATCGGCGCGCCGCCGCAACTTGATGTGCATCAAGCGGGCAGGCGCGAAAAACCCTTGCCGCTCAGGGGCTAACGTTCGTCGTCCGCGGCCAAGGCCTCAGGAGCGAGACAGCGCGCCGCGCTCGGCCGTCATGCGCTCGAACCGCCGGCGCTTGCGGATCTCGTGCCAGAGGAACCAGATCCCGCCGAAGAGCATCAGGCAGAACGCGACGATCGAGGTCACTACCGACCACTTGAACCGGTAGACGCCGGCGCGAGGATCGTACACCGTGCAGATGATGCGAATCCGCTCGAGCAGGTCGCCGAGGCTCTGCGTCGGCATCGGCTGTCCGGTGATCAACCGCTGCAGCGGATCGATGAAGAGCGGCAGCGCGAACTCCTCGCCGTACACCTGCTGGAACACCCTTCCCTCGGGATCGAGGATCGTGGTCTGTGTGACGTGATCGAAGCCGCCGGGCGTGGCGACGTACTGAAAGCCGAAGTCGGCGAGGAGCGGGTCGACCTGCTGCTCGAACGGCGACAGGAACTCCCAGTGCGGATCGTCGATCCCGAAGCGCCGCGCGAAGTCGCGCATCGCCTCGGGCGAGTCGTAGGGCAGGTTGAATCCGATCGAGACCACGTTGAACGTCCCGGCGCCGAGCGTCCGCTGTGCGGCGCGGATCGCTTTTGCGATGCGCGCGGTGGTGGTCGGGCACGCCGAGAAGCACCCGGTGTAGACGAAGTTGACGACGAGCGGCTTGCCGCGGTAGTCGGCGAGCCGCACCGGCTTGCCGTTGCGGTCGCGAAACGCGTAATCGCCGACCTTGCGCCCGATCGCCGCCTGGCTCACCTTGAGCGCCTGCGCCGGATCGAAAGCCGTGCCGCCGGCCGCGCCGCCGCTCACCTGCTCCGCAGCCGCCGCTACCGGCAGGGCGAGCGCAGCGGCGAGCCAGAGGATCCTCGACGCAACGACGCGAAGAACACCAGCGAACGCGAGGCGATTTCTCTCAGGGATCATCTTTGCAGATGCGCGACTCGCGGCCGGTGCCGGCGACCGGAGCGCTTCCGGCCGAGCCGAGTCCAGCTTGCATGCGCCGCCCCGTATAGTGGTAGTTGCGGCTTCGCGTCGAAGATTCAACCGGCGAGCGCCGCGTCCACGATCCCGGCCGAGAGGAGCACGGTCAGCTGCGCGAGCGAGGCGGTGAAGTTGCCGAGCGCCCGCTTGCGGGTCGGCTGCGCCAGCAGCCGGAGGCTCATGAGCACGAAGAGCCCCCCACCAGCCGCTGCGCCGATCCCGTATATCCAGCCCATGCCATACGCGAGCGGCACGAACGATAGCGCCACCAAGGCGATGGTGTGCAGGAGAATCGCGAAGGCACAGGCACGATCGCCCACTACCACCGGAAGCATCGGCACCCCTGCGGCCTGGTAGTCGTCGCGACAGACCATCGCCAGGCTCCAGAAGTGCGGCGGAGTCCAGAGAAAGAGCACCACCGCCAGGACGAGCGGCACCGCGGGGAGGCCGTCGGGGACGACCGCGGCTGCGCCGGCAAGGACCGCGAAACTCCCGGCGAGCCCTCCGATCACAATGTTCCACCAGGTCCGGCGCTTCAGCCACACGGTGTAGACGATCGCGTAGAAGAAGGCCCCGAGAAACGTGTAGAGCGCCGCCAGCCAGTTGGCGGCGAACGCCGCCGTAGCCGTGGCGGCCACGATGAGCGCCGCGAGCAGCGCCGGGAAACGCCAATCTTGCGCCAGCTCGCCGGTCACGAACGGGCGATTCATGGTGCGCCGCATGCGCGCATCCAGATCCCGCTCGTACCACTGGTTGAAGCCGCCCGCTGCCGCGGCGGAGATCACCACTGCGAGGCCGAGCATCGCGACCCGCCACCCGCCGAGCGCCGGCCCGGGCGTCATCGCCAGTCCGGCGAGCGCCGTGAAGCCGATGACGAGCCCGATGCGGAGCTTGAACAACCCGCCGATCGTCCGCAGCGCGGCCGCGGCACGGTGGCCGGGCTTCCTCTGCTCCGTGCCCGCGGATGCGGCGTGCGTCAGGCTTCCCATCTCCTTATCTCCTGCGGCGTGTTCCCGGCTGCCTCCCGTCCGGAGCCCGGCTCGCGCCGGGCTCCGCTCCCTGATTCCCGCTCTCGCGGGACCTGCTCTGGATCCCCGCCTGCGCGAGGATGACACCGCTCGTGCGGCATCACTTCAACGGCCAGACGGTGGACAGGTACTTCCAGTTGATGAAGTAGTAGAGCACGAAGGACACGAAGAACACCATCGCCAGCACGAACGTGCCCGAGGCCGCCTGAGGATGGGCGACGCTCCCGGTGCCGGTGAGCGCCGCGCCCACCGGCGCCGTCACCGGCGCAGCCGCACCGCTCCGCGCCGTCACGTGCGCAAATCCCGGCGTCTGGATCCGCTTGCCCAGGAACACCGAGTACACGGTGACCAGCAGGTACATGATGCCGCCCACGACCGCGAGCAAGCCGCCGATGCCGAACAGCGCGATCATCAGCCAGGCCGTGCCGGGGAACTCGAAGCCGAGCGGATTGCCCGAGAACGACACGTCCCAGTGGCGCCGCGGCACGCCGAGGGTCCCCGCGCCCATCATGAACAGGGTGAACACCGCCATGCCGAGCGCGAACACGTAGGGCTGCCACTTCGCCATCGTCGGGAACGCCAGCTCGCGTCGGAACAGCACCGGGATCAGGAAGTAGGTGATCGCCATGAACGCGAGCGTCGTCCCCAGCACCACGGTGGCATGGAAATGGCCGGGAACATACAGCGTGTTGTGCATGATGATGTTCAGCTGCTCGGTCCCGAGGATCACGCCCGAGATCCCGCCGAGGAACCCGAATCCGATCAGGCTCAGGAACATCCCCGAGAACGCCGGATTGCCCCAAGGCGCCTTGCGCAGCCACTCGAAGAGACCCTTGTTGAAGCCCTTCGCGCGCTGCGCGCACTCGATCGCTCCCGGGACCGTCAGGCCGTGCACCATCGAGGCGAGCACCGCGAGATAGAGGAAGTAGCTCGTGTTCAGGATCTTCCAGCTCGAGGTGAGGCCCGGATCGACGAGGAGGTGATGCGCGCTCGCGAGGCAGATGAACAGGATGTAGAGCAGGAACGCCGTGCGGCTCACCTTCTCGCTCATCGGCTTCGCGCCGACGACGATGGCGGCGACCGCGTACCACACCGCCACGTGCGCCGACACGTTGATCTGCTGCGAGCTGTGGCCGAACGCCCACCAGATCTGCCGGTACATCAGGGAGTCGATCGACGGCACCAGCCCGATCGACCACAGGAAAGTCGGGATGAGGATGATCGCGCCGGAGGCGATGGTGAACACGGCGATGACCGCCGCGGTGACCGCGCCGAACGTGACGACCGGCACCGAGCCGACATAGGTGCGCTCCGCCTTCCCGATCGACAGCGTCGCGAAGAAGATGAAGCAGCCGATCAGCGCGCCGACGGCGAACAGGATCAGCCCGAGATAGAAGCTCCAGTGCGCGCCCATCGGCGCGTACGAGGTGAACATCACGCTCGAGTCCTCTCGGACCAGCACCGCGTAGTTGTTCATCAGGGCGCCGATCACCATCAGCCAGAACCCGGCCCAGGCCACTCGCGGGGCCGCGATCCGGCATCCGAGCAGCGTCGAGCCCGCGAAGTAGAGCACGGCGATCTCGAAGAAGATGATCCAGAACACCAGCATGTCCAACCCATGCGCGGTGAGCACCATGTAGAACACGTCGGGCGAGAGCAGGTGCACCGCCTGCCAGCGCGTGAGCACTATGAGCAGGGCGAGGATGCCGCCGACCAGCAGCGAAACGACCGCCGCGACTGCGTTCCACCGGATCAGGGCCTCGGCGGGTTGATGGAACTTGAGACCGGACGCCGGGCAAGTGCGGAACATTCGATTGACAGCCATGACGCCTCCCCTGATTCCCTATTTCTTGACGACGTAGAGGCGGCTCACCATCGTATGATGGTTGATACCGCAGAACTCGTTGCACACAATCCCGAAATTCCCGGACGAGGTCGGCTGGATGGTGAGCACGTGTTCGTAGTTGGGATGGACCTCGATGTTGATGTTCTCGGGCTGG
>WBZR01004673.1_pt1 | contig 11053 bp, 8 predicted proteins | sample 5204231 | NCBI WGS metagenome assembly WBZR01 (sample SAMN12412403, study PRJNA552823) | activated sludge metagenome | isolation source: activated sludge from anammox sidestream of wastewater treatment plant... | place: USA: Virginia | collected 2017-08
GGATCTCGGTCGGCGGCGTGCGTGACGAGGCCGAGGTGCGCGGCCACCGGCGCACCTATATCGGCGCGCTGCCCGGGACGATCATCCGGGCCCTGCGCGACGCCGAGTCGCGAAACCCCGTGTTCATGATCGACGAGATCGACAAGCTCGCCTCCGACTGGCGCGGCGACCCGGCGAGCGCGATGCTCGAGGTGCTCGATCCAGAGCAGCACTCGTCGTTTCGCGACCACTACCTCGACCTGCCGTTCGACCTCTCCCGCGTGCTCTTCATCTGCACCGCGAACCAGCTCGAGCCGATCCCCGCGCCGCTGCGCGACCGCATGGAGGTGATCCGGCTCTCCGGCTACACGGAGGACGAGAAGGTCGCGATCGCCCGCCGCTACCTGATCCCCAAGCAGCTCGAGGCGAACGGGCTCGCGCCCGGGCAGGCCACGTTCACCGACCGCGCCCTGCGCCTCGTGGTCCGTGCCTACACCCGCGAGGCGGGCGTCCGCGCGCTCGAGCGGCAGCTCGCCGCGCTCTGCCGCAAGGTCGCCGCCCAGGTCGCGGCGGGCAAGCTGAAGCGGGCCCGGATCGACGAGAAGCGCGTCCGCATCTGGCTCGGGCCCAGGCGCTTCCCCGACGAGGTCAGGCGGCGAACCGCGGCGCCCGGAGTCGCCACCGGGCTCGCCGTCACCGCGGCGGGCGGGGACGTCCTCTTCGTCGAGGCGACCGCGATGCCGGGCAAGGGCGCGCTGACGATCACCGGCCAGCTCGGGGACGTGATGCGCGAGTCGGCCCAGGCGGCCCTCTCCTGGGTGCGCACCCACGCCTCCGAGCTCGGCCTCGACGATCCCGGCTGGTTTGCCGAGCACGACCTGCACATCCACGTGCCGGCGGGGGCGGTGCCCAAGGACGGCCCCTCCGCGGGTATCACGATCGCGACCGCGCTCGCCTCGCTCGTCACCGGCCGGCTGGTCGCCGAGGACGTCGCGCTGACGGGCGAGCTCACGCTCACCGGGCAGGTGCTCCCGATCGGCGGCGTCAAGGAGAAAGTGCTCGCGGCCGAGCGGGCCGGGATCGGGACGGTCGTGCTGCCGCGGGAGAACGAGCCGGACCTCGAGGAGGTCCCGAAGGACGTCCGCGAGCGCATGCGCTTCGTCCTCGCCGACACGATCGGCGACGTCGTCGCCGCGGCCCTGCCGGGCTGAGCCTCGCCCGCGGGCGGCTACAATCGGTCGCGGAACGACGAAAGGACGCGAGATGCCCGATGGCACGAAGGTCAGGAGGGCGGTCGCGACCGCGAAGCCGGTCGTGGAGCGGCTGGCGAAGGACGACGAGTTCCAGAAGCACGTGAAGGCGGCCTACGAGTCGGCCCGGCACATGTACGACGAGCTGTTCGCGGACGAGCGCTCCGCCCGCGCGCTGGCCGGGAGGCTCGCGACGGACTCGGACCTCCAGGACGAGCTGAAGGCCGTGATCTCCGAGCTGCGCGGGGCGGGGACGCATGTCCGGAAGGCGGCGCAGCCGTCCGCCACCCGCAAGGGCCGCAACACGCTCCTCCTGGCCGGGCTCGTGCTCGGGATCCTCTACAACCCGGCCACCGGCCCCGAGACGCGGCGCTGGCTGAAGGAGCGCGTCTTCGGCCCCGAGGAGACGTTCGAGTACGAGCCGTAGGCCGCCGGGCGCGACTCAGAGCGCGTCCAGGTACTCGCGCAGCTCCCAGTCGGTGACGGCGAGCGAGAAGCGACGCGCCTCGTTGCGCTTCAGCGTCACGAACGCCTTCATGAACTGCTCGCCGAGGGCGGCGCGGATGGTCGTGTCCGCCTCGAGCGCATCGAGGGAGTCGGAGAGCGAGAAGGGCATCAGCTCCCGCTCGACCGGCGGCTCGTAGACGCCTACGCTCGGTGGGCCCGGGTCGAGCTCGCGGTCGATCCCGTCGAGTCCGGCGTGGAGCGCGGCGGCGGCGGCCAGGTAGGAGCTGGCGGTGCCGTCGCCGCAGCGAAGCTCGACGCGGGCGCCGCGACCGCGCTCGCCGGGCAGCCGGATGTAGGTGGTGCGGTTGTCCTCGCCCCAGTCGATCCAGTAGGGCGCGAGCGCCTGCGAGATGAAGCGCTTGTACGCGTTCACGGTCGGCGCCATCACCGCGGTGATCCCGCGGGCGTGGGCGAGCTGCCCGCCGATGAACCAGCGGGCGAGATCGGAGAGCCCCTGCAGCCCGGCCGGGTCGTCGAACAGGTTCTGCCCGCTCGCGTCGTCCCAGAGGGAGACGTGCAGGTGGTAGCCCGACGTCCCGCCGCCGTCGAAGGGGACGCCCATGAACGTCGCGATCCAGCCGTTCATCGCCGCGATCTCCTTGATCGCGAGCTTCAGCAAATGGGCGTCGTCGGCTGCCTTGAGCGCGTCGTCATAGCGGCAATTGATCTCCCACTGCGACGGGTCGTACTCCTGGTTCACGCACACGAACGGGAGCCCGAGCTCGCGCACCGCGTCCTCCATCTGACGGACGACCCCGCCCGCGTCGACGCGCGGATCCATCCGGTAGACGAGCCCGGGCGCCGGCGCGTAGCGCTCGAGCTCGCCGCCGGGACCGCGACGGAGCAGGAAGAACTCGAGCTCGTGCCCGCAGGCGACCCGGTAGCCGCGCTCCCCGGCGCTCGCGACCGCCCGCTTCAGGATTCCGCGCGGCGAGGCGGCTAGCGGCTCGCCGTCGAACCAGCAGTCGGCGAGACAGATCGCCGTGCTCGCCTCCCAGGGCAGGAGCCGCAGCGTCGAGAGGTCGGCGCGCACCTGCATGTCGCGCAGGAGCACCTCGTCGCGCAGGCCCGTGTCGTCGGGCATGACGCCCTGGTGGTCGACCGCGAAGACCGAGACGCAGAAGTTGACGCCGTCCGTTGCCGCATCCTCGAGCAGGTCGAGCGGAATCACCTTGGCCCGGGTCGACCCGAGCAGGTCGCCGTAGTGGACGCGCACGCGCGTGACGCCGGCGGCGCGGAGCTCATCGATTGTGGCTGTCATCCGAGATCGTCGTCCCCCTGCATCGCTGGTCGGGCGCCCGCGGCAGCGGGCGAGACGCCAAGTATGAGGCAGACGGAGCCCCGGTCTCAAGGACGACCAGGCGCGGCGACGTTGCACGCGCGTCGGCGGCAGCGTAGGGTGCGCAGGGCAGCGACGTGCGCGATATCGACGTAGCGGAGGTGACGAACGAGATGGCACGACGGATGGCACTGGCATTGATCCTGGCCCTGGCACTCGGGTTGGGCCTTGCGGCCTGCGGCGGCGACGACGCTGCGGCGCCGGAGCCGGCGGAGACGACCGAGCCCGCCCCGCCGGAGACGACGGAGCCGGCGCCGGAGACGACCGAGCCCGCGCCGGAGACGACCGAGCCGGCCGAAGAGACCGAGCCCGAGCCCGCGGCTGGATTCGATCTCGAAGCCGCGCTGGGGGCCGACCTGGCGAGCTGCGAGGCACCATCCGGGGATCCGCTCGTGATCGGCTACGCGGCTGACTTCTCCGAGGTGGGTGGTTTCGCCGACGTGCCCGGAAGCGAGGCCGCGGCGTTCATGGCCGAGCTCATCAACTGCGCCGGCGGCGTCAACGGAACACCTGTCGAGGTGATCGTGAAGGACATCCAGGGCGACCCCGAGGTGACGCAGCGGGCCGCCCAGGAGCTGCTCGATGCCGGCGCCCAGGTGATCCTCGGTCCGCCTTTCGCGGACTTCGGCGCGCCGCTGCTCCAGGTCACGGCGGGCACGGTGCCCGTGCTGTTCGTGGCCTCGACCGAGCCGACCCTGCCCGATCTCGAAAGCCTGTCCTTCATCGTCGCCTTCGACGACACGAAGCAGGCCCAGGTGGCGGCCGAGTTCGCCCGGGAGCAGGGGTACGAGACCGCGGTCACGTTCACGTTCCCCGGCCCCTACTTCGGGTACACGACCGAGGTCTTCGCCGATGCGTTCTCCGGGGCCGGCGGCTCGGTGCTGGCCGACTACACGTACGATCTCGCCGACACGGACTTCTCGACGCAGGTGAACGAGCTCGCCAACCTGCCGGAGACGCCGGACGTGCTCTACACCGCGATGATCATGCCCGGGGTTGCGACGTTGATCGGGCAGATCGAGGGCGCCGGCATCCAGGTGCCGGAGGACATGGCCGTGATCGGCGCGGACGCCTTCGACGCCACGCGGATCATCGACGACCCGGTCGCCTCCGACGGGGTCTACTACACGACCCACGGCTTCCCCGGCGAGGGCAGCGCGATGAAGGCGTTCCTCGACCGGTTCGAGGAGGCGAACGGCCGGCCGCTCGAGACGGTCTCGTTCGGGGCGCTCGCCGGCGACGCCGTGATCCTGGCCGCCGATGCGTACGCGCGCGCGGGCTCGCTCGATCCGCTCGCGATCGCCGAGGCGCTGAAGCAGGCGCAGTCGGTGCCCGTGATCACCGGCAGCGTGACGTACGCCGGCACCGAGGGCTCGCCCGAGAAGCCCGTCTACGTGCACCAGATCGTCGGTGGCGAGATCCAGCTGGCGGCGACGTTCGACTAGCCACCCCCGCCCGTGCTGGCCGTCGAGAGACTGAGCGCGCGCTACGGGTCGATCACGGCCGTCCGGGAGGTGTCGCTCCGGGTCGGGGCCGGTGAGGTCGTAGGCCTCATCGGCCCCAACGGGGCCGGCAAGACGACGCTGCTCTCGACCGTCGCCGGCCTGCTCGATCCGGCCGGGGGGCGCGTCGAGCTCGAGGGGAGCGACGTGACCGGGGCTCCCCCGGACCGGATGCTCCGCAGCGGGGTGGCGCTCGTGCCGGAGCGCCGCCGTCTGTTCGCCGACCTGACGGTGGAGGAGAATCTGCTCGTGGCGGGGATCACCGCCACGGGGGCGGAGCGGCGGGAGCGGCTCTCCGAGGTCGTCGAGCTGTTTCCCGTCCTGGGCGAGAAGTGGCGCGCCCAGGCCGGCTACCTGTCCGGCGGCGAAGCGCAGCAACTGGCGATCGCTCGCGCGCTGATGAGCAACCCCAGGCTGATCCTGATGGACGAGCCCACGCTCGGGCTCGCGCCGGTCCTCGTCGACGTCGTCTTCGAGCTGATCGGCCGGCTGCGCGAGGAGGGGCGCACGCTGCTCGTCGTCGAGCAGAACGCCCGGCGGCTGCTCGAGGCTGCCGACCGCGCGTACGTCCTGCGCACCGGGACGATCGTGGCCGAGGGAGCGGGCGCGGAGCTGCTCGGCCGCCCCGACCTGTTCGCGGCGTACGTCGGCGCGAGTCCGGAGGAGCGGGGCGCGGGGGCATGACCGAGTTCCTCCAGCAGCTCGTCGACGGCCTCGGGCGGGGCGGCATCTACGCCCTGCTGGCGCTGGGGCTCGCGCTCATCTTCGGCGTCATGCACCTCGTCAACTTCGCCCACGGCGAGACGATCACGGTGCCCGCTTACGTCGCCTACGGCATCTTCCTGGCGGTCGGCGGCAACTGGTGGCTGATCGTGCCGGCGGTGATCGTGGCCGCGATCCTGGTCTCGGTCGCGATCGAGTTCGTCGCCTTCCGCTGGGTGCGCGGGTCGAGCGACTTCACCATGCTTCTGACCTCATTCGGCGTGCACTTCGTGGTGGTGGCGATCTTCGTCATGGCGGTCTCGGCCAAGGGGAAGAACTTCGAGAAGCCGGGCTGGGTGTTCAACACCGTCGGCGTCGGCGGCGTCTCGTTCGAGGTGGTCGACCTGATCACGATCGGGTTCACGGTCGCCACCCTCGTCCTGACCGTCTCGATCCTGCGCAAGACGCTGTTCGGGATCGCGATCCGGGCGGCCGCGGAGGACTTCGACGCGGCCAGGCTGATGGGCGTGCGCTCGAACCGCGTCATCCGCAGCGCGTTCGCGCTGGCCGGGCTGCTCGCGGGCGTCGCCGCCGTGTTCTGGCTCATGCGCACCGGCGAGGCCGAGCCGGAGGCCGGGCTCGTGCCGCTGCTCAAAGGCGTGATCGCGGCGATCATCGGCGGGCTCGGCAGCCTGACCGGCGCCGTCCTCGGCGGGTTCGCGCTCGGCCTCGCGGAGGTCTACCTGCGGGCCTGGCTCCCCGGTGACCTCGCGGGTCTCACCGAGGGGGCCGTGTTCCTGCTGATCGCGCTGTTCTTCATCGTCCGCCCCCAGGGGTTCGTGACCGTGCGCCGGGCGGAGCGCGTCTAGCGGGAGCGGGGGCGGTGCGCGGGAACCTCGCCGGGCGTGTGCTCCTGCCGAGCGCGGGCGCGCTCGCCGTGTTCGGGCTGCTCGTCGGCGGCGGGCTCCTGTACGCGGCGGGCGGGGGTGCTGCCCGCGACACGCTCGTCACCCAGATGCTCGTCAACGCGATCCTGGTCGTCGGGCTGCAGATCTTCATCGGCAACACGGGCATCCTCTCCTTCGGCCACATGGGCTTCGCGGCGGTGGCCGGCTACGCGTTCGCCCTGCTCGCGATCGCGCCCAGGTTCAAGGAGCGATCCGTACCCGACGCCCCGTTCGGACTCACGGACGTGCAGCTCGGCGTCGCCCCCGCGGTCGTGGTCGCCGTGGTCGTCACGCTCGCGCTCGGCCTCGTCGTCGGCCTGGGACTGATCCGCTCCGGCGCCAAGTCCGGCGCGATCGCCGCGACCATGATCACGCTCGCGCTCCTGTTCGTGGTGCACGAGGTCGCTCGCAACTACGCCGACCTGACGAACGGCCGCGCGGGGCTCACGTTCGGGCCCGGGAACTCGCTGGAGGACCGGACCTGGATCTACGTGATCCTGCTCGCGGCGATCCTGATCGCACGCCTCTTTCGCGAGACCGAGACCGGGCGGCTCGCGCAGGCGGCCCGCGAGGACGATCTGGCCGCCCGGGCCCTGGGGGTCAACCCGTCCTACCCCCAGCTCGCGGCGCTGCTCCTGAGCGTCGTCGTGATCGCGGTCGGCGCCTCGTTGAGGGCGCATGTGCTCGGCTCGATGACGCCGGAGTTCTTCTTCTTCAGCTACACGCTGCTGACGCTCGTGATGCTGATCGTGGGTGGGCGCAACGGGGTCACCGGGGCGCTGCTCGGCGTCGTCGTGATCACCGTGGGCAACGAGCTGACGCGGCAGCTCGCCGCCGACGACGTCTCGGTGCCCGGCCTGGACTGGCTGCTCCAGGAGGGGCTCTCGGACATCTTCCTCGGTGGCGCGATGCTCCTGTTCATGATCCTCCGGCCCGACGGCCTGCTCGGCGACTGGGAGCTGGACGCCCCGCTCCGGCGGCTTTCGCGTCGCGGGCCGCGGCCGGAGCGCGCGCAGCGGCCGGCGCCCACGCCACCCGCCGTGACCGCGCGGCTCGAGGTGCGAGACCTGACCGTGCTGTTCGGGGGCTTCCGAGCGCTCGGCGGCAGCTCGATCGAGGTCGGGGCGGACGAGATCGTCGGCCTGATCGGCCCGAACGGCGCCGGCAAGACGACGCTCGTGAACGTGGTCACCGGGATCGTCGCTCCGACCGGTGGGAGCTTCGCGCTCGACGGACGGTCGCTGACCGGGCAGCAGCCACACGTGATCGGGCGGGCCGGGCTCTCACGCACGTTCCAGAACCTGCGGCTGTTCCCGGCCCTCTCGGTCCGCGAGAACGTGGCGGTCGCGGCCCTGGTCGCGCGCAGGCACCGCGCCGGCCGCGCCAGACCGGATCCCGACGAGCTGCTGGCCGCCGCGGGCCTCTGGGACCAGCGCGAGCGACGGGCGCGGGAGCTCGACTACGGTGCCGCTCGCAAGCTCGAGCTCGCACGTGCCGCCGCCGCCGCGCCGGCGTTCCTCTTGCTCGACGAGCCGACCTCGGGGCTCGGGGAGGCGGAGTCGGCGGCGATGATCGATCACGTCCGGGCGACGGCGCGGGCGATCGGCGCGGGGGTGCTGGTGATCGACCACGACCTGCACTTCATCACGACGATCTGCGACCGGATCTACGTGCTCGACCAGGGTCGGGTGATCGCGCAGGGAACGCCCAGCGAGATCCGGGCCGATCCGGCCGTCCAGGTCGCCTACCTCGGCACGTCCGGGTAGGTGCGTTGCCGGGACGCAGCCGTGCCGGCTGCGTTAGGGTTCGTCCATGCGAATCGCGAATCTCTTCGGCAGGGCCCAGCTCGTCGTCGACGGCCGGCTCGTCGACGTCGAGCGGGCGAGCGGCGGCCGCCTGCCCGCCGACCCGATGGCGCTGATCCCGAGGCTCGCGGACGTCGGCGAGCTGCCGGTTCCCGACGACGCCCCCTCGCTCGACGGCGCGGTGCTCGGGCCGCCCGTCCCGCGTCCGTCGAAGATCCTCGCGATCGGGCTCAACTACCGGGGCCACGCCGAGGAGACCGGACTCGAGATCCCGACCGAGCCGGTTGTGTTCACGAAGCTCCCGAGCGCGCTCGCTGGTCCCACCGACGACATCGTCATCCCCGGAGGCCGCACCCAGGTCGACTGGGAGGTCGAGGTCGTCGTGGTCGTCGGCCGCCGCGGCAAGCGGATCGCCGAGGCGGACGCGTGGTCGCACGTCGCCGGGATCACGGGCGGGCAGGACGTCTCCGACCGCGAGGAGCAGCTCCGTGCGCTCAAGCAGTTCACGATGGGGAAGTCGTTCGACACCTACGCGCCCCTCGGCCCCGTGCTCGTGACCCCCGACGAGCTCCCCGACCGAGACGACATCGGGCTCGCGTGCCGGGTCGACGGCGAGGTCGTGCAGTCGAGCCGCACCGGCGATCTGATCTTCCCCATCCCGACCCTGCTCGCCTGGGTGTCGCGTATCTGCACGCTCGAGCCTGGCGACCTCATCTTCACCGGCACGCCGTCCGGCGTCGGCCTCGGTCACGAGCCGCCGCGGTTCCTCGCGCCGGGGAACGTGGTCGAGACCGAGCTCGAGGGGATCGGCGCGATGCGCAACGTCTGCGTGGCCGGGCCCGCGTACGCCTGAGCGCCCGCCGCGCCGCCCGAGCGTTAGCAGCAGGGGGTGGGGGCGAACGCGAGCGGGATCTCGACGACGTTCACGCGGGAGCCGTCCTCGGCGGAGAGCTCGAACACGAGCAGCGTCCCGTTCGCCTCGCCGGTGTCCGCGAAGGGGACCTCGACGTCGAAGGTGCCGCGGCAGCCCGTGCCGCAGCTCGCGGTGACGAAGCCTTCGGCGAGCACGTTTCCGGCAGCGTCGAGCAGCTCGTAGTTCGAGGTCGCCTCGAAGACGTTCGACGTGCCGCTGAGCCGGAGCGGGCTCGTGACCGTGTCGCCGACGGCGGGGGTCTCGACGAGCGTCGCCGGGGCCTGATCTTCGTACTCCTCCCGCGTCTGCGGGCCGTCGAGCACGATCCCCTCCGAGGAGAACGTCTCGACGGGCACGCCGTCGAGCTCGAAGAGAACGCCGTCGACGGTCGGGAACTGTGTCAGCGTGTGGACGATCTGGGCGAGGCGGGTGAACATCGAGAGCGAGCCGCCGCCGTCATCGAATCCGCCCGAGAGGTCGACCGTGGCCACGCCGCCCTCGATCGTGAGCCCGTTCAGCGCCGTGCCCGCCGGGATCGACGTGCCGAGTCCAGCCGCCGCCTCCTCGGTGGTCGGGCCCCGGAGCAGCTCCTCGAGCGCGGCCGTCCCGACCGTCTCCTGCTGCTCGACGGTGCGGTGTGCGACGCCGACGTGCTCCCCGCGCAGGAGGTAGATCGCGACGGTCATCGCCTCGACCGGCGGCTCCGGCTCGCTCGTGCCGGTCTCGACCGGCCCCGTCTCGGTCGGCGGTGGGGCCTCCGTCGTCCCCGTCGTCTCGGCCGTCGTGGCGGGAGCCGTGTCGCCGGCCACCTCCTCGCCGCCGCAGGCGGCGGCGGCCAGCGCCAGGGCCGTGAGCGCGAGCGCGACGAGGCGCGGGCTGCACGGAAAGCGCGTCACAACCGGCAGTATGAAGGCTGGCGAGGCCGCCGTGGCGGCCGCGGTCTCACCGTCGCTCCCCGGCTCGCGGATACTCCGACCACGATCCTCCCGGCCACCGCGGCCGCTTCCCTGTGCGGCGCTCCCGAGCGGGCGCTGCCACGCGGGTGGGCAGGCTAGACGGACTTCGTGGCGGCGATCAGCTTCTCGAGCGAAGCTTTGGCGTCACCGAACAGCATCGCCGTGCGCGGGTCGAAGTAGAGCTCGTTGTCGACGCCGGCGAAGCCGCTCGCCATCGAGCGCTTCATCACGACCACGTTCTGCGCGCGGTCGACGTCGAGGATCGGCATTCCGTAGAGCGGGCTCTCCGGGTTCGAGCGCGCCGCCGGGTTGGTGACGTCGTTGGCGCCGATCACGAGCGCGACGTCGGTGCGGGGGAACTGGGGGTTCGCCTCCTCCATGTCGAGGAGCTGCGGGTAGGGCACGTCCGCCTCGGCAAGCAGCACGTTCATGTGGCCGGGCATTCGGCCCGCCACCGGGTGGATCGCGTAGCGGACCGAGACCCCGCGACCCTCGAGGAGGTCGGCGAGCTCCCGGACGGAGTGCTGGGCCTGGGCGACCGCGAGCCCGTACCCGGGCACGATCATCACCTGCTTCGCGTAGGCGAGCATGACCGCCAGGTCGTCGGGTGTCACCTCCCGGACCGTCCGCCCGTCGGCCGACGCGACCGCGGCGGTGGCCGTGGGTACGGCCCCGAACGCTCCGAACAGCACGTTGGTGACCGAGCGGTTCATCGCCTTCCCCATCATCAGCGTGAGCAGGGTGCCCGACGCGCCGACGAGGGTGCCGCCGATGATGAGGGCGTTGTTGTCGAGCACGAAGCCGGCCGACGCAGCGGCGAGGCCGGTGAACGCGTTCAGGAACGAGATCACGACCGGCATGTCGGCGCCGCCGATCGGGAGCACGAGCAGGACGCCGAACGCGAGCGCGACGACGAGTAGCAGCACCATCCAGACGCCGGCCTCGGTGGCCGAGGCGACGATCGCGAACACGAGCGCGGCCGCGAAGACACCCGCGTTGAACACGTTCTGGCCGGGGAAGGTGAAGGGACGTCCGCTCAGGAGCTCCTGGAGCTTCGCGAACGCGACCATGCTCCCGGAGAAGCTGATCGAGCCGATCAGGGCCGAGAACATGCTCGCCGCGAGCGTGTCGCCCGGAACCGCGCCGGAGAGCG
>WBZR01000586.1_pt3 | contig 11046 bp, 13 predicted proteins | sample 5204231 | NCBI WGS metagenome assembly WBZR01 (sample SAMN12412403, study PRJNA552823) | activated sludge metagenome | isolation source: activated sludge from anammox sidestream of wastewater treatment plant... | place: USA: Virginia | collected 2017-08
TGGTGGAGGGCGTCATGGAGGTGTCCCAGGTCAAGATCACCCTATCTGAACCCGCGTTCATAGCCGTTGAGTTTCCCAGTGAGTTCACCCCCACACACGATGAAGTACAGGGTATCCCCTCGCTATCCTCCAGCCTCCGAGCTGAGATTGAGAAGCACCGTACACCATCGCTACCGGCCAAACAAACGGATGGCGGTACGACATCAGCATCATTCTGAAGCCCACCGTGATTCTGAGTAGTGGGTGTGAAACCCCTTCGTACTAGAGAGAAGCACTTTCAGGCCAATGCTTGCATCCCAACGAATCGCCCTGTGAAACCGAGCCACCGATCCATGGTTCAGCGTCCTGTTCATGTCTGCCTACATTCAAGGTATCGAGCGGAGGAAGCTAGACTATAGCGATGCTGAGCTTGATCCTCGCCGCACTCGGCGTAGCAGGCAACGACTCGCCTGGTGTCGTGGAGTGCGGAGATTTCTCGACTCGATCGCCAGACTTGGCGAGGAAGCTCAGTCCTTGTCAACCGATGACGGCATCGGCAGGCTGTCCTTCTCTGGGGAGTGGAGTGGATCCTCAGCCTACGAGGCCCTTTCCAGTGCGTACCGCTCCGAGTGGCGCCGAACTGGAGACGGCTGGCGGCTAGCTCTACCAAAGGCTGGGAGTAAGTTGGTCGAGCAATCATCCAAGGAAGTGAGGGAGCGTGCATGGACTGATGCGGACTGCGCGCGGGCAGAGATCACGCTTGAACGCGGAACGGTGAAGGCGGCAACTTGGCATACCCGGGGCGCGAGGAAGCTACTCCGAGCGGGCGAGATCGCGAACGTGGTCGCGAGCTGGCAACCAGGGATGGATGCGGCCGATGCGCCAGGGAACCTTCGGCTCGAGGAGGGCGAGTGCCCCGAGTATGAGATCCGGCTGGTGCTCTCCCCGCACCTGCAGATTCGATTAAGCTTCCTGGGAAGGCTCCAGAATGACGGGCAGGTGGTCACCGGGATTGGTGCGCTCTCGCAACCGTTCAAGAAGGAACTGGACCGCGCCCGCTTGGGCGCAGCCGGAGGTGGAGCGGCCTCCAACAGTCCGCGTCTCAGCCGGTAGCGGCGGCGCGACCGAAGGCGAGCAACCCGATCGCGCGCCTTGCCCCCGAGGAAGAGCGAGGTTCGGCTGGCCCGCCGTCACTATTGTGCCCAGGGCGCAGGAGTGAGCCCGTTACCCGCCTCGGAGTTGTTCTAGGGCCGAGGCGGTCTCGAGCAGGGCAGCCGCCGCTTCGCGGCCTTTGTTGCCGTGTTTGAGGCCGGCTCGGTCGAGGGCTTGGGCGGCGGTCTCGGGGGTGAGGACGCCCCAGGCGACGGGGACGCCGCTCGCGTTCTGCAGGGCCATGAGCGCCCCGGCCACGTCGCCCGCCAGCTGGCCGGCGTGGGCGGTCTCGCCTTGCAGGATGCACCCGAGGGCGACGACGCCGTCCACCTCGCCGCGCTCGACCAGCGCCGTCGCGGCTAGGGGGATCTCCCAAGACCCCGGAACGCGCACCACGGTCACTTCCGGCCCGCCGCAACGGCGCAGTTCGTCCAGGCAGCCTTCGAGCAATTCCTTGGTCACGAGCTCGTTCCACCGGGCCACGACGATGCCGACGTGCTTCCCCGCACCGTCGGGCGTGCCCACAATCTCACCCATAGCCCTAGTATGAACTCCTCGCGTAACGGGCCTGGGGGCGCAAGCGTCTGAGAACGAGAGGCCACTACAATGACCGGAATGATCGCTCTCGCCACCGCACTCGCCGCCACCAACGTCGAAGTCACCGTCTACAACCAGGGCTTCGCGCTCGTCAAAGAGCAGCGACGCTTCGACCTGCGCCAGGGTCGCCAGCAGGTGGCGGTCGAGGACGTGGCCCAGATGATCGAGACGAACTCTGTGGCGGTGAGCCAGGTCGGGGCCAAAACGTTCCAGGTGCTCGAGCAGAACTACCAATATGACCTGATCAGTCCGGTCGCGATCTTGAACAAGGCCGTTGGGGGGCAGATCGCGCTGAACCGAGTGCTGCCGAACGGCACCAAGGAGCGCGTGGTCGGCACCCTGCTCAGCTCGCCCACCGCGATGGTCTCGGACGCGAACGGCAACGTCTCCCCGACCTGGCAAGGGATGGTCGTGCGCACCGACGACGGGCGAATCCTGCTGAACCCCACCGGCGAGATCGAGGTGACGAGCCTGCCCGAGGGGCTGATCAGCAAGCCGACGCTGCTCTGGGACATCGAATCCGCCCAAGCCGGCCCGGCAGACGTCGAGCTCAGCTACATCACCCAAGGGACATCCTGGAAGAGCGACTACGTGCTCTACCTGGGCCAAGACGGCAAATCGGGCGACTTCCGCGGATGGTGCACGATCACGAACAACAGCGGGGCGACCTGGAAGGACGCCAAGCTCAAGCTTCTGGCGGGCGAGGTAATGCGAGCCCAGGCGCCCGCGATGATGAGGCGAGGGGGGGGGCGGGAGATGGCGCTCGGCGCGATGGAAGATAAGGGCTTCGCCGAGGAGTCCTTCGCCGAATACCATCTCTACACGCTCCAGCGACCTGCCAACGTGCGCAACAACGAGATCAAGCAGATCACGATGATGGAGGCGGCGGGAGTGCCGGTGACCAAGAAGCTCGTGATTGACGCGATGCGCAACTACGGAGCGCAGATGCCCGGCGAAGGCGAGATCGGGACCGGCCAGCTGCGCCCGCTGTTCCTCATCGAGCTGAAGAACGACAAGGCGAGCCAACTCGGCATGCCGCTGCCCGCCGGGACGTTCAAGGTCTACCAGAAGGACTCGAGCGGCGCGGTGCAGCTGCTCGGCGAGGACTCGATCAACCACACGCCACGGGACGAGAAGATCAGCCTGGCGGTAGGGCGGTCGTTCGACATCGTGGCCGACCGCAAGCGCGAGTCGTTCGAATGGCTGACCCGCCGCCGCAGCCGCGACGGCATGAGGCAGAAGTTCGAGATCGAGCTCCGCAACCGCAAGGAGACGCCCGAGACCGTCCACGTGCTGGAGCGGCACTGGGGCGAGTGGAAGATCACCCAGGAGAGCGCGCCGCACAAGAAGCTCGACAGCGAGACCGCCGAATGGGTGCTGACGCTCGCCGCCGGCCAGACCGTGACTCTCGAGTACACCGTCGAGACGTACTGGCTGTAGATTCAAACCGGGACGTTCGCCTCATAGAGAGAGAGAGAGAGAGAGAGAGCATACTCGTACCATGGGTGCTCAGCGAAGTCTCTTGAGGGGTTGTGTGAAGCTCGCCACGGTGACCTTTGCGGGAGCAGTTGCGTTTGGGGCCACGACCTGGGCGGCGGGTGGGGGCTTCCATGGAGGGAGCCCGAGCTTCATAGGGCCCCCTCCGTGCGGTTGTAGCGCGGGCAGCGAAACTACTCGTGGAATCAGGCTCGCAATGGCGACACTCGTAGGTTCGGACGACAACCGAACTTTGGCAACTCCGACCAACGGCGAAACGCCGCAATGCTCAATCCCGGCACCTCCGCCGAACAGTGGGTGCGGCGACTGCGCTTGGACTGGAACCCAGACTCAAGACTGGTGCATTCGAGTGTCTCCGGATTGCTCGTGGCTCCCCTGGGCGAAAGATGAGCTGATGAGGAGACGCATCTATAAGTTTTCTTGCCCGGACGGCAAAATATACCAATATTGCGCTGGCTGGCAGAACGCAGGAACCATCAAGGTGAACGGTTGCCCTGACGAAGAGGGGAACAAACTTTGCTGCACCGATGAAGGTTCCATAGATCCAGAGCCATTGTGCGGCACGACGCAAGAGAGGCCCTGCTCAACGAGGTTAGTGGGAGGGGGCTAGTTCTGGAGGGTGTACGCTCGTACCCGCGGGGAACTTGGGCCCTTGCAGTTTCCACGGGTGTGGCATCCGAGCTAGGCCTCCTCTGGCTAGACTGGAACATGCCCTTCAAGTTTAGGCAACAGAGTTGGAGCGGTTCCGTCACCGCGTGGTTCATCGTTGCCGTACTCACTGTTTCCGTTTTCCCTTGGGTTTTCGCGTCACCTTGGCGAAAAGGGACTTGGGTTTGGATCCTCGCAGGCTCGATCGGTGCGCTCGGGTTCGTGAACCTCCTCTCGTTTGGCGAGATGGAGCCGGGCGCGGCAGCGGTTGTGTTCGTGCTCGCAATCATAGCCTTGGTCTCCTTCGGACTTGGGGTGTCTTGGTCTGCCATCGAATTCTCTGCCCGTCTGTTGCGTTTGACGGGCGGAGGCACTGAATGAAGCGTGGCTTGAGTCTCCTCGAAGTGTTGGTTGCGGCAGCGATCGTTGGCGTCGTCGCGGCACTGCTGGCGGTCGCATTGGCACGTGGCAAGCAGGAGTCGTATGGCACCATCGCGCTCTCGAACCTTCGACAGGCCGGTGTTGCTCTTCACCTGTACGCAACTGACCACGACTCCCAGTTTGTGCGGGACAATCTGGATCCGCTCATAGACGGTGGCTACGTGAGGGATTCCCGAGTCATGATGACTCCGGGAGATCCTTATGAGGACGGGTATGGCCTAGCGTTTGAGAGGGTATGGATGAAGAGCACAGCCGTGCACCCGACTTCCTACAACTCTCTTTTCACGTTTCTCCCCGCGCTCCAAATCCCGAAGTTCAAGAGCTGGTCAAGGTTTCTCGACGTGTGCCCGAACCCAGGCCTCATCGTCTCACTCGTTCACCCGAGCGGGGCAAAACCGATCTACCCTAAGGGTGACGACCGCGGAGCGGGCCCAGGAACCTTCTTAGGCCCGGCACTGAGGTTTCGGCTGGATGGCAGTGTCAAGCGAGGACGATTTGACTTGGTGGTGAACTCTCCCACATTACGGTCAATCGAAGGTGCACAGATCTTTTGTGAGGACTTCCCTTCGATGTCAACGTGGCTCGCGGAGCCGTGATTCATCGCAAGTGGACACGGGCGCAGGCGGGGAATCTGACTGAGCAGATCATTGCCTGATCTCCCTTCTCCTTCTCTACCGGAGCGCAGCGTCCGGATACATGTGAATTGAGTACTTGGTCGAGACGTACTGGCGGTAGATTCAAACCGGGACGTTCGACTCATAGAGAGAGAGAGAGAGAGAGAGAGTAACCTGATCGTATGGAGACTAGGCTCTCGATTCTCGTCGTTCTCGGCCTGTTCTTCGGAACGATTCTGCTCAGTATGGCCCATGGCCAAGGAGGCGGGGGCCAGATCCCTGACTGTGCCGAACTCACAGTCACGGACGACTACCCGGAGCACGCATGCTGGCAGTGGCAGTACGCGACAGGCGATTGGTGCAACGGGGTTCAGCATGACCATGAGCGACGCCGGGAAGTTGACCACGACATCTACTCGAATGGCCCCACGTTCGAGTGCACGGCCTGGACGAACAATGGCTGTTGCGTGCTACATCCGGTTGCCGTACTTCCGCCGTGTCCCGCAGACACCTGCCGGCAGTGATACGTAAGGGCTTTAGCCTGATTGAGGTCTTGGTCTCCGTCGCGATCGTGGCCTTACTCGCGGCGTTGGTACTCGCGGCGAGCGGCTCAGCCCGCAAGCGCGCGATCGCCACGCACGACACTGCTAACCTCCGGCAGATTGGCCAGGCCCATGCCCTGTACCAGACGACGACGGACTCGGACGGATGGTTCTCGACTCCCCCCTTGATCCAGGCCGCCGTCTTGGACCGGGCTCTCGTCGCCAGCCCGCACGACCCGACGCCCCAAGGGATCGCGAACCGCGTGCGCGTTGAGCGCTACCCAGGGGCTGAGAACCCGCCGACGGCGTGGAAGGACTCGTACCTGGCCTACGACATGACCGGTTGGCAGACCGAAGGCAACCGCCGCCGATTCTCGGGCTACTTTGCCGAAGCGAAAGGGTCGGGATGGCTGATCGCCTTGGATACGCCAGGAAACTACCGCACAATGCGCTTCTGGGACGAGCCGGGCGCGTACCAGCGGTTGCTGATGGATACCGCGGTCGTCCACCGCAGGATCCACCTCCCATGGATCGGCTGGGGCGACAAACGGAACAAGGTCTTGAAGGGCTGTCGGCTATACACTGACGACGACTCCGCGTGCGAGAAAGGGGGGCTTTGAGGCAAGAGAAGCGACATTGGAAGTGCTTCGCCGCCCGTGCGCTTCAGGCGGCCGTGTTTGGCACGGCTATGTTCTTCGCTCTGTGGGCTTCCATCGCACTGTTCGCCCTATTGGGCATCCTCCGGCCTGAGGCCGCTGCGTGGTTGCCCGTCTCCGGTTCGCTCTATACGTTAGGCGGTGCTGCCTTGGTAGTGGGTGCTGCTCTGCCTACCACGATGGGAGAGCGAACGAGGCTCCAGACCTTGGCACTGGCGATCATCGGCCTCTGGGTCGTGCTGACTGCGGTTCAGTTCATCGCATTCTTGGGACGCCCAGGCGCCAGTGTCCCAATGTTCCTCGGAAACTTCCTCAAGTGGGGCTCGGCTTTGGCCATCGCTGCCTACGCAGCCTCGTTTGCGGCGATCACTGCTGTCGTCCGGTTTGCAGATTCCCGCTGAACGAAACGTCCCGGCATACTACGAGCGGCGCTGGGGCGAGTGGAAGATCACCCAGGAGAGCGCGCCCCACAAGAAGCTCGACAGCGAGACCGCCGAATGGGTGCTGACTCTCGCCGCCGGGCACACGCTGACGCCGTCGTACGCCGTCGAGACGTACTGGCCCTAGTGGCTGGGCTCGCGGGGCTCGGTCTTGCGGGAAGGAAGCACGCGTGGCCGCCAGGATAGGGTACCTACGTCTTTGCGCGGGATGCTGCGGGCGTGGGAGTCGAGGAAACCGACCGTGGCGTAGCCCTCCGCGTCCCAGTAGACGTCGCTCGGGCCGCCGACCCCTTTGCCCAGCCCTGCTGGGCACTCGAAGTGCATGACGGTGCCTTCAAGCGCCTTGACCCGGGCTAGGTCGAGCCCGCCCGCCAGGGCGCTCATCGCAAAACCGGTCTTCGACCCTCCGTCGCGCACGTTCCAGAACACTTGCTCGTTCTTGACATAGGGAGTCAAGACGCGTGCCCAAGTCGCAAGGGGCGGGAGATGGTCGTCGAAGTCTGCTGCGGAGATCATGAACGAAGTCCCGATCTGTTTCGTGTTGCTCAGCGCGACCGTCGCCTTTCGCGGGCCCTGTGGATCTGTGTAGACGGGCCAGAGCACAAACACGGCGGCCCCGACGAGCCCTCCCACGATGACCGCGCCCCAACCTTTCATCTTGTTACCGCAGACGCCCGGGCAATGCGCTGAGTTCCCAATCCCTCGCGCTACACTACGCCGGCCAGCAACTCTTGCGTCTCGAGCACCGCTTCCCGTAGCGCGGCGACCGCCCTGCCGACCTGATCCTCAGACACTACCAGCGGCGGCTCTAGGCGGATCACGCGCGGGTTGTTGAGCGTGTACGCGACGATCACGCCCCGCTTGAGCAGCTGGGCCACGAGGAGTTCTCCGACCTCGTCCATCGCCAGCTCGACCCCCACCATAAGCCCGCGACCGCGCACGTCGGAAACGAGGTCGAGCGGCAGCGCCTCCGACCGTAGCCCGTCCATCAGCACGGCCCCCAGTTGGGCGGAGCGCTCGACGAGGCCCTCGTCCCGAAGGACTTCCAAGGTAGCGACAGCGGCGGCGCACGCCATCGGGTTCCCTCCGAACGTGGAGGTATGGAGGAAGGGGTTTTCGCCGAACACCCTGTCCCAGACCGCATGCGTCCCCAAGGTCGCCCCGATTGGCATGACGCCCCCCCCTAAAGCTTTCGCGGAAGTCAGGATGTCGGGGCGGACGCCCTCGTGGTCGCAGCCCCACATCGCGCCCGTGCGGCCGAGCCCGGTCTGCACTTCGTCCAAGATCAGCAAGGCGCCAGCGGTGTCGCAAGCCTCGCGGAGCCCGGCCAGGTAGCCCTCGGGCGGGACGATGATCCCCCCCTCGCCTTGCACGGCTTCGACGATAAAGGCCGCCGTCTCGGGGCCGACCGCTGCTCGCGCGGCGGCAAGGTCGCCGTAGGGCACATGGGCAAAGCCCGGCACCAAGGGGCGGAACGCACTCTGGTACTTCTCTCGCCCCGTCGCCGAGAGCGCACCCAGCGTCTTGCCGTGGTACCCCCCCTCCGTCGCGACAATGCCAGGCCGTCCTGTCGCTGCCCGAGCGAACTTGAGCGCCGCCTCGACGCTCTCCGCGCCCGAGTTGGAGAAGAACACGTACTCCAGCCCCTCGGGCGCGACCCCCGCGAGCCGCTCCGCCGCTTCCGCCATCACGGGGTTGAAGAAGGTCTTGCACGAGAGCGGCATGGCCTCGAGCTGCCGCCTCACGGCATCGAGCACCCGAGGGTGCCGGTGCCCCAGCGAGAACACGCCAAAGCCGCCGAGGAAGTCGAGGTAACCGGTACCTTCCGAGTCCCACACGGAGCACCCTTCGGCCCGCACCTCGACCCCAAACCCGGCGAAGGAAAGCAGCCGCGCCATCCCCGGCCCGACATGGGCAGCGTACTGGGCGGCAACCGAGTCGCGCGAGTTCACTCCCCGATGATAGCGGGGAGCGGGCTCAACTGTGCAGCCAAGTGGTCCAGAAGTCCACCATCTCTTGCCGGTTCACCCATTGCCCTCGGTCGTCATAGATGCGGCTCTTCTGGATGTTTGCCCAGAAGCGGAGCTTGTCCATGAGCATGTCCTTCATACCTTCGTCGCCCTCGTCCCAGAACCGGACGACCGCGCTTTGGCGCACCCCCGTCCAGGGCCCGTCCGGGCAGTTCCGGAGCAGCCCGCGGGCCAGTGCGCGGTCGTGCACCGCGTCCGCCGCGTCGACGCTCCGCGCGACGCTCCCAAGGATCCCTCGCGTCTCCAGGAACTCCGCTCGGACCCGCTGGATCCAATCGCGCCAAGAAAGGCGCAACGGCTCGGGGAGGGAGGACCAGAACGCTTCGTCCTTCGCCGCCTCAATCAGCGAGTCGGTGGCCAACTCGATGTAGCCGGGCACGTCCGACTTGGGGAAGAGCCCGTAGAGCATCCAGCGCTCCTTGCTCGGAAGGGCGTCCACCACCGAGAGCACGTCCCGGCCCAACCGCGTGATCGCCCCGCGACGAGAACCTACCAAGAAGCTCGCGGACTGAAGAATCGAGAGCGTTCTGAATCGTTCACGCGAGTCTAAGCTCGGGAGGCAACGAACCCCCATACTCAGCGCGGAGGCACCAGCGTCGGCTCCCTGCTCGAAAGTAGCGGGGCCAGGTAAGTCTATGCTAGCGAAGAGGACTCCGTCTGTCCCTGGCTCAGGCGCCAAATGGAGCCTTGCGTCTTCCCATGGCTCGCCATATGCTTGCGAACCAAGCCGGTACCACCCGTCTTCGGCTTTGTTCACGAACGCCACACAGTACGCTCCGTTCGCGCGTGGACGGAGCTGCCCAACGACTCCTGAGAACGTAGGTACTAAGAACCTCACACTTCCGTGAAACGCGCCTTTTGACGACTCGATGACATCATAGTCCTCCGCAAAACACTCAAGGTGCTCTTGCCCGTCTGCCAGATCAACGAATAGCCGCGCCCGCCGAAGTCCAATCCGCGTTTCGCCGATCTTGCGTAACACAACGATATCGGAGAACAAGCCATTCGATCGAGAGCCAATCCTCCAGAGTCCATCCCTGCCGCCATACTCTTCCAGATATCCCTGCGAGAAGGCTGTAGGAGTACAACTCATAGCCAGCAGTGCACCTGACACAAATCGAAAGGCAGAACCCGGCCTGCGCATCGTTCTCACCATGTATGCCTTCATCCTGCGTAACAACTTTAGGTCACTACTCCTTGATGTGATCCACTCGGTCGGTCCACAGCTTGATCCGGTATGAGCCGACGAAATAACCCATAGTACCGGTCGTTATCTTGTTAGCTGCGTAGTATTGGTGCGAAAAGTCGTAGAAGGGGCTGGCCGGGTTCTGCGCATAGGTGTACGGGTTCTCGCGGCGCAACCACAGGTTGTCCCACCCGTTCTCGTTGTTCTCGTTGCTCCCGAGTCCAAACCGGCCCGCGGGGTGCCCGTTCGAAGCGTCGTCCACGCCCCGCACGGTCGTCCACCAGACGAGGGAGGTGTTGATGTTCGATCCTGGAGGCGGCACCGGGGGCTGGAACCGCTCCTGCACCCAGACGTCGGGCATGCGGTCCCCTAGGTTGTCTAGGAGGATCGGCCTGGTCCTTCGGATCCATCCATATGGATACTCGGTGTTTCCGCAATCCTCTTCTTCGTCCTCGGTCGAGTTCGGCAGCGTGTCCTGCGGCTTGTGCGCGGTGAAGCGGAAGTGGTCGGGGTTCGGTTCGGTCTCGTTCTCGGGCGCCGACTCCGGACTATCGTCCCAGACCCAGTACGTCCGACCGTTGAACACAACCTTGAACTGGCACCTGGGCTCGATCCCTCCACGACCGCTTCCTTGGGTCGCGAGGAGTTCGATCCACGTGGAGTCCTCTAAGGTTGGCTGGGCCTTCGCCTTGACCTTCGTTCCGGGCGGCACCGTCCAGTGGTACTCGATGGGTTCGTCCGGACCGATGTCTGGCTGCTGGAACCGAGGTTGCACGTGTCCTACCTGAGGGCGTTGAAAGGCCGTCGAAAACCAACTCGGTACCGTTGGGTCGTAGTTAAAGTACTGCATGAAGTGCGGCTTCTCTGCGGCGGTTAGATCATGTTTCCAAGTTGGAAGAAAGTTCTGGTGCATTGTTCCGTCGGCGTTTAGGTAGTTCTTCGCCTCAAGCTTCAGCGGCCCCCCGACGACGAGGAACCCTTTCATCACTTGGGTCTGCCCGCCCCCTTGGGGAGCGGTTACGGTCACGGTACACGAAGCAGTGTAGAGGCCTAGCGGGCTGTCATCGACGTAGGCCCAGCCGATGGTATTAGCCGCCGTGCCCGGCGAAGGCACCCAGATAGCCCCGGCGGGCGGGCACTGAGGGTTCGACGTCTGCACCGGGCTCCATTGGTAGGCCACCGTCGCGCCGGGGGGAAGGTCGGTGACCATGCACGTCAACTGGAACTCGGCGTATTGCGCGCCGGCACTGGTCCGATAGGGGCT
>WBZR01003491.1_pt1 | contig 11046 bp, 7 predicted proteins | sample 5204231 | NCBI WGS metagenome assembly WBZR01 (sample SAMN12412403, study PRJNA552823) | activated sludge metagenome | isolation source: activated sludge from anammox sidestream of wastewater treatment plant... | place: USA: Virginia | collected 2017-08
TTGCTGTCGGTTTTGCATCACCAGCCATGAGCATCGTTGTCGCCGGCCTCAACCATCGCACGTCGTCCGTGGAATTACGCGAGCGGTTTGCGTTTGCGCCCGCACGGATCCCGGAGGCCTTGCAGCAATTGCGCGCCGCGGGGCTGGCTGAGGAGGGGGTCATTCTTTCCACCTGCAACCGGGTGGAGCTGTACCTCTCCACCCCGCTCGCGCCGGAGCAAGCCGGCGCCGCGTTGAACCGATTCCTCAGCGCCGCCCAGGCGCAGCCGCCGCTGGCCCGCCACGAGTTTTACACCCTCGCCGAGCCGCAGAGCATTTATCATCTGTTCAAGGTGGCGTGCGGATTGGATTCGATGGTGCTGGGCGAGACCGAAATCTTCGGCCAGCTCAAAAAAGCGTATGAACTCGCATTGCACGGCGGGTTCACCGGCGCGCGGCTGAACCGGATTTTCCAACGCGCCTTCCACGTGGCCAAACATGTTCGCACGGCCACGAACATCCAGCGCGGCAGCATTTCCGTCGCCTCGGTGGCGGTGGAACTGGCGGAGAAGATTTTCAACCATCTGCGGACGCACGAAGTGCTGGTGCTCGGGGCGGGCGATACGAGTGAAAAAACCGCGCGGGCGCTGATTTCCCGTGGCGCGAAGGGCATTGTCGTTGCGGGGCGCTCGTTTGAGCGGGCGGCGGCGCTGGCCGCCGAACTGGGCGGGCGGGCGGTTTCGTTCGATTCGTGGGTGGAGGAATTTGAGCACATTGACATCGCGATCAGCAGCACGGCGGCGCCGCATTTCATCCTGGATCGCGCCCGGCTCGAACCGTTGATGAAACGCCGCCGGCATCGTCCGTTGCTGTTGATTGACATTGCCGTGCCGCGGGACATTGATCCGGTGGTGGATCAGATGGACAATGTTTACCTGTACAACGTGGACGATTTGCAGCACATCGCCAACGATTATCTGGAGCAGCGCAAGGAGGAGATGGCGCGTTGCGAAGCGATCATCCGGGAAAAGGCCGGGGTCTTGTTGACGGTCCCCGCGCTGCACCACGGGTCGCAGACCGGTGTGCCTGAATTGCGTTGCTCCGGCTGACATGACTGCGTCCGCTCCCATTGTGCTGGCCACGCGCGGCAGTCCGCTGGCCCTGGCGCAAAGTCACCTGGTCCTGGCGCAGTGCCGCGCCCTCCATCCTGACCAGCCGTTCGCCATCAAGGTGATCAAGACCACCGGCGATAAATTGCAAACCGCCTCCCTGAGCAAAACCGGTCCGGGTTTGCCCAAGGGGTTGTTCACCAAGGAACTCGAAGTCGCGCTGCTGGAAGGCGCCGCGGACATGGCCATTCATAGCTTGAAGGATTTACCCACGGAATTGCCCGCCGGGCTCGTGCTGGGCGCGACTCCGCCCCGTGCCGACGTGCGGGATGTGTTGATTTACCGGACCGGGACAACAGGGGAAGGAGCGGCGGCTGGTTCGCCTGTCGGGCTGGCGCGCCTGCGTCCCGGTGCCGTGGTGGGCAGCAGCAGCACACGCCGGCGGGCACAATTACTTCTGGCGCGTCCCGATCTGGAGATTACGGAGATCCGAGGCAACGTCGCCACGCGGCTGGCCAAGGTGGCCCGCGCGGATGGGCCGGAGGCCACCCTGCTTGCGCTGGCGGGATTGAGGCGCTTGGATTATCAAATCGTGTCCGAGGGGAGATTGGCCGGCGCTGCGGTGCCGGCCAATGTGCGCGCGGTGATCCTGGAGCCGACGGTGATGCTGCCGTGTGCAGGGCAGGGCGCAATTGGCATTGAAATTCGCGCCAATGACCGGCGGTTGACGCAGTTGTGTGCGCGGTTGAATCACCGGTCCACGTTCCAGGCGGTAACCGCCGAACGGGCTTTTCTGCGGGGCATGGGAGGTGGCTGCCAGAGTCCGGTGGCGGCCTGTGCGGAAGTGATCGGTGACGAAATTTTTCTGCGCGCTCTTTCATTTCAGCACGGTCCCGCTCGGCGAGCCGAGGGCCAACGTCCACTCGCTGAGGCGGCGGCGTTGGGGGAAGCATTGGCCGCTCAATTGCGTTGAGGTAAACGTTGCGGGGCCGCGCCGCGGAGCGAGTCTGCAAATGGCGGGAGCGGGAGTTGTGAATCAAAATGGCTTGTCAAATCGGGGGCGCGAGTGTTAGATGCCGCACCAATGTTCTGTTGCGCGTTGACGGGAATTCATTTGAATGCCGGTCTTAACCGTTTAACCTCAATGACTCTATGAAAAGGAATCTCTTCGCAATTCTTGGCGGTTCAGTTTTGTTGGCGCTGCCGATCCCGCTGCGCGCTCAAGGCGATCTACCAGCTGTGATCGTTGCGCCGTTCAGTGGTGACGTCGCGCATATTCAATATTGGCAACCCGCAGTGGGGCAGGGATTGGCGGAAATGCTCATTACCGAGTTGGGGCGGATCAATAAATTTACGGTGCTGGAAACGAGCGAGTTGGGGACCTTGAAGGACGAGATCAAGATGGGGCAGGACGGTTGGGTGGATGCCTCGGAAGCCGTCGAGAAGGGCGGGTTTGCGGCCGCCGATTTCATGTTCACTGGCAAGGTTACCCGGTTCGGCAACAAGGAATCCAAAATTGGACTGGGCGGATTTGTTCCGGGCAGCCTGGGTAAGCTGGGAACGAAAGTGACCACGGCGGACGTGCGCATTGACTGGCGACTCGTGGATGCGGCGAATCGCAAGATCATCAAGACGGGTTCTTCCACTGCCTCGGAGAAGGGGGTGGGTTTTGACGTGGGCGTCAACGTGGGCGGGCGCGGCGGCAACATCGGATTCGACAACAAGGAATTTATGGAGAGCGCGCTGGGCAAGGCAACCGTCAAGGCCTTGGCGCAGATCATTGATGAAGTGAGGCCGGTGCCGCTGCCGGAGTCGGGGCGCCACAAGCAAAAAGCAACCGCCGCCAACCAGCAAGTTGCCGCCACCGCCGCTGCAGCGGCCGCATTGCGAAGCACTCCCGGCAAGGTTCTGGCCGCTCCGAGCAATCAGGCCATTATTATTTCGCTCGGCACCCAGCACGGTTTCAAGGATGGGGACAAGTTGAATCTTTTTGCCACCGAGGACGTGAAGGACGATCAGGGCAATGTTGTGTTCACCGATGAAAAGCTGGTGGGTGAAATCACGATTCAGGCGGCGCAAGCGGAACGCAGTCGCGCAACCTATGAAGGGGGCTTGACGATTAAAGCCGGTTGGACGGTTAAAGCCAAGTGAACCCGGCCCGGCTGGCTCGTGGACGGTGACGGGCAAAGCATCGGGCGGAGGCTGTACTGGATGAGGCAGAAATTTATTTGGCAGTTAAACCCGGACATTAAAGCGCGGGGTTCGCCGCAAAAAACAAATGAGATATTATCAATTGATGACGCAGCGGTGCCGCCGCGGGCTGCTCCAAACCGGTTTGATCTGGCTTGCGGGACTGGCTTTCCCCCTGTCCGCCGAGCCGATTCACCACATCACCATTGATGGCGACTTTTCCGATTGGGCCGGGGTTCCGTCTCATTATGATCCGGTGGCCGGCCCCGGGGTTTTGCATCATGGCATTCCGGACACGCACGATACGGATCACAAATTGCCCGGCGACATTCCAGCTTACGTGGCGCATCCCGACGTGGATCTGGTTGAGTTTAAATTCACTCATGATCAATCCAATCTGTATGCGTATTTTCGCGCCACGGGCGTGATTGGCCGCGGATCACCGGAGAAGGGCCGTTATTACGTGATTGTGACTCTCGACGTGGACAACAACGAAACGACGGGTTACGCGCTCAACGAAGGCGGCTATTATCCCACCAGCTCCGGGTACGACATGAACATGGAGGTGGAATATTATCGGGATCAGTACAATACCGGCCACTACCTGAATCACGGCGCGCGCAACCAGGCGGAATTGGACGCCGCGATCCAGGACCAGACCAACGGCATTGTGCGGATTCTGCCCGGTTCGTACAAATATTACTCGCAATGGGTTTGGTTTGATTCCAGTTCCGAGGGCGATTTCCACCTGCCGCCCCCGGATGCTGATTCCAGCATCACTTTCGTGGCCGATAAAGGCCCGGTCTATCAAGGCATCATTCACATCGCGCACTCGGCGGACGGACATGAAGTGGAAATGGTGGCGCCGTTCCGCGGTTTCATGCGGGATGCTTCGGGCGAGCCCATCGTCAAACTGGGAAAGACCCTCAAGCTTTCCTTTTCGTTGGAAGCCAGCGGTGAGCTGGCGCCCGGAGGGGAGTGGGCATCAGACACCGGGGACCCGATTGTTGGCTATTATCTTAGTCCGTTTACAAAACCGAATCTGCAAATCGCTCCCTCGCTCCAGGATCACCATGTTGTGCTGTCTTGGGACAGTGGCGCGCGGGGCATGGTCCTCAAGCAAACCCTCACTCTGACTGATCCGGATTGGCAGGTCGTGAACGGTTCGCAAATCACGAATCGAATTGAATTGCCGGCGACCGCCGCCAGCGCGTTCTTCCGCTTGGAAGAGCCTTGAGTGTCGCCTCCTTCCGCCACCGGGCGGAGCGAGCCGTCATTCATTCCCCGGCAATGATCAAATCCAGTCGCCGGTTGAACTCGTTAAGTTCCAAACCGTGATCTTCAATGGTCGCCCAGCCGTCGTAACCCGCCTGATCCAGCGCCCGGCGCACGGCAGGCCAGTCAATGCTGCCGTCGCGTGGGTGGACAAACTTGCCGCCGCGCCCATCTGGATTCAGTTTGAAATCCTTGACGTGCAGTTTCACGATCAAGGAGCCGAGCGTTTTGATCCAATCCTGGGGCGGCGCATATTTTACGTGATTGCCAATGTCGAAGTAGGATCGCACCCATGGACTGGCAAAGGAGGCGATGAAGTGCCGGTAGAGCGCAGGTTGCACCCATAAGTTGTTCCAGACATTTTCCAGGCCAATGACCACCTGCAATTCCTCCGCCAGCGGAATCAATTTTTCCACCGCCCGTCGCGACCGGTCCGTGGCACGATTTTGCGCCTGCAGATAGGCGGCGAACGGGGCATTGTCACCCGACACCACCCGTGTCACGTGACCGGAATGTTCGTCAAAGGCGATCTCGAACTCCCACGGTTCGGGCATGGGCACATCTTTCACGCGGCAGGGCACGACCAGAATGGCATCGGCGCCGTATGCCTTCGCCGCACGCAACGCCGCCCGTACTTTGTCCAATGAATCCTCGACCTGGCGGGCGTCCTCGCTGTTGAATTCCATCCAGCCTCGCAGCACCGAATGGATTCGCATGCCGAGCTGATCTGCGACCGCGCGCGCTTGAGCGGCTTCGGCCTCCGAACCCACGTAATTCGTCTCCACGCCGTCGAAGCCTGCAAGCTTCAAAGGTTCCAGCACGGCTTCCGTGACTTCCTTGACGATCATGGCTTTGCGGATCCGGCCTTTAAAATTTGCCGCAGCAACGGGCCAGCCGGATGCCAGGGTCAGCACACCTGCCGTGGTGGCCGCAACGAATTGGCGACGGTTCATGCCGGGGAGGATGCGCCGCGGTGCGGCGCGGTGCAAGCGATTTGCGGACAGCCACGTCTGGAGGAGGGACAAGGGGAGACCGTTGGCGGGGTGTCGGTCGGCAGGCCGGGGGAGGTTTTGGATTGCCGCCAACCCGGGGGCAACCCTTCATTCCTCCCGGGATTTCGACGGCCGATTGGCGGCGGGGGACACGGGCGATCCGGCACTGGTTTTGCTTGGAGAATAACGGGTGAAATGAGCCGAGGTAAACCTTTTCTAATAAGAGCGGAACGGATGCGGTTTGGTTACTTCAATTTCGCAACCCCTGCCCGATTAACATTTCCAAACTTCAGCCCGTTGGTCATACTGGCGGGCGACGGTTGATATTCGCTTGTATATGGTTAATTCACCGGTTGATCTCAATCACATCAGCCTCGCCTGGCTGGAAGGTCTGTATGCGGATTATTTGCGTGACCCGGCCTCTGTGCCTTCCGAATGGCGGCGTTATTTTGCCGGTTTGATCAATGGGGATGCCTCCGAGAAGTCCTTTGCGCCCGGACCGAAATTTACCGCCTACAGCGTGTTCAATCCGCCAGCGGATCGGAGTCGTGGGTTCACCCACCACGAAGTGTCCGGTATCGTCGGCCGTCAGGAACTGGTGGATGCGCTGATCCGCAGTTACCGGATGCGCGGCCACATCGTGGCACAGATTGATCCGCTTGAGCAGCCCAAGGACACCCCGCCGGAACTGGACCCCGCCTATCACGGCCTGACGGAGGCGGATCAGGAGCGTCTCTTTGCGTGCGCCACGATGGAGCCGGATCGTCTGCTCACCCTGCGGGAAATCATCGAGCGCTTGCGCAACACGTATTGCCGCTCCATCGGCGTGCAGTTCATGCACATTGACAACTACGAAATGCGGCTGTGGATGCAGGAGCGGATCGAGCGCTCGCAAAACCGGCTGTCATTGAGCCGTCCGGAGCAGTTGCGCATCCTGACGCGCCTGACCGATGCGGTGATGTTCGAGGAGTTCATCCGCAAAAAATTTATCGGCGCCAAGAGCTTTTCGCTCGAAGGCTGTGAAAGCTTGATCCCTCTGCTGGATCTGGCGATCGAACGGGCCGGGGAGCAGGGCGTGGACGACATCGTGCTCGGCATGGCCCATCGAGGCCGGTTGAATGTGCTGGCCAACATCATCGGCAAGAGTCCGCGCGAGATTTTCCGTGAATTTGAAGATTCCGGCGCAAAATCCAAGGACACCAGTGGTGGCGACGTCAAGTATCACCTCGGCTATAGCAACGATTGGACGACTGCCACCGGCAAACAGGTCCATCTCTCGTTGTGCTTTAATCCCAGCCACCTGGAGTTTGTCAATCCCGTGGCCACCGGCCGGGTGCGCGCCCGCCAGGATTTGAAGGGCGATACCGAACGCCGGCGCAGCATGACGGTGCTGATTCATGGGGATGCCGCCTTTATCGGTGAAGGCGTGGTGCAGGAGACGCTGAATTTAAGCCGGGTCGCCGGCTATACGGTCGGGGGCACGTTGCACATTATTGTGAACAACCAGATCGGATTCACGACCCGGCCCCGGGAAGGCCGCTCGACGATGTACGCCACCAGCGTGGCGAAGATGTTGCCGGCGCCGATCTTCCATGTGAACGGCGAAGATCCGGAAGCGGTGGCACAATGCGTCTTGCTGGCGCTCGAATTCCGCCAGAAGTTCAAGCTGGATGTGGTCATTGACATGTACGGTTATCGTCGCCTGGGACACAACGAAAGTGACGAACCCACATTCACGCAACCGATGTTGTACCGGCGCATTGCGCAGCGCAAACCGGTGCGCGAAGGCTATTTGGAGCACCTGCTCAAACTGGGCGAGGTGACCCGGGCGGAGGCGGATCAGATTGCGGAACGCCGGCAGGAGGCGCTGGAGCAGAATCTCCAGGAAGCGCGCAGCGAACCCGGCACCCAGCTGATTTTTGAGCGCTCGCGCAAGTGGCGGGATTTCTTTGGCGGCCCCGAGCCGGTCGAGGAAGTGGTTACCGGGGCGGAACGGTCAAAGCTCGCCGCGCTGTTGGAACTGCAAACCCGGCTGCCGGAGGACTTTCATCCGCACCCGAAGATTGTGCGGTGGTTGGAGGCCCGGAGGAAGATGGCGCGCGGGGAACACGCGCTGGATTGGGCCGCCGCTGAATCGCTGGCGTTTGCGTTGCTGGCCACCGAAGGCGTTCGCGTGCGTTTGAGTGGCGAGGACAGCGGCCGGGGCACCTTCAGTCACCGCCACGCGGTGCTGCACGATTATGAGAATGGGCGACTTTACACGCCGTTGCAGCATTTGTCGCCCGATCAGGCGCCGGTGGACATCTGGAACAGCCCGCTTTCCGAAGCCGGGGTGCTGGGATTCGATTATGGTTACAGCCTGGACTGCCCGAACGGGCTCATTTTGTGGGAGGCCCAGTTCGGGGACTTCGTCAATGCCGCACAGGTCATCATTGATCAGTTTATTGTCAGTGCCGAAAAGAAATGGGATCACTTGAGCGGGCTGGTCATGTTGCTGCCGCACGGGCTGGAAGGACAGGGGCCGGAACATTCCAGCGCCCGCCTGGAGCGTTTCCTGCAACAGGCTGCAGAGGACAATATTCAGGTGGCCTATCCCACCACGCCCGCCCAGTATTTCCACTTGTTGCGACGCCAGGCGGTGCGGCGCTGGCGCAAGCCGCTGATCGTCATGACACCAAAAAGCCTGTTGCGCCATCCGCAATCCGTTTCCACTCTGGAGGAGCTGGCGACGGGCCAGTTCCAGCGGGTGCTTCCGGATGCCTTGCCCCCTGCCGCCGCCGCCAATGTCAAGCGGGTGCTGCTGTGCAGCGGGAAGGTTTACTTTGAACTGGCGGAGCAGCGCGAGCAAAGCCGGCGCGACGATGTGGCGATTCTGCGGGTGGAACAGTTGTATCCGTTCCCCGCCACGCAGCTCGAAGCCGCGTTGCGCCGGTATCCTGACGCCACACCGGTATTCTGGGTGCAGGAGGAGCCGGAAAACATGGGGGCGTGGCCGGAGATCCGGGTGCGGTTCGGCGAACGCTTGTTCGGTCGCTGGTCGCTGGCCGGAATCGCCCGTCCCCGGTCGGCCAGTCCCGCCACGGGTTCCGCCAAGGCGCATAAGTCAAAACAGGCGGCCCTGGTCGCCAGCGCGCTGGGGGCGTGATTTAATTTATGGCCATTGAATTAAAAGTGCCGGCAGTCGGCGAATCCATTACTGAAGTCGAAATCGGCGACTGGTTGAAAGCCGAGGGGGCGACCGTTGCGAAGGACGAAAACCTGGTGGTCATTGAGACCGAAAAAGCCACCGTGGAGCTTCCCGCGCCCGCCGCCGGACAATTGACCAAGATTTTGAAGCCGGCCGGGGCGACCGCGAAAGTTGGTGAGACGATCGCGCTATTGGCGGCCGGCCAGGGGGAGGTGGCAAGCGTTCCACCTGGGGCGACACCCGAACCTGCGGCAGCCACCCGCGCCCGCCCCACGCCATTGGCGGAAAAGGTGCTGGCCGAACACGGTTTGCGCGCGGACGAAGTGGCGGGCACGGGACCCGGTGGCCGGGTGTCGAAGGCGGATGTGTTGCGCCACGTCCAGGAACACCCGCCGAAGGAAGCGGTCCCCGTGGCCGTCCCTGCGGACGCGCCGACCGCCAGCGGCGGCCTTGCGGCGCCGGCGGCCACCTCGCCCTCCTTTGGCCGGGAACAGCAGGTGGTGCGCATGAGTTTGTTGCGTCGCACGATTGCCAGACGTCTGGTGGAAGCCCAGCACACCGCGGCACTGTTGACCACGTTTAACGAAGTGGACCTGTCCTCCATCCTCGCCCTGCGGCAGCAATACCAGGAGAGCTTTCAGAAAAGATACGGCGTGAAACTGGGCTTCATGTCGTTTTTTGTGAAGGCCGTGATTGATGGCCTGAAACAGTTCCCCGGTTTGAACGCCATCATTCGCGATTCCGATATTGTTTATCACAACTACCACGACATTGGCCTGGCCGTCAGCACCGATCGCGGGCTGGTGGTGCCGGTGTTGCGGGATGCGGACCGCCTGAGCTTCGCGGAAATTGAGCGCGCCATCATGGAGTTTGCCCAACGCGCCCGCGACGGCAAGATCAGGCCCGAGGAACTCGAAGGCGGCACTTTCACGATCACCAATGGCGGCGTGTTTGGTTCATTGCTTTCCACGCCGCTGGTCAATCCGCCGCAAAGCGGCATTCTGGGCATGCACGCCATCCAGGAACGTCCCGTGGCAGTGAACGGCCAGGTGGTGGTGCGCCCGATGATGTACGTGGCGCTGACCTACGACCACCGGATCGTAGACGGCAAGGAAGCCGTCCTGTTCCTGCGCCGCGTGAAGGACGGGGTGGAAAATCCCGCCCGGTTGCTCCTGGAGGTTTGATGCCGCCGCGCCCAAACCCGGGGTTCCGGTCGGTGTAAACGCCGGGATGTTTTGCCCCGGGCCATCTGGGGCGGCACCATCGGCTTCCCGAGGCAGCCCTTGCTGATCCGCCGGCTCGTCAGATCCGGTGGACATCATCCCCCGCACGGAGGACAAGCGAACGACTCTCAGTAGAAGGTCCGGTCCGCGTGTGTCGCGGCATGGCTCTGTAAGGCCGCCGTGCCCCAGAACTTCCACCCCTGGCGTGGCCCATCTGATCGGCCGGCAAGGAGCATCGGCAAGGCATCGCCGGCCCCCCCTCGTCTCGCCACAACGGCGTCGCGGCAGACTGCTCCGGTCATGCCCCGGTTGAGTCGCCGGTTCGTGTGTTATCATCCAGGCAGAGCCGTCCGGTGGCGCGTTGGTGCGACCCGGGTGGTGTCGTGCGCGCCGACGCGGTGATTGCTTCCCGGGCCTGCACCTGTCATTGTGCCGTCATGAAGTTGCTCAAAGACCTGCGCGCCGAGCATGATTTGATTGACCAGATGCTGGATTCCTTCCGGACGGCGGTGATCCAACTCAGCCACGGCCAGGCGAGGCCGAAGGATCTGTTGCGATTCATCACGTTTTTTCGTGTCATTGCCGATGAGTTCCATCATGCCCGGGAAGAGGAGGTGCTGTTTGCGGTCCTGGTCAACCAGCTCCAACTTCCCGGCGACCGCGGCCCGATTGCCGTCATGACGGATGATCATCGGAAGTTCCGGGTCCTGCTGGATCAGATCCAGCAGTTGATCGAGCAGCGGACCTTGTCCCCGGCCGAGCAGGTGCAGCTGCGCACGGCGACCGAACGATACATTGAATCCATGCAGCACCATATTGACGCGGAAAATTCGGTGCTGTTCGTCGAAGGTGAAATCTGCCTGCGGGATGCCGGCATTTCCGAACTGGCGTGCCGGGGGCTGACCGCAAAGGAAATGAAGATCCGGTTCACTGCGGAAGAACTCATGCACCGCTATCCCCCCACCGCCAATGTGGAAATCATTCGCGGCGATGGATGCCCCTTGTGTCCGGCCTATCAAGTCACGTGCGACGGTTACGAGCGCGAATGGGCCAAGGTTTCCCGTTGGGGACGCGCGGAAGAGGACGATCCG
>WBZR01004677.1_pt1 | contig 11046 bp, 8 predicted proteins | sample 5204231 | NCBI WGS metagenome assembly WBZR01 (sample SAMN12412403, study PRJNA552823) | activated sludge metagenome | isolation source: activated sludge from anammox sidestream of wastewater treatment plant... | place: USA: Virginia | collected 2017-08
CGGCCCCTCCGCCGGTGATCCCGGCGTTCTTTGAAGTCCAGGCGGCCCCCCGTTCCCGGGGCCGCCGGCATGAAGAGTGGCGGCGAGAGCTCCGGCTCGCAGACCCGCCCGCCAGACCGTAGTCCTCGACGGTGGCCCAGCCGGCCCGGCCGATAGGCCGGGACCCATGCGCGACGGGAACGGACCCTCTCTCGCGAAAGGACACCCATGCCGCGCAAGGCCTGCCCCCGGGTCTCCCCGCCGCCCCCGGCTCGCGCACCGGCTCCCGCACCGGTCCCGCCTCCGGCTCCCGCCCCGGTCCCCGTGCCGGACCCCGCACCTGCCGCTGCCCCGGCCGGCCCGCCGCGCGTCCGGTTCCTGCGGCTCCTCGGCCTTCACGGCTGGGACGGGCTCGACGCGCCCGTCCTGGCCGCGCTCGCCACCGAGTCGCCGCTCCTCCTGATCGGCCCGCACGGCAGCGGGAAGACCATGGTCCTGAACCGGCTGGCCGAGGCGCTGGGGCTCGTCCACCGCCACTACAACGCCTCGCTCCTCTCCTTCGACGACCTCGTCGGCTTCCCCGTCCCGCGCGACGGCCGGCTCGAGTGGCTGCAGACGCCGTCCACGATCCACGGCGCCGAGTCGGTCCTCTTCGACGAGGTCTCGCGCTGCCGTCCCGAGGTGCAGAACAAGCTCTTCCCCCTCGTCCACGAGCGGGTCCTGATGGGCGTGGCTCTGCCGCGCCTCGTCCACCGCTGGGCGGCGATGAACCCGCCGCCGGCCGAGGGGACGGACGAGGGCTACGCCGGCGCCGAGCCGCTCGACGTGGCGCTGGCGGACCGCTTCGCGTTCGTCCTGACGGTCCCCGCCTTGGCCGACCTCGGCGCCGAGGACCGGCGCCGGGTCCTGCGTCCCGGGGCCTTCCGCGCGAGGACGGCGGGGCGAGCCGTCCGGCGGCTGGTCGCCGCAGCGCGGAGGCACGCGCGCCGGCTCGACCGGGCCGCCGGGGACGCCGCCGCCGAGTACGTCTCGCTCCTGGCCGACCGGCTCGGCGAGGCGGGGCACCCGCTCTCGACGCGGCGGGCGCAGCAGCTCGTGCGGAACGTCGTCTCGGTCCGCGGCGCCGCGGCGGCGCTCGGGGGGGCGGACGACCCCGAGGGGGACGCCCTCACCGCGCTCCGGTCGTCGCTCCCCGACGCGGCCTGGGGCCAGCCGGTTCCCCCGAACGCCGTCCTCGCCGCCCACCGGATCGCCTGGAACGCGGCGGCGCTCCCTCCCGACTCCGCGAGGCGCCGCCTCCTGACCGCGACCCGCCCCGAGCAGCGGATCGCGCTGGCCCTCGTGGACGGGATCCCGCGCGACGAGGCGACGCTCGCGCTCGCCGACGCGTACGCGTCGCTCTCCCTCCCGTCCCGCCTGGTGACGGCGGCGATCCTGATGCCGGTCCTCTCGCGCCGGACGGACCTCCCCGCGATCGCTCTCGAGGCCGTCGCCACGGACTGGGCCCGGCTCGCCGCCGACGACCGTCCGTACGTCTTCGTCTACGCCTCGGACGGCTGGAAGCGGACGATCCTCTCCACCTACCTGCCCCGCCTCGCGGACGACTCGCCCCGCAGCCTCGCGCTCTCGGCCGTCGCCGTCGCGCTGGTCCGGGAAGGGACGCGCTTCGATGTCGCCGAGCTCGAGGCCGCCTGGGACCGGACGCGCGCGGCGCTCGGGGGGAGCCTGCCGTGAGCCCGCCCGCCCTCCTCCACAACGTCGGGATGCCGTCCGGGACCCCCGTCAACGTCCGGCCCCCGATCCTCGCCGGCCTGGCCTTCCGCTGGAGCGTCCCGCGCGACAGGATGGTCGCGAAGGCGCGCTCCGAGGCGATCGCGGCGGCGCTGGCGGAGCTCGGCGTCCCCGACCTCGTCGGCGTCTTCCTGGCCTCGTACCCCGGCACGGCGATCCCCCTCGCCCCCGGGCCGGCGCTCCACGGCCTCTTCCAGCGCCGCTCCGGGCCGCTCTACCTGCCGAACCGCCCCCTCTCGTCCTCGCCCGCGAGGCGGTTCGACCCCTTCACCCTCGTCTTCCCGACCTGAGGGAGGTGACCGTGAGCCGATCCGACCTGACCGTCCGCATCCTCCACGCCGTCCCGTCCGCCGCCTACGAGATGCAGGGGCTCCTCTCGCTCCTCGCCGTCGAGGAGTCCGAGGCCGTCCCCACCGCCGCCGTCACCTGCGAGCGGCGGCCCGTCCTGCGCGTCAACCCGTGCTTCGTGGCCGAGCGGTGCCAGGCGCCCGAGCACCTGCTCCTCCTCGTCCTGCACGAGCTCCACCACGTCCTCCTCGGGCACACGCGCCTCTTCCCGCGCGCCACCCGCGCCCAGAACATCGCCTTCGACGCCGTCGTCAACGCCCTCCTCTGCGCCCGCTTCCCCGACCAGGCCTACACGTCCTTCTTCCTCGGGCTCTACGGAAGGGAGCACGGTCCGCTCCGGCTGCTGGCGCCCCCGCTCGTCGTCCGCGCGCCGGCGCCGCTGGACGCGCTGCACGGCAGGCTCTACGCGAGCGACGGCGGCGCCACGGCCCGGGAGGTCTACGAGGCGATCGTCCGGACGCTGGACGCGATGCCGGGCGGGGGCGGCGAAACGGAGGACGCCCCTCCCCTCCTCGGCGGCCACGGCGGCGACGAAGAGGAGGACTGGGGGACGGCCGGCCCGCTCGCCCGGGACGTCGTCGACGCCGTCCGCGAGATCGTCGAGCGCTGGCCGGCGCCCGCCTGTCCCGAGCGCGGCCGGAGCCTCACCGACCTCCTGCGGGAGACGCGGGTCCGGTCCCTCCGGCCTCCCGAGACCGTCCTCTCCGCGGTCAGGCGCGCCCTCGACGCCGCGTCGAACCCGAGGCGGCGCGGCACCCTCCGCGGCGGCGCGGTCCCCGCGCTCCTCCCCGTCCCGTCCCTCAAGGACCGGCGCGCGTCCGTCCTGCGCCAGTCGGGGGGCGAACCGCTCTTCTTCGCGGGCGAGACCCGGTCCGCCGCGGGCCGGCGCGCCGGCTCGACGAGCGTCTACCTCGACGTCAGCGGCAGCATGGATCGCTACCTCCCCTCCCTCTACGGCGCGTTCCGGGCCCTCCGCTCGCGGATCGACCCGGACGTGCGGGTCTTCTCCACGCGCGTCTTCCGCGTCCCGCTGGAGCAGCTGGTCGCGGGGAAGTGCAAGAGCACCGGCGGCACCGACGGCCGGGCGGCGCTCCTCGACGCCCTCGCGTCCCGGGCCCGCCGGGTCCTTCTCGTGACGGACGGGTACGTCGGCAGGCCGGACCCGGAGCTCGCCGCCCGCCTCCGCCGCGCCGGTCTCGAGGTCCGCGTCCTCCTGACGCCGGGCGGCTGGCGGGACGACCTCGCGGCCCTGGCCTCGCGCGTCGACGTCCTGCCGGCCCTGACGGAAGGAGGTGCGGCGTGAGCGGCCCCCGCCTGCGATTCGCCGAGGCGGTCTGCTCGGGCCACCCCGACCGGCTCGCCGACTCCGTGGCCGACCGGATCGTGGACCTCGCCCTCTCGCACGACGGCGACGCGCTGGTGGCCGTCGAGGTCGCCCTCTTCCGGGAGGCGGTCTTCGTGGACGGCCGGATCGCGGCCGGGGAGACGTGCGACGCCGCCGTGTCGGAGGCGGAGGTCGTAAGGGCGGTGCGGGACGCCTACCGCGCGGCGGGCTACGAGGGGCCCGTGCACGTCCCCCCGCAGCTGTACGAGCCCGATCCGCACGCCCTCGCCGTCCGGCTCGACCTGTGCCTCGGCCCGCTCGGCCCCGGCGAGCGCGCCACGCGGCTCGTCGCCGACGACCAGGTGATCGGCGTCGGGTACGCCTGTCGCGGCGAGCGGGCCGGCCTGATCCCGCTCGAGCAGGCCCTCGCGCGCGACTTCGTCGCCGCGCTCGAGGGCCTGAGGCGGGACCGGCCGGACCTGTACGGCCCCGACGGCAAGGTCCTCGTCGCGGTCCAGGGGCGCCGCCTCCACGCCGTAGCGCTCGCCGTCCACCACGCCGTCGAGGCGGACTGGCTCGGCCTCGTCGCCGCGACGAAGCGCGCCTGCCTCGCGGTCGCGGACGAGTACGTCGCATCAGGGGAGCTCGACCCGCCCGGCGAGGAGGTCCCGTGGCTCTTCAACGGCATGGGGCCTTTCTCCGTCGGCGGGCCGATGGCCGACAACGGCCTCTCCGGCAAGAAGCTGGTCGCCGAGGCGTACGGCACCTTTGTCCCGGTCGGCGGCGGCACCGTCCACGGCAAGGACCCGAAGAAGCCCGACGTCCGCGCCCAGCGGATCGCCCGCGAGCGTGCCGTCGCCCTCGTCCGCGCCGGCGCCCCCGAGGCCACCGTCTGGGTCGTCTTCCGCCCCGGCGACACCGATCCCGCCTGGATCGAGGAGGGGTGAAGGGACACGGTCGACGCGACGGACCGGCGCTCGCCGCTGATGCTGCGGTCAGGCACCGCTCACCCTCCTCGGCGTGGGCTCCGCTCGTGAGGCCGGACCTCCTCTCCGAAGCGACGAAGCTCCCCCCGGTCGTCTGCCCGGCCGGCCCCCCTCTACGTCGCCTTCCGGGGGCTCGTCCTCCTCCCGGGTCCCCGCGCGGAGGCGCCGGGCCCGACGGGGAGCGGCCGTCCCGGCACCAGCCCGCGCAGGAACGTCTCGACGGGGAGGCACCACACGTCGCCGACCCGGAGCCTCTCCGTGCCTCGGTAGAGGAGCAACGGGACGGCCTCCGGGTACTCCTCCGAGAACGCCAGGAGGGGACGCAGGTCCTCGGGCCGGACACGGGCCGCGTTCTTCACCTCGACCGCCCAGAACCCGGCGTCGCCGTACGCGACGAAGTCCACCTCGGACCCGCCCCGGGTCCGCCAGAAGAAGAGCCCGGCGGCCGACCCGTAGCCGATCCAGGCCCTCAGGTGCTGCGCCACCAGGCCCTCCAGCGCGGCGCCGTCGATCTCCTCGGGGCGGTCGAGCGGCCCCCGGGGCCGGAGCGAGCGGAAGACGCCCGCGTCGAACAGGTAGAGCTTGGGGTGCGCCGTCACGTCCCGCCGCGCGCGCTTCGAGAAGACCGGGAGGCGGAAGCCGAGGAGGAGGTCCTCGAGGATCTCGACGTAGCCGGCGACGGTCTTCCTCTCGATCTGGCACTCCCGGGCAACGTTCGCCACGTTGAGAAGCGCCCCGTGCGAGAAGCTCACGGCCTCCAGGAACCGCGCGAACGCCCCGACGTTGCGGGTCAGGCCCTCGAGGCGGACCTCCTGCTCCAGGTAGAGCGAGGCGTAGGCAGCGAGGACGTCGGACGGCCGGCGGGAGCCGAGGACCAGGGGCAGGAGACCGTCTCGCAGCGCCTCGTCCAGCCGGAACCCGGGCAGCTCCGCCGCCATGAAGGGGTGCAGGCTCCGGACGAGCGCCCGGCCCGCGAGCAGGTCGAAGCCTCCCCGCCGGAGCTTGCGCGCGCTGGACCCGGTCAGGACGAATCGCCGCCGGTCCGGCGACTCGACGAGCTCGTGGACGACGCTCAGGAGCTGCGGGACCCGCTGCACCTCGTCCAGCACGACCGTGTCGCTGCCGGGGGAGCCGCGAACCAGGTCCCTCAGCCGCTCCGGCCGCGCCGACAGCTCGCGCTCGAGCTCGGGCCGGAGCAGGTCCAGGTGGAGCGCGTCGGGCAGGACGTGCCTCAGCCAGGTCGACTTCCCCGTGCCGCGGGGCCCCAGGAGGAAGAAGCTCTCCCCGGGGGGCCGGAAGAAACGGGGCGTCACTTCCGATTTGAGTCGCAAAACGGAAACTCCACTTCCGAAATGATCGGCTCCCGGAGACGCTTCCGTCAAGGTCGGCGGGCGCGGCGACCGGCCGCCCGCTCTCGCTCCGCTCCCCCGTCCGGGAATCCGGACACCATCTGTCGGCGTGGGCGTTGCATCCTTCCAGGTGACGGCAGGCGCCGGGATCGCGCGACGCGGCCCGGCGCCTCCGGCGGTGACCCCGGCGTTCTTTGAAGTCCAGGCGGCCCCCCGTTCCCGGGGCCGCCGGCATGAAGAGAGGCGGCGAGAGTTCCGGCTCGCAGACCCGCCCGCCAGACCGTAGTCCTCGACGGTGGCCCAGCCGGCCCGGCCGATTGGCCGGGACCCATGCGCGACGGGAACGGACCTTCTTCTCGAAAGGACACGTCCATGCCCGACACCGCCCCCTCCCCGTCCTCCCCGCTCTCCCACGACGACGCCGACACGACCGGCGCCACCGGCTCGCGCCCCGTTCCCGGCGTGCCCGACGACCTGCTCGCCGGGTTGCGCGCGCGCGCCGAGTCCGGCGAGGCGCGGGCGCAGGTCGAGCTCGCCGACCGGCTCCACTTCGGCGACGGCGTCCCGCAGGACGACGCGGCCGCCTTCCTCTGGATGAGGCGGGCCGCCGACCAGGGCCTCCCCGAGGCGCAGGCGAAGACGGGCTGGTTCCTGCTCTACGGCTCCGGCGTCCCGCGCGACCCCGCCGCCGCCGTCGGCTGGCTCCGGCGGGGGGCCAGCGGCGGCTACTCCCGGGCGGCCCACAACCTCGGCCTCTGCTACAGCCAGGGGGACGGCGTGCCGCAGCGCCTCCGGCGCGCGCGGGTCTGGCTGAAGCGCGCGATCGAGCTCGGCCACGTCGATTCCCGCTCCGACCTGGCCCGGCTCCTGATCGACGGCCTCGGCGGGCCCGCCGACGTCCCCGCCGCGATCGGCCACCTGCGCGCCGGGGCCCGGGCCGGCTCGCTCTCGTGCATGAGGGACCTCGCGCACGCGGAGGTCCGCGGCCTGACGGGGCCGGACGACCGCGAGCTCGCCGAGCGGCTCCTCGTCGAGGCGCACGAGAACGGCAGCCCCGAGGCCCTCGACACCCTCTTCCTCGTCTGGCGCATCCGGTCGCCGCTCCCGCCCCTGCCCGCCCGCGGCGTCGAGGCCGTCGACGAGCTCTCGCGCCTCGCGGAAGAGAACGCCGGGCCCGGGGAGCCCTCGTTCGAGGATCTCGCCGCCGTGCCGGTCCCCGAGCTGCGCCGGATGGCCCTCGGGGGCTCGCGCCGGGCCGCCTCGGAGCTCGGCTTCCGGTACTTCCGCGCGGACGGCCTCCCCTGGAGCTGCCCGCGCGGCGCGAGGTGGCTCCGCCGCGCGGCCGAGAAGGGGGAGCCCGCCGCGTGCGCCTTCCTGGGGGAGGTCCTCTGCGAGGGCGACGCGCCCGGCGTCCCCGGCGACTTCGCCGAGGGCCTCCGCCTCCTGCGACTGGCCTCGGCCGCCGGCTCGGACCGCGCGCGCGTCTGCCTGGCCAGGCGGCTCCTCGCCCCCGGCGAGCACGAGGACCCGGCCGAGGCGGCCTGGTGGCTGAGGTTCGCGGCGCTCGGCGACGCCGAGGCGGCCGAGCGGCTCTCCAGGCACTACTTCGCCGGGGTCGGCGTCCCCGAAGACGAGGAGGCCGGTTTCGGGTGGCTCGCCCTCGCCGGCGACGAGGCCTCGCCGGCGGGGCGGTACCAGCTGGGGACGGCCCTCGTCTTCGGCGGGGTGACGCCGCGGGACCCGGCCCGTGCCTTCCGGCTGGTGAAGGGCGCCGCCGAGGGCGGGCACGTCCGCGCGATGAAGCTCCTCGCCGCGATGCACGACGACGGGATCGGCGTCGAGCGAGACGGTCTCGAGGCCGTCCGCTGGTTCCGCGCCGCGGCCGAGGAGGGAGACGCCGAGGCCGCGTTCGACCTGGCGAGCGTCCTCTTCGACGGGCGCGGCGTCCCGCCCGACCCGGCGGCCGCCGTCTCGTGGCTCGAGAAGGCCGGCGGCTGCCCCCACGCGCCGCACCTCCTCTCGCTGATGCTCTTCCGCGGCGAGGGGACCCCCCGCGACGTCCCGCGGGCCGGCGCCGTCTTCCTCGACGCGGTGGGCAAGCGCCACCTCCCGTCCCTCTTCACCACGCTCGAGGAGGAGGCCGTCCGCTACCGCCCCGCGGCCACCCGGTCGCGGGACCAGCGCGAGGCGGTGCTGGAGGCGGCCGCGGCGGGCGAGGCCGGCGACGCGCGTGCCGCCCTCGACGCCGCGCTCGTCCTCTGGAATGCCGACTGCGGGATGACCGAGGACCGCCCCCGCGCCCTCGGGCTCTTCCGCGTCGCCGCCGAGGCGGGCGACCCGCTCGCCCAGGCCTGCCTCTACGAGGCGCAGCGGGTCACCTCGGGCGGCGACGAGGTCGACTGGCTCGTCCGCGCCGCCGACGCGGGCCTCGCCGGCGCCCAGCGCGAGCTGGCCCGCGAGCTCCTCTCGGGCCCGTCCAGTCCCGATGCCACCGAGGAGGCCGCCCGCCGACTCGAGGCCGCCGTCGAAGCGGGCGACGCCCTGGCCTGCGCCGAGCTCGCCCGCCTCCTGTCCGAGGCCGGGCAGGGGGACACCGACCGTGTCCGCGAGCTCCTCCGCTACGCCCGCGAGGCGGGCGTCACCGGGTCGGAGGTGTAGAGACACTGCCGCCTCGGCCGCGGTCCGCCCGCCTCCCCGAGGGGATAATCGTCCGTTGCACGTGACCGAGGCGTACGCCTACACGCCTTACGTCTGGCCGATGCTGGCGCCCGTGGCGCTCCTCGTGCCGCTCGCGGTCCACGCCTGGCGCCACCGGTCCGCGCCCGGGGCGAAGCCGTTCGTCCTCCTCGTCGCCTGCGTCGTCCCGTGGGCCGTCGGCGCCGCCCTCGAGGTCGCCGCCGTCGCTCCGGAGACGAAGCTCGGCTGGTTCGTCTTCAAGTCGCTCTGGAAGCTCCCGACCGGGACGGCCTCGCTCCTGTTCGCGGTCGAGTACGCCGACCTCGGCCGCTGGCTCGGCCGCCGGGCCCTCGCGCTCCTCGCGATTCCCCCGGCGATCCCCTTCGTCCTCGTCCTCGCCGCCGCCTCGCGCGGCTCCCTCCACGACGTCGAGGTCGTGCTCGCGAGCCGCGCCCCGTTCGTCCTCGGCCCGGTCGGCCTCGTCCTCACGGGGTACGGCGTCGTCGTCGCGCTGGCGGCCTCGGCGGTCTTCCTCTGGCTCCTCGTCAAGTCGCCGCTCCACCGCTGGCCCGCGGCGCTCTGCCTCCTCGGCCACGTCGCCACGCGCGCCGGCTTCGCGGCCGACGTCGCGGGCGCGGGCCTCGCCGGCCCGATGGACGCCACGATCCTCGGCAGCACGTTCACGGCCGTCCTCTACGCCGCCGCGCTCGTCCCCTTCCGGATGTTCGAGCTCGTCCCGGTGGCGCGCGGCAGCCTCTTCGAGCAGATGCCCGACGGCGTCCTCGTCCTCGACGCCCGCGGTCGGGTCGTCGACCTCAACCCCGCCGCCGAGCGGCTCCTCGGCGTCGCGGCCTCACGGGTCCGAGGCCACGAGGCGCCGGAGCCCCTCGCCGCGCTCCCGCTGCCCGGCGCCGCCGGCCCGCCCGAGGTCTCGCTCGGCACGGCCGGCGAGCCACGCCTCTGCGTCGTCCGTCGGTCGCCGCTCCGCCACCGGGGGGGCTTCCCGCTCGGGGAGCTCGTCGTCCTGCAGGACGTCACCGAGCGCCGCCGCGCCGAGGCGCGCGCCATCGACCGGGAGCGCGCCCTGGCCACGCTCCACGAGCGGGACCTCGTGGCGCGCGAGCTGCACGACGGGCTCGGCCAGGTGCTCGGCTTCGCGAAGCTGCAGGCCCGGGCCGCCCGCGAGCTCCTCGCCCGCGGCGACGCCGCCCAGGCCGACGCACACCTCGCGCGGCTCGAGGCGGTCGCCCAGGACGCCCACGCCGACGTCCGCGAGTTCCTCCTCGGCGCCCGCGCCGGGGGCGCACCGTCGACCGGCTTCCTCCCCGCGCTCGAGGACTACCTCCGCCGCTACGGGGCCGCCTCCGGGCTCGCCACGTCGCTCGAGGCCTCCCCGTCCTTCGCCGCCGCCGACCTCGAGCCGATGGCCGGCACGCAGCTCCTCCGGATCCTCCAGGAGTCGCTCACGAACGTCCGCAAGCACGCCCGCGCCCGGTCGGTCCGCGTCGGGCTCTCGGTCCTCGAGGGACGCGTGGCGGCGGTCGTCGAGGACGACGGAGACGGCTTCGACCCCGGGCGAGAGGGCGCCTCCGAGGAGGGCACCTTCGGGCTCCGCTTCATGCGCGAGCGGGCCGGCGAGGTCGGCGGCACCGTGCGGGTCGACTCCGTCCCGGGCGCCGGCACGCGCGTGGCGATCACGGTGCCGCTCGAGCGGAGGCCGTCGTGAGGGTCCTCCTGGCCGACGACCACCCGCTCTTCCTCGACGGCCTGAAGAACCTCCTCGCCGCCCGCGGGGTCGACGTCGTCGGGACCGCGCGCGACGGACTCGAGGCCGTGGAGCGGGCGCGGGAGCTCCGCCCCGACCTCGTCCTGATGGACATCCACATGCCGCGCCTCGACGGCCTCGCCGCGACGCGGAGGATCCGGGCCGAGGTTCCCGGCACCCGCGTCGTCGTCCTGACGATGTCCGCCACGGACGACGAGCTCTTCGAGGCGATCGCCGGGGGCGTGAGCGGGTACCTCCTGAAGACGCAGGACACCGGCGAGGTCTTCTCTCTCCTCGAGGAGGTCGCCCGAGGGGAGGTCGCGCTCTCCCCCGGCCTCGCGTCGCGGGTGCTGGAGGAGTTCCGGAGGCGGGCGGCCGCCCTCCCGTCCGTCGCCGAGCCCCCGCCCGCCGCGTCCCTCTCGCCGCGAGAGACGCAGGTCCTCTCGCTCGTCGCCCAGGGCCTCACCTACAAGGAGGTCGGCGCCCGGCTCTGCCTGGCCGAGCGGACGATCAAGTACCACATGGGCGAGGTGATCGCCCGGCTCCACGTCGACACCCGCGCGCAGGCCGTCGCGTTCGCCCGGCGCGCCGGTATGGTCGGGTAGCCCGGCTCCCGCGCGGCCTGCACCCCGGACTGTCCCTGGACTGTCCCCGGACTGTCCCCGGAGGACATGGCGCCGCCCCGCGCCGGGGCGTCCACTCGGGGCCGGATGCTCACCGTCGTCCTCCTCGGCAACTCGCTCGTCCTCTCGGGCGTCGGCGCGTCGCTGGAGGGGCGGCCCGGCCTCAGCGTCGTCCGCGTCGAGCCGGGCGAGACGACCGAGGAGG
>WBZR01004285.1_pt2 | contig 11044 bp, 2 predicted proteins | sample 5204231 | NCBI WGS metagenome assembly WBZR01 (sample SAMN12412403, study PRJNA552823) | activated sludge metagenome | isolation source: activated sludge from anammox sidestream of wastewater treatment plant... | place: USA: Virginia | collected 2017-08
TGCATCCACACTGGTAAATGCTGCAGGCACATCTCCTTCGCAGATCGTCTGGTCACTGCCGATCGAGCCACGATCAAAATTATTCACGGTTACTCTTACCGTATCACTGTACTGGTTACATACTTTATTGTTCAGTGTTGATATTGCTATTCTCCTGAACCACGTATCCTGCGTTAAGGCTCCCGAACTATACGTCGCTGAAGTCGCATTCGTAATATCAGTGAACGTTACATTATCCGTGCTCGATTGCCATTGGTAGGTGATCGCTCCGTCTCCGCTTGCATCCACACTGGTAAATGCTGCAGGCACATCTCCTTCGCAGATCGTCTGGTCACTGCCGATCGAGCCACGATCAAAATTATTCACGGTTACTCTTACCGTATCACTGTACTGGTTACATACTTTACTGTTCAGTGTTGATATTGCTATTCTCCTGAACCATGTATCCTGCGTTAAGGCTCCCGAACTATACGTCGCTGAAGTCGCTCCTGTTATATCAGTGAACGTTACATTATCCGTGCTCGATTGCCATTGGTAGGTGATCGCTCCGTCTCCGCTTGCATCCACACTGGTAAATGCTGCAGGCACATCTCCTTCGCAGATCGTCTGGTCGGCTGCTATTATCCCGCCATTTATCCTGTTTACGATCCAGCTTGCTACAACAGGATCAGATTGATTACAATTGGATCCGTCTGCTGTTCGATACGTTTGGATCTCTACTAAAGAATGACCCGTTGTATTGAGGTTGGTTCCCGATATATAAGTCGTCCAGGTTCCTGCATTACCATCAAAACGATATTGTACAATATCACTGACGTTCCCCGTACCACCACTACCTGCAGTTGCTGTAGCAGATACCAAATCTCCATTACAAACTGTTGTAACATTCGGCGACTTAGTCAGCGTACCTGCTACCGGTTGTGCTACCACCGACCACTTCACCACTTTTACCCCACCATTACTACAACCTAAACCGCTTGCTGTACGTTGAGCACTGGTCTGGATCATATTGCTGCCCACCATTCCGGTTGTTGCAATGATTAAGTCTCCGGGGTTATATGAATTCCATGTGGCACCACCATCGGTACTGTACAAATATGTATCAGTTATTGTTCCCGTGCCGCCGCTTCCTGCATTAAAGGTTGCTGACACAGATGCTCCAACACAAACTGTTGCACCATCTGCTGGTGCAGGATTGATAGTTGGTGAAACAGGATCAGGAACAACATTATATGTTTTCGTATCTGAATAACCGACATTACCGCATCCATCTGTTATTTGTAAACGATAACAAATAGATTGGCTTAATGCCGGCGGATTGAAACTAAGTGTATTAGTTATACCATCCTGCGCTGTAGCATTTACCCAGGTTCCTGTACATCCTACAGATTCCTGCCATTGATATGTGTAGTTGCCATCGCCTCCGCCTGGTACACCAACACTAAATGAATTTGGATTTGCTCCGGCACAAACTGTAACCGGAGATGCACAACTTGCGCAAACTCCACTCGTAATGGTCGTTCCATATACATTCACTGTAGCACTGCCTACCGCAAATGTTACTGTACATCCCCTGGCATCTGTAATTGTGATTCCCGGGTGATTGGTTTCGGTGTATGTTGTAGTGACAGTTGGTGATACAGCTACTGAGAACGGACTGCCCCCTGTTGTTTGAGTCATTCCGTTTATGACATAAGGTTCCGTTCCGCCGGAAATAGAGATAGTTATATTGGCCGATCCGCCGCTGCAGATAGTTGGTCCGCCGCCGCCACTGATTGTTGCTGTCAACTGATCCGGCTGTTTCACTTCAATTGAAGTATTTGCAACGCATCCGTTCGCATCGGTCACTATAACATTATAAGTTCCTGCTGCCAGGTTTGTGATTGATTGTGTAGCAGCACTGAAACTGTTCGGCCCCGTCCATGCATAAGTATAACTTCCTGTACCTCCGCTTACACTTACTGTTGCCGTTCCATCAGTATTTGAATGACAGGTTGCATCTGTAGCTGATGGTGTCAATACCAATGAACAGGTACTGCACACTTCCGAAGTCTGGAAACCTAAGGTTCCCGGTTGTGAATCTGTGCCACTCGTCAGGAATGGAATATGAGTTACTCCGGTACCGTTGATCAAAGCGCTAATAGCACTTTCTGTAATAGTACCCCACCAGTTACAACTCAAGTCTGTATTAAAGGTTCCAGTATTTACCTTTTCAACAGCATAAGGGCTGTTGTTGGTTATCGAGTTATTGTGTGCATTAATAGTTAATGCATAACCGGCTTCTGATTCCAGGTAGAATCCATCGCCGGCATTGTTTGTAACAATATTATTATGAAAATCAACTGAGACATTTGCGGAGCCCCAGCCAAAAAGCGAAGTAGTCACGTACATGCCTGTGCTGTTCGCCTTGTTTTGCCCGTCAATTTCATTATTATAGAATTCAGGAGTGACTCCCGCTGCAGCCTGCCCGGCTACCGCCATACCTACATCTACATTGGTTACCTGGTTGTCATGCACCAACACATTCTTATACGGCGCAAACACCCAGATGCCATACCCGCCTGCCGTACTGTTGCTCACGGTATTTCCATAGATCTCATCGGCTGCGCTTCCGGAACTGCCGCTGTTATCCGTATGAATACCGCTTGCTGAATTAGTCACTATATTATTGGAGAATACAGTGCCGGTTGAATAGTTGGATGAAATGGCATCGTTGGCATCACTTACAGTGTTGTGATCGAACACACCACTGCTACCATAAGCAAACATCGCTATTGATGCAGGGTCTGCCTGTACATTACTTACATTATCATGATGGAAATTGAATGACCCGCCGGATGACTGGTAAATACCACGAAGGAAAATATTTTTTACAGTTGTATTATACACTACCAGGTTCGTGTACACTCCTGATGCATGATTCGTAATAATTCCATTGCGTGCATCTATATCTGCCCCGCCAAATACCTGTCCGCTGGTAAGCGAAGGATTGTCGCCATCAATTTCCAGGTCATGTATGGTAACGTTGTTAGCCTGAATTAAGAAGACATTCGTTCCGCCTAATGAACCGCCACCGGTATTGGGATTCGATGTTGCAGGCATTACTATTGTTGTGTTTCCGGCTCCTTTGATCTCAAGTTCTTTTGTAACTACCACATCTTCCTTGTATGTTCCCGCATCAATACTGATCACATGACCATTCAATGTCAGTGGATCATCAATAGCTGACTGAATAGTGCAATAGCTTATTCCTGTATTTAGATTATGTACCGGCCCTGCCGCAGGATTTTTTATTATAGTTATGCTGCCTGTTACCGGTCCGCAGCCATTGGCATCTGTTACACTATAATTATATGTTCCAATTGTCAAACCGCTCAGGTTTGCAGTAGATGCGCTGAAAGAAAGGTCACCGGTCTTCGTCCAGCTATATACATAATTTGGTGTACCACCACTCACTGTTCCCAACGTAATAGAGCCGTCATTCCCGGCACAGCTTACATTGACCTGGCTGCCATCATTGGCAACTGTGATTACTGCCGGTTCATTGATTACTACAGTTAGTACCTGTGAGGTACATGGTTCAGTACTGGTAACAGTCAATTTATATGTTCCTGCCGATAAACCGGTAAGGTCTTCTGTAGTTGCATAGGCAATATCATTTTTTGTCCATGCGTATGTATAAGGACCTGTACCTCCCGATACCGAAACATTGATTGCCCCGTTGCTGCCGCCATTGCAGGAAACATCCGTTTTAGAGCCAAGGGTTACAATGGGTGTAGCTACTGTTATCGTTACACTTCCCGTTGTACTGCCGGTGGTACAATTATTTGCATCACTAATAATAATATTTGAATTATTGAAAGTGGTAACAGGTGAAGTAGCAGGATGAACTGTATAAATGAACGGACCGGCGCCTGACTGAACGTCACCATTTATCTTGTAGGGTTGTGTACCGCCGGTTATAGTTACTGTTATTGTTGCAGCATCATTAGCGCATACGGTTGTTGGCGAAAGCGGATCTGTGCTGATGGTCGCATTTAATTGTGCCGGTTGTGTCAACACTACAGATTGACAACTGCCATCCACCGTCAATGGTGCTGAAACTGTGGTAGAACAATTTTGAACATTCGTTACTGTGTACTGTACTGTTACAGTACCAGCAGTCAAACCCGTAACTACGCCACCCGGTGTAATGCTGGCAGTTCCGGTTCCAGGCAATATTGACCACACACCTCCGGCTGTCGCATCAGTGAATGCCGGTGTCTGAGTATTCAAACATACAGAAGATTCGCCACCGCCAATAGAAGCCACAACTGGTAACGCATCTACTGTTACCACTATTGGTGATGAAGGATCGGAAGCACAGCCACTTTCAGTTACCCTTACAGAGTAACTACCCGACGTAGTGGCTATATAAGTTTGTGAAGTGGCTCCGCCAATCGGGCTGGCACCGTTATACCATTGATAAGCGCTGGCTGCTGAAGAAGTCAGCGTTACATTTCCACCCTGGCAGAATTCTGTTGCACTGCCTGCTGAAATGGAAGGCTGCGCCGGAATAGGATTCACTTTCAACGCTACTGCGTTGGATGTTGCAGCAGGTGAACAGGTGCCGCTTACCACGCATTGATATCTGTACCCATTCATGCTCAGTGGAGCATTCGTTATGGTCAGCGTATTGGTATTAGCATTGCTATAAACACCAGCATTAGTAATACCATTGAAAGTGATGCCGCCGTCAGTGCTTTCCTGCCATTGATAGCTTAATCCATCACCAGCCGCAACTACGCTGATAGACGATGTATTTGTGCCCGCACATACTGCCGCAGGCGCTGTTGGTTGGGTGGTAATGGATGGCGCTGCCAAAATGGTTACCGTAGTGGTAATTGTATTTGGACAGGTTGTTATAACCGATGGCAGGATTGTGATGAATGCATAGAAAGTATAGGTAATAGTATAAGTTCCCGGGTGAGTTTGCGCCGACGAAGGTTTTATGACGCCGGTGCTTGCATCAATGTCCAAATTTCCTGTGGGTTCTGAATAAGTACCGGGTACTAATGTATAATTAATGCCGGAAGTATTTGTTAATGTGGGTGACTGGTCTGCAGCAGTTTTACAATATGCAGCTAAGGCTGGATTGAGAGGATAAGAAAGCGTTGCTGTAGGCAATGCCACAATAATAATTTGAGCAGTAGCCTGCGTCGTGCATCCGTTAGTAGTAACTGTATAAGTTACTGTATAAGTGCCGGGAACAGAAGCAGCAAGATCAACCTGCCCTGTATTGGATGTAGGATTTGCATCTGCAAAAACCAAACCTGATGGCGATGAAGTAAACGTTCCGCCGGTGGTACCCGAAAAAACAGGAAAAGGATTATGATTACTTCCAATGTTTGGATTGCTTGGCAGGTTCTGGCAAAACATATTAGTGTTGCTGTTTTGAGGACTGCTATAGCTGAATGAGGCATTGGGATAGGCATTCACCATCGTGTTGGATGATGCTGCATTCACTCCTGCACATCCATTGGCATTGGTATAATTTACCGTTACGGTTTTGCTGCCTGTTGTCAGCCAGGTTAAGGTCACTGTATTATCTGTATTTCCGATACCGCCTGATGTAATTGTATAATCAGCATTTTCAGTTCCCGGTACAGACCATAAATAATTTGATTGCCCGCTTTGCGTGGTATAAGTTACGCTTGAGTTGATACAAATATTTGCTGCGGGTGATGTGGTGAATGTTGGTGTGGGTGCTGCAAGAACGGTTATGGTTCCGGTTGCATTTACAGTACCGCAACCGCCGGTTAACGGAATACTGTAATTAAACGTTCCGCTGTTTGTCGGTGTGCCGCTGATGGTAATTGTATTGGATGCCCATGATGCAGAAACTCCATTCGGAAGTCCTGAAGAAGAACCGATACCTGTGGCTCCCGTTGTTGCAATGGTTATTGGGGTTAATAAAATATTTTGACATAAAGTTGGTGTAGAAGACGGACTTCCGGCTGTATTAACTGCATTAACCGTTACGTTAGTTGATTTACCGGTAAGAGTTGTATTGCAGCTTGCACCAGAAAACCTGATATAGTTTATTGTTACAGCAGAAGTAGGTCCTGTTAAACCACTCACACTAAATGTGGCAGTACCTCCGGTAAATGTAACAGAAGTTGTTTGAGTATTGCCGGGGTTAGTTGTTGTATAATTTACATCATAGGTTCCATTGCTGATGGTTGTAGATGTAAGAGTGATTGTTGCATTAGTACCCGAGCAGATTGGTGAATTGGATGAAACATTAAAGTCGGACGCATCTATCCAGGTGATTACTACTCTACCGTTAGCTCCATTTCCGGGATCTGAATTACTGCCATTTGTAGCACCACCGCCACCGCCACCTGGGGCAGTTCCGTTACCTCCATCGTTTCCGGATGTAGCGCCAAGACCACCTGCTCCACCTCCATTACCACCTGCACCACCATTGCCTCCGTTACCATTTGTATTTCCGCTTGCGCCGGCAGTACCTGTTACACCGGTTGACCCAATAGGTCCAGATCCTACTCCGCCACCAGATCCACCTGCCCCTACTCCACCTGAAGATCCCGCAGCACCACCGCCGCCACCTGACGCAACTAAATTTGTAAAAGATGCTCGTGTTACAGTTGTACTGCTACCACCTTGGCCAGGATTCCCGCTACTTCCCGCAGCAGAGCCTCCGCTCCCAATTGTAATCCCAAAAGTACCTCCGCTAATTCCTGAATAAATATATGTACGATACCCGCCACCGCCACCACCACCACCTGAATAATCAGGGTTATTTCCACGTCTTTCGCCACCACCTCCGCCGCCGCCCCATGCTTCTACTTTTAAGCAGGTAACACCTGCGGGAACAATAAAACTGAAACTTCCAGCAGTATTAAAACTAGTTCCTGTTATTGAAATATTGTCAACTGCAAAACTTGGCCTGCCACCACTTCCGTTTACATCTCTCTGAACCCAACGTAACTGAACTACTGATTGATTATTGCAAGCAGAAGGTAATATTATTGTTTTCGTTAGAGAATTTTGAGGATTTGTTACCCCATTCCCGATTTGTGTTGTTGTATTATTTTGATATTCTATTCCTGTCAACGAAGTAAAACTTCCAGACGTTCCGACTCTATATTGTAATGTTGCTTCATTGATTCTTGTATTGGTGCTTCCATCGTATGGGTTACGAATCGTCATGATATCATAAGTAACCGAAACACCGCTATTATTGGATGTATTAATTGCTAATACAAGTCCTGCGTCATTACTCGTACCTGTTCCATTTGAAAGAAATCCAATTTTTCCATTATAATTATAAACTGCAGGTGATGTGGAATTACTTGCAGATGCCGAAGCAGTAAGATTCAAGTTCCCAGTAGGTGAATTAGTTGTAAAAGCCGTTGCAGAACTCAGTGTTTGCGTCCAACCTTGCCAGCCAGTTGGATATGTATTAGAATTTGATGCAAGCGAACCAAAGTTCTGCGTATATGGTAATGTCTGTGCAGTTGGATTTAATTGACCATTTACTTTATTCCCCAAAAGTAAACTTGCAATCAATAATGCAATAGCAAATACTCCGCTGCGGCGTAAAAATTTCTTCATAAAAAAAGTTGAGTGGTTAAGGGTGGCCGGTATCTGGTTACCGGTTTCCGTTTGCAGGTTAGCTGCAATGGGTTTGTTGCCTGTATGCTTCAGGCTTTCAATGACGGAACGGCGCACAAAAAAACTGTCGTTTATTTTTTCTCTGCTGCTATGGGTAGAATTCGTTTTCATGTTCATTTGAGTTTTCTTTATGGTATTTGTTTCCGTCATCGTGTATTTCTAAAAATTTTTATTGTACTGATTTGGATTCGCATCCGTTGGCATCTTTTACTCTTATTTGATAAGTGCCGACCGGTAGATTATTGAATGTGCCGCTTGATTGATAACTTGTACCATTGTTGATGGAAAAAGTATAAGGCGCTGTACCGCCACTGCCGTTTATTATGATTTGGCCGGTGCTTGTATTAAAACACTGCACATCATTTTTTGTAGCTGATGCGGTGATAGAGGGACACCAGGTTACTATAACCGCTCCTCTCGCACCAGATCCAGAGCCACCAGAAAATCCACGAGATCCGCCGCCTCCGCCGTAAATTGATCCCGGTTGACCATTTGAAGAGTTGCTGCCATTTCCTCCACTGCCTCCAGGGCTAACTCCTGTTCCACCTGTTGAACCAGAACCATCTGCGCCAGCACCAGCAGCAGATGCTCCTGCACCACCACCACTATTTGTTGTGCCACCTGCTCCATTTCCACCTTTGAAAGATGTAATACCAACTCCAACAGAGGCAACACCTCCATTGGCACCAATTGCTCCATTTGCTGTTAATACAGAGCCGAATGTTGAATTGGTACCATTAGAACCTGCACTACCACCTTGTCCAATCACTACTGAATATGTGCTATTGGGATTTGTAATAGTTATTTTGGAATAAGCTCCACCACCGCCGCCGCCATAGACATTGGCATTCCCGCCTGCTCCACCGCCCCAGGCTTCCACTGTAATGGAAGTAACTCCTACGGGCAATGTGAAAGTGCCATTGGAATTAAAAATTTGAGAGTTTTGTCCTAAACAATTATTTACCAAAAACAAATTCGCAATCAGCAATACAATGATGAATGCCGATGCTTGCCGCAGTTTTGTTTTTATGTTTTGATGATTTGTAAAATTTGGTTTCATGTGGTTTGTATGATTAATTATTTATTGAACTGATTTGGATTCGCATCCGTTCGCATCTTTTACTCTTATTTGATACGTGCCGACAGGCAGGTTATTAAATGTGTTGTTTGGCTGGTACGTGGCACCACCATTATGAATAGAATACTGATAAGGTCCTGTGCCACCACTGCCGCTAACAATTATTTGACCTGTGCTGGCACCATTGCAAAGCACATTGGAACTGGTAGCCGATGCAGTGATGCTTGGGCAGGGAACGGTATAGGTAATGGTTAGAGTAACATTGTACACTCCTGCAATTCCTAAATAACCCGAAGATGTAAATGCCAGTGTATTAGTGCCAGTTTTGTTATACGGGGAAATGGTGCTTGCATTAAAATTATTTAATTGACAAGAGGATGAAACTCCGTTAATATTTCCAACTAAAACGGTATTTAATGTAAAAGAAAAGTTTGCATTCCCAAATGCAGTTTTTCCGAGATTGGCAGAAACATTAATATTAGTAATAGTAGCACCGGCAGGTAAGCCGCCATTAAAATTTACAGAACCACTTCCACTTGCATATGTATTATCTGTTCCTCCGCAATTGGAACCTGTCGCTCCGGTATAATCCAGGTTAATTGTAGCGGTTTGTCCAAAACTTTTTGTTACAAAAAATAAATTTATTAGAAGCATTATGGTTAAAAATCTGTGAGCCTGTAAAAATCGTTTCACCTGCTTCAGGCTAATTACCAGGAAATGATGTTGAAAATTTTTTATTGCAGTTGCCTTTGGATGAAATGCTGCAATCTTTCCGCTATTCAATGCAAGCATTTCAAAAAAATGATGCCCGGCGGATTGAAGAGAGTTGCCGGTTACAGGTTTCAAACTCACAAACTCCGTTTCACTTTTCACTTTTCTCATTTCACTTTTCATCTTTCTCCTCTCACCTCTCACTTCTCTCGCCTCACCTCTCACCTCTCTCCTCTCACCTCTCACTTCTCTCGCCTCTCCTCTCACCTCTCTCCTCTCACTTCTCGCCTCTTCCCTCAATGCCGATAAAAAAAATGATTCCGCAGGGGCAGAATCATGTTCAACAGTAAGATTGAAATTATTTGTTGTGGTGCAGGAAATATGAAAGGTGCTGCTATTCAAAGCCGGGTTGCAGTAGGCAACCGACATTAATTTATATTGGTGCCTGTTCCGCACACGGAGACTACGGAAAGCAATCAATGTTTTCAACAGTGTCCAAAATTTTCTCATCACGGATCGGTTGGGTCCAAAAAATGTTTTTAAAAAATGCAGAGATGAAACAGTCATCATCCTGAATTTTTCAGAACATGGATTTGTCAGCTACGAAAGGGATTTCAGTGGATGATCGAATAAAAATGGCAACTGCACAATAACAGTTACATGTGGTTATTCTTAGTATTCAGTGAAAGATTATTCGGAAGGAATCTGGATCCAGGTTTTAAAAAAAGGGTTAAAAAGAAGTTAATGGATAACGAAAATAATAGGGTTTTTCCGTAACTCCAAGTAAAACGTAGATTTACGGTACTATTTTTTTTAAGAATTTTTATTTGTGTCGTTTTGAAATTTAATTTTTCGTGCAAGAAAATGCGCAGCGGCGATTCCACCACGTTTTAAATATTCCAAAAAGAATTGTCATGCAAATAGAATACAGGCCAGTGCCTGAATTAACCAGGAACAGGTTTACACAATGGTCTCATACAGATCATTCCATTTCGGATTCATGCTATTGATCAGGTCTTCTTTTTTCTGCCGGCTTCCGCCTTTTATTCTTTTTTCTTCTGCTATAGCTGCCCTTATACTGTCGAATCTCCGGTAATACAATAGCTTAACACAATGGTATCTTGAAGAGAATCCCTGGTAAAACTTTTGCTTATGCTGAAGAGTTCGTTGAGGCAAATTGGAGGTAACTCCGGTGTAGAGAGTGCGGTGGTTGAGGCTGCCCATGATATAAACATAACCGCTTTTCATTGGTGATTAGTTTGGGTTGTTTTGTTGTAGTTAAGGTCTTTGCGAGGCAATAATAGGGAAATTCATTGTGTAAATAACAATTCCTATTGCCGAAGCAAACTGCACTCTGAAAAAGCCTGAACCCAACACACGAGGAAGATTGCTTCGTCGCTGCTCTCACACGAGGAAGATTGCTTCGTTCCTCGCAATGACCCTCGCTTCGCTCCCCGCAATGACCATCGCTACAAAAGTCTGTTCGTCTTTGCGAGGCAATCAATGAAAACCTCATTGTGTTCCGTCACTCCTATTGCCGAAGCAAACTGCACTCTGAAAAAGCCCGAACCCAACACA
>WBZR01004444.1_pt2 | contig 11041 bp, 9 predicted proteins | sample 5204231 | NCBI WGS metagenome assembly WBZR01 (sample SAMN12412403, study PRJNA552823) | activated sludge metagenome | isolation source: activated sludge from anammox sidestream of wastewater treatment plant... | place: USA: Virginia | collected 2017-08
TACGTATCTGGAGAGCGACGGGAAATCGGTCGCAGTGACGCTGAGCGCGTCGGTGGACAAGAATCAGGTGGCGTACGTCGAGGGTTGGCTGGGCATCGCCAATCAGGACGGCGGGAACGGCGACGTCTACTTGGCGATGCTGGGCGACGATCCAGAGTGGGTCGTGAAAGGCACGATGAAGTCGTTCGATCCTCGGCGCAAACTTCGAAAGGTCAACATCCCCATGCTGGTCTGCGTCGGACGGTACGATCGGGTTGCGACCCCGAAGGTCGCCTATGAGCTCTCGCAGCTCTATCCCCACGCGGTCCTCAAGATCTTCGAGAAGAGCGGACACCGCCCATGGGTCGAGGAAACCGAGGCGTACTACAAGACGGTCGAGGCCTTCCTGCAAGGAAAGCAGTGACCACTGGCGTCGATCGATTGGCCCATTCGGGATACGTTTCCCGCCTCCAAGCGTTGAATCTCATGATGCTCACGGCTGTATGGGTGGTTTTGACAGGGCTTACGCTGGCGGCTCCGCCTCAGCCTCGCTTCACAACGACGGGCGAGTGGGGTTATTCGGTCGGCATGGGCTACGCGCCGAACAAAGCGGCCATTTGGGCCAGCAAGGCCGGCGCGACCGCGACCTTTACACCGAACCTGGATTCGCCGGGAACGGTGCGGGTGTGGTTCTTTGTCGTGGCCGGCACGAACAACGACCCCAGCGTGCGCTTTGAGATCCGGCATGAAGGTCAGACGGACACGAAGTTCGTCGACACCTCGCAGGGCCCCGCCCGATGGGAGGACCTCGGAACCTATAGGTTTCGGGCTGGCGGAGACGACTACGTGCGTGCGTTGAAGACAGGCGATCGAACCGTGCTCAGGGCAACAGCGATGAAGTTCGAGGTCCTCGACCCAGGCCAGTCTGGGCACATCCTCAACACGATCACGATCGACGATCTCGTGCCGTACGACCCGGCCGCGCTCGCCGGAGATCAGCGCGCCTTCGACGACGTCAAGGGCAACTGGGTCGAGCCCTTTGCGGTGAAGGTCGCTTCCCGCGGTTGGCTACCGGTATCAGGTTCCAAATTCCAACCCGACGGTCCGATCACGAAGGGAGAGTTCGTCAAGTCCCTAGGGCGGGTGATCGGGAAGGGCTTGAAGGCGACGACACCTGGGGATTCGATGTCCCCCGCCGAGATGCTCGACCTTGCCGTGTATGCGGCTAAGCAGAGCGGGAAGAGCTTGGCGTTTGCCGGGTCCCTGGAGGGGAACACGACCGAAGTGGCGCAGCGACTGCAACTGACCTCGGGCCCCGGGGACCCAGTCCTGCAGGGTTCGGCAGCGTCACGCGCCCAAGCGGCAGCGATTTTGGCCCGCTTGGATGGGGCGGTGATGCAGAGTTTCGCTCCCACCGATTGGCAACTGGCCTTTTCGGACGAGTTCGCAGGGCAGGCAGTCGATGAGTCCAAGTGGTCGATCTACAACGACGATGCGTTCGATGGGATTCAATCGAGCCGGTGGAAGTCAAACGTCGACCAGGGGGACGGCTACCTGCGGCTCTTGAACAAGAAGGAGAGCCGAAAAGGAAAGGCCTGGACCACGGGCATGCTCGAAACGAAGACATTTCGTCAGAAATACGGCTACTTCGAGGCGCGCATGAAGCTCGCTCCCTCGACTGGCCTCAACCAAGCGTTTTGGCTCAGGCCCAAGGTGGGCGTGAAGGCTCCCGACCACTTCGAAATCGACATTCTGGAGGGCCACTACCCGAACGTGCTGAATACGACGCTGCATCAGCAGGGCGTCGAGAGCTTGCCGAAGAGCTCGCGTGCCGGGATCGACATGTCCCTCGATTTCCACACCTATGCCGCCTCGTGGAATGAGAGAGAAATCGTGTTCTATCTGGATGGGCGCGAGATCGATCGGAAGCCGAACACCAAGGCCAACCTCGAGTGTGTCGTGCTCCTGAGCACCGCGGTCGTCGGCTGGGCGGGACCGGTGACGGACCGGATCAATGGCACGAGCATGCTCGTCGATTGGGTTCGCGTTTATGCGAAGCCCTAACGGCTGGCGACTTGCTGGCGTGCGCTGCGCATGAACGCCAGGAATGCCGCCTCGTCCTGCTCGAGCCCCTGGTGCACCTTGAGGACCTTGCCTTCGGACGAGACCAGCACGTAGGTGGGATTGAGGGCCACCCCGACCAGCTTCTTCTGGAGCGCTTGTCGTTCCTTGTCCATCGGGCGATCTGTATACAGCTCTACCGGCACAAAGTTCTTCATTTCCTCGACAACCGCCGCTCGTGGGAACATGTTGCGCTCCATCCAGCGGCAGTTCGAGCAGTTCACGCCGGTGAAGTTGATGAAGACCGGTTTGCCGGCGGCTTTCGCCTGAGCGATCGCGGTTTCATAGCTGTCCAACCAAGCGACCGCGCCATGCGCTCCCGCCGTCGTCGCCGTCCCCGGATAGGGGTCAGGCGGCGCGAACGAGTCGAAGAGCCCGAGCGAGCGCCCTTGAATGCCTGCAAGGCACCAGATTGCGGCCCCGGTCGTCGCCAGGCCGACGATGCGCCGAACCCATCCGATTTTGGCCGCGTCGTCCTCGTGCCCCATGCGCAGCCATCCCAAGGTGTAAAGGCCGGCGATCGCGAGAATCGTCGCCCACAGGGCCAGAAACACCGACCGGGTGATCCAGCCCAAGTTGAACGCGAGTTCGGCGGACGAGAGGAACTTCACGGCTGCGACAAGCTCGAGGAACCCCATGAAGGCCTTAACCGTCGCCAGCCAGCCGCCCGATTTGGGCATCCTTGCCAAGAACTGTGGGAATAGGGCCAGCAAGAAGAAGGGAAGCGCGAACGCCGAGCTGAACGCGGCCATGCCGAGCGTGGGGAAGAGCAGGTCGCCCTGAGCGGCGGCGGCCAGCAGCGTTCCGACGAACGGCACCGTGCAGGTGAAGGTCGTCAAGGAGAACGTCAAACCCATGAGGAGAGGGCCGGCCAGCCCACCCTTGCGAGACCCCTGGTAGGCCGTGTTGACCAGCTTTGAGGGAAGGCGCAGCTCGACGACTCCGAACAGATTGATCGCCAGGAAGACGAACAGCGCGAACATCGCGAGGTTGACCCACGGATTCGTCGCGAGGTCTTGGACGCCCGTGCTTCCGAAGACGAGCGTGACGATGAGCCCCAACAAGGTGAACGTGCCGATGATGCCGAAGCAGTAGGCGAGGGCGTCCCGGTAGTTGACCTTCTTCTCGCCGTCACCGGTCTTCTTCGAGAAGAAGCTGACCGTGACCGGGATCATCGGAAACACGCAGGGGGTGATGAGCGCGGCGAGCCCGGCCAGGAAGGCGAGGAGCAGGTACTGGGCAAGACCCCCTTCGCGCGCTTGCTTGATCTTGTCCTGCGTCTCGTCGACTCCACCGCCGGCGGCCTTTGGGGAGGATTTCGGCGCCTCGTAGCCCGCGGGCTGCTCGGGGGCGCTCGTGATGGCAGCCAGCCGATCAGGGCGCGACTCCCCCGGGGCGACCTCGATGTCGACCTTGATTTCTTTGGGAATCGCGGGCAAGCACACCTTGACATCGCACGCTTGGGCGGTGACGACCACGGTGACCGTCTGCTTCCCTGACACCTTGCCAATCGTGACCGGAATCCCGAAGGCGACGTGCTCGAACATCCCCCGCATGACGCCGACTGCGTCGGGCTTGATCGGAGGGGCAGGCTCGACCGGCTTACCGGCGACCGTGACGGCGTCTCCCTTGACCTCGAATGAGGTCGGAACGCCTTCAGGAGGCTGGGTCAGCGAGTAGATGTGCCAACCCTTGTCCACCGAGGCCGTCATGACGATTTGGGCACTCTCGCCTGCCCGCGCATCGGGTGGGACCAGCTTGCCGCTCCACTTGACGACGTCGGGCAGTTGGGCCGTGGCGAGGACCGCCAAACACGCGACAAAGAGCACCGACGCAATTCGAGCAAAGCGCATCATCCGTTCCTAAGCCGCAAACTCGCTCGTTGGTTCCAAGTTCGTCGGCTGCTCGGCAATTATGGCGCTTAGGCCCGACAGGTAGGATGCAGGCCGATGTTAGCCTCGGCGGTCGCTGCGCTTATGGTCTCTCAGTCCCTCAATCTCGTCCCTTGGCCTGATCACGTCACGCCTGGTCCAGGCTCGTTCCAGCTCACCGACCGGTCGGGGATTCTGGCGGGTCGAGGTGCGGACGTGGTGGCAAATCAGCTGAGAACGTGGCTTGTTCCAGCAACGGGCTTCGCTCTGCCCGTCTCGAAGCGCCGCGGCGATGTCTCGCTTGCCGTCGACTCGACGCTCAGATCGACTCTTGGTGACGAAGGCTATCGCTTGAGGGTGGAGCCAGGTGGCGTATCGGTCGTCGGGTCGAGCACGGCCGGTCTCTTCTATGGCTGTCAAACGCTTCGACAGCTCTTGCCCTCGGCGATCTTCTCACCGACACGCGTCGACTCCACTTGGACGGCGCCCGGCGTGGAGATCGTCGATCGCCCCCGATTTCGCTGGAGAGGCGCCCATCTCGACGTGAGCAGGAATTTCATGCCCAAGGCGTGGATTCTGAAGTATCTCGACCTCCTCGCCGCCCACAAGTTCAATCGGTTCCACTGGCACCTGACCGACGACCAGGGATGGCGGATCGAGATCAAGAAGTATCCAATGCTCACCGAGGTCGGGTCGAAGCGGAAGGACACGATGCTCGTCTACGACCCGCCGAAGTACTCTGGCGAGCCCCACGAGGGCTTCTACACCCAAGAGGACGTGAAGGAGATCGTCGCCTACGCGGCGGAGCGGTTCATCACGGTCGTGCCTGAGATCGAGATGCCAGGCCACGCGCAGGCGGCGATCGCCGCCTATCCGGAGCTGGGCGACGGCGAGGAGCACGAGGTGTGGACCAAGTGGGGGGTCAACGAGAACGTCTTCAACGTGAAGGACGAGACCCTCGACTTTCTGAAGGACGTGCTCGATGAGGTGATGGCGCTGTTCCCCAGCCAGTTCATCCACGTCGGCGGAGACGAGTGCCCGAAAGCCCAGTGGAAGGCCAGCGCCTTCGCCCAGGCGAAGATGACGAAGCTCGGCCTGAAGGACGAGCACGAGTTGCAGAGCTGGTTTATTCGGCAGATGGACGCCTACATCGCGTCGAAGGGACGCCGGCTGATCGGCTGGTCGGAGATTCTCGAAGGCGGTCTTGCTCCGGGAGCCGCCCTCATGGTGTGGCTCGGCGACGAGGGAGCGGAAGCGGCGGTCAAGAGTGGCCACGACGTGGTCATGGCGCAGACGACCCACACGTACTTCGACTACTATCAGGTCAAGGACCGCACGAAGGAGCCCCACTCGATCGGGGGCTTTCTGCCGCTCGAGAAGGTCTACGCCTACGAGCCGATCCTGCCGTCCTTCTCGGAGGCCGAGGCCAAGCATGTGATGGGCGCACAGTTCCAACTGTGGACCGAGTACATCCGCGAGCCGAGCCATGCCGAGTACATGGCGTTTCCAAGGGCGTGCGCGCTCGCCGAGGTCGTCTGGTCCCCTAAGGAGAGCCGCAACTGGCAGTCGTTCTCGACGCGGCTGCCGTTTCACCTGGATCGCTTGACCCAGATGGGTGTGAACTTCCGGCAGCTGGACCCGGGCCCCTAGCCTACGCGGAACGGCTCGAGGACGCGATTTCAAGGGTAGGCGCGGGTTCGAGGCTCTTGCCGATGTCCCGCGCTCCTCGCGATCGCCGGGAGTCGCTTCGCTCGAACCCGGCGCTACCGCTTCAAACGCCTCAAAGGTAGGGGTTCGGAGGCTCTTGCCGATGTCCCGCGTCCCTTGAGGTCGCCGGGAGTCGCTTCGCTCGAACCCGGCCCTACCGCTTCATACGCATCAAAGATAGGCGCGGGTAGGAGCCACCCCTTTCCCCGGGTCGAGATCGGGAGTTTAGTAGAGTCGCGCGACATCTATGGTGGGAAGGGAAGCGGAGCGGATCTCAAACAAGATCGCTCAGCGGGAATAGATGAGCCCGAGAGCACCACCAATTATCATGATAGTCGCCGCGTACAAGCTTGGGCGACGCAGGTAATGCCGCCCGGACCCTTCCTCGTATTGCGAGAGACTCCAATACTGCAGAATGATCCCAAGTATTGCTACACAGACCCAAAGGCCCTTCATAGGGTTATCTCCAAGCTCCAATCATGGTGGAACAGGCCAACGTCACCAGCGCGAAGAGAGCGCGAGGCCAAATCCGAATCACACCTTGCCGCGGAGTCTGGCATAGGTCTTTGGAGCCACTCCGTGTCCCCTTCCTACCAAGGGCCCAGTTATCAAATCGTTTGCTGCCTCCCAATGGCTCCTGTTTCATTTTCCTTGTCGCAGCAACCATGACCTAACGCAAATAGCAATGGGGGCCAAGACTGCAAGCAGAACGAGTCCCCGATAGAGAATGTCCACCCAGCGCGGTCCCGTTGCCTCACCGGCTGCAATGACAGAGAAGCCAACTCCCGCGATTGCTAGGACACAGAGCCATCCGTACCAAAGCTGCCTCCTACCGCGAGAGAGAGTGGACACCGGTTTTCCTATCATCCAGGGGATTAGCATCGAGGCTAGCGGCGCGACTAGAAAGAAGCCAGCCACATAGGTGATCATCATGAGATCCTAAAGGTCGATCAGAAGCATGATTCGGCTCCGCGTCCATTTGCCGCCGCAGGCCCAGCCATCCGATTATTCGCTTCCTTCCAATCACTCCTGTGGCGGGCCTCCCGATTCCCAACTTGGCCCGTCCGGACCGAACCTGCCATGACTGATCATAGCACCCTGCATGGACGAAGGCAAGCTCTGGAGAACTCCCAAGACCCATGGCGCTCCGCCACAGCAACTGGCGAAAGCTGCCCGCCTCTGCCGACTGGGGCTGTGGCGGGAAGGGGAGACAGAGTCGCACCTCAAAGTCGGGCTAGTCAGGTCCGTGCCCACCAACTGAGAGGTGTCTCTTCCTCCTCAGGCCAAGTATTGAAAGAACAAAGGTGTTGAAGACCACGACGTGCGAAATCCCATGCCCCAAGTACAGCGCCCCGCCGATGAGTGCCACCAGTGCTACGTACGTAATGGAGAAGAACATGGCAGTAGTCAGAGCTTGAGCCTGTGGCTCATAGGGGCTACCACGAAAGTAGATCAAGATAACGGGAACGCTTACAACAATGAACGGCACCAACGAAAGGAGGTCAAGATAGTGCACGGTCTATTCCTCCACCGCGTGTGACCTCAGCCTGCCATTCACGTCGAGACCGTAAGCGTACAACGCTATTGGTTGCAGTAGTCTGCATAGTCGCTCCTGCAAGTGTGGCACTGCAATTGACGATGTGTGACTCACAGCTGCCTGTCTCTCCTACGGGCGCGGACTGCCTGCGCTCCAACTGATCCGCAGAGCGACGTGACAAGTATCGCCAGTATAACCGCAGGACCATCACTGATCGCCAGTGTGAGCATCGTGAGAGACAGGATCCCTAGGAGAACTGAGCCAACGACTACGCCAACATAGGGTATCAGGGAGGTAACTTGCTTCATTGTAGCGTGTACGGGGTAAGGATCGATCCGCCAAAGGGAACGCTCCCCAACATGTCGTACGTCCCGACCGTCTCCGTGCTGAACCAAGTCCCAGTCCGAGGCAAGGTTGTGCGCATGTTCCCGTGAACATCATACAGCGGATAAGCGTCCGTTGTGGCAGAGTTTTCAGTCAGTTCGATCCGGGCGATCCGTCATCCCCCGAATCCCGTCAAGGGTTGGCCACCGTCAAGCGACCCCGCGGACGCGACCCGGGCCCCTAGCCTCCCCGAAACGGCTCGAGGAACGCCATGACCGGGAACGGGTCGGCCGGGAGGTCGTACCGCTCGTTGGTCCACTTGACGATGCGCCGGGGCCCTCGATAGGCGAGGAACACGTCGACGCCGTCCGCCATGCTGGGGAACCCGGGGTTGTGGCGCGGGTTGGAGCGCAGCCTGCGGGCGTCGGCCCCGATCGCGCGCTTCATTTCGGCCTGCTGTTCGTGGGAGAGGCTGAAGCTCGAGGCGAGCCCGCCGGACTTGACGAACACCTTGGTGGGCGTGGCGACGATCAAGATCTGGTGGATGCCTCCACGGCGGGATCTGCCTCCGCGCTCGTAGTACCGGATCACCTCTCCGCGCTTGAGCGTGGTCGCCTGGGCGAGGTTCATCGGCTCAGGGATCTGAGCCCCCACGACAAGTGCGGCGAAGAGTGGCATCGTCGTTTAGACGCGCCATAATGGTGCGATGGGTGCGCCGGTCTGGGCCCTGTTCGGTTTGTGGCTGGCGTACGGCGCTTTGCAGTGGCGACGTTCCTCACGCTGGTTTGAACGGGCGAGCTCGATCCCTCGCGAACGGCGTCCCGCCTTGGCGACCCTGTGGCTGCTTGGCGGCGGAGCTTTGTTGTTGGGGACGCTTTACGGAGTCTATGCGACAGGCGGGTTTCCCGCGGGAGGGATCGCGCCGTGGGCTTGGGCGGTGTGCCTTGTCGCGGGCCTCGGATTCGTCCACGCGCAGGTCGCCGCGGGGGTGTTGCTCGTGAGCACGGCCGTAACGCCGCGAGCGGCAAGACCGTCCCATACTGAAGAAGAAGGAAATCGATCATGAAACTACGCCATTGGATTTGCATCGCCGTCGCGATGACGAGCGTCTTTGCGGGAGCGCAAGCCGTCGACCAGGAGCGCGCTCAGAAGAGCGACGAGGTGTTCCAGAAGGCGACCAAGCTCGATCTCCTGAACCAGATCCTCCCCCTGCTGTTCACCAAGGAGCAGTTCCGGGACATCCTGCCGTCGATCGAGCGTGCCCGACAGCGCGTCCGTGAGACCCAGAAGCTGGAGGCCGACGAGTTGACGAAGCTCGACAAGCAGCTGGACGTCGCGCTCAAGGAGGCGATGGAGAAGGGCGTCGTCCCACCGCGCGAGCTCCTCGCCGACGTTTCGAAAACCCTTCAGAAGCTGAGCATCGCCCGGGGAATCATCTCCGGCCAGAACACCCAGGAAGTCTTCGATGCGTTCGTGAAGACTGCGAACGCCGGCCAGAAGAAGGCCGCGGCGAACGCCCTGAGCCCGAAGCTCTTCGACCCGAGCGCCAAGCCCGAAGAGATGAGCGACGACGAGAAGCTGCGCGTATTCGTCCGCGAGATCCTGCTCCACCCGCTGGCGTACGACATCATGCGGAAGCTGAGCATCTAGACTCGGCGGCGAAGCAGCAGGATCATCAGAACCGGTAGCGACAGGCCCATCCCCCACACGAGGATGGGCCTGAGCGGCATTGGGGGTGCGTAGGCGGGCAGCGAAAAGGTCGCGGCGACCGCTTGCGGCTTGCCGAGGGGCGCCATCTGCATGACCCGTCCGCGCTGATCGACCGCCATCGAATAGCCGAGGTTGGCCGCGCGGATCACCGGCAGATCGCACTCGATCGCTCGCCAGACTGCGCCGGTTCGGAGCTGTTCGGGGCATCCGGTGTTCATGAACCAATCGTCGTTGGACATGACGGTGAGCACCTGGGCGCCGTCCCGAACGTGCTTATAGGCGACGTCCCAAAACAAGCTTTCGAAACAGATCAAGGGGCCAATGCGCACCCCGCCGACGGTCAGCGACTGGGTGCGGTCCGAGGGGGTGAGGTCTCCGTTTGGGAGGTTGAACGACTTGAGGAAGGGCAGGAACTTGCGTCCTGGCACGTATTCGCCAAACACGACGAGCCTTGCTTTGTCGCCGTACTGCCACTTGCCGTCGAACGTGAACGCCGACTGATAGGTCGTGACGTCCGCCTTGCCTCCGCTTGGGATGGCGCCCCGCAGGACCGTCCGCCGGCCTCCAAAGACGACCGGCATCTCGGGATCCACGATGAAGGGCGTTCTGGGGGGCATTAGCTCGCCTCCATCGGCGAGCCCCTCGGGAAGGACGAGCAGGTCAGCCTGTCTGCGTTTCGCCACCGCGTAGAGATACGCGACGTTGTTGAACAACCCCCGTGCCTGCGCTTGCGGATCGCCGAACGCCATGTCGACGCCGGGTTGGCCGCCGACGATGAGCTTTTTCGTTCCCTCGATCGGCTGCTCGTACCGCAGCATCGACGCGATGAGGATCACGATGGCGGTGATGGCGTAGGGCCGGGCGGTCCGCATCGGTGTCCGCAGCAAGAACATCGACGCCAAGACGTTGATGAGGACGACCCATCCGCTCACGAAGTAAATCGTCCCGACGAACGCGTGCTGGATGATCATCGGGAACGGCCACAGTGGGGTCGCGAGCAGGAAGAACGGAAACGCAAGGGCGGGCATGAACGATCGCACGATCTCCATGCCGGCCCATGCGAGTGGGATCGCCCACCACCATCCTCGCGCCATCGCCCGCTGAAACATCGCGCCCAGGATCGCGAAGTAGAAGGCTCCGAGGAACCCGCACACGAGCCACGGGGCAAGGCCAAGCACCGCGGAACCGGTCCAGCGCTCGGTGAGCGTCTTCGTGAAGGACATCTGGCCGAGGACGATCAGGAATCCCAGGAGGTAGCCGCTGCGGAACCCCCGCGGGATCCGCCCCTCGCCTGGCGCGAGCGAGCACAGCCACGGGACGAGCGCGGCGAACGTGATCAGCCCGAAGTTGAAGGGCGGAAAGGCCAAGAGGTAGAGGGCGGCGGAGGCGACGGCGGGCCACCCGCGCCACAGCCCGCTAGCGACGCGATCCATCGAGATCTCCCGACCTGGCTGGGCTTGACAAGTGCGTCAAATCGTTGTAGCGGATCATCGTGAACAGCCCGTCCGGCCTTCGCTGCAACTCGGTGACGGCGGTGTTCCCGAACCTGAACGCGCGGGGCGTCGCATGCGTGCCCTTGAGCAGCTGCGCGAGCAGGATCGCGCACGTCCCACCGTGGGTCACGACGGCGATCGGGTCATTTTCCTCGAACAGCTCTGCCGCGACGGGCTCGACGCGATTCCAGACGTCTTCGAACGACTCGCCACCGGGTGGGCGGAACTCGAAGGCGCCGACGCCTGACGATGCCACCTGGCGGTGAATTTCCTCGAAGGGGAGTCCCTCCCATTCGCCG
>WBZR01000885.1_pt1 | contig 11040 bp, 7 predicted proteins | sample 5204231 | NCBI WGS metagenome assembly WBZR01 (sample SAMN12412403, study PRJNA552823) | activated sludge metagenome | isolation source: activated sludge from anammox sidestream of wastewater treatment plant... | place: USA: Virginia | collected 2017-08
TCAACTGGCTATATGCCCGCCATGGCTATGTCACCTATCTTCAGAATTACCTCAATGAATATTGCTACCGTTATAACAGACATCGCATGAAAGGGGAAATTTTGGATGACATCATCTCAAGAATGGTTCGGCATAAACCGATGACACAGAGAAGTATGCTTTCAATGTAGTCAAGAGCCTAGCTTCCATCAGGTACTCATTTCCTCAGGGTTGATTCTGAGTTTATTTAATCCCGCCAAACGAATGGGAATAATATAAAGGCAAGACTTAAGAGAATGACATCTATCGACCCCAGTATCAGAATATCTGTCGTGAAATCAGTATCGTTGAGTAGTCCCAAACTGTTGGCTGATAATTTTAGTAACTCTAGCAGTACCGGCACTACACAGGGGAATCCTAGAATCGCAGTTAGCATATGGCTATTGCCTGTCTTGGCGCCGATGGCTGATATGAATGAAAAAATGGACGCAAAACCTATTCCTGCCAATAATATGGTCAACAGAAATAATGGATAATCACGAACCGGGCTACCAGCAACAAAGCTAAATAATCCTAATGTAAGCAAGCCCAGCAATACCAATAATATCGTATTGAAAATGAATTTTGCAGCAAAAATCTGTAAAGGCCCTGCTAATTGGTAAAAATAAAGTGCTTTGTTGCTGTTTTCCTGATCGAAACTTTTTAGCAAAGCATTGACAGATACAAAAAGGAAGACAATCCAAAAAAGTACATTCCAGTTTTGTGGTTGTATATTAATAAAAGCGCTATATATAATATAAACGGTAGCAAATACATATAATATTATTGAACTGATGGAATGAGCATTTCTCATCTCAGAGTACAAGTCTTTTTTTACTAAAAGAAATACCTTTTTCATCAAAATATAGCGTATATGCGATGGCAAAGCTATGATTAATTTTGGTTGAAGGATTAAATTTAGGGAAGAATGAATTTACATTATAAATAAATATAATATATTTGTGATTTTATATTAGCGAATTGACGTCCAAACTTTATATCCTAATTTTGATAGCCTGCCTTTTGGTTTCATTAAACGCAAAGGGTCAGCAATATGTCGTTGCTGAATTACAAAAAGGTGAGGGTGGATATGCCTTGCTAAGAAGGTATGGATTGGACGTCTCCCCATGTAACCTGACAGAGTTTTATCGCATCAATGGTCTTACTTATGGTTCGGCTCTTACATTAGGGAAGAAATATAATGTACCCGTTAAAATTTTTCAATACAATAAAAGTTCCATTCGTTCAACTGTTAAAAATTTTGATTTAGTCAAAGCTCTTGAGGTAGAGCGTTACAATAAATGGTTGCAGACTCAGAATTTAAAACCTGTTTATTTTTTGCAGGATTTAAAACTTTGGGTGCCTTATTACGTGTACAATTGCAATTATGATAATCTTGTTTTGAGTACTCAGACTGAAAAGCCTCAAGAAAAAACCACAACTTCACCACCGGCAGAAGTTCCAAAAAAGGAAGAGATTAAAAAGAATACGCTGGATATACCTTTGTTTGGAGATAAACACCGTCAGGTAGAAATACTGGGCAATGAATTGCGTGGCCAGGTCTTTTATATCAAGAGTGGGCATGGCGGACCCGATCCCGGAGCAATGGCAAAGATTGATGATAAGATTTATTGTGAGGATGAATATGCTTATGATATTGCTTTAAGGCTTGGAAGAGAGCTGATCCAGCATGGTGCTATAGTGCATTTTATTGTATATGACCCGGACGATGGAATAAGAGATGAAGAATATCTGCCTTGTGACAAAGATGAATTACATGCAGGAAAACGGGAGATACAAGTGAACCAAATCCAACGACTTAGGACACGTGTTCAAATAATTAACGATTTTTATGCATCCTACCGAAAGAAAGGCATTAATAAGCAGAAATTTATAAGTATTCACATCGATAGCCGGAACGAGAGCCTTGAACTGGATACTCATTTCTATTATCAGGAAGGATCAAAAGTTGGTCAGGATATGGCAGTCAATACCCAAGCTGTCTTTGAAAAGAAGTTTGGAGAATTGGGCAGCAGAAAATACACCGGTACTGTCAAGGCTCGCGATCTGTATGTGGTTAAATACTCACAGCCTCCATGCCTTTTTGTCGAGGTGGGCAATATTCAGAATGTCAATGATCAAAAACGTATCCTGGACCCTGACAACAGGCAGACACTGGCCGATTGGCTGTATGAAGGTATAACAAAGTGACAGCAAGTTGCTTATCCAAATCAATTCTATATTGAGATGCCTATAATCAGGGATGTCACACGACGATGTTGACCATTTTGCCTTTTACCACAATTACCTTTTTTGCCTGCTTACCCTCCATCCATTTGATTACATCGGGCCTTTCAAGGGATTCCCTTATGATTGCCTCATCGTCTGCATCGGCGGCAAAATCACATAGATCACGCTTTTTACCATTGATGCATATTGGGTATGTCACCACATCATCCACGGTATATTTATCGTCAAATTCTGGCCATTTCGCTTTGTGCACACTATCTTCGTGGCCTGCCAAGTGCCATAGTTCTTCGGTAATGAATGGAGCAAATGGTGACAGTAATATAAGCATCGGCTCGAGAATTGCTCGATGATTGACATTCATTTTCTTGAATTCGTTCAATGCAATCATGCAGGCTGATACACAGGTATTGAATGAAAACTTGTTGATATCCTCGCCCATCTTTTTTATGGTCTTGTGCAGCACCTTCAATGCATCTGTCGAAGCCACCTCTTCACTAAGTACGAAGTTCCCGGTTTCGTCGAAAAACATATTCCAAAAACGTCTTAGGAATTTACTCACACCTTCAATACCTTTCGTATCCCATGGCTTTGATTGCTCCAGTGGACCTAAAAACATCTCGTACATCCTGAAGACATCTGTGCCATGCTCCGAGATTACCGTGTCCGGATTGATGACGTTGTACTTGGATTTCGACATTTTTTCCACTTCCGCCTTGGTATTGAAACGGATGGCGTTTGTATCTGTCACTGGGTGAAAAGTGCCATTTTGATAATAACCGCCGCTAGTGACATAGACTGCACTTGCGAATTCTGGTCTCCATACTGCAAATTCCTTCAACGCTTCGGCATCGAGATAACCACCGGTAGAGGCACCATAATCTTTTACCATATCAATATGGATGGTCATTTCGGAGAAGCCTTCTGTCTCTTTATCTCCGTTGGCGCTTTCCGCTGGATAGTCATGTATCAGCTCATGACTGACAAAGATTTGTGCCGGTTGGGCCAATGCTTGTGCAATGTATTGGCCTGAATTGTTTTTGAAGTAAACTTTATCGCGAGTTTCCTTCAGTAAGTATATCTTTTCGGATACTCCCTGGATCATCCCTTGATTGATCAGTCTCTTAAATGGTTCCTCGGTTGGTACGAGGCCGAAATCATACAGGAATTTATGCCACGTCCTTGAGTAGAGCAAATGTCCGACGGCATGCTCCGCACCACCAATATAAAGGTCCACATCCTTCCAATAACTTATTGCTTCCTTTGAAAATGGCTCCGAGTTGTTGTTCGGATCCATATAACGCAGGAAATACCAAGAAGAGCCCGCAAATCCAGGCATTGTATCCGTTTCTCGCTTTAAGCCCGGAGTCGCTTGGACCCATTCTGTTGCCCTTGCAATAGGTGAACTGCCGTCGCCAGTGGGTTTGAAATCCTTGATATCAGGCAATTCCAATGGTAGTGGGCTTATTTCATGTCCGACTCCATCTTCGTCATATGCGATTGGGAAGGGCTCGCCCCAGTATCGCTGACGGCTGTAGTTGGCGTCTCTTAGCTTATAATTGACCAGACGCTTTCCAAGACCTCGGCTTTCTATGGCATCGATAGCTGCTTTGATTGCATCACTTACCGACAAGCCATTCAGGAAGTCGGAGTTGATCATGGTTCCATCCTTTGATTCTATGTCGTCGTCGCCTTCATTTCTTTGGATTATTTCGCTAATTTTCAGGTCAAACCTTTCTGCGAATCTTCTGTCTCGCTCATCTCCGGCTGGCACGGCCATGATGGCACCGGTTCCATATTCTATCAGGACATAATTTGACACCCAGATAGGAATGTCCTCTCCGGTAAAGGGGTGAACAGCATAAGATCCTGTAAATACGCCAGTCATCATCTTCTGGGCATTGAGTCTATCCTGTTCTGAAGCCTTTGATGTTTCATTGGCGTAGTCAAACATAAGATCATGCTGTGCCGGAATGGTCAATTCATAGACAAGCGGATGTTCCGGGGCAAGTACCATGAAGGTCGCGCCAAAGATAGTATCCGGCCTGGTTGTGAATATTTCAAGGCTGTCAGTCCTGCCTTTCAGACCAAAGAAAACTCTTGCACCCTCGGAACGACCGATCCAATTGCGCTGCATGATTTTAAGCGATTCAGACCAATCAACATGATTAAGTCCATTCAACAATCTTTCTGCAAATGCAGTCGTCCGCATACTCCATTGCATCATGGGTTTTTTGATGACTGGGAAACCGCCTCTTTCTGATACACCGTCCTTGACCTCGTCATTTGCCAGAACGGTGCCGAGTGCCTCACACCAGTTGACCGTACTGATTCTTCGATACATAAGGCGGTAATTCATCAACACATCATATTGCTCCTTACCAGAATAATTATTCCAATCTTCTGATGTAAAGTGGAGAGGACTGTTGCTAGAAGCATTTATTCCTTCTGTTCCATGGTTTTTGAAATGGTCGATGAGTATAGAAATATCTTTGGACTTGTCATCATTCTTGTCGTACCAGGCGTTGTACATTTTGAGGAAAATCCATTGAGTCCACTTATAATAAGAGGGTTCACATGTCCTAACTTCCCGCGACCAATCGAAGGAGAATCCAAGATTATCCAGTTGTTTGCGGAAGCTATTGATGTTTTCCAGTGTGCTGATGGCCGGGTGCACGCCTGTTTGTACGGCATATTGCTCCGCCGGAAGGCCAAATGCATCATAACCCATGGGATGGAGGACGTTGAATCCATTAAGACGTTTGTATCTGCTGAAGATATCGGAAGCGATGTAACCTAGTGGATGGCCGACATGAAGTCCCGCACCGGAAGGGTAGGGGAACATGTCAAGAACATAGTATTTCGGCTTGTCGGAGTCGGTATTGACCTTATACAATTTCGAATCTATCCAGACTTTTTTCCATTTTTCTTCAATTTCTGCTGAATTCCAATCCATTATGATGTATTTTCATTTTGAAGGTGCAAAGGTACAAAGTTTACAAAATACAGGCAGTTTAAATCCGATATTGTGAAGCTGGTTAATACAATCGGTTATTAGTGCATAAAATGAGATAGTTGCAGTCATCATGGGTTCATAACTTTGATTATTGAGCTATGTTTTATGGAACAAACTTTCCTTCATTTGCTTAAATTAGAGAAAATTGTATTTCTGAAAATGAATCATTATGACATTCTATATATTTATTATATATAAATTAGCAGATTGTCAATATTATATGTTGAATTGTATATATAAATTAGTCTGCTAAGTAATTAGTTGCTCCTTTTTTTTTTACGAAACGAAGTAATGAAGAGCTGGATAAAATCGTCATTAAGGGTAAATTAGATTTTTTTATATATAGAAAAAATGCGACTTTTGCGGCTGTTTTTTGGCTTGAAGAAATGAACATGTTTAACTATTTGTTGTTCAGGTTGTTAAAAACATCTGATTAATTTATATGCAAGAAGTCAAGGACCTGTTACAATTACTCCGGAATCCCCGGAATATCGTGGTTACTTCACACCGGAACCCGGACGGTGATGCCATTGGTTCTTCCCTTGCCTTGAAATTTGTCCTGGAAAAGAGATTTCATAATGTCAAAATCGTCCTGCCTTCCGAATATCCTTATGATGTCGCCTGGTTGGAAGGTATCGATGATATCCTGATTTATGACAGAGACCAGACAAAAGCAACTGATGCTATTGCGGGGGCTGATGTTGTTTTTAGCCTTGATTATAATTCACTTTCGAGGGTGGATAAGGTGGGTGAAGCTATTGCTGTCTCTGGGGCCAAGATTGTTTTGATCGATCACCACCTTTATCCTGAAAATTTTGCGGATATATCCATCTCCGACTATGAAATAAGCAGTACTTGTGAATTAGTTTATGAAGTATGTAAGTCTGCAGGATGGGTCAATGACCTTACTGTTCCGGCATTGGAGGCATTGTTGGTGGGTATCATCACGGATACTGGTTCATTCAAGTATAGCTTTTCTCCGAAAACCCTTGTAAATACATCGGAGATCATCCGGTTGGGCGGAGATATGGCATATGTGCAGGATAAGTTGTTCAATCATATGCCGGAGAAATCCCTGCGTTTGTTAGGGCATTGCCTTTCCAGGCGGATGGTGATCTATCCGGATAAGAAGGCCGGGCTGATCTATTTGTCCAAGAAGGATTATATAGATTTTAATATTCAGCGCGGTGATACAGAAGGGATCGTTAATCATTTGCTCGCTCTTGACGTTGTTAATGTAGCTGCATTTATCACAGAGCAGCCTACCATTATTAAAATATCGCTCCGATCAAAGGGGACATTTTCGGTGCAACAGATGGCATCGGAATATTTCAAGGGTGGGGGACACAAAAATGCATCCGGAGGCTCTTACTATGGCAGTTTAAAAAGTGCCATCTCGAGATTTGAGGAAGCAATCGAAAAATATAAAGAAGAAATAATTCATTCATATTAACAATAATCGTAATTTATTTTATGAAAAAAATTTCAGTATTGATATTATTTGCCATGATCATGGGAATGATTTCATGTAAAAACAATGGCAATAAGGAAAGCGTGACCAAGCATGGTTATGCCTATACTCTTTTTCAGACCGGAAGTGGTGATTTGGTTCAGGATGATGATGTAGTGTTTTTTGATATGCAGATTCTGCACAAAGACTCTATATTGCAGGATTCAAGAAATAATCCGATCAAACCTGAATTTGCCTTGCCTCCAGACTCGCTTGTAACAACCCCTAATCCGGTAATCGATGGACTGAGATTGATGAGAAAAGGTGACAGCCTCATTGTACGTGAGAGAATCGATACAGTGCAAGGTCTTCCGGCTGAAATGAAAGACTGGAAAGAAATTACTTATCGTATCAAAATAACTGATGTACTGAACAAGAAGGAAAAGCAGAAAATCATCGACATGGAACCCGGAGTTGAAAAGGAGGTTCAGAAGTTGATTGCTGATTATAAAGCTGGTACCATCCAGAATTTGAAAAGTACGCCAACCGGCCTTAAATATGTTATCATACAAGAAGGCAACGGTCCTGAAATTCAAAAGGGACAAGTGGCAAGGGTACATTATTATGGCGCTACAGTGGCGGATGCTAAGAAATTTGACAGCTCTTTTGGTAGAGGCTCTACCTTTACAGTACCTGTTGGTGAGGGAAAGGTTATCCCAGGTTGGGAAGAATCATTGTTGCTAATGAAGAAAGGCACCAAAGCGATGGTCTTCATCCCTGCAAAGCTTGCCTATGGCGAAAACGGAATACCTGGCATGATTGCACCAAATTCGGAGCTTGCTTTCTATATGGAGATATTGAATTGACGTCATAACTGACCATCAATATATCAGCCTTTACCTTAACGGGTAGGGGCTGATGTTTTTAAGACGAAATGATGAGGATATTTGTTCTGATTTTTATGATCTTTTCGATCCCGGGCTTGACCTTGGCGCAGGATAGGAGAGGTAAGAAAAAAGTAGAAAGGAGAGAGTTGACTTTATCGACCGCTCCCGGTGGCTATCATTATGATATTTTTCCTGGAGGAAGTCAAATGAAGGTTGAGGAAGGGGATATGGTATATTTTACATTACAGATATGTCATCTTGACTCTGTGATTCAAGATTCAAAATATTCTTTCAAGAATCCCGAATATTCGATGCCGGGAAAAGACCAGATAGCAAATGAAGGTCCTGTTATAGCAGGATTAAGTGTGATGGCCTTAGGAGACAGCCTTGTTATTTATGAGAGGCTAGATACTATTGCCGATTTGCCTGAAACGATGAAGGACTGGAAAGAAATTAACTATAGAATCAAGGTGATCGAGTTGACCAAAAAGTCGGAACGGGAAAAAATCAAAGCGAGAAAACCGATAATTCAGGCCATTATTGAAAATGATATTGATGATTATAACAATCAAAGATTTCAGAAAACTCTTCATACACAAAGCGGAGTAACAGTATTGGTCCATGAGGATGGAGAAGGCGAGCATTTTAATCCGGGCGAGGTCGCATTTGTAAGATATTATATGGTATCAACCAAGGATCGGAAGTATATTGGGAGTACCTTTGAATCAGGAGAATCTTTCCAAATTAAAATTGGCGTCAGGCAGGTGATTGACGGGTTGTATGATGCATTGTCTATACTCAAGAGAGGCGCTGTGGTTACAGCTTTCATACCAGCGCGGCTGGCCTATGGGGAAAAAGGTGTGCCCGGGCAAATAGATCCCAATACGGATTTGACAGTCTATATTGAGGTTCTTGATAAATAGTGTATGGCCGAAGAAAATAATTAATTCATTTGTAAACTAAATTAAACGATATGACTATCGAACAGCTTAAAGACCTGCAGGACAGGTTGGCTTCTCTAAGGAGGTATCTTTGACGTCGATAAGCGACTACACGAGATAGAGGATAAAACCAACGAATCACTTGCTGCCGACTTTTGGAGCAACCCGGCGAGGGCGGAAGCAACGCTTAAGGAATTGAAATCCCATCAGACCTGGGTAAATAAATTCAGAAATGGAGAATTAGCCGTTGAAGAAGCAGCTGTAGCTCTTGAACTGGCTAAGGAAGACGCCATGACCGAAGCTGAAGTGGATGAGATGTATAAAAAGGCGATGGAGATCATCGATGATATGGAATTCAAGTCCACCATCACGAAGCCTGAGGATGAGCTGAATGCAATCCTAGAGATCAATGCAGGGGCCGGAGGCACTGAAGCTTGTGATTGGGCTTCCATGCTGATGCGTATGTATCTGATGTATGCAGAAAAAAACGGATTTAAAGTTACTGAATTGTCAAGCACTGACGGTGATGTTGCCGGGATTAAGTCTGTAACTCTTGAGATTGTCGGCGATCTGGCTTATGGTCTTCTGAAGGGAGAAAATGGCGTCCATCGATTGGTACGTGTCAGTCCTTTCAATGCGCAAGGCAAGCGGATGACATCTTTTGCCTCGGTTTTTGTTCATCCAATGGTGGATGACAGCATCGAAGTGGTTATTAACCCTGCTGACCTTGAATGGGATACTTTCCGCGCGAGTGGAGCAGGCGGACAGCACGTCAACAGGACAGAATCTGCCGTGCGTGTAAGGCACTTGCCTACCGGTTTAGTGGCGGAGTGTCAACAGGAAAGAAGCCAGATTCAGAATAGAGAGAAAGCTATGATGTTGTTGAAATCCAGGATATATGAACTGGAGTTGGAAAAGCAAAGGGCGGAAAAAGACGCTGTGGAAGCTGCCAAAATGAAGAATGAATGGGGTAGCCAGATACGTTCTTATGTATTGGATGACCGAAGGGTAAAGGATCACCGTACAGGATTTACCAACAATAACACGGATGCCGTATTGAATGGCGATATATCAGGCTTTTTGAAAGAATTCCTTTTGTGGGATGGAAGCTCGGCATCTGGTAATTCCGATTAATTTTTTAAAAAAATTGGTCAAATTATTTTGCAATTAAAAATTAAGATTTACCTTTGCCACGCTTCTGAAGAAAAGCAGTTTTTAATGCGGGAATAGCTCAGTTGGTAGAGCACGACCTTGCCAAGGTCGGGGTCGCGAGTTCGAGTCTCGTTTCCCGCTCCATTTTTACTTTCCTATATTATACTTAGCCCGGGTGGTGGAATGGTAGACACGAAGGACTTAAAATCCTTTGACTGCGAAGTCGTGCGGGTTCAAGTCCCGCCTCGGGTACCCACTTTAAGTTTTCCAAGCATAATTATATAGAGCGGAATACGTGAAACGATTCGTCAGTTTCTGTCCCAAAATTTATGACACAGTTTTGTATCAGTTGTATCCGATGACCTTCATGTCGGGAATCATTCATTTTGTCAAATATAGGCCTTTGATATCCTGGTAGGGATTGAGTTTGGAGTTGAAGGGGACGGGCAGAAGGCGGTAGATAGAGGCCGGCCCTGAGGTAGGTAGATGTTTAATAACCGTTAGGCCATTGATAATGCCACTTTTGTGAATTGGCGCATAAAAATAAGTACCAATAGCTGGAATTTTTATTGATTGAAATTCTGAGACCAGTATAGAGCCTATATTTGCGACTATTAAACATCTACCTACTTCGATTTTTCCTCCCCCCAGATTAACATCCGAATTGCCTGTGCTTACAGACAACACTGAATCATAGGGACTTCATCAAACCGATTGGATACAACAACTTGCACATCACTATAGTATTTGGATGCTAAAGATAGGATAATGGAATCTGGATATACCGGATACTTCTTTTGATTTTGCTGATATCGACGATGATGCCGTGTCGATTTTGTCTGCCCTGAATATCGGGATAATATTTTCTGCTTGTATGAATACTCACAACAAACAATCAGATATCTATTCGCCAAAAAATGTTTGAATGTTTTTATCTATGGCGTGAATATTTATCATAAATAATGCATACTTAGAACTATATATATTGATAAATAAATAATACATATCTTGAAGCAAAAAATATCGAATAACATAAGACCATAGGTAGAGTCGTTATATCAGAGGTAGAAATGCCGGATAAAATTGAAAGAGGATATCTGTTGATAATTGAATAGTTTTGAAAAGACGCTTTTCTTACAGGCACTAAATAGAGGCCGGCCCTGAAGTAGGTAGATGTTTAATAACCGTTAGGCCATTGATAATGCCACTTTTGTGAATTGGCGCATAAAAATAAGTACCAATAGCTGGAATTTTTATTGATTGAAATTCTGAGACCCTTATAGAGCCTATATTTGCGACTATTAAACATCTACCTACTTCGATTTCCCC
>WBZR01004679.1_pt1 | contig 11037 bp, 19 predicted proteins | sample 5204231 | NCBI WGS metagenome assembly WBZR01 (sample SAMN12412403, study PRJNA552823) | activated sludge metagenome | isolation source: activated sludge from anammox sidestream of wastewater treatment plant... | place: USA: Virginia | collected 2017-08
CCTTTGTCCGAGATGCGGGGGTTCTGTCTGCATGACACGATCCCTCCCCTCATTGCTCTGAACGGAGCTGATGTCAAGCCAGCTCGCCTCTTTACGCTCGTACATGAGTTGACCCACCTCATATCTGGCGAGAACTCGGTATGCAATGGCGTGCTGAACACTGGATCAACTTCCGAGAAGTTCTGCAATTCGGTGGCCGCCGCCGCCCTGATCCCGATCGACGAACTGGAAGTTATCGTCACACGAATAGGCAAAAGCAACGAAGCCCCCTGGACACTAACAGACCTAGCCCGGGTGGCAAAACCATTCGGGGTCAGCCGCGAGGCTGCCCTCCGGAGACTTCACTCTCTGTCCATGATTTCCGGAGGCAATTACCGATCGGCGCTATCTGAGTTGAGAGCAGACTATGCCGAAGCGAAGAAACGCAAGAAGTCATCAGGTGGGCCGGCACCAGATGTCATGGCGGTAAGAAACCTGGGATCGACTTACTCATCTTTGATTATCGGTGCTTATCATTCCGGTCTCTTGACAGAACTCGAGGCAGCGAAGAGGCTCTTCACACGAGTATCTTGGGTGCAGCCAATTGGAGAATTATTGCAGGCGAAGAGCCGATGACTCACCGCATTTACTGCATTGACACGGAAATCGTGGTTCGTATGCTCCAATGGTATCCCGTGGAACTATTCCCTACGCTATGGGGCAGGATTGATGGACTTTTCGAACAGGGACGCTTAAAGGTGCACCGACAAGTTCTAGAGGAGCTTCTGGACAAGGCGGATGGCAGAGCAAAGGCTTGGAAGGAAAGTGTTGCAGTTGAACACATTGTTGAGATAGATGATGACCAGCAAAGCTACATTGCAACAATGGCATCACAGTATTCCCAGGTAAAAGATCAGCTCTTTCGATCGACTGAGGTAGCATCCGCTGATTACTATCTCATTGCGTGCGGGGCACTGAATGGTTGGTGTGTCTGGACGGCCGAAGGCCCAAAGGACTGGAAGATACCGCATCTCTGCCGACTCCAAACAGTGGACTGCGTCGACATCTTTGCGATGATGGAACAAGAGAAATGGGTTTTCTAGCCCTAGTCCCCCCCTACAGCCGCACCGTCAGCCGCTGCACCCCTACCCCGCCACCACGCTCAGCACCAACGTGCCGTCGTCCGTCGTGCCATCGTCCAGCGTCATCACCACGTGCAGCTCGTACGTGCCCCCGCGCCGCAACCCCAGCGCACCGGCGTCGACGTGCACGACGCTGGCGTTGTCGTCGGGGGCGGTGATGGTGAGGCTGTCGTCCTCGACCTCCTGCATCGTGGCGAGGTCGGTCAGCGTCACTTCGGCAGAGACGGCGGTCAGCCCGGAGTCGCCAGCGTCGAATGCGAACGGCAGGTGCTCCACCGAGTCGGTGGAGATTTCGAGCGGCGGACCCACAGAGAGGTCGGTCTGATAATGTGGCCTGGGCATGCTAGCGTCTCCTGATGATGTACGAGTCGTCGCGGTGGGTGATGGTGTAGCCGTCGCCCCGATGCGGCACGGTGTACGGGCCGTGACCACGGTGGCGGATGGTGTAGATGGTGGTGCCGGGCGGGAAGTTCCCGCCCAGGCAGATGGCAATACGCGTCCGCCCCCGCGGCGTGGCGATGTCGCCCGCGCTCATTGATGCCTGCTGGCCGTTTGACGCCGACGAGGACGAGCCACGCTTTGCCCGTGTGGGGCTTTCGCCAGATGTGCAGGGGGGGTTTGTCCTGACGCCAGTCACTACTCATGAGCCGGACGTGCACCGGGTTTACACCAACGGGCATGTCGGCAATTACCATCTCGGTGAGGACTTGATTGCTGCCGGTATCCAACCAGGCCAGTACGTGATCGAGCGCAACCTGCCTCTGTCCCGGCAGGTTGTCGTGTTGCCGTCCGATCTCGCCGTGGCGTTTGAGTAATGCCACAAGGCGCCACGAAACCCGATGCTGCGAGCATTACCATCGCGGATAATTGGCTGTATTTCTCCCGTCTGGCTCGACGTATGCTCGCCAATGATGGCGAGGATCTGGCATTTCGCCTTGGCGTTACAACGGACAAACAGATAGCGATCATCGAAAAATGTGATGCGTCAGAACCCGCAGCCCGATTGCTGGCTGCGGGTTCGAGGAAGGCCAATTTTTACACTGCCCCCATCGAGGGATGGGGCGACAACCGGTATCTGGTTTCCCAGGATGTCAGTGAGCGTCTCGTCCTCCACCGCGACCAAACCGCCCCCCGTCGTCGGGACGAACGAAGGACCGAATCCAGGCCACAACGCATCCAACAGCAAATCGAGTGGAACCGGGCCTATCAGCGCGACAAACAAGCTGAGACGCTCCAGGTGGCCACCCGCTCCGGTCAGCCATGGGATGAGGATGAGGATGCGTTGCTCCTCTCTCTCGATCAACCCATATGGCAAATCGCCCTCGATCTCGGCAGAACCCTCGAATCCTGCCGATCCCGGCGAAAAGTGCTCCTCAAACGACAATCCCAGCGACCCGACTAGCTGCCCCCCTACGCGACTACCGGGATAATCAACGTCCTGGTCCAACGCCTCGCCTCCGTAACAAACGTCACATCGACCCGCCAGATTTGCCCCTCGGCGAATCCGTGCGCCTCACCATCCACCGTCACCATCTCGACGGCGATCTCCTCCTCGTCAACCTCCACCGTCGCCGGTGCATGCGTGACCTCGACGGGCGACGACAGTTTCGTCGCCATGTTGATGAGTTCGACTTCGGCGCTGTCGTACGGTTCGCCGGGGCTGAACGGAAACGATTGCAGGTCGGTCTCGCCCATCGGGTAGGCGTATCGTGCCTCGCCGTCGACCATCACGGTCACGGACAGATCGGTGGTGTGCCAGGCTCGGGGCATGGTGTTACTCCTCCAGGGTAATGGTGCGCGGGCGGGCGTCGATCAGTCCGACGCTGCGGGGTCCGGTGGTCGCGGCGCCGATGGTTCGGGGGCGGGCGTCGATGACGAAGGGGACGGGGATGGCGGTCGGGATACTGCCGCCGAACGCCTCAGCTGCCGCCACCGCATGCCCGCCACTCACGTACCGGTCAACTGCCATGCTGCCCGGCCACGCAACGGCATCACTGCCTGCATGGTCGCCGCTGATGACCAGCACGAGTTCGCCCGGTTGCGCGAGTCCCGTAGCGGTGGACAGGTCACCGGTGACGGCGACGGTCAGCGTCGCGCCGTAGGCCGCACCGGTTGCGCTGGCGTGGCTGCCGCTGATGGTCACGGCGGCGACGGTCTCGCCGGCATGCGCGTCTGCGGTTGCCGTCGCATGTGCGCCGCTGACGTTGCGGTCTGCGTGCGCCGTCCCGTCGTGGGCCGTCGCATCCGCGATTGCGTGCGCCCCCGAAACATTGACATCGGATCCCGTGCTGCCCGGATACGCCTCACTGGTCGCCGCTGCGTGCGACCCATCGACTGCGATGTCGTAGGAGGTGATGCCGGAGTACGCCTCAGCGCTGGCGGTTGCGTGCGAGCCTACAACCGCCCCGCCTGCCGTTGCCGTGCCATCGTGCGCCTGAGCACTGGCCGTGGCGGGCGACCCATCGACGGTGATGTCGTAGGACGCGATGCCGGAGAGCGCGTCCCCGGTTGCCGCTGCATGCGAGCCATTGATCGTGACGGCGACCGCGCCCGTCGCTGCCGCTGTGTCGGCTGTGGCGTGCGCCCCTGTGACGTTGGCTGCGATGGCGAGTGTGCCAGTGTGGGCGGCAGCGCTTGCCGTAGCGACATCGCCGATCAACTCAACAGCAGGCGTGCCGATCTCGGCTTGTGCTGTTGCGGTGGAGCTCGCGCCGTTGACAGCGACAGCCGTTGCGCCAGTGCTGGCCTGTGCTGAGGCGGGGGCGGTTGCGCCCGAGACGGCGCGGTCGATGCTGAGTGTGCCGCTGTTGGCTTGCGCGGTGGCGCTGGCGTGGCTGCCGGATGCGTTGCGGTCGATTGAGAGCGTGCCCGCGTGAGCGGTGGCGCTGGCGGTGGCGCGGGAGCCATTGACGGTGACGGGTGTAGCCGCACTCTCCGGCTGGAGAAAAAGCGCCAGCGAGCGCAGCGTCAATGACATCGACTAGCCCCTAGCTGTACTCCGCGATGCGAACCAGCGCCCACGGCACCGATCGCCCCGTGCCATCAGTTTGCTCGATCATCATGCTCAGGCTGTGCATCGACACTACGGGTGGACTCTGCACGATCGGCGATGCCCCCATGCTGTTGGCATAGACGCCCTCGAACACGATTTCCTCCGTGTCGCCGGTCAGCACTTTGGTTGTCACATAGCAGCGGATGATGTCGCCGTTGGCGAGGTTGGTCAAGTTGTATTGAGCGACATAGATGCCGGGGTCGGTCGTGCTCTCCAGATCGACCGGCGTGTCGAGGGTGAGGGATGCCGTGTTGCTGTCAACGACTCCGAGTGCCATGACTCAGGCTCCGTAGAGTTTCACTTGGAGCAATCTGTCGCCTGAATTGTTAGAAGAACACTGCGCTCTGACAGATAGCCGCTCTCCCTTGGGCACAGACAGGAGCAACTCGTTTACAAGCGGCTCAGGTAGGTCGCTCTGGGAAGAGCCCCTGAGCGGGATATTCGGCATGATGACCTGCTCTGACCCGGATGCGCCGACCCCCACGTCCACCAGCCATCGCATGTCTGACGCGAAAAATCCGTCATAGTTCATCACCGCCATCGTCAACCATTGGTGCGCAAACTCGGTCGCTGCTGCAACTTCCACCCATGCGCCCTTGGTATTAGCGGTGGCCCCAGGATCGACCGTCGTGCCGTGACTATTGGTCGTCGCCCCATACGTCGCAACCTTGCCGGACGGACTCGCGGCAAGGAGCGATCCAGCAACCAACCGAACAGACATGTCGATATAGGCTTGCCCCCCCCAGTTATCCTGCGACCGGGCAGACAGCCTTGTGCCCTTGGGGATGAACAGCGGGAACTTGTAGCTGTGGCCAGCGCCGGGTCCGCCCGTTTGGTATGCCTGCAAATCGGAAATGATCGGCACTTCGCTACCTGATCCACCCGCACCAATGTCGATGAGGAACGGTGCGCCGCCCCACTCGTTGTAGGGGAAATCAATGTAGATCAGGCTCGCGTCGCAATCTGTTGCGGCAACCAGCTCCACCCACGGCCCTTTTGTGTCAGGGTCATTGTCAGAGGTGACAGTCGTGCCCTTGGTCGATCCGGCGTTGATGCCGTAACCAACCGCCCGGCTGCCTCCCATCCCACTCGGAAACTCAGGCATACATCCACACTCCACGTACCGCTCGAACGCGGTCACAAATCGCTCGGCTAGTCCGGTCACTGGTTGCTCCCTTGCGTTGGTTGTCGATCAGTCCGTGCCCCACGGCCTAACTATCCTCAGCAACCCCAATCGAGAAGAGTCCCGACGAACTGGGTATGTATGTGAAATCCGCACCCGTCACCGACTGGCTGCCGTAGGCATCCCACATGATCAACGGGTCCAGCGGTGTCGATGGCGTGTCGTCGTAAATGATCAGGGCGTTGGAGTCAAATGTTTCGTCCTCCCAGACCAGATCGGCCGTTTGATCGAACGTGCTGGTCATGCTGGAGACCGTCCAGGTTTTGTTTGCCAGCGCCACCGGATCAGCCGCCGCTGATCCCACCACTGTCGCGTAGAGCACGTGCGAGGCCTGATTCGGCGTGTAGTTGTCGTGCGGCACGGCGTTGATGGTGTCGGACAGCAGGTCCATCGGCGACCCGCCCGATGAATTCGACCCGCCCAGGTTGAGCGGGAACGATGCGTAGAGAAATGCGGCCATATCGTTACTCCTTCGTTCCGCCGGTCCCGACGGTGATGGTTGCGGTCGAGCCGTGTACCGTTACCGGCTCGCCTGGTTGCGGTTTGTCGCTCATGCTCGTTGTCTCCCGATATAGGCTGGTTCTTCGCCGGTTGAGAATGCTGGTGCCAATCGCCGTAGCTGCTGGCCGTATTGGTGCAGCGCTCCCGCCGCTGGCACGGCCTCCTCCGCAATGCGTCGCGCCAGCTCGTCATCCAGCGCTAGCGCCTTTTCGGTGGCGTGGTCAATCAGCGCGTGGCGCGGCATCCCCGGCTCGCCCCTGACCAGCACAAACCCATCCGCGCCGGTGAGCCGTCGGTAGTCCGCGGACTCCTTGCGGAGCTCGACGGTGCGGTCCGTGAGATGGTGGATGGCCCAGCCAGCGCCGATCAGGGTGCGCATGTCAGCGGCTCACGTCCGACGCCCGGACGTCGCCCGTGGTATTGCGGTGCTGGTCAAACGTCCCCTCGATGCCCCCGCGAAATCCGAGGGCAAAGAGCCCGGCGATCGCGCCGACGATGATTGCGCCTCTGTCGTCGAGCCCCTGCTGTGCGGCCATCAGTCCGGTGATCAGTCCCGACCCGACCGCGGTGTACAGACCGCGCATAATCGCGGTCGTCATGGGGTTGCTTGTGTTCATCATTTCCGTTGCTCCTTGTCTCTGCGGCTCTACGCCGCCTCTTTCAATGCCACCGGTTGCAAGTCCGCCCACGTCCATGCCGCTCTCGGCGCCGCCTTGACGAACAGCCAGCCGTTGGCGAACACCACCAGATGCCGCACGTCGCCCGATTTGTCGACCAGCTCCCACCAGCTCTCAATCTCCGGCCAGATGCCCTCTGCCGCGGACCGGTGCGCCCATGCCAGCGAGATGATGCCGGTCGGGTCGAATCCGCCGGTGACGGTTTTGCCGTCCGGCGTGTGCTTCTCAACGCGGCCAAAACGTTTCGTTGCCTCGGCCAGCGTCAGCCCGCCAGGGATTGCGGGCGCTGGCTGGGGCGGCACCTGCGGCTGCTCGGGTGTGCCAGTGCCGCCCTCCTGGTATTGCCGCATGATCCCCTTCGTCACGGCCTGAATCTTCGTGATGTCGTCCAGCTCGCCCTTGCCGCAGTTGGTCGTGCCGAACTCGTAATGGAGAAACGACGTGACGCATCCGTATTTCGGCACGAACGGATGCCGGTCCCACGGCTGACCGTCGCGGTCGTGTATCCACGCGGCGAGCGACCCGCCTGCTTGCACCTGGGCAGCGGTGAAATCCTCAGCATCGGTCGATTCGTACTCGATGCTGACCAGCCGGTTGTTGATGCCCGCCGCGCCGAACCGGGCATAGAACGCTGGCCCGTCGCCCTCCAGTCCGCCCGCCTGTCCGACGCCGCCGCCGTTCGCCCAACCGGCACGGACGCCGAACGGGTCGTTGAACTGGAAGATGTTGCCCTGTCGGTCAATGAAGAAGTCCACCAGTGCGTTCTTACAGCGCTCGCCGTTCGGGCAGGAGAAGAAGTCGTGATAGAACTTGCCGCTGCCCCTGCCCTGTGTTTCGTGGTGCACGAGGCCGATGATGTTTCGTCCGCCCGGCACGTAGTCGTAGCCGTAGGCGCTGCCGGTGTTGGCCGGTTTGCTGACGATCATCACCGTCATGGTCGGCTTCGGCACCCGGCCAAATGTCATTGCCATGCTGTCATCTCCTTCCGGCTCTACGGCCGCTTCGGTTTCCCAGTACGTGCCCCGGCCAAAATCGCGCACGATGTCGTTGGCGCGACTGGCGAGTTTCTGCCCGTATTTGTTGTCGATCGCCCATGTGTTGGTCAGGTCGTCGAGTTCGGTGGCCCGATACCCCGCCCGGATCGGTGCGCCGAGTCGCTTGTCCACGTCCGACGGGTCAGGCCACGAGATCGGCCAGTAGTCAATCAGAGAGTCGCCGTAGATGTAGGCGCACAAATGCGCCAGATGTCCGTAGGCACTGGTTGTGCCCGTGTGCCAGCGCTGTGAGGCCGCGTTCTGCGCCGGGTCACCGGTAATTCCGATACCTGAGCTGTTGAGGTTGCGGACCCACCACTCCGACCGCCCCCAGTTCGTTTCCAGTGCCCACTGCGCCAAACAGACCACCGGATCAATCGAAAGTTGCAACGCCCCACTGACCACCGCCTCGACGTACTCCCGCGTCTCCGCCGCCCGCGCCCCGCCCAGCCGGTTGGCGTAGGCGGAGAACGCCTGCGTATCGACGCGCAGCGGGTCGGTGGTCAGGAGGCTGGATTGCGGCGTGTAGGTGGTCATCCCATCCTCATGCATTCGTTGCAGTGCCGTGCCCGCTCCGGCGTGTTGCAGAGAACCATGTCGCCGAGCGCGGTTTTGAATCGCTCCCACCGAGACGGACGCCGAGACGATTCGATGTGGTCTCGGTAGGCATCCGCCACCGCCCAGAAGTCCTCACTGGTCATCTTTCCCGCCTCGATGTGTTTCTCCATCGCGGCGATAGCCTGCGCGAGTTTGTTGGCAGTCACACTTGTGCCCATCACTTCCCCCCGTTCCCGCTGAACAGCACGACCAGCGCCCACGCGACGGTCACGCCGGCGATCACGGCGAACGCGGCCCAGAACGTGGCGGGCAGGCCGAGCATCACGACAACTCCGGCAACATGACATCGACGTCAGCAGGCGATACGTGCGCCAGCATCCCGGCCTTCGCCAGCAACACCGTCAACTGCGTCGCCGCGTTGACGATGAATGCTTCGTCTGGTTGCCGTGTGATTGCGCCCGCCTGTTTCAGCGTGCTCGCGGTCAGGTGGAGAAATTCGTGCACGATGATGCAGTGCTTCTCCAGTTCGTCGGCCTCCGCCCTCACGCCGATCTCTCCGGTGGTTTCATCGAAATAGCCGAACGCGCCTTCAGCATCGGCTTTGATGGTGATCGGACTCCCCAGTCCCTCGATAGTGATTGGCAGCGTCAGTTCACTCACCCGGTACACCTCCCGGCACGTAGCACAGTCGTCACAGCGTCGCCATCGCAATCTGTGTCTGCGTAGGCGCAGAGAACATTGGCAACGCCTCGCCTCGCAATCGCTCAACGGCGACCTCACAAAAACGCTCATCAATCTCGATGCCGATGGCCTTTCGGCCTAACTGCCGAGCGGCTACCAGCGTTGTGCCTGACCCCACAAATGGATCGAGCACGGTTTCGCCGGGTAACGACACGCGCTCCATGAGCCAGAGCCACGACCTGATCGGCTTCGCACACGGGTGGTCAATAGCGTTGGCATCGTTGGGGTAGACCTTGTTGTGACTGTTTGGCCGGGAGCCTCGCCGCGTCCGCAGATAGGGATCGGAGCCGTAGTAGAGGATCGGCTGCATGAGCGTGAAGCCCCAGCGGCCCATCCCCGTCCCCGATGCCGAGTAAAAGCACCCCATGTCGTCAGGTTGCGGGTAGGCGAAGCAATTACGGATGCCGGGCGTGACAACGAACGCTTTGGAGATTTCACGGCATTGCTCGACAACCGGCACCGCAACATCCCGGACGTACTCCGGCGTGTCGGGATGCGAGTAACTGCCAGCGCGAAACGTGGTGACGCCGCGATTCTGCGCCGTCTTCCCTCGCAGGATTACACCCCACGGCGGATCGGTGATCGTCACATCCACACTGGGCAGCAGCGGCAGAATCTCCCGTGCATCCGCGTGATAAATCACGATGCCGTCTTGCTCGTAGTAGGGAGTTGGCAGCATCACTCACCCTCCCCCGTCTGCAAGCAATACCGCGCCCCGCTCTCCACTGAGCAGGGCGCAATCGTTGCCGGTGGCGTCATCGTTGGTTGCGGTGTTCGTGTGGGCGTCGGACTCCAGTTGTCGCAGATGCCCGCCGTCGTCTCGCTGCACTGCGGATACGGCGTCCTCGACGCATACGGCTCCCCGGTCGGCTTCGGCGTGCGGGTCGCGGTCGGCGTCAGCGCGGCTATCAGCGAGTCGATGCGGTTGTCCGGCGTGATGGTGGGCAGAGTGGCCGGCGCGGAGGGACCGGAGGTCGGCGTTGGCGAGGAGCGCCATGCGATCATGCCGATCCAGAGCGCCGCTGCCAGGATCGCCAACAGGGCCAGTGAGGGTAGCCATTTCACCGCACCACTAAACCGAGTAGCCACAGCACCACCGGCACCCCAACCACAATCAGCACGCCGCCCAGCGCAATCGCCCCGCCCATCCGGTCGAGCCGCTGTTCGACGCCGTTGATGCGCACGTGCATGTCCTCCAGCTCCTTATCGACGTGGGCGTCGCGCTCTTTCATGCTCCGCTCCAGCCGCTCAAATCCCCGCTGCTGTGTCTGTTTGATCTCGCCCAGCTCCCGGCCGATACCGCTCAATTGGTCTTTCACGTAGGTCAGGAGATCGACGCTCACTGGTCTGTGCTCCATGGATTTCGTCACAACAGAAAAAGCCGCCGGGGACGCGATGGTGTTCGCGTCTACCCGGCGGTCAGTCGTTTCCGCCGATGTGTTCGATTGGTGTCAGTTTAGCAGATACGTACTAAGGGTTTTCGATGTGCGTTTAGTCGCATCGCCATAGCTGGGGCATAATGAAGGAGCCTCCAACCAGTTCCTGCTGGTCGGGGTGAGGTTGGGGCGGATCGGAGCATTGCCGATTGACTCCGAACGTCCGTTGGGCCAAACTCTCAGGAGACGGTAACTCAGAAAGCACCGCAATGACTGAGAGACTACTTCCGATTCAGGCAGATCATCTTGCCCCTGTGGAGTTTGTCACTGCGGGTTCCTCTCACCTTTCCGAAATGGTTGGGTTGCGGGCGGCAGCTGAGTCACTACTCGACATCGCAGTGGCGTTGGATGCAACGGCTTCTGCGATGACGTCGGGTGAGCAAGTCGTTGAGTGGCTATTGGAGCGCGCCGAACCCGGAAGCCTTGTTTCCATGATCGTGCCTGTGCCCATCGCGCCGATTGCACCGCTGATTGTGGATGAGACAGTCAATCGAGTCGCTAATGCAATTTCGATAGCCCAGGCTGGGCATGATCCAGCAACCATCCTACCGGCCAGCGCAGGAAGAGCTGTTTCTCGTCTCGTTGATCGGGTAGCCATCGGCGATCTCTCGTCAGCTACGTTCGCTCGCGGCAATACAACAGTCACAGTGACTTCATCGGCTGTAATTACAACAGCGCAAGCAGCGGATGTAGAGGACCCAGGAACTATTGAGGGCGTGCTACTTGGCGTTCAG
>WBZR01002021.1_pt1 | contig 11035 bp, 8 predicted proteins | sample 5204231 | NCBI WGS metagenome assembly WBZR01 (sample SAMN12412403, study PRJNA552823) | activated sludge metagenome | isolation source: activated sludge from anammox sidestream of wastewater treatment plant... | place: USA: Virginia | collected 2017-08
GACCTGGCCTCCCTCGGCATCCGCGTGTGCACGATCGCGCCGGGCACCTTCGACACGCCGATGTTGGCGCTCCTCCCGCAAGAGCATCGCGACGCGCTCGGCGCCGGCATCCCGTTTCCGTCCCGCCTCGGCCGGCCGGCCGAGTTCGCGGCGCTCGCGAAGCACATCATCGAGAACGCGATGCTGAACGGCGAAACCATCCGCCTCGACGGCGCGCTGCGGATGCCGCCGAAGTAGTCGCCGATCCGCGCGCGGCGTCCACCCCGGAGCGGCGGGCGCCGCCGCGACGCCCACCGCTCCGTCGCGTGCGCCTCAGAGGCGCAGCTGGTCCGCGAACCGCCCGGCGTAGACCGCCGATCCCTCGGCGCGTTGCAGCACGATCTGACAGAGGCGAATCCCGGCGCGGATCCGTAGCGGACGTCCCGCGACGTTCGACATCTCGAGCACCTGCCGGTTGTCGACGCCAGGCGCCACGAACCCCGACGTCACGTGGATCATGAGCCCGAGCCGCGCGTAGCGGCTGCGCCCTTCGAGCCAGCCGCCGACGTCGGGGGGCAGGCGGATGCGCTCGCGCGTGATCCCGTGAATGGTCTCGCCCGGCTGCAGCGCGTACGGCTCCATGAGGGGGCGCACCTGCGTCACGGTCCGGTAGTCCGCGTCGTCGTCGAGGTCGATCACGGGGGGCCCGCCCTGCATGACGCGGATCTCGTCGCCGAGGTGGAGGTCGACCGACGCGGGACCGACCTGATCCGGCTCGAAGGGGTCGATGACGAGCCGTCCTTCGGCGATCTCGTGGAGGATCACGTCATGGGTGAGGATCACGCGGGGCTCCTTTCCGCGCGGACTGTAGCGGCGCGCCCGACGGGAGGCGAGCCGCGCCGCCCGCCGGGCGCCCCGGGCGATGGACCCGGCGAACCACGGGCATCGCGCCGTACGCCCGGAACCTAATGAAACTTGACAGAATCGCAATCTACCTATACGTCCGTTCGGCCGACAGGAGGCAACACCTCATGAAATTAGGCGAAGAGCATCCTGACCTCGACGACATCGACCGCCAGATCCTCACCCTCATGCAGGAGAACTGCCGCCTCCCGCTCGCCAAGATCGGGGAGCGCGTCGGCTTGTCGGCGCCGTCGGTGCTGGAGCGGGTAAAGAAGCTCGAGGACGGCGGAATCATCACCGCCTATCGGGCGGTCGTGGACGCGCGGCGCCTCGGCAAGGACATCACCGCGTTCATCGGCGTCTCGACCGGACACCCGCACGCGATCGACCGCTTCGAGCGCGAGATCGAATCGCTCGACGACGTGCTCGAATGCCACCACGTAACCGGCATCCACACGATGATTCTCAAGGCCAAGACGCGCAACACGTCGTCCCTCGAGGAACTCATCAGCCGCATCCGGGCGATCGAAGGCGTCGTTCGCACCGAGACGATGGTCGTCCTCTCGACGCACACCGAGCGCAGCCAGATCCCGGTCGTCGAGCCGACGCCCGCACCCCGGCGGAGTCGGCGAAGCCCGGAGAAGGCCCTGCACCTGAAGGGCGTGCACTAGGAGGAACCATGCAGCCGACGCGACCCCCCGGACGCCAGGGCCTCTACGATCCGATGCACGAGCACGACGCCTGCGGCGTCGGCTTCGTCGTCAACATGAAGGGCGAGAAGTCGCACGCGATCATCGAGCAGGGCTTGCGGATCCTGGCGAACCTCACCCATCGCGGCGCCTGCGGCTGCGATCCGCTGACGGGCGACGGCGCCGGCATCCTGACGCAGATGCCCGACGCGTTCCTCCGGAAGGCCTGCGCCGCGCTCGACATCGCGCTGCCGCCGCCCGGCGAGTACGGCGCCGGAATGGTGTTTCTCCCCGAGCGCGTCGACGAGCGCAACGAGTGCCTCGAGATGTTCGAGAAGGTGGTGCGCGAGGAGGGGCAGCGGCTCCTCGGCTGGCGCCGCGTGCCCATCGACGCCGACACGTGTGGCCCCATGGCGCGCAAGTCGCTCCCGGAGATCCGCCAGATCTTCGTCGAACGCGGACGCGCCACGCCGGACCAGGCGGCGCTCGAGCGCAAGCTCTACGTGATCCGCAAGCGCGTCGAACGTCTCGTACGCGAGTCGGGGCTCCGCGATTCGGAGTCGTTCTACGTCCCGAGCCTCTCGACCCGCACGATGAACTACAAGGGACTCCTGCTGCCAAACCAGATCCCGCAGTTCTACACCGACCTGACCGACCCGGACTTCGCGAGCGCGCTCGCCCTCGTGCACCAGCGCTTCAGCACCAACACCTTCCCGTCCTGGGACCGCGCCCACCCGTATCGCTACGTGGCGCACAACGGCGAGATCAACACGCTGCGCGGCAACGTGAACTGGATGCACGCGCGCGAGTCCATGTTCGCGTCACCGCTCTTCGGCGAGGACGTCGAGAAGCTTTCCCCGATCATCGCGCCGGGCGGCAGCGACTCGGCGGCGTTCGACAACGCGCTCGAGTTCCTCGTTCACACCGGTCGGCCGCTCGCGCACGCGGTCATGATGATGATCCCGGAGGCCTGGCAGAAGCACGAGAGCATGAGCCGCGAGAAGCGGGCTTTCTACCGCTACCACGCGTGCCTCACCGAAGCGTGGGACGGCCCCGCGTCGATCGCCTTCAGCGACGGCACCGTCATCGGCGCCGTGCTCGACCGCAACGGCCTCCGCCCCTCGCGCTACGTCGTCACCAAGGACGGGCTCGTCGTCATGGCGTCCGAGGTTGGCGTGCTCGACATCGCCCCCGAGAACGTCGTCGCCAAGGGACGCCTCCAGCCCGGACGCATGTTCCTCGTCGACCTCGCGCAAGGCCGCATCATCGCCGACGAGGAACTCAAGGCGGCGATCGCGCGCCGCCAGCCGTACGAGCGCTGGCTCGACGAGAACCTGACACGCCTCGACGACCTCCCGGCACCAGCCGCGACGCCGGCGGCCTACGGGGATGCGGAGCGCCTCACCCGCCAGCGGGCCTTCGGCTACACCCTCGAGGACCTGAAGTTCCTCATGGCGCCGATGGCCCTCAACGGCCAGGAGGCGGTCGGCTCCATGGGCACCGACACGCCGCTCGCGGTGCTCTCGAACAAGCCGCAGCTTCTCTTCAACTACTTCAAGCAGCTCTTCGCCCAGGTCACGAATCCCCCGATCGATCCGATCCGCGAGGATCTCGTCATGTCGCTCAAGGCGACGATCGGACGCGAGGAGAACCTCTTCGAGGAAACGCCGGCCCATTGCCGACAGCTCGAGCTCGAGGAGCCGGTCATCGGCAACGAGGCGCTCGCCAAGATCAAGAGCCTCGAGCGCGGCACGCTGCGGACCGTCACGATCCCGATGCTCTACCGGGTCGCCGACGGCGGCGCCGGGCTCGAGAAGGCCCTGTCCGTGCTCTGCTGGGAGGCCGAGGTCGCGATCAGCAACGGCGCAACGATCCTCGTGCTCACCGACCGCGGCATGGACGAGGACCATGCGCCGATCCCGAGCCTGCTCGCGACGGCGTCGGTCCACCACCATCTCATCCGCGCGGGCACCCGCACCCGCTGCGGCCTCGTCGTCGAGTCCGGCGAGCCGCGCGAGGTGCAGCATTTCGCGCTGCTGGTCGGCTACGGCGCGGGCGCGATCAACCCCTACCTCGCGATCGAGACCGTCACCGAGATGGTCCGCACCGGCATCCTCAAGAACGTGAGCGGGGACGACGCGGTGGCGCATTACCTGAAAGCGGCCAACAAGGGCATCCTGAAGGTGATGACCAAGATGGGCATCTCGACCATCCAGAGCTACCGCGGCGCTCAGATCTTCGAGGCGATCGGCCTCAATCGCGAGCTCATCGACGCGTCCTTCGCGAACACCGCCTCGCGTATCGAGGGCATCGGCCTCGACGCCCTCGCGGCGGAGAGCGCGGCGCGGCACGCGCACGCCTACACGACCGCGCCCGAGCTCGACGGCCAGCTGGACCCCGGCGGCCAGTACCAATGGCGGCGGCGCGGCGAGTTCCACATGTACAACCCGAACTCGATCGCGAAGCTGCAGCACGCGGTGCGGGCCGGAAGCTACCCGCTCTTCAAGCAGTACTCCGCGGTCGTGAACGACGAGAGCCGTCACCTCTGTACGTTGCGCGGGCTCCTCAAGTTCCGGCCATCCAGACCGATTCCGCTCGACGAAGTGGAGCCCGCGAGCGAGATCGTCAAGCGCTTCAAGACCGGCGCGATGTCGCTCGGCTCGATCAGCCGCGAGGCGCACGAAACCCTCGCCATCGCCATGAACAGGATCGGCGGCAAGTCCAACACCGGCGAGGGCGGCGAGGATCCCGTCCGCTACCGGCGCGATCCGAACGGCGACTCGCGGCGCAGCGCGATCAAGCAGGTGGCATCGGGCCGCTTCGGCGTCACGAGCCACTACCTGGTGAACGCCGACGAGATCCAGATCAAGATGGCGCAGGGCGCGAAGCCCGGCGAGGGCGGCCAGCTCCCCGGTCACAAGATCGACCAGTACATCGCGAAGATCCGCTACTCGACGCCGGGCGTCGGCCTGATCTCGCCGCCGCCGCACCACGACATCTACTCGATCGAAGATCTCTCGCAGTTGATCCACGACCTGAAAAACGCCAACGACCGGGCGCGTATCAGCGTGAAGCTCGTCGCCGAGGTGGGCGTCGGCACGGTCGCGGCGGGCGTCGCGAAGGCCAAGGCCGACGTCGTGCTCATCAGCGGCCACGACGGCGGGACGGGCGCGTCGCCGCTCACCTCCCTCAAGCACGCGGGCATCCCGTGGGAGCTCGGCCTCGCCGAAACCCAGCAGGTGCTCGTCATGAACGACCTGCGCGGCCGCATCCGCGTCGAGACCGACGGCCAGTTGAAGACCGGGCGGGACATCGCGGTCGCGGCGCTGCTCGGCGCCGAGGAGTTCGGCTTCGCGACGTCGGCGCTGGTCGCGTCGGGCTGCATCCTCATGCGGGTCTGCCACCTCAACACCTGCCCGGTCGGCATCGCGACCCAGGACCCGGTCCTTCGCAAGAAGTACGAGGGCCGGCCCGAGCACGTCGTGAACTTCATGACCTTTCTCGCCGAGGAGCTCCGGGAGATCATGGCGGAGCTCGGCTTCCGCACCCTCGCGGAGATGGTGGGGCGCGTCGACAAGCTCGAGACCCGCGACGCGATCGAGCACTGGAAGGCGCGCGGGCTCGACTTGACGGAGATCCTGCACCGGCCGGAGGTCGCGGAGCAGGTCGCGATCCACGCGGTCACCACGCAGGACCACGGCCTCGAGCGCGCGCTCGACAACCAGCTGATCGCGGTCTGCAAGCCCGCGCTCGAGCACCGTACGCCGATCGAGGCGACCTTCGCGATCCGCAACGTCCATCGCACCGTGTGCACGATGCTGTCCGCCGAGATCTCGCGCCGCTACGGCGCCGAGGGCCTGCCGCCCGAAACGATCCGGCTCGCGTTCGCGGGCTCGGCAGGCCAGAGCTTCGGCGCCTTCATGGCGCCCGGCCTCGCCGTCACGCTCGAAGGCGACGCCAACGACTACTTCGGCAAGGGCATCTCGGGGGGGCGCATCGTGGTGTTCCCGCCCCGCACCGCGACGTTCGCGGCCGAAGACAACATCATCGTCGGCAACGTCTCGCTCTATGGCGCGACCGGCGGCGAGGTCTTCTGCCGCGGCCAGGCCGGCGAGCGGTTCGCCGTCCGCAACAGCGGCGTCACCGCCGTCATCGAGGGCGTCGGCGACCACGGATGCGAGTACATGACCAAGGGTATGGTGGTGGTCCTCGGCAAGACCGGCCGCAACTTCGCGGCTGGCATGAGCGGCGGCGTCGCCTACGTCTACGACGCCGACGGCGACTTCGCCGGGCGCTGCAACCCGAGCATGGTCGAGCTCGACCCGATGGAGGCGCCGGACTTCGCGATCCTGAAGGACCTCATCCGCCGACACCACGAGTACACCGGAAGCACCGTCGCCGCGCGCATCCTGTCGACCTGGAGCGAGGCGGCGGCCACGTTCAAGAAGGTGATGCCGGTCGAGTACCGCAAGGTGCTCGCCGCAGCCCACCTCGACAGCGAGGCCGCGCGCCTCGCCTCGGTCTGACGCCCATGGGAAAGATCACCGGTTTCCTCGAAATCGCACGCGAGCTGCCGCCCCGCCGGCCCGTCGCGGAGCGTCTGAAGGATTGGCGGGAGCTCGAGGGCAAGTTGCCCGAGGACACCCTGCGGCAGCAGGGGGCGCGCTGCATGGATTGCGGTATCCCCTTCTGCCACAAGGGCTGCCCGCTCGGAAACATCATCCCGGACTGGAACGACCTCGTGTACCGGGGACGGTGGAAGGAAGCGATCGACCGGCTGCACTCGACCAACAACTTCCCCGACTTCACGGGCCGCGTATGTCCGGCGCCGTGCGAGGAAGCGTGCGTCCTTCGCATCAACGACGACCCGGTCACGATCAAGCAGATCGAGAAGCAGATCATCGAGCACGCCTTCGACGCGGGCTGGGTGACGCCGATCCCGCCGAGCCACCGGACCGGGAAGCGCGTGGCCGTCGTCGGCTCGGGACCCGCCGGGCTCGCCGTCGCCGCCCAGTTGAATCGCGCGGGGCACACGGTCGAAGTGTTCGAGCGCGCCGACCGGATCGGCGGCCTCCTGACCTACGGCATTCCCGACTTCAAGCTCGAGAAGCGCGTCGTGGAGCGGCGCGTCGCGCACTTGCGCGCCGAAGGCATCGTCTTCCACGTCAACGCCAACGTCGGCGTCGACGTGTCCGTCGCCGATCTGCGCGCGACCTTCGATGCCGTCGTCCTGGCGGGCGGTGCGACGGCCGCGCGCGACCTTCCCATCCCCGGCCGCGACCTCAAGGGCATCCATTTCGCGATGGAGTTCCTGCCGCAGCAGAACAGGAAGGTCGCGGGCGACGCGGTCCCGAATCAGATCCTCGCGACGGGGAAGAACGTCGTGGTCCTCGGCGGCGGCGACACCGGCTCGGACTGCCTCGGCACCTCGAACCGCCAGGGCGCCAGGAGCGTCCACCAGTTCGAGCTCCTGCCCAAACCGCCAGAAACGCGCACCGAGGGGATCGCCCCCTGGCCGCACTGGCCGATGATCCTCCGAAGCTCCTCGTCGCACGAGGAGGGCGTGATCCGCGATTGGAGCATCAACACCAAGCGCTTCAGCGGGGATGCCGACGGCAACGTGAAGAAGCTCCACGGCGTCCATCTGGAATGGACGCAGGACGAGAACGGCCGCCCGCGAATGGTCGAGGTCCCCGGGAGCGAGTTCGAGCTCGACTGCGATCTCGCGCTGCTGGCCATGGGCTTCGTCGGCCCCGAGAGGACGGGCATGCTCGAGCAGCTCGGTGTCACGCTCGACGAGCGCGGCAACGTCGCCGTCGGCGCCGACTACCAGTCGAGCGTCCCCGGTGTCTTCGCATGCGGCGACATGCGACGCGGCCAGTCGCTGGTCGTATGGGCGATCTGGGAAGGCCGCGAGGCCGCCCGCGGCGTCGACACGTACCTCATGGGCGCTACGAGCCTGCCGGCGAGCCCCGACCTCTGATCGGGCGCAGCGCCGGGTCGTGCTGACCCACTACCCGGCGCTGCGCCCCCGTTGCGGGTGATCCCTCATCCGGCGAGGATGCCGGCCGTGCGGATCGGCCTCCTCGCCTGCGGCGCCGTGATCGGCGCAATCGCCACGATCGCCGCCGCGTTCGCGGGGCGGACGCCGAGCGTGCGCTGCGGGACCGTCGTCGAGGAGGAGGCCGTCCTCGACCGCGACCTGCGCTGCGACGGCGTCGCCGTCACGCTGCGGAATCCGCGCAGCGTGCTGCACCTGAACGGACACACCGTCGCGTCCGCGCACGCCTGCGCCGACGGCGCCGCGCCGAGCGGCATCGTCGTCGAGGGCACGGCCGACGACGCGCAGATCCTCGGCCCAGGTCTCGTGCAGGGATTCGTGACCGGCATCGCCGTCGTCGACGCCGTCCGCGTACAGGTGCGCGACCTCCGGATCGCCGACAGCTGCGGCGTCGGCCTCCTCGTCGTCGGCACCGACGGAGTCCGCGTACGCGACGGCATCTTCCACCGGAACGGCCGCGCCAGCGACGAGGGCGGCGCGATCCGCGTCGAGCAGAGCAAGCGCTTCCTCCTCGACGGAGCGGAGGTGTTCGCGAACACGGCGAGCGCGCGGAGCGCCGCGCTCGACCTCCGCGATTGCGATCAGTGCCGGATCGTCGCCAATCGCATCGTCGCGAACGGCGGGTCCGGGCTCCGCCTCGACCCCGAGTCGCGCGGCGTCGTGCTGGAACGGAACGTCGTGCTCGATCAGCGCGGCGTCGACGTCCTCGACCAGAGCAACGACGGCACCTACGTCTTCAACCTCTTCGAGCGCGGCGACGGCCTGCGCGCGCCGGCCTTGTGGCCGCCCGCCGGCGCCCGAGCGGCGGCCCCGGCGGGCCCGACCGGATGCGGGACGATGCACGCCGTCGCGCCGGCCCAAACGACGGTCGGAATCGAATGCCCGACCGCCGCCGGCGTCCGCGGCGCGCGCAACGGCGTCGTCGCGTACCGCCTGCTGAACGCCTTCTCCCTGCAGCCCTTCCCGTCCCCGTGCGATCCGGTCGAGGTTCGTCCCGCGGACGACCGCCGCGGCGGCGCGGTCCGCTGCACCAATCCGGATCGGCTCTACCCGGCGCTGCTCGAAGTCACCTGCTGCCTGATGTAACCCGGTCAGTCGCCGTCTTCCCGCACCTGCTGCGCGAGATAGTGCGCTTCGCCGATCGTCGCCACGAGATGCAGCTGGGTTTCGAGCCAGTCGAGGTGCTCCTCCTCGCTCACGAGGATGTGTTCCGCGAGCTCCCGGGTCCCGTTGTCGCCGAGCTCGGCGCACAGCGCGATACCCTTGTTCAGGCGCGCGACCGCTTCCACCTCGAGCTGCCGGTCGAGCTTCAACAGCTCCGGCACCGTCTCGCCGACGTTCACTTTGTAGAGGCGTTGCAGGTTCGGAATGCCCTCCAGATAGAGGATGCGCTCGATGACGTCGTCGGCGTGCTTCATCTCGTCGATCGACTCCTTCCGGATGTGGGCGCCGAGCGCGCGATACCCCCAGTTCCGACACATCTTGGCGTGGATGAAGTACTGGTTGATCGAGGTCAGCTCGCTGGTCAGGACGTCGTTCAGGAACTCGATGACTCGCTTGTGGCCCTTCATGGATCCCTCCTCCGGGTGCGGCGTGGCGGCACGCTAGCACACCGCCGTGCGCCGCACGACGCCTTCAGCGCTCGCGGCCGCGGATCATCCGCGCGGCGCGGCGCCGGCGCAGAGCGCTCAGGCCCGCTCGGCGGCGATCGGCGTCGCGCCGACCGCGGGCGCCGCCTCCATCGCCGCCGCGGCGCGACAGCGGGCGAGACACTCGCGGATGAGCGGCTTGCAGGCGCCACACCCGGTCCCCGCACCGCATCGACGGCCGATCTCCTTCACGGTGGTGGCGCCCGCCGCGATGGTCTCGATGATCTCGCGCTCGCTGACGTTGGCGCACAGGCACACGATCATGATCACGGTTTTACGGACATTGATAATCAATTTCAATAGTCATTGTCGCCCAACACCCGCTCCAGCGAAATCGCCCATTTGGGCGCTGCTGGCCGCGCGTCCTACAGGTGGATCGCGCGCTTTCCGACGGCCAGCGCCGCTTCCTTGAGCGCCTCGGCCAGGGTCGGGTGGGCATGGACGGCGCGGGCGATGTCCTCCGCGGAGGCGCCGAACTCCATGGCGATCGCCGCTTCCGCGATGAGCTCGGAGGCGTGCGGACCGAGCACATGGACGCCGACGATCCGATCGGTCCGGGCGTCGGCGCACATCTTCACGGAACCCGTGGTCTCGCCGAGGCACCGGGCCCTGGCGTTCGCCTGGAAGGGACACGCGCCGACGGCGAGAGGGATGCCCTGCTGCGTCGCCTCCTCCTCCGTGAGCCCGACGCTCGCGAGCTCCGGCCACGTGTAGACGACGTTCGGAATCGCGGCGTAGTTCACGTGCGCCGCGTGTCCGGCCATCATCTCGACCGCGGCCGCGCCCTCCTCCTCCGCCTTGTGCGCGAGCATCGGCCCGGCGATGACGTCGCCGATCGCGAACACGCCCGCGACGCTCGTTTCGAAGCGCTCGTTCACCACGATCCGACTGCGCTCGTCGAACGCGACGCCGATCTCGCGAGCGCCGAGGCCGTCGATATGGGGGCGGCGCCCGACCGCCACCAGCACGACATCCGCCTCGACCTCCGACGCCTGCCCCTTCGATTCGAGCGTGACCCGCATACCGCCGCCGCTCCGCTCGGCCTTCACGGCCGCGGTCTGGAGCAGGAACGTCATCCCCTGTTTCTGGAGGGCCTTCTGCAGCACGACGCCCATCTGGTGGTCCATCGTGGACACGATGCGATCGAGGAACTCGACGACCGTCACCTTCGCCCCGAGCCGCAGCCACACCGACCCGAGTTCGAGACCGATCGCCCCTCCCCCGATGACGAGAAGGTGCTTCGGCACCGCCGGCAACGTCAGCGCCTCGGTCGAGCTCACCACGCGCTCGCCGTCGAACGGCACGGCCGACAACGCGCTCGGCTCGCTGCCGCTCGCGATCAGGATCCGATCGCCGGCGATCGTCTGCTCGCGATCGCCGGCGCGGACCACCACGCGCCGGGCATCGGCGAAGCGCCCCCGCCCCTTCACCCACTCGATCTTGTTCTTCTTGAAGAGGCTGCCGAGGCCGGAGGTCCCGAGCTTCACGACCTTGTCCTTGCGCGCCATCATCGCCGGCAGATCGAGCGTGACGCCGCTCGTCCCGATGCCATGAACGCCGAGACCGTCCTTGGCCTGATGATAGCGCTCGCTCGAATCGAGGAGCGCCTTGCTCGGAATGCAGCCGACGTTCAAGCACGTCCCGCCGAGCGTCGGGTCCTTCTCGACGACGGCGACGCGCATGCCGAGCTGGGACGCGCGGATCGCCGCGACGTACCCGCCCGGACCCGAGCCGATGACGATCAGATCGTAGGC